>Ga0180434_10000038_pt1 | contig 184191 bp, 145 predicted proteins | sample SS_ome_7_FD_132453 | JGI IMG/M metagenome (GOLD analysis project Ga0180434, IMG submission 132453) | Hypersaline lake sediment archaeal communities from the Salton Sea, California, USA - SS_1_D_2 metaG | ecosystem: Environmental > Aquatic > Non-marine Saline and Alkaline > Hypersaline >... | reverse complement strand
CGGCACGGGCGACTATGATTGCAGCAGCGAGGTAGATCTGCAGGACTATTCACACTGGATGGACTGCATGACCGGCCCGGAGCAAACCCCCTACGAAGCCGGCTGCGAACCGCTCGATTTCGACGGTGACCAGGACGTCGACCTGACGGATTTCAGCGCTTTCCAGGGCGTCTTTGTGGGCACTGATTAGTGCCACGCCACGAGAGCGTGTCGGGATTGGTCTGGCCACCACCTTTTCGAGTAATACACAGGCGACCGATGCTGGATGGCGTTGGGCTGGGCGATGCATTGCGGTCGCGGCATTTCCGGATCGTTCCAGAAGGACTCACGACACAAAAAGAGCGTCCCTGGCGGCTTTTCTCTTCCGAGATTTGACGCCGGTACCAAGTCGCGCCTACGATGCCCGCTTTGTGTGAAGCAGTACTAAGCGGGAATTCACGTAAGTATGGAACTCGATCTTTCCCATTGGGTGCGGATGTTCGGTGGGCGGAAGGTCTTGCTCGTCGGCGACCTGATCCTCGACCGCTACATTTACGGTGACGCCGAACGCATCAGCCCGGAAGCTCCCGTGCCGGTGCTAAGGGTGATGGAGGCTCCAAGAGAGGCGGTCGGCGGCAGCGCCAACGTAGCCGCTTGTCTCAAAGCGCTCGGGTGCGCCGTCAGCTGTTGCGGAACGATCGGTAATGATGCTCATGGACACAGCTTGATGGGTCTGCTGACGGACGCCGGGATTGAGACAGCTGGCATCGTAACACTCAGAGACAGGCCAACAACGACCAAGACGCGACTTATCGGCCTCGCCCAACATCGCCATCGCCAACAACTTCTGCGCGTGGACGACGAAGACACGAGCCCTATCAGCGCGGAAGAGACCGAACGGATCACAACGGCTGCATGTCGGCTGATTTCGGACGTGGATGTGGTTTGTATCGAGGACTACGACAAGGGCATGGTGACCGCGGAGCTTGCCCAGGCGATCATCTCCGGCGCCAAGCGTGCAGGCAAGGTTGTCTTGGTCGATCCTGCCCGCCTCAGTGATTACAGTCGGTATCGCGGAGCGGACATGCTGACGCCGAATCGCTTCGAGCTTTCTATCGCGTCAGGGAGAAGCTTGGAATCCATCGACCAGACCGCTGAGGCTGCCGGCGACCTGCTTGATAAGCTCGCATCGTCAGCCATGGTCGTCACGCTTGATCGGGAAGGAGCCCTCCTGGTCCGCAAAGGCGAGCAGTGGTTGGCTGTACCCACGATCCCGAGAGGCGTATACGACAACACCGGCGCGGGCGACGCGGTGTTGGCGATGCTGGCGTCGGCTGTGGCAGCCGGGGCGGATCTTCCCGCGGCGGTTCGTCTGTCGAACGTGGCTGGCGGTCTGGAGGTAGAGCGGTTCGGTTGCGTTCCGATCACGGCCGATGAGATTCTGGCGGAGCTTCGCCTGGAGGATCGGCGCAGCAACGGCAAGTGTCGCAGCGTTGAGGAACTCGTTTCCGAGCTGTCGCTTCGCCGCGACCGAGGTGAGACAGTAGCATTCACCAACGGCTGCTTTGACATTCTTCACGCCGGTCACGTTGACCTTCTCAAGCGCTCCCGCGAGCACGCCTCGATTCTGGTTGTGGGTCTCAACAGCGATGCATCGGTTCGCGGCCTCGGCAAGGACAATGACAGGCCCATCAACCCCTTTGAACAGCGGGCAGCCGTTGTGGGTGCTCTCGAGTGCGTCGATTACGTTGTCGGTTTCGAAGAATCCGACCCAGAAAACCTGATTCGCCGTGTTCGCCCGGACGTTCTTATCAAGGGACAAGACTGGGCGGGAAAGGGAGTCGTGGGTCAGGAATTCGTCGAGTCCATCGGAGGGCGGGTAGTGCTGCTGCCGCTGGTGGAAGGACTCTCGACGACGGTGCTTATCGATCGACTTCGCAGAAACTGTTGATAGAATCGGATTCCATGAACAGCGGGTTCGCCGATCACCAACGACTTGTGGCCCTTGCATCCGAGCAGGTTTCGCTCTTGGCGGGGATCGCCGACCGCTTGCTCGACGGCTTCAACAGCGGCGGGAGGTTGTACCTGCTCGGCAACGGTGGCAGTGCAGCCGACGCCCAGCACATCGCCGCCGAACTGGTAGGACGTTTCAAACGCGATCGCGACGCCTTGCCGGCTGTCGCCTTGACCACGGACACGTCGATCCTGACGGCTGTTGTCAACGACCTCGGCGGAGAGCACATCTTCGAGCGGCAGGTGGAGGCGCTAGTGACAAACCGTGACATCGTCTGGGCGCTGAGCGTCTCGGGAACGTCGCCCAATGTCATTCGGGCGGTCGAGCTTGGCAGGAGAATCGGTGCTTTCATCATCGGGTTTACCGGAAGGCGAGGCGACAAGCTCGGAAAGCTCAGCGATCTGTGTTTCATTGTGGATCACGAATCCAGTGATCGCGTTCAGGAGGTTCACCAGTTGGCGTACCACCTGATCTGTGAACGAATCGAGCAGGGAATCTGCGAGAAGAAAAAGACGAGGTCAGGCGGAGAGTAGGCGGCCGGGGCACCTCTTTAGAGGTGGGAGATGCGGATTGCTACGCTGAATCGTGTTCCCCAAGGCTAAAGCCATGGGCCACCCATTTGAACGTAGCTGGCCGCGCGTTGTGCGATGTCACGTGGGCTGGCGGCTAGTGTCATTTAGGTCTTTTCGGCGACGACTATCATGAATGTTCTTGTGACCGGTTCCAGTGGCCAGATCGGGACCAACGTCGGGCTGGCGCTTATGAAGCGCGGCGACGGAGTTGTGGGGATCGACAATCGCGACAACACCTGGACGGACAGGCTCGATACCGTCAAACTCGATCTGGCGCGGGCCAAGATGGATGACCTGCCGGACGGTTCGCGGTTCGATATGGTCCTGCACTTCGCCGCACACGCCAAAGTCTTCGAGCTGGTCGAGCATCCCGAAAGGGCGATGGAGAACATCACCATGCTCTTCACCGTGCTCGACTATTGCCGGCGCAACAAGCTGCCGATCGTCTTTTCCAGCTCGCGCGAGGTCTACGGCGATATCATCCAGCACGTCACCGACGAGCACTCCGCCGATTTCGTTGTGGCTGAAAGCCCCTACAGCGCCAGCAAAATCGCCGGCGAAGCCATGATCTATTCCTTCGCCCAGTGCTACAAGCTGCCCTTCTTGGTGTTTCGGTTCAGCAACGTCTACGGGCGATACGACAACGATCTTGAACGTATGGAGCGGGTGATTCCGCTGTTCATGGACCGGATCGCGCGCGAGCAACCGATTACCGTATATGGTAAGGAGAAAGTCCTCGATTTCACCTATGTGGACGATTGTGTAGCCGGCGTGCTGGCGGGCATTGATGCACTTGCTTCGGGCGCGATCGATGGGCAGACCGTCAACCTGGCCAGTGGAGGAGGCAGTACGCTGGTCGATCTGGTCAATATCCTCTCGCTCGCTTTGGGAACAAAGCCGCAAACCACTCTTGAGCCCAGCCGCCCCGGCGAGGTCACCCGGTACGTAGCCGACATCACCAAGGCCCGCAACCTGCTGGGCTACGACCCGCAGACTCCGTTCACCAGCGGTCTGATCAAAGCCATCGAGTGGTCCCGCTCAGTCGGGGCTATTCCGTAGGCCCGTTTCAAACGCCACAAGTGTGAGTGCGGGCTTGCCTCAGGAGAACATCTGTGAGAGGCCATACTGTTCACACTTCCATGACGCTGTTGGGCCTCGTACTGTGGGGCTGCTCCACTCCGCCCGGTGAGCATCGTGCGCAACGCGTTTCAGCGGAGGCGGCCGTTGGCGCAGACGAACCGACGCAGCCGAAGGTGGAGGGCGCTACGGCCGGTGAGACTGTGGCATTGGCCCCTTCAGCGCCGCTTCCCCCGACTGATGCCTGGATCAAGGCGATGCTCGATCAAGCGGAAGCGGGCGGGGCCTTCATGGAGAGAGTGAAGTTTGATCAGGTTTCTCCGGGGACTGCCTGTACCGGCACCTGCTTGATGTCTGTGTCTGAAGAGGACAGATTCCTCTTCATAGATGCAGGATATTGCGTGCTGCCAAAGCTGATCCGGCATATTCGAGATGATCGGCGGGTTTGCTGTTTTTTCTATACGGATTGTCTTTCGTCGAGTCTCCAGGTTCGTTCGGAGATGGTCGGCAAGATCGCATGTTTCTTGATCGAAGCTGTTCTCCGCGAGGATCCCTATTTCACGTGGTCATGGCGGTTCCTGTACGATTCACCTGCTGCCGTGAGCGAGATAGAGGCAGAGAAGCACGCCCTCTATCAGGCCGCATCAGCATATGAACAGTGGTTTGATAAGTGCTTCGATGAGCAAGCGTGCAGGGTCACCTGCTGGCCCGAAGAGCTTCCCGTGGTGAAGTGGGACTACCATCCTGAGTGGTGGGGGGACTGGGGGTCGTGTCGCGACCTGAGGTGCGGGAGTGAATCTGTCGCCAAAAGTGAGATCATCGGCAAGACAGTGACTTCTTCAAGAGCAGGCCGCGAAGGCTACATACTGATGTTGAGCGACGGCGGTTGGCTGTCCTGTTTTGTTTCCGGCACGAATCAGTGCTGGATCAACTGGCGTCACAGTGCGAGGTATCCCCCGGACGGTTTGATTGCCAGGCTTGGTCCGTTGCGCGATGCTGACGACGAAGACGGCTTTGCCCGTGAAGTATCCAAGGCGCACGGTAAGATCCTCAAGTGTTTCAGCCGCGACCAGGGTATCGGTCCGGTCTTCGAAGATGGATCGAAGCTATGCGCAATGCAAGTCTGGGACGTGGACACTAAATCGTGCTTTATGCGTGCGCAATTGAGACGGGAGTGACCGGGGATTGAAACGGGAGCGTCGCCAGTTTTGGCGTATCGGTCTGCAAGAGGCCAAGGCTGAACCGTGAAGCTCGCGTCACTTGCTGGTGGGTAGGATGCCCACGCCAGTCGTTTCGACGGTCGTCACAGTCGGAAGCGGAACAATGTCGACTTCACTCCCTATCGCCGCACTTGCCCGTCAGATTCTCGTTGAGCTAGACGCCGCACTTGAGGCCGGGGAAGACTTGTGCCGGGAGAAACGCGGGATCGGCGTGCGCTTGCGGTCGCTGCTGACCGTGACCGATTCGTCCACGGGGCCGGTGCACCAGGCCCGGCTTGCGATCTTGTCGGCGATTCGACGGACCGAAATCGGCGATCAAATCCGCCGCAGTGGGGGATGCCACACTGGTGCCGAACGGGCGGTTGAACTTCCCGAAGATACGGATGTGGATATGCTCGTTGACGGATTGCGGCGTCTGGCTGAGGTTGGCCGCGACTCGGCCTAGCAGACCAAGACGCGAGCCGATGGTCGCGCGACGACCCGGCACGAAAGCTGAGCAAACACCCTATGAGAGGTTGACCATGTCGGATACGGAAGATGCTCTACAGCCCGTTACGCTACGACCCATCGGCGTCATCCGCAGTCCTCACAAGCTGGCTGAAGCCACTCCTATCCAGCCGATCTATGCCCGAGGCGTGACGGGACGGGCGGAAATCCTCCCCGAATATGCGGAGGGTCTGCGGGACCTGGATGGCTTTTCGCATATCTGTCTGATTTATTGGTTTCACAAGGCGTCAGCTACACGGCTCACCGTGAAGCCGTTTCTTGAGGACGCGACCCGTGGCGTGTTCGCAACACGCGCGCCTTGCCGCCCGAATCCGATCGGTTTCAGCGTAGTCCGGTTGGTCGGGCAGAAGGAGAATGTGCTGCATATCGAGGATGTGGACGTTCTGGACCGCACGCCGCTGTTGGACATTAAACCGCATGTGACACGTTTCGACTATCGTGAGGGCGCCCGATGCGGCTGGCAGGACGACGTGGATGAACCGACTGCTCAACTCCGTGGTCGGCGAGGGTTCAGCCAAAACCGCCCGGACGAGAGGTAGAGCAAGCTCTATCTAATCGTGGCGTTTGATGCCTGTCTCTTGCCGAGCACAAATGGCGATTCGACGCCACGAATGGACTGCGAGCGTTATAGCCTTTGCAGCCCCACAGCGGGCGTTCTCCAGCGGTGCGTGGCATGGGCGAGCAGGAGTTGTAGCTTGGGGCGCGTGTTCGGACGCGAATCAACGCAGAGGTATGGGAACAAGAAAGGGCGCCACCGGCGGCTCGTTCGGCCAGTGGCACCCTCTGCATATTGTCTAGACGTCGTTTCAGCCGTGTTCTATGGCCGCTGAGGACCGTTAAGTGCATTTACGTTGTGGCGGTCGGCTTCCTGCACTGTTCAGCAGAAGAGCACGGGCAGGCCGCCACACAAGACCAGAGCTTACTTTAGCTGCCGCCGTCGAAGACCTCCTGGAACGCGGCGAAGTCGGCTGCGTCGACGTCGTCGTCGGTATCGAAATCGAACATCCGGCAGCTATCATCCAGAGGACCGCCGGCCGGTCCGGTCATACAGGGCACGAAGTAGGCGAAATCGTCGAGGTCGATGACGCCGTTGTCGTCATAGTCGCCAAGCAAGCTCGGCAGACGCATGCCCCAAATCTCGATCGCGTCGATGCCGCCTTCGGTGATCGAGTTGTTCGGATTGTCCGTCGCGGCGAATCGAATCAACACTTCGGATGTCGGCGCGATGAAGTCTTCAATCGCGATCGTACGTTCAACCCAACCATCAAAGTGCGGGACGCTTTCGATCAGAGCCCATGAGTCACCGCCGTTGGCTGAAATCAGGACGTCGATACGGTCCTCATCAAGATCGTCGTTGTTGAACCACCGGGCATAGCTGAGCATGGAATCCGCGTACCGCGACAGGTCCACCACAGGAGACGTAAGCCTGGTCGGACCGCCGTCCAGGTCTACGTTCGGTTGGATGCCGGTGACGTAGCACTGTCCGGAACCGTCGTAGTCCGAGAGCGGGTCGCCTCGTGTGCCGTCACCGGCTGGTATGCCGCGCTCCCAACTCCCGTCAGAGACCAAGATGTCTTCGACGGTCCAGCCCATGTCGGTCTCGAAGTCGTCAAGGAACACGGTTGTCGAACCACCCACGGTTATGGCAACCATCGCGATGTTCGAAGCCGCCGTTGCGTCTTCGGCGTGGTAATCGAATTCGGTCAGCAGGTTCTGGTTCCACGGCGGTGTGTAGTGCACAACGTCGCCGCCGTCTACCAGTGTGTAGGGCACTGACGTAATGTCGCCGGCCCCCGGATCGCTCAGGCTGCCCAAGTCGGGCAAGCTGTCAATGACGTAGGTGAGCGGATCTCCGTTCGGGTCTGTGGCGTCGAGTGTGATGTCGGTATCCGTGCTTATCGCAGTTGCCACAGTTACATCATCCGCCACCGGGTCCCACGCGGGACCACCGACTGTGACGGTTGCTGTCGCGGTATTCGACGTCGCCGAGAAATCTTCGGCATAGTAATCAAAGTCGGCCGTCAAGTACTCGTCATTCGGCGGCGTGTATTCAACGACCTGTCCGCCGGCCGCCAGTTCGTAGGGAACCGAACTTATCTGTCCGGCATTGGGGTCGCTCAGCGTACCCTCGGCGGGCAGGCTGCTGACGAAGTAGGTCAGCGGATCGCCGTTGGGGTCTGTTGCGTTCAGAGTGACGTTGACCGGGGTGCTGAGAGGCGTGGACGCCGACACGTCGTGGGCCACCGGATCAAACTCAGGACCGCCCAGCGTGATGGTCACCGGCGCCGTGTTCGAGTCACCACCTTCCGGGAAAATGCCTCCGTCGTTGGCGATGAACTGGAAGGTGTCCGTCTCGTCGTAACCGGGCTCGGGAACATACGTCAGCATGTAGCCATAGTCAGCCAGCTCGTGCGGTACCGAGGTGATCAGGTCGGCGTCCTCATACAGATCACCGTGGTCCGGCAGTGTCATGACCTTGAACGTAATCGCCCCCGGAGGATCGGGCATGCCGTCGTCGGTTGCGTCGAGACCGATGGCGATAGATTCGGCGCTGACCGGGCCGCTTACCGCAACCGGAAACGCCGTTGGCGGGTGCTCTCCGCACGGGCCCATCGCTGACAGGTCGGATTCGAAGTAATCTGGATCAAGTCCTTCGCCCTCCGACAGACCGGCAAGCCCGTCGCTGGCGGCAATCTCCAGATAGCTGATCGTGATGGTTCCGTCGAAGAACATCTCTATCTGGAACGTGTTGGAGTTCGAGCTGCTATATTCCGGTACGTTTTCCCATGTGACAACAGCGCGGTCCGCCAACTGCCTCCAGCTTACCGAACCGCCGGAACTGGGGTTCAGGTCGTCGAACAGACCCGCGATTCTCGGCAGGCTGAAGTGGTCTTCCAGCGACTCGGTGTAGTCGGTATCGCCCGAAGTGAACGTCACATAGCCGTTGCTGCTCACGTGGAACGTGCTGTAGCTTGTGTCATAGAGCAGCACCGTCGCTCCACTGCCGAGGGTGATCTGTTCGGAATCATCATCCGACAGCGAAATACTCGTCCCGCCGGTCGGATCAGTCGGAAGTTCCGTGATTTCTTCCACGCAACCGGCGTAGAAGTCGTCAGAAGCGTTCGGAACGAACTCCAACCTCACGTTATCCAGATCATTATCGCTGCCGAACACTTCGGTGAAAAAGTCGGGTATGTCCGGCGTGGTGAACATATAGCAAATGCCGCCGTTGTCATCGGTTGACATGTTACCGGCTCTGTCCACGACATCCACGGCGTAGAAGTATGCAGTGGCGTCACTGAGGCCTGTCAGGTTCACCGAGTGCTCGGTTGAGAAGCCGGACTCGCCGGCCGTCTCATTAAGCGACAAGCAGGACAGGCCATACCGCACGGTTCCCTTGGCATCTTCATCGGTGTCGAAAGTAGACGTAGCGCTACGTGGTTCGATATCGGTGGTAGCCACGTTCGAGATGATCGGCGCCACGCAGTCGACGACGGCTGTGTCGGTGACTTCGACATCGGTGCCGCCCAGACCATCGTCGGCATCAATGTAGGTAGTGGTCAGCAGATCGTCGTGGGCAACAAGGAGAATGCCCTCGCCGTCGGTATCGCTCAGCGTGATTGTTCCGCGGAAGTCCGAGGTTTGGGGGCCTGTCTCGGTGAGAAGCACGGTCTCGCCGTCCGGTTCGGAAGAGGAATCGATGGTGACGGTAGTCGTTTCGATGAGTTCATCGTTTTGGTTCAGGTCACAGTCGACCACGCGGATGCCGACCTGGCCGTCGCAGGCGTACTTGCTTCCGTTGAGCGATATTCTGCCGTCAGACGTGCACGTCGCCAGGAAAGCCCCGGAGACCACCAGAGCGAAGTCCGCGTCCAGCTCCGGCGTCTCGAGGTGGCCGTCCTCATTGACCTCGCTTGCGATGATCTCGACAGACCATACGCCGGCCTCAGGATTCAGGATGAAGACGTTTTCGACGGTGTCAATCGTGTTGGCTCCGCCGCCCGGAGTGGAGTAGTTGCCCTCGAGCAAGCCGTTGTTGCCCCAATATACGACGTCTGATGGCGAAGTGAGCTTAAGAGTAAGGTCGTTGATACGGTGCTGCGAAGCGTTGGGGACTCCCGGCGGATCGGCGTAGATCATCGTCACTCGCAGCTCGGGCTCGCCCAGCTCGACGAAAGCGACGTACTCGACGGTGTCCATGTTCTCCAGTAGTTCCGTCTCGTCCATGAACGACATGTTTTCACGCATGTCATAGAGGTATCGCACATCAGGCATGCCCCAACCCTGATGCATGCGGGTCAGGTCGTGGCTGGTCCCCGTGAACGGATACTGGTTTGCCGTGTTGATAACGGCAGCTTTGGCCGTGGTCATGTGGCAGCGGTTCTCAAAAACAGTACCGTCCGGATCGACGTCGTTTCCGAAGATGCCCTCCGACCACATCTGGAAGAACAGACACACATGACCGGCGATGCTCGGAGTGGCACCACTGGTCCCGCCAAACTCGGTATACCCTCCACCGGAACTCGGAGCGTAGGTGTAGTCGTAGAAGAAACACAGATCGGGTTTGATTCTCCCGTCGTCTGCAGGTCCTATGCTCCCTGAATAGCACCAACAATCATCATCGCGAGTGAGAGTGTCGTAATGCTCGACGGCACCACCGGAAATGATGTTCTTGGCCCATGCTTGCGGGCGTGAATCCTGGCTGCCGGCGTTGCTTTGTGACTGGGTGATCGCAATGTCGTTAAGGAACAGGATGTCGTCCATCTCGGCAGAGATCGTCGTATAATAGTAGGTTCTCGGATCACCGGTGCTGTTGGTCTGAAGCACGGCGCGGTATGGGCCGTCCGGATCGACCAGCTCCTCCGTGTGCGTATATCGCGTCGGGCCACCACCAAGAAGTGTGCTGCTGGCGGCGAAGATGCCCACGCCATCGGGGATCAGGCCGCGAGCCTGCGGGACCACACCCTGGGCAAACAGAATACCGTATACGGATGTACCGTGGGGAGTTTCACTGCCGGCGAGGTGGATTATCGGTGGGGCGGACCATTCCTGGTGATCCACATCGATTTCGCTATCCGCCACCTCAGCTCTGACGCCTTGCCCGGTGAAACCCGCGATGCCCTCAAGATAGTCCGCGCCGCCGATCTCGCGAACGATGTCCATGTCGAACTCGATTTCGCCCTTGCGGTCGATGAACAGTACGTCATCCAGCGCAGCAATCTCAACGACGGCTGAAAGAGGCATGATTGCCTCGATGCGGAAACCCTTGGGCGTCGTGCCCTGGACCTTGCCGCCGGCGATGTGGATCTGCTCGCTGACCCGATCCTGCGCCGCCACTCCGCGCTCGCAAAGCATGATCGAATAGAGGCGAGGAGCCACATCCTCGCCGGATCCGATCCAGCCGCGGATTTCCTCTTCCAGCTTATAGGCTGGATGAACCGGACCGACCCATCTGACGAAGGGAAGATCAGCGACAGTATCATGAACGTCGGGAGTCATTCTCGTGATGTACGTGTGGTTGGAGATGAACTTGTGAACCACGCCGCCTAGTTCCTCGATCGTGCGGCGGAACTCCTCGAGGGGCTGGGTTACGAACTGGACGAAATAGAGGTTTGTCGCATCGTCAGCAGCCAGGGACGTGTCAACTGATGGCACAAAGACTGCCGGATCATGATCGCCATGCCGCAGCTTCAGCACGTAGGATGTCTCGCGTACGGTGGCAATGCTCTTGCCGTCGAGGCTTATGGCGTAGAAGGGTGCTGTGACGCCGTTTGCGTCCGTCTCCTCCCACAGTATCAGGCGAGTGGTTGAACCGGGCACATTGATGAGACGCTCGTCGACCACAGCGCTATTCGTCCAATGGAAAGGAGCTTGCCCTCCCAGGCTGAGCGTGAAACCGCTGTCGCTCTCGCGCAGAGCAAGGCCCGTCAGCGACGTTCGATCGGCTGTGAACTCGGCATCTTCTTGTGCCGCCAGACAAGGAGAATGAAAAGCGGGTATCGAAAGACACGCCACCAGAAGCACTGACACCAGACAAAGACAAGACCGCGAACTGTTCCGTGACATATTGGCGCCCCCATTAAGACCAATGCCCGCAACGCAGACGGAGTACCGTCAGGCGGGCGGCGAAGTACAGATACAACCATGTCTCCCACCGGTCTGTGAACCGGTGTGACATGTCATCAACAACTAGACAGAGTAAGATCGGACAACGTAACCCCACCCCGCTCCAAGTCTCCATGATACGCTAAGGCGCGTTTCAACTCAAGCTTGAACCTGCTGTCGGAGCCTTGAGCCAACGGTTTTTTTCTAATGGGCTAGCAGGTTGACGAGACCCTTCTCGTTGGCCTCCCAGCATCGTTTCGAGGAGTGATGGGACGGAAGCTCCAGCGTAACGGTGGGGATCTGTCGTTCAACGCCAGCCCAGTTTCCCAGGCTGCCGGGCGTGGGATATCCGATGGAACCCACGACCGGATAACCGTTTGAGCGGGCCAGTTGCCGGGCGATTTCCTTACCCGGACCATCATAGTTGTTGCAGAAGCGGCCACGATCGATTGAATGGATGGTGATGATTCGCTTTGGACGACGGCTTCCTATCAGACCCATGATCGCTCGCACCTCCGGTTCGCTAGCTGGAGTTTCGCCGCCGAACATGCGGCTTCTTTTTGATCCGCTCTCCCAGTTCTTCGTTGGCAGGTTGCGGTTCAGATCGACGTTGTTGGCGTTACGTCGCCTTCGTCGAGCATAACCGTCGGGGTTGACTGCAGGCACGATCACCCAACCACAGGCTGGCAGTGGCTCAGCCAGTAAAGCCAAAGACTCGACGAGACGCTTGGCGACACGCACGCTCTTGGGTTCATCGCCGTGGACCCCGCCCAGCACAATCGTGGCACATGCGTCTCGATCACAAGCGTAGGCTTCGATCAGCCGGCCTTGTACCGATCGGCCGATAGAGAACGCCTTTATCGTGGTCGGTGGGGCTACTGAGGCGTCAAGCAGACCCGCCGAATCAAGACGGCGAGTCACTGTTGGCTCATGATGGGTTCTGCCCATTGTCAAGCCGTGCCTTGCACTGACACATCGTCGCACTCGGAGCTTCGGGCATGCCCGCTGGTGCAACTGGCAACTGGTCTGCCACTGCCGGATCGGTCGTCACACCGGTGGGCAAACCGCCAGTGACACCCGGGCCCGTCTGTTTCGGGGCGACGGAGCATCAGGAAGGGACTCTCCTGGAATCCAGAACTGTCGACGGGACATCGGTGGTTCGGCGAGTCTTGCCGCGACTGGTTTTGGCGGACGCGCTGCGGACCACTCTGGGGCCCGTGTCGCCGGCCTGAGGGTCGTTGAACAGGCAACCCTGCTTTCGAATCCGCTCGTATCGCTTCTGGAGCAGGGAGTCAATCGTGCGTTTTTTCAGGGCATTGAGCACCCCGGTGATGTACTTCTCCAGGTTGGCAGCTGTAGCTTCGGGATCACGATGAGCACCGCCCACTGGCTCGTTGATAACATCGTCGATGACGTTCAGTTTTCGCAAGGCGCGGGATGTCAGGTTGAGCGCTTCGGCTGCGTGCTTACGTTGATCAGCGGTTTTCCACAAAATGGCGGCGCATCCCTCTGGAGAGATCACAGAGTAGAACGAGTGTTGTAACATGGCGACGCGGTCGCCCACGCCGATACCCAACGCGCCACCGCTGCCCCCTTCGCCGATAACCACGCACACGATAGGCGTGCGCAGTCGAGACATTTCCATCATGTTCACGGCGATTGCGTGGGCAACGCCACGCTCTTCCGAACCGATTCCCGGATAGGCACCTTGCGTGTCGATCAGGCAAACGACCGGCAGACCGTATTTCTCCGCGAGTTTCATTTTGTGCAAGGACTTGCGATAGCCCTCGGGATGGGCACAACCGAAATTGCATGCCATCCGCTCCTTGATGTCCTTGCCCTTGCTATGGCCTACGAACAACACCCGGTGTCCGCCGATGCGGGAGAACCCGGTGATCATGGCCTGGTCGTCGGCGAACAGGCGATCGCCGTGAAGCTCACAGAAGTCACGGAATATCATCCGCAAGTAATCGCGTGAATGAGGGCGCTTGGGATGCCTGGCCACCAAAACCGTCTCCCACGGCGTCAGGTTGGCATAAAGGCGTTTCAGTGTGTTGCGCAACCTGGTGCGCTGCTGTTTGATCTCCTTTCCCAGACCGCGGCCGGTTTCGCTTTGCTCGCGCTCCATCTCCGCGACGTCATACTGGATGCGCTGGAGCGGTTTTTCAAACTCGAGCAAACCGCCTGCACCGAGTGCATCCACACCGGCCGACAAATCCGTCGGTACGTTGCTCATATCGATAACTCGTTGCCAACTTATGTTTTAGCGGACGGAAACGCCTCCACGCACCAGTCGTCTGTAGCCGCACGACCAGCGAGGCGTCACCATAATCCGCGCCAATACCGTTTCGCCTCAATAAAAACCTACTCCATCAAAGCGCCAAAGCAAATGATTATGGCCACTTGACGCCTGATCCTCTACCTGAAAGTGATACACTCTTGCTGGAATACGGTTGCAACCAATTGTGAATGCTGACGTTACGCTATTTTGAGCAATTATGGGATTTAGCCGCGCCGTCCCGATAATCCGCCAAATCATGCACCGGCGGGCGTCTGAGACCGTGAAAACCGCCGGCCGTTACTTCGATTGATTCCCAGGAATCACGAAGCACGACATGCGTCAGGAGACTTATGTAACTGGCTGTCAGGGCTACGACCCGGTGAACTGCAGCATAAACCAGGAGAAGTCTGCCAGATCCACATCGAAGTCGTCGTCGAGGTCTGTGACTTCGCAGTCCGGAAGCACGCCGGCATCCGGACCGTCCAGGCATTCTGCCAGCAAGGCGAAGTCGTTCAGATCGATGTCCCCGTCGCAGTCGAAGTCTTCAACAGCCCCGGCGCAACCGCCGAGAGTGCCATCGGCGTCGACGTTTTGGGCGTAGACGTCACCCGTGTCTGACCGGTCGTCGGCCCAGGCCAGCAGGGCATCGCCCCCTGCGCTCAGGTCGGCGCCGAGGCGCATCTTCTCGCTGGGCAGGGAACAGGCCAGGATCAGATCGCCGGGCCACATGAAGTCGCCGTTGCCGTCGACGCGAGTCCCGTAGATAACATCGTTCCCATAGCCGGAGGAATCGAAGAAGAATACCATCGCGCCGTCGCCGTATTGCAGGTTCTGGACAAACGATCGCTCGTTGGTGCCCACGGGTACCAGAACCTTGCCGGTGTTAGTCCACTGCCTCGTACCGTCAGAGGCGAGCTTTTGTCCATAGACTCCGTGCTGTGACTGAGAGGAGTTCTCCTCCACCCAGAACACGAAGGTCTCTTCTGTCGCGGGTTTGAAAGAAACGCTGGGGGATACGCGAAGCCGCGTGGTGTCGGTGGAGACGGGTACACCATTGTGAGCGAACCTCTCGCTGCCATCGGCAAGGACGCGCTGGGCATAGCACTGCAGCGGGGAAACGCCGTACCAGGAGAAGACCGCACCACCATTACCGTCAGTAACGAACGGGGGATAATTTCCGAACTGAAGCGAGTCGCCGTCGAACACGACCACGTGCGGTCCCGGAGAGTTCCACATAGTATCGCCAGTAGACGAGAGTTTCTGGGTCCAGAGGTGCTTGGGATCATAGAACATCGGACCCCAACGAACGAATGAGACGATGACGCTGCCCGCATCGGAGCCGTGGAGGTCGGAGAAGCCGAAGTAGGCGCCGCCGGTATCCGACAGAACCACGCCGGCACCCCACAGCGGCGTCCCCGCCGCGCCGAGCTTCTGGAACTTTACTGAACCGTCGTGAGTCCAGCCGACCACGACGTTGCCGTCCGAGGTGCCGGTGATTCCCGGGGAGTGTACGTCTTCACCGCTGGTGAGTTGGACACCGCCGGCGCCCCAGAGCATCGTACCATCCGGAGCGACCTTGACCGCGGTGATCACGGTGGGGCCTGAGCGGTTGTCGCGAAACGCCAGCACGGCGTTGCCCGCGGTGTCGACGTCGAGGCCGTAGTTCTCGGTCGAACTGAAGGAGCGATCGGCAAGAAGTACTCCGTTGTGAGCCCACTGTTCATCACCGGCGGGATCGAGCCGTTGCAAGTAGACGTCGTAGCCGCCGGTTGAGTTGTCAAACCAGCTAATGTAGCAACCACCATCAGCCGTCGATCGGACCTTTGGCTGGGCCTGTTCCCCGGTGCGATCGCCGACAGCCAGATTCACCGCCGGGTTCGAGGACCATTCGGCGTTGGTGGTGGGTGTGCTAGCGAACAGCGCAGCGAATACGGACATTATCCAAAGAGAAGATACGGGTTTCATTGCTTATTCCCTTCTGTTTCAAAACGCATTTGCTCTGAGCGGTCCGGGCTACGACCCGGCGGAATGCTGAATAAACCGAACAAAATCAGCCAGATCGACATCGCTGTCGCCGTGGTCGGCTTCATCACAACTCTCCAGGTGGTCTACGTCCGGACTGGACAAGCAGCCGTCAAACAAACTGAAGTCGTCGATATCCATGGTCTGAACACCATCGAGGTCTCCGGGGATCGGCTGCTCTCACCCGTGTCGTAGAGAGCTGTCACATGGTAGCATGCCTCCAACGCAAACGCCTCATCCGAGTAGGTGGTTGGCGAAACAGGCACGTCTTCGATAGGATCGCCGTCCCGATAAACCCGATATCCGAGCAGGCCGGTCTCATCGACGGCATCTTTCCAGGTGAGCTGGGCTGAGTCAGCGAGTGTTTCCGCAACCATGTCAAATGGCAGATCGGCGTCGACGAATTCCAGCGTCCATGTGATATCGACGGCCTGCTGTTGTCCGAATTCCTGAACGTCCTCGACCATGAAAATCCAAGTGCCGTCCGCCCATTCGTCATTGAACTCGTCGGTGGTCTTGTGGTAAGTTTCCGCCGCCTCTGTGAAACCGATCGTATAGATCGTTCCATCTGGCGACCGAGCGTAGAACGTACCCGTGAAATCGTCCAGGGTGTTCCAGGTGTAGTCGATGGACCAACCGGAAATCCCACGACGCTCGGCGACTTCCACATCGATCCAGCCGAGCTCCGCACGCGTGTCGTAGGAGTAGGTGTAGTAGGCCGGGCTGACCGGGATCGGCGTGGCCAAGGTGTCCTGAGCCCACGCCGAACCGGATGGAACTAGCAGAAACAGCATTGCACAGGCCATGCACGCAAACGCAGAGCTGGCTATTCGTGCCCCAACCACCCTCTAGACCCCTCCTCGGGTTCAGGAATGATGTGCCGGCGAGCACCATATAGACATGGAACACCCTACCTCAGTGTTCACTAGCGGTCATTCTACACGAATTCAAGCCAGGTAGCAAGCCGGTACGGCAGTTGCCGACACCAGGGGGTCTGCGTCAGGGTTCCGGGTAAGCTGGTGAACCGAGCCCGAAGCGCAAGCGACGAGACCCTTGCCGCGCCGATCTAACACCGCCGCGCTGGCGCTTGGAGCTCGGTTCAGTGGTTCCATGCCTCGTCAAACGGCAGCTACACCGTGGCGACACCTACCCCTTAACTTGACGCGGACCCGATACCAGGTCCAGCGAATCAAGTGACGAACTGCAGCTTGTCCTGTGACGCCAGGCGTCAGGTCGAGCAGAGCCTGCGATCGATCCCCTTGTTCTTGACCGTCACCGGGTTTGGTCAATCGTCGTTGGATCCCGGTCGCTTGTTCCCGATAACTCGCGGAGAGTCGGGTTCCTATCCTGGCCCCACTCGGTCACGGCGTCCTGCTCTCGGCTCGTTCTTTCGACGATCCGGGGGTCATTTGATTTCAAACACTACGTTTGCGTAGTAGGTGTTATCCAACCTTTCGAGGCCCGGCTGAGGTCTCGAGTTGTATTCGTTCAACATTCCCAGCTTGAGTTTCCACACGTCGCTGTTGGCGAGGGGAAATGCAATGGCCGTGTCCAGCGTCAGCCGGTAGTCGTCGAAATCATCGAATCCCGGGCTGTAGGTCGTGGAATGCGTGAACTGCGCCCAGGTACGGATGTCCAGCCGGTAGTCCAGGCCGAAGTCCAACACACCGTCATCGCTGGTCTCGCCGTTGTCGTAACTCTCGTGGCGGTAGCCGACACCGGCACGTGTCGCTAACTCATGGTCGGACTGCTTGATCCAGTAATAGCCCGCACCGGCGGCCACGGTCGAGCGCAGATCGAGGTTCTCAAACTCGTCGTGCTCCAGCTCGAACCGCGTGTACCAGTTCCAGCGTTCGGTGATCATGCGCTCGTAGAACACGCCACCCTTGTATTCGTTTCGGTTTCGCCTGTCGTTTTGCTCGCTGTAGTCGGCCGACGCGTAGAACTTGAGCAGATCGTCCAGCGTTTTGCGTCGCAGGTCCAACCTGCCGCGTCCTTCGAGCGTGTCGGTGTTGCCTTCGGTGGCTTTAGCGCCCGCCTCTAGTGTCAGGGACCATTTCGGAGTCAGTTCTTCCTTGACACGCTCGGTCTCAGCCTGCGCCGCGACCATCTCGGGGCTTTGTTCGCCCTCGCGCCAAATCGCCGTCATGTTCGCCGGATTGACGACCACGTCGCCAAGGGCCGTCTCTACAACGGGCTTGGCGTCGCCGGAACCATGCCGGACCTTTCCGAACAGCGTGTCGCCGCTGCTAAATTCGATGTTCACCGGTTTGTCCGTGCTGATCGAGACGACTTCGGAGATGTCGATTGGCATCTCGCCGGCGAACCCGGTGGCGACGCTCAACTTACCGTCGCTCAAACCAAGGATCTCCCCAACGATCCGGCTGCCGTCCGAAGTTACAACAGTATCGGCGAGACACAGGTTCGCGGTCGAGACCCATACTACAATCGTGATGACTGAGAATAGCTTTTTTTTCATTAGCGGTTGCTCCTCAAAGGAGAATTCGCGGACCGGCGACGAGTTCGCCGGTGATCGCCAGGTGTTTTCCGATGACGCGTCGGCACGTGTTTTCGCAAGCGGGCCTATGCGCCGGCCGTCTGCGCATCGTTCTGGTCTGTCCACGGTTCGTTGGATTGTTTCCCCAGCGGCTAAAGCCATGGGACACGCATCCAAATCCACGGCCCCCCATATTTGCCAGATGAACGCCGGCCGAGGACTAATCGTCTTCCATCTCGTCAAAGAAGTCGTTGACTCTATCGGTCACGAAGTTGTCGAAGGGGGTGACGATGGCACCGCGGAGAAGGGAGATGAAGATCGACCGTCCGTCCATGGTTGTGGTCGAAGTCACGGAGATCTCGCCGAGATCGCAGCCGCCAAACTGGAACATCATGCCAGCTGCGACGAGTGCAGCAAGCCCTCTTTTCGTGCGAGCAATTCGTTTTCCAAACATGTCGACATTCCTCCTAATCAAGCGCCAGAAGTTACAGATAACCGCCTGCCCAATACTGGGAGGCGTCACAGGAACGGGCCCTTAGCCACAAGACCCGATTATCGGCCGGGGAGCTTACGCGCGTCGGATTCCAGTGTCAAGGACACTAAGACGCCCATCGGGTTGTCCAAGAGCAAGGCCTCCTCGCTGGGTGGTTTTGGTCTTGTGAGGTGCCTTCGCTATACAGGCCCGTGAGCAAAAGTGGTGTGTGTGCTGCGGTTCTGGGGGGAGGGTGAGGAGGTTTGCTGTGGCTTACCGGGCATTGTCGGTGCTGTTGATGATCGCGTGGGTCGCTCCCCAAGTGGCCCGCGGGCAGTCGGAGTATGTTGGCTCTTCGACCGGTTTGGACATGCCGGAATCGGACACCGGTCAAACTGAACTCGAATTCGTCGACGTCAACGACGACGGGCACGAGTTGATTTCACAGAATTCTGTGAGTGCATGACCGGCCCGGCTGGTGGGCCGCCATTGCCGGACTGCTCCGTGTTCGACTTCGATACTGATGACGTGGACTTGCGCGATTTCGCGATGTTCCAAACCATCTTAACCGACCCGCGCTGCTAACCGTGTCCACACGACGCCACAGGGTTGAGAAACGTGCTGTTGATACGGCTGAGGCACAAGTGAATTCCGTCTACGTCCCTGTTCGGAGGCCTTCCGTGCCCACAAGGCCTGACCGGCGACGTTTGCGCCTCCCTTCTCAATGCTAACGGGACGGTGCCGATCGAACCGATGAACACGTCATCAATTGCGCTTGTTTGCGCTGGTGGCTTATGGGATACTGCTTCGTAGGGATTCTGAGTCCAGGGTGCTTCTCTAACCTGGGTAGACAGGGAGGCTTCGTCATGAAACGGCAAATGATGGCAATGCTGGCAATCCTGATGTTGGCGATTCCGGTATTCGCTCAAGACGATCGGGGCGAAGGGCGTCGTGGTCGTGGAGGGCGCGGCGGTCGGGGTGGGGGTATGGAGCGGATGTTCGAGCGAGCTGCGGACGACCTCAAGCTCGATGACGATCAGCGTGCCCAGTTCGACCAGATGGTGGCCCGTCATCAGGAGCGCACACAGGAGTTCAGAGCCCTGCGGGAGGAGGCCCGCGAGGCAAGGGAAAACGGTGATGAGCAGCGCCTCGCGGAGCTGCGCGATCAGATGCGTGAGGAAGCCGGCCCGTGGGATTCAGCCAGCCAGGTCTTCGATGAACTCGAACCAATCCTAAGCGAAGAGCAGTTCGATCGGTTTGTCGAGATGCGCAGCGAGATGCAGCAGCGCCAAGAGCGCCGCCGGGAGATGAGAGAGCGGCGCGAGCAGTACCGCGACATGGTAAGCGAGTTGCCAGCTGAGTTGAAAATGACCGACGAGCAACGCAAACAGTTCGACGAGCTTGTAGAAGGCCGACGCGAGCGAATGCGAGAGCGCATGAGAGGTATGCGGCCGACGTGGGATCAGATGCGAGAGGCGCGAGACGCCGGTGATGAGCAACGGGTCGAACAGCTCCGCCAGCAGTTTGAGAAGATGCGCCCTGACGAAGCTGCCATGCGCGGCGAGTTTCTCGACGATGTGAATAAGATGCTCACGGACCAGCAAAAGCCCCGCTTTGCCTCTTACAGAGCCAAGATCGAGAAACGCACGACCTCTGCGGCGACGATCGAGCGCGACGACGTTCGCGTGGTGCTGATGGCGGCCAAGAAGCTCGACCTGAAACCCGACCAGCAACGTGAGCTTCGAGTCATCTGGCGTGAGGCGACTCGCTCGATGCGCGACATGGGCCGGAGCGACTCCGAGGCCAGGTCAGGCCTCGCCGCGTCAACGAAGCAAAAAGTCCTCAACCTGCTCGATCCCGGCCAGGTCGAGGAGTACGAGAGGCACGTTGATCGTCTGAAACACCGCAAGAACAGGTAAGCCCGGGATAACGCGAGCTAGTTCCTCGATGGTTCAATCGGCTATTTGTTCGGAAGCGCCCTGAGGCGCGCTGCGGTTTATTTCTGCGACCTGCGAGCGATCGAGGTATTTGCTGCTTCACAGCGAAATCTGGTCGGGTTGAGACGCCCAATACAGGAATGTTCGACCTGATGGTCGGCACTGTGGTCGAGTGTGTGCTACAGGACGTGTGGTCCTTTGGCAGTAGACTATCCAATGCTCCCGCCATTTGGGGGGTAAGGCACCGGGAAGGATACCGAGGCTCTATGAGCAGACCATCGGACCCCCAAAGCGTTGAGTTCCTGTACCGCAGATGCGCAGAGCAACTCGCAGCGCGCGGGCAAGACCATGTTCTGCGCTGGTGGGATGACCTGAGCGGTTCCAAGCGCGAACACTTGCTTAGCGAGATCGAGTCAATCCCCTGGTCTGACCTGGATCCCCTGGTCGAGACGCATATCCGTAACAAACCCCAGGATGCGGAATGTGCCAATCTGGAGCCGGCGGTCGTTTTTCCTTGCCAACCCGACGCTGCCAATGCTGCATTGTACCGCGACGCGGTTGTCTTGGGCGACGAGTTGATCCGAGCCGGCAAGGTGGCAGCTTTCTGCGTAGCCGGCGGCCAGGGCACACGATTGGGCTTCGAAGGGCCGAAAGGGGCGGTAACGATCACGCCGGTTCGAGAGAAGACCCTCTTTCAGTTGTTTGCCGAAACGATTGTGGCTGTTCGGAAGCGCTACGGAGTCGGCATTCGATGGTATATCATGACCAACCCCGGCAACCACAAGCAGACCGCCGGGTTTCTCGAAGACCACGAGTTTTTCGGGCTGCCCCCTGAGGACGTCGTCCTCTTCAGCCAGGGCATGCTTCCGAGTTTCGATTTGGACGGCAAGATTCTCCTGGAGGACAAACACCGATTGGCACTGGCCCCGGATGGCCACGGTGGGTCGCTCAAATCGCTCGTTGTCAGCGGCGCTTTGAAGGATATGGAATCTCGCGGAATCGAGATTATCTCCTATTTCCAGGTTGACAACCCACTGGTCAAGCCTTTCGACCCGTTGTTCATCGGTTTGCATGCGAAGACCGGCTCGGAGATGTCTACGAAGGTCGCCTCGAAGGTGGATGATCTCGAGCGGGTCGGGAATGTGTGTATGCGTGAAGGCCGTGTCGTCGTGGTCGAGTATTCCGATTTTCCGAGCGATCTGGCCCATTCCAAGAACTCCGACGGCTCGCGTATGTTCAACGTCGGCAACCTGGCGATCCATCTCCTGGAGGTCGGTTTCGTAGATCGCATCATCGCTCGGAACTTCGAGCTGCCGTACCGCCGTGCCGAGAAGACCGTGACATGGATGGACGAGAACGGGTTCCAGCGGACCCCGCCGGTTCCTAACGCGGTCAAGCTGGAGATGTTCGTGTTCGACGCTTTGCCGTTGGCGGCAAACCCGCTGCTTCTTGAAATAGACCGCGCAGAGGAGTTCTCACCGGTCAAGAACGCCAAGGGGGTGGACTCTGTCGAGTCGGCGATTCGGGACCAGATTCGGCGAGCAGCCCGCTGGCTTGACGGTGCCGGTGTGAGAGTCCCTCGCAAGCCGGACGGCGAACCCGACGTGGTCATCGAGGTCGCCCCAAGCTATGCCCGCAACGCCGACGACGTAAGGCGACGCGTCACCCGCCCACCCGAACTTTACAGCGGAGAGACCATCTACATATCTTAACAGACCTCAGAGGAGTGTGCCGGGACTTCGGCCCCTCGCGAAGGTGGCTCGGACGGTACGGCTCTTCCATGAACCAAACGGCGCCCCCGCCGGTGGCCTGCCCGTACTCGACCACCCGAGGCGACGCGGTGGCGCTGGTTGTTCGGGCGACGATCGAGGACTAAAAGACGATAAAAGGGGTCAGGCTACTCTGCTATCCGGATCACCGCTCTACGCGGGCAGATCGGCCGAGAAAAGGTAGCCTGGCCCCTTTCCCGTATCCACCGTGATGTGGTCACCGGGCTCGAAGCTGCCGTCGAGAATCCGTTTTGCAAGCGGGTTCTCGATTTCCTGCTGAATAAGTCTCTTAAGCGGCCTGGCGCCGTAAGCCGGGTCAAAACCGTCCTTGGCGAGCCGGTCCTTGGCGGCGTCGGTCAGCGACAGCGTCATTTCTCTCGTTGCCAGGCGCTTGCGCAGATGCTCTATCTGAATCTCCGCGATCAGACCCAGGTGCTCGGGCGAAAGCTGATGAAAGACGATCGTCTCGTCGATCCGGTTGAGGAACTCGGGCCTCATCGACGCCTTGAGCACCTCTTTCATCTTCATCTCGATCTCGATGTCCAAACCGCCCGACTCGGTCATTTGCTGGATATGTTCGCTGCCGAGATTGCTGGTCATCACGACGATGGTGTTCTTGAAATCCACGGTTCGACCCCGGCCATCCGTCAGCCGACCGTCGTCGAGCACCTGGAGAAGCACGTTGAACACGTCGCGGTGGGCCTTCTCTATTTCATCCAACAGGATGACGCAGTATGGCTTGCGATGAACAGCCTCCGTAAGCCTGCCTCCCTCTTCGTAACCTACATAACCCGGTGGGGCGCCGATGAGCCTGGCGACGCTGTGGGGCTCCATAAACTCGCTCATATCGATGCGGACAAACGCGGCCTCATCATCGAAGAGAAACTCTGCCAGCGCCTTACACAGCTCGGTCTTACCGACGCCGGTCGGCCCCAGGAACAGAAAGGATCCGATCGGGCGGTTCGGGTCGCCCAGGCCGGCACGCGATCTCCTCACCGCGTCGGATACCGCCCGGACCGCTTCATCCTGTCCGACGACCCGCAGGTGAAGCCCGTCTTCCATGGCGATCAGCTTCTCCTTCTCGCCCTCGAGCATCCGCGACACGGGAACACCGGTCCACTTGCTGACGATCTGCGCGACTTCCTCGACCGTCACTTCCTCGCGCAACATGCCCTTGCCTTCGCTATGCATGGCTGAGAGCTTCTCTTCACGCCGGCGGAGATCATCTTCGAGTTCTCGCAGCTCGCCGTAGCGGATTCTGGCAGCCGCTTCCAGGTTGCCCTGCCGCTGAGCCTCCTCAAGCTCGGTCTGCTTGACGGTGAACTCCTGCTTTGCGGACTTGATGCTGTCGAGTTGCCGCCGTTCGTTCTCCCATTGTGCCGTCAGACGATCGTTGTCTTCCTTGAGCTGGGCCAGTGTTTTCTCGATCGACGCAAGATGGCTCTTGCTGCCTTCATCCTTCTCCTTCTTGAGGGCTTCGCGCTGAATCTCGAGCTGCATGATTCGCCGCCTGAGCTCATCCAGCTCGACAGGCATCGAGTCGTTCTCGATCCGAAGCCGTGAGGCGGCTTCATCGATAAGGTCGATGGCTTTGTCCGGCAGATGACGGTCGGAAATGTACCGGTGCGAGAGGGTTGCAGCCGCCACCAGCGCCGCGTCCTGGATGCGCACGCCGTGATGAGCGTCGTAGCGGGGCTTGAGTCCCCTCAGGATGGCCACCGTGTCCTCGACCGTCGGCTCGCCCACATAGACGGTCTGGAAGCGGCGTTCGAGCGCCTTGTCTTTCTCGATGTGCTTTCGATACTCGTCGATGGTGGTGGCGCCGATGCAGCGCAGTTCCCCCCGGGCCAGCGCGGGCTTTAGGAGATCTCCCGCATCGACGGCGCCCTCCGCCTTTCCTGCCCCGACAACGGTGTGCAGCTCATCGATGAACAGTATGACCCGGCCGTCTGACTCGATGACCTCGTTGATGACGGCTTTGAACCGTTCCTCGAACTCGCCTCGGTACTTCGCGCCGGCGATCAGTGCTCCCATATCCAGTGCGACCAGGCGCTTGTCTGTTAAGGCCGACGGAACGTCACCCGCGAGAATGCGCTGTGCCAACCCTTCGACGATGGCTGTTTTCCCGACGCCGGGATCGCCGATGAGGACCGGGTTGTTCTTGGTGCGTCTGGCCAGCACCTGCATGCAACGGCGGATTTCCTCGTCGCGCCCTACCACCGGGTCCAGCTTGCCCGTCCGAGCGAGCGCCACCAGGTCCTGTCCGAAGCGTTCCAGCGCCTGATAGGTTTCCTCGGGATTCTGTGACGTAACCGTGGCACTACCGCGGACATCCTTCAGCGCCGCCAGGATAGCCTCCTTGGAGACGCCGCTTATCGAAAGAACCTCCTTGGCGTCACTTTTGACCTCGGCAAGGGCGATGAGCAGATGTTCCGTGGAGATGTACCGGTCCTTGAGGGTGCTGGCTTGGTTATCGGCGGCTGAGAGGATTTCCTGGAAAGCCGGACTGGCGGCAAGCGTTGTGCCCGAGACCTTGGGCCTGCGCTGAAGTTGTGAGTCGATGACCGACTGCACTCGCCCGACGACCGCGCCGGCTTTTTCCAGCAGAGGCACGACGATCCCGCCGGTCTGCCCCGTTCCGCTGTTACCATTCGACGGCGCAACCAGCGCGGCAAGCAAGTGCAGCGGTTCCAGCTCGCTATGCTGCATCTGCCGTGCAAGCTGTTGAGCCCTCTCGAGTGCCTCCCCGGCTTTGATTGTGAAACGATCCATCTGCATGGCGAGCCCCCTTTCCGGCGTACAATGACTTCGCCATAGTCCGGAGGTGCAAACGCCGTTCCACCGGCTCGCTTCGCCGTAATCTATTGCCAGAACGCAGGTTATGACTATTGGCATGCTGCCGGCTCGCGTCGCGGAGCTGCCATTTTGACAGCTCCGCGCCGAGCAGGCACATCAGAGCGGGGGGGCAGCCCTGCGGAACTACATGACTTGGAACTCCGCTGCCGGCGGGTCATTATCAGGCGCTGGCACAACCTCGGAGCTCCATGCTCCCCAGGCGTTCTCCGTCTCGGTCCATCGCAGGATGATCGTGTCGCCGCAGTTGAACTGCATGCCGATCTGTCCACCGAATCGGGTTCGCGTTCCGGATAGCTCATCTTCCGACGGTCCATAGCTCCATCCGCACAGGCCGATCGAGAATGCGGTGTCGAAGGTGAAACAGTTGCCGTCGGCGCCGGCGAGCTGACAGGCTGTGTACGTTATCTCCTCGCCCGGAGCCAACACCGGCGGAGTGGCGACGAAATGATGCGGTTCATTCTCCATGCCGTTGGGGCATACGCCGATGTTCGGCACGACGAGTTGTGTGGTACTTCCGTTCACCAGAGTCAGGTGCACGGTTGTCTCATCGTTGCACATAGAGGCCGGCGGGATGCAGGAGCAACACATTGCACCCATTACGGCAACCAGAGCCGGGGTCTTTCCGTAGCTTCGTAACATAGATATAAGCATGTCGTTCTCCTCTGTACTGTGGAAATACAACTCCATCAGCGTTAGTCGTTCGGTCGCAAGATCCGCTTCCCCCAGAGACAGGCCGGAGGAGACTACTCCTCTTGTTCAGTATCGGAACAATACGAACTGCAACCGGCGTACCCTGACTGGCACTCCATCTGGCACTGGTCGCTGGCGGGCCCATCAGCAGGGCAGCCACCGACGCAGGCGTAGTATTCGCTGCGGCAGCGCGAAAGGCACTCAAACAGACCCCTGGTGGGAGAGCCTGCTCGCTCCTGGGTTACCTCGCCGGTTACCGTGTCCACAAGCACGAACCCGCCGTCCGGGAGCGTGAAGGCGAACTGAGGGTTCTCGATCGTTGGGTTAAGGGCCTTGAAGACCTCGACACCCGGGAATGGCGGGATGTAGCCGGCGTCGAGGACCGCATCCCATGCATCCGTAAGATCCATCTCGATGGTGGAAATGTCCATAAACTCGATTCCCATCGGGGCGAACTCCATCTGTGTCGTGGTCCACGCTCCGTCGAAGACCAGCCACCAGGCGAGTGCTTCCTCGCCCTCGTTGTCGACGGCTACGAAGTTCCAGACGTCCACATCCTGAGGAGATCCGAGCCATTGATCGTCACCCTCACCGCCGGCCCAGATTACGAAGGCAGCGGGCTGGGTCTTGTGAATCTGGTCGGTTGCGGCTGCTATCATGGGGCTGCTGACGTCTCCTTCGACCGTCAGAGGGCAACAGGTGGGTGTAGGGCAACCGGTCCCGATCACCACCAGGCCACAAAGCAGGAGGATGATTGCCAGAAGATTCCAAGGGTCCCATGTTTGACGCATCATTGCACCTCTCTTTCGGTTCGTAGTTTCCAGAGCAACGCCAGGGCGCTGGCTGCAACCTCGGCAACAGCAGCGCCGCGTGCGGCTACGATACCCGGATTCTCCGCCCAGGGAAACTGGTGCCCCAGGTTCACCCGAATCTCCGGAGTGGGGGGCCCACGTCCTCTGGGGAGGGCTTCTCTGGGTGGCCCACCTCTTTAGAGGTGGGGGACGCGATGGCTCTACTGAATCGTGTCCCCCAAGGCTGAAGCCATGGGCCACCCGCCCGGCATCTTTTCCGTGGCCGGTCTCACGCAAGCGATACCGGGTCGACATCGACGATCGTGGACTGTGCCTTGGTTCGCATGGCGCCGGATTCGCGAAGACGTTTGATCAGATCATGCATGGCGGACGCGGACTTCGTACGCAACAGCAGATCATATCGATATCGACCCCGAAGCCTGGTCAGCGGACAGGGCGTCGGTCCCAAGACGTCGGCATGTTCCAGGCCTGCCAGCTTGATGGCGTCCACGACTTTGCCAGCGAACGCCTCACCCTCCAGCCGAACCGTCTCCTCTCGCTTGTGGGCCAGCACGATGCGGGTAAGACGCCGGTACGGAGGGAAACCTGTTGCTCTGCGTGATTCCAGTTCCAGTCGGGCGAACGATTCATAGTCGTGCTCGACCGCGAAGCGAAGAGCCGGGGCCTCGGGCATCGTCGTCTGGATCACTGCTACGCCTCCAGTGCTCGCCCTTCCCGCGCGACCCGCCACCTGGGTCATGAGCTGAAAAAGATGCTCCTGTGAGCGAAAGTCCGTAGCCATCGAGCACGTGTCGGCGCTGATCACGCCGACGAAGGAGACAAATGGGAAATCAAGACCCTTAGCCACCATCTGCGTACCGACCAGAACGTCAATCTGACGGGCTTCAAACTGATCGACCACCTCCTGGTAATGGTCACGGTGCCTCATCGTGTCACTATCGACCCGCCGGATCACGGCCTTGGGGAATTGCGAGCGGAGCACCTCCTCCACCTTCTGCGTGCCGATTCCCACCTGCACCAGCTTGCCGCCGCAGCCTATATTCGGGCACACCGTCGGCGTGGCAATGCGGTTGCGGCAGTAGTGGCAAAGCGCCTGCCCCGACGCGACGTGAACTACAAACCCGACGCTGCACTGAGGACACACAAGCCCCATGCCACAATCCGGACAGAATATCCTGCTGGCGAACCCACGGCGATTCATCAGGATTACAGCCTGCTCGCCGCGATCCAGAGTTTCTGAGAGAAGACGCTCCAGGGTCCGCGACAAGACGACGCGGCGTTTCAGGTCACGCCATTCATCGCGCATGTCAATGATATGGACGCGCGGCATGGGCAGCTCTTTGACTCGCCTGCGAAGGGCGACGCGCCGATAGTGAGCCCTGTGCTCGCTGTTGTACCATGTCTCGATGGAAGGTGTGGCGGACCCCAACACGACGGGGATACCAAGCTGCTGGGTTCTCATAAGCGCCACATCGCGCACGTGAAACCTTGGAGCCTGGAGGTTCTTGTAGCTGGTCTCCTGCTCCTCATCGACGCAGATCAGACCCAGGTCTGGACAGGGGGCGAACACCGCGCTGCGCGTTCCGATGACCACCTTCTTCTCACCTGAGGCGATCTGCCGCCATATGATCGAACGGCGGGTATCCGAAAGACCGCTGTGGTTGACGGCGACATCCGAGAAACGCGACGCCAACCGGCCCACGAGCTGTGTCGTGAGGACGATCTCCGGTACCAACAGAATCGCCTGTTTGCCCGAGGCCACCACCTGCTGGATGGCACGGATGTAGACCTCGGTCTTCCCCGATCCGCTCACCCCGAAAAGCAGCGTTACCGCAAAACGGGCGTCGTCGATGTGCTCGGCGATCCGTTCGAGGGCCGCCTGCTGCTGATCGTTTAGCGTAAAGCCGGGGTCAACCACCGTCTGATCAGGCTCGCCTGTGTCGATGAGCTCCCTGCGGGTGCTTTGAACGATCCATCCTTCACGCTCCATGCCGCGCAGCACAGCCGAGGACGTCCCGGTTTGTTCGAGCAGGGTGTCGACCCGTGCGGGCTCGTCCGTTTCCGCCAGAGCATCGAGAACCGCCCGACGCTTCGCGGTGATGCGCCCCCCGCCGGCAACGATTTCGTCCGGCGGCATTGCCAGTTCGATGTATCGCACAGCTTTGAGCCCGCGCTGCCTGCGCACCGCCTCCGGCGTGATGGCTTTGAGTGTTCGTCCCAACGGACAGGCATAGTGCCTGGCGATCCGCCTGCCAAGCTCGATCATCTCCTCGTTCAGATAGCTGGACTCATCGACGATGGAAGCGATCGGGCGCAACGTGGAATCCCAGATCCGCCGGTCGATGCTCAGCACGAAGCCCGTTACCATTCGTCCGCTGCGGCCGACCGGAACCGTAACGCGTTGACCAGGCGCCAGAAGTGACTCCATCGACTCCGGGACCGCGAAAGAAAGCGATCGATCGATCGGCATGACAGGAGCGACCAGAGCGACCAGCCCCTCGTGCTGCTCGCCCTCCTCGACCCACAATCGGCCTGTGGCATTATCGACCTTGCGGCGGCTGGAGGAGCTATCCTTGCCCATCGCCGCCTCCTTGTCGGGTCGCTGCGGAGCTTGGCAGCTTCCAGGCGCAGCCGCATTCGGGGCAGACGGTTGCACCGTCTTTGGGGTCGGTGGGCAAGCCGCGGATGTTGTAGCCACAGTGGGGACAATGGCGGTGCTCCAGCACCGCCGACGTGATACGACTCATATACTCAGCTCGCGCTATGCGAAAGGCCAAGAACGGACCCGAGAAGATCACGATGACCTGAAGAACGTAAATGGATACGTTGACAGGGTCGAAACCCTTCCAGGTGCTGAAATACCTGAAGTAAATGATCGTGCCACCCACAACGACCAAAAAGCCAAGCGTCATGCTGATCACTTGGATAAGCCTCTGTCGTCTGGCTCCGGGCATGATTCTGTCAGCCATAGATCGGAGCGTTTGGGCGGGAATGATGGAGCGCTGATTCAGCAGATGCAGCTTGACCGGATCGATCTGGCTGGCTGATCGCCCGCGGGCGTCCTTGACGCGCCCGGCTTGCCGTGTTGCGGAAGGGGCCTTCTCAACCATTGTCGTGCTCCCCAGCGGTCTGGAGGTCATCCAGTTTCCAGGCACAGCCGCACTCAGGGCAGACCGTCGCACCGTCATTAGGATCTACGGGAAGCCCGCGTAGGCTATAGCCGCAGTGGGGGCATATCAGGTGCTTCAGCAGCAGGGGCAAAATGCGCCGACGATGCCGCCGCCGGGCCACAATCAGCGGCACGACAAATGCGAGGATCACCAGCGGAAGGTAGATCACAAACTCGCTTAATACTGTTCTCTCCAAAGCCGCGCGGAAGTTCGCATCGCCAATGAGCCAGAGAACGAAGAACGCTGCCGCAGCGACCGCCAGCCCGAGGAGCACCCGCAGAACGTACGCACGCCACGTCAGTTGCCGCGCAAGACCCCGCTCGAGGTCGTCTACCAGTGTTTCGATCAGTGCAGGGTCCAACCCGCAGGGGCGGTGCAAAGCATGCATCGTGATCGGATTAATCTGTGTGACTTCTCGACCACGGGCGTCCTTGATGTGTTTGGTTCTCTGCATCGTAGCTGATTTTGGCTCGACCATTACTTCCTTGGATCCGTGGCGCCATCCGAGTCAGCCTGAGGCGGAAGACACGACCTCTCCGCGCCAGCTGCATCTACACGGTCGTTGACCTCTGCGACGAAGCGCTCCACGTCTTTGTGCTTCGGAAACACGTTGGCTACTCCACCGATCTGAACGGTCTTGTTCTTGCTCTTGATGAAAACGGAGGCGATCTGCGGCTTCTCCTCGGGAAGCTCCATGATCGATGCCCGTCCGATGTCGCTCCAGGGAATCACATCGTCGTTGAAACCCGGCAGGCGTACGATGAGCCCGTCGCCCGTGACCGCGACCTCCAAGCCTCGACGGTAGCGGCCTGCAAGATACCAAAGACCAGCCACAACGAATACGACCCACAACACGCCCGCGAAGGCGCCAACCTTCTCCGAGGCCGAAGCACCCGCGAGGTTCGCGAGATGAGGGAGGTTTCTCACGGTGACCCATCCGCCACTAAAGATCATCACCCAGCAGACCAGTAGCTGCTTGGGATTGGTCACGCGGAACAGGGCACATCGCCTGTCGAAACGCAGCCCGCATTCCGGGCAGGCATGGTCGGCAGGCAGGCCTCGCAGGGAGTACCCGCAGCGGGCACACTTCTTGAACACCGGCGCAAACGCAGCTTCGTCATCGTTGGCAGCCACAACGCCATTCTACTTCCGGCGAGGCGAAACACCACTGAGGCGGGCCGTGCCGACCGGCCCAATATACGATTCCCTACAAAATCCATCCTCGGCGCGGCTCGGCCGGCCCGTTGGGGTGCAGCGCTTCTCAACCGATATTCAGTAATCCTCTACCAGCGACAGGAGAGGCTCCTGGCGGCGGCGAGAACGAGCCTGCCTGGCCGCGAACAGAAACACCGCCCATCTTCCATTCCGAACGTGTTGACCTGACGTGGAACATCGCGCCGTTCAGAAAGTCATGTCGCCCTCCCCAAAGGAGAGCGTGTGTTCCTGGATGCCTGGCGTTGCGACTTGTACGTTATGAAGTGACTGTTTGGGCTTGCGATTGTTTGGACACTCTGGTGGTACCTTGGGAATGAGCTTTGGCAGCACACAACACTGATCAATGGTGACCTGACGGGGCCCAGATGGTGGAAGCCGAGTTCAGTTCCACCACGTATTCCGAGCTCAGCGCGGCGCGGCTCTACTCGGCCGCCAGCTACCGGGCTCGTGGCTTGCGCAACATCAGGCCCCACTGCAACGACCCGACCGACGCGAGAAGAACAAGATAAACGAGTACGAACAGTCTCCGAGCGTGAGTTTCATTGCAGCGGCCCGGTGAAGGCCTCCTGCATTCGAGCAAAATCCGTCAGATCCACGTCGTCGTCCTCGTCCAAGTCCTCGCACTGGCATTCGGCACCCACCGGAGTGCCCGGCCCTTGCATACACGCCGCGAAGCTCGCGAAGTCGTCGAGGTCCACGTCCTGATCACCGTCGCAGTTGCCCGGCAGGTAGAGCGTGTACACGAAGTGCGCAAACGGTACGGCCGCGAAGCCGGTCACTGCGTCGCGCGTATGGTCCGTCAGCGCGATTTCCAACCACGCTTCGTCTGGCAGCGTGCCGCCGATCTGCGATAGCGTGAGCGTCAGGCCATCCGGCGAAATCGAGTAGTCGAAGTAGCCGGCGTAATAATCATGGCTGTGCGTCACTTCATCGGTGATCGTGACGGGCGGACCGTCGACGACGGCGATCGGGCGATGGAACGTGAACACGATCTCGGCGTCCGTCAAGCTAGGTAACACGCCGCGATACACCGGCTCCGTTCCCTCGACTGTCGGGGTCGGCACATTGAACACCAGCGAGAACGGCGGCGCAGGCTGGTACGGTCCGAGATCGTCCACGAGCCGATAGGTAACGTAGAACGGATAGTCCGGCTGTGGACTGGCGGGCACGTTCGCACAGTACTTCATATGCACGTGGTGTTCGGACCAGTTGCTTAGGCAATAACGATCTCCGATTGCATCGAGCCAGGTGCCGTCGTTTATTTGAATCTTGAAGTCAGGCGACAAGTCCAGGATCTCGAACCAGATTTCGTAATCCGCGCCCGGGTTTCCTTCGAGCTGAATCTCGGGCGGAAACCCGTAAGCAGGATCGGTGGTATCTGAAAAACCCGGTTCGCCGACCGACCAACGCTGATAGATCGGACTCCAGGACAGGGGGTAGTATCCCTCGCCCGGTACGCCGTGTTGGTAAATCCGACTCTTCTCTACAAACAGCAGTTCGTCTTCCTGTCCCAGGAAGTAATGATCAAGCGGTCATTCAGCGCGCACGCCGGTCGCAAGCGTGTAGCTGATAACAACTGCAATCAAAATGCTGCTCTGCCGAGGTTTCATGCGTATGCTCCTTTGCGAGGTCATTGTCCCTGGCTACAACTATGGCGACGGCGGGATCAACTCGGGTGGCCAGCCGGGGGCATGTCTCGGCCACCAGAGGTTGACCTTGGGGAAATCCCACGTCTTATTCCAATGCAGCGGTTCGACATGGCTGTCGGCGAACAGATAGTTCGACTTCTCCAGATGTCGATCCCATGCGACGGATTGCTTCGGATCCTCCAAGCCTTCCCACAGATCGGAGTGAATGTGATCCGCGTAATCGTATGAATCCCCTGAACGAATCTCGGCGAGGTAGATAACCGAGGCGGGGGTCTTCATTTCATTGAGCCGCTGTAGGGCGAGGCTGCTTTCCAGCGGGCCCAGGCAGGCGTTGATCGCGTAGCTCGACCACCGGTAGTTCGTCCATTCCTCGCGCGGCGGTGGATTCGCCCAATCAAGAAACGGCTTGTCCGTTTTATCGTTGTGGCAGCGACCGATCAGCGGTTGGCCTGTGTGCTTCTGCAGGATGGTGAGCCAGTACAGCTTCTCCGGATGTTCAATGTCCGGTTCGGCCAGAGGGCACGATGACGCTGGTACGTACTCGCGGTTGTTCAGCGCGTACGACAGCATTGCCATGCCCATCTGGCGCATGTTGCTCATGCACACGACCTGCTTGCCCTGTTCACGAGCGCGGCGCAGGGACGGCAGCAGGATCGAGATCAGCAAGGCGATGATGGAGATGACCACCAACAACTCGATGAGCGTGAAACCGCGCCGGGCGGCGCAGGAGCGTTGTGGACTCCCGCGCCACCCGCGCACGACGGGCCTCCTTCTCCTCTGCCATGCACTATAAGCGGAGCAATGAGACACCGTCATTCTCCTTGTGTTCAGGCGCGCCGGCGGCCAGCGATGAATACGCCGGCAATTGCCAGCAGGCTCAGTGTGCCCGGCTCTGGAACGGCAAAACGGAACGTGAACGGATCAGACGGTGTGTACAGCCCACCATCGTCGAACGCGGTGAATGTTGCGCTGAATACATCGTCGAGCTGTGGATCATCGAGCCAGAAATGGAACGCCATGTGCGAGTGAATGCCCCAGGCGCTCTTATCGGCCAGCCACATTTTTTCGCCATAATCGGCAAACTTGTACGTGGCGCCGTCGGCATCGAGGACGACTGAGTCGTCCGGACGGAGCATGAAGAAATCGGTCGGGTCGGTCATCGACGTGCTCTCGCGCTGGAGCCCGATGTCCCAGGCCGGCTCAGTCTGCTCATCGGTGCTATCGAGATTCCACGCACCTTGCGGGCCGTGGGCTGAGTGCCAGCCGTCGAGATGCTGCTTGCCGTCCGGATCGCCGTAGCCGTCGAGACCGTACATGAAGCGCGAGACGTACAGCGCCTTCTCTGGCTCACCTGGCTTGGTGATGGGGTAACCACCGGCGTCGGTTTCCTGCACGAGCCGCAAGAACGGCGTCTCCGCGGGGTCGCCCCAGTTCGGCCAACCCGGGGTCGGTGCGAGGGGGTCGATCGGCGGGATGGAGAAGAACCAGAGTTGATTGTCGTCCGTGGGATCGGTATCGACGGCCCCGCTAGGCGGCGGCCCCCAGTCCGCTGGTCGCCACGTCGGGTTCTTCCCGATATGCGTATGCGCCAGCGGGCAATCGGCCTTCGCCGGCTGGATCGTCACAGACAGGGCTATCACAGTACTCAAAGCAAAAGTGATTATTGTTGTCCTCATGCGTATATCCTCATTCTGCATCAACTCGGTCCAGAAGGTTCTCGGCCTGCCCGGCCGGCTTCAGTGCTCATGGCGAAGACCATGAACAGGCACCGGTCACGCAAGTGCGCCACTGCGTACTGTCTTGTTGGGGAACGGTATGCTTATCGTGGGAGGACTTTCGGCGGGGCGCGGGGCAGCATACAGAGCGGCACGAACGTCCCCGGGTGCCTCTCCGAGAATGCGCCTCCCGCCACCCAAACGATGTCTGCGGAAGCGATCACCTGCGTCGGTGAATCCAGGACGTACTTTGAAGCCGACGCCAGTTGCTGGCAAACCGGACAAGTGTCGGCATGGTGGTCGTGGTCCGCGCCAGCGAGGTGGATGGCCTGCACCAGACCGGTGGCCGGGCCAAGTAACAGACACACGAGCGCTGCTGCACAGGCCAACCGCTCGCGTCGCCACAAAGCGTGCCAGGCAAGGCAAAGGTTTCGCCATCGAGTTGGCTGGCTGTCGCAATTCGCCGACTGCATGGCTCGCATTATACGCCAATGCATTTGCAGTCGCAATACATGCCCGAGCAGACTAAAACGCACTCGTGGATTCGACCGTCGGCGCCCCGGAGGGAATCTCTTTCGCGGCTCAATACCCGGCCTGCACGTGCCCCTGTCCTTACGGACAGCAACGCATGACTCGGGGCCGCCGTGGGTCGCCAAATGAGGAATTTGCTGTCGCGTTAGAAGGCGAGCTATGGCGGGTAAGCGTTGGGATCGTACAGTGCCCAGAAGGTAACGGCTACTCCCCCCGCATCCTACTCGCGTGCGAGCAGCGCCATGCGTTGCCGACCGTAATCAACCACCAGGACAAACCGCTTCAGCACACCAGCACCGAGTCTACCGGCTCGGTTGGTCTGCGCGTGCGCCCCCTTGGCCTCCAGGGCGAAGCTCGCCGGCACATCCTCGAGGACCAGGCCAGCCACTTCCAGCTTGGCGATCTTACCGTTCTTCGCCGCGATGAATCCACCCACGCCGCCTAGCTTGATGTCCGTTAGTTCGCGGTTCTCCAGCAGCTTCCACTTGCGCACCGCCGGTTCATCGAACACCACGTGCGCGTGATCGCCAGTGTCGAGCAGAAAGCGGCCTTCGTGTCCCTCGAACACCGCCGTGATCACCGGCGCCCGCCCGCTCAGGTCCAGCGCCGTCCACTCGCCGCGCGGCAGCTTGTATTGCGCCGGGTCGTGCAGGCTGATGGTGGCGCGCTGGAGATCGATGACTGCAACGCAGCGCGACAGCACGCCGAAACCGATGATGCCGCTGACCTTGTCACCCAGGTGCTGTTCGAGAAAGGCGAGGTCGACCGCCATGAGCGGATGGCCGGCGCAATGCAGCGGTCCCAATACCAGTTCGCGTGAGCGATGCACCGGCGCGTTCGCCTCGTTGCCGACCCCAGCCGCTTCAATTGCGCCCATTTGCTCCAGTCCCAGTTCGGCGACGCTTGACGACGTGACACAACAGACCCCGGCGCCAGTGTCGAAAATGAACCAGCCGGCCGGGTGCCCATTCACGACCGGCCGCACGAGCAAATGGCCGGTCCAGGCCTTCTTCACCTTCAACTCGGTGGGAGCCCCGGGGTCGAATGTGGCTTTTCCCAGTTGCAGCAGTTGCTCCTTGCTCGGCGCAGACGTTGGTGCAGCCGCCGGTTCGGAGGTGCCGGTCTGCGGGCGGCAGCTTACGCCGCCACTGAAAATCAGCGCAGTACCGAACACAAAGCAAACCGAGACATGTTTCAGGCGAAAGTACCTCATTTCAGTCTGTCCTTTCCAGTTCTCTTTGTGGCACGCCGCCGGTCTCCACATCCCGCAGGTGCCAGCAGAAACCCAAATGCCATCGCCTGCCGCCCGGGTTCGGGCCGGCCGCTCCGCAGAACTTCGTGCAGCTCACACAGAAGTGTGTTGACGCGTTCAAGCTCTTGCGGCGTGACCCACCCCATCGCGCGGCCACCCCACAGACGCCGCCGCCGTTTACTGCCAACCGGGCGGTCTGCCAGGCATTCGTGTTCGAATTCCCGCTGCGCCAGTCGCAACGCGTGACGCACCACCCGCGCCAACTCGCGCCGCGACCCGCTCCGATAATCCAGATGGATTGCCGCCGGCATGGCGAACACCGCCGCTGCACGTCCGCCATCCCCCTCCGCCGCGCGCCGCACGACCAACCCCGCGCGCGTAAGCACATTCAGGTGGTAATAGAGCGCGTCGGGACGGCGGCCAAGCAGCCGGCCCAATTCAGCCACGGCGATCGGCCCGCTGCTCGTAAGCACGTCCACGATTTCTTGCCGGGTGCCCGACGCCAGCGCCCGCAGGCCCGCGGGGCTGCCGAGTAACCGCTTGCGCAACCGGACCGGTCGGTCATTGTTCTTACTCATGTCTTGAATAATACACAATTTATTCAAAATAGCAACCGGCGTCATGAGTTACGAACGCCGGTTGCTGGTGGGAAACTCGATTCAATCGCATCCGTCGTTTGAAACGGTGATGTCCAATCGGGCGGCGTGGGATGCGTGGTAGACTGAGCGAAGCCGTGAGGTCCTGCCGAGTTATCGGGCAGCGCGGTTGATTCCACATCGCCAACGGGCTATCCGATCAGGCGATCCCTCAGTTGCCGCGGAATGCAGTTCCGAACACCAAGAGAACATAGCTCACAGGTTTGAGGCGCGAGAATGAGGGATTCGGAAGGAATCCGCTAGTCGCGTTTGCAGTCGAGGTGTCGGTTTCGGTACAATGGCTGTCACCAAGCCGCCCAATGGGAGATTTCAGTGCCATACGAACTTGTGACGGAGTGGGAGAGAAATAGGAAAATGACGCGACACGCCAGGAATGAGCTTTTCACACAAGCAGGGACTTGCATCGCATTGTTGGCGGTGTTGATGTCAACTAGCGTATCCCGTGCAGATCTATCGCCCGGCGACATCGCCATTATTGGCTATCGATCGGATGACGCCGACGCGTTGGCCTTTGTGGTGTTGTCCCCTGTTGCGGCCGGCGAGTTGATCCGCTTCACAGATTGCGGCTGGTATGCCAGTGGGGGATTCCGGACATACGAGGGGGGAGTAGCTTTCGTCGCTGATGGAGATCTCAGCCCGGGCAACGTGATCAGTCGCAGCAGTCCGTTCGACAGTGGGCAGTGGAGCATCCACAATCAGGGTTTCTCGGAGAGCTTCTTGCTCTCGACATCGGGCGATCAGATCCTGGTGTTCCAGGGTGATGCCGACAGTCCGGTGTTCGTCTATGCGATACACGCCGACAGCAGTGGGTGGGGCGATGCCACCAGTTCGAATACCACGGCCCTTCCGGCTGGACTCGTCGACGGTACCACCTCTGTCTTCATTGGTGATCCGGAACGCGACAACGGCTACTACGACGGCATTACCGAGGGGACACCCGAGGAGCTGCTAGCCGCCATCGGCAATCCAACCAACTGGAATACAGACGACGACGCGCAAACGTGGCCATCGTGGAGCTTCGACGTTCAGACCTGGGTTCCACCGGCCGTCACGGAGGTTTGGCTGTCGGATTCAAGTTTCGACATCGGCGAGCCGGGCGACGTCACGGTGCGACTCGACGAGGTGCCGGCATCCGGCAGTCCAGCCACAGTGAGTGTTGCCAGCGGCGCGTTTGATGTCAGTCCGGTGGAGATCGTGATCTACAGCCCGGATGATACCGGCACGGCTGGGGTCACCATGACCAATGGTGGCACATGGACGGCGCAAGCTACCGCGCTGAGCGGGTGCATGGGGTCGGCTATGTCACCCACGTTCGCGGTTGGCCCGGTTGCTCCGAAAGCCTATGCGGGCGCGGATCGCGTGGTGGTCTTAAGCGGTTCGTCCGTCTCGGAATCGATGACCGGGGCCACGGCTGACGACGCGAATGGCCTTGACGGATTGACCTATGAGTGGACGCCGGCGATGGGGTCGGGAATTGCCAGTTGGAGTAACCGCACGGGTTCGGTGGATGATCCGACCGACCCGGCCCTGGCACAGGTGACGATCGATCAGATTGGCGTTTACACATTTACTTTGACGGCCACAGATCCGGACCTGTTGACCGACCAGGATACCGTCACGCTTACCGTGAGCGACAGCGCCCCTGGCGACGAGTATGATCCGCCGGCAGATTATTACGATCCGGCGCGTCCCGGTGGTGTCTGGCTTACCGGATCGATGCTAAAGACTGCCCTGAGCGACATCATCGATGAACACACTGTCCGTTCCTACGATGATGCCAGGATGGCGTTGGGCATTCTGGACGAAGACCCGAACGACCCGAATAACCTCACTCTAATCTACACCGGCGAGTCGGTTCCGAAGACGTGGAACAGCGGGTCCACATGGAACCGCGAACACATGTGGCCGGGCAGCCGCATGCCCGGCGGTGACAGCTACAGCGACCTGTTCAGCCTGCGTCCGTGCGATCCGATCGTCAACAGCACGCGTGGAAATAAACCCTATGGTACGGGCTCGGGTTTCTGGGATGCAAACCAGGGAACTACTCATCGAGGAAATGCCGCGCGGGCCATGTTCTACGACGACACCCGATACACAGAATTGTCCCTCGTAAGCGGTCATCCTGACGACAACCCGGGCGAGTATGACATGGGGGATCTATCCGCCTTGCTCGAATGGCACTATGAAGATCCGGTGGATGAACGTGAGCGCCGTCGAAACCATCTGATCTACGACTCGACGGACAACCCGCAGTACTATCAGGGCAACCGCAATCCGTTTGTGGATCATCCCGAGTTGGTCTGGTCAATCTGGGCGGACCATCCGAACGACGCTCAGCTCTATGTCGGCGAGTCACCGTCCCCGAATGGGATGTCGTCGGAGATGGTGGATCTCGGCGTGGTGATCGTGGACGGTCCGCTGCCATCGGCGCAACTGGTACCGTTGCACAAAACCGGAGGCGATCCGACAACGTTTGAGATTATGGGCACGGGCGACGCCTCGTCTGTATCGACCGGGCCTCGCCAGACTTTCGTGGGCGGAACAGGCTCGAAGGACATCAGCGCAGGGCTTTCGGGCTCAACCGCCGCTGCGGGTTTGAAGACCGGAAGCCTCATCGTTAACAATACGGAGTTGACGTCGGCCGGCTCTGGTCAGGGATCGGCTGACGGGAATGACCTGATCGGCATAGAGTTGCAGATACGGGAACATGCGGAGGCCTCATTCGATGCTCTTGTCAACCAGGATACACGCACCATCGACTTCGGGGTCGTTCCGGCCGAGTGCGGGGTGGATACGGAGGTTTTCACGATCTACAACGTTGAAGTGATGTCAAGCTTCACGGCGGCGTTGGATCTTGACTCGATCAGCCCTGCTGGAGACACGGGAGCGCTATACACTGATCTGGCCATCTTCAGTGACCTGCCTTCGGGCAATGGCCAGAGCTTCCATGCGTACTTCGACACGACACTCGGGCCGGGCGGATATGTGTCGAGCTGCACGCTGAGCGTCTCGGATGAAGACCTGCCTGGGGCTAAGCCCGGGACAGATCTCGTTCTCACACTCCAGGGCATCGTGCCATCCTTCCCGTTTGACAACGACGCCGATGGCGACGTGGATCTGACCGACTTCGCCGGATTCTCTGCGTGCTTGGTTGGGCCAAACGGAGGGCCGCTCGGCGACCCGTGTGACGCGTGCAACAACGACGACGCGGACGGTGATGGCGACGTTGACCTGGTAGATTTTTCCATCTTCCAGGTAGCGTTCACCGGGACATCGCGATAGGCCCGGGAGGGGCCATATCGTGTCGCGAGCCTGGGGTGGCGGGTTCGGGAACGTAGGCGAGGCGGAGGCCGAAAGTGAATTCCTCAGCCGTCGGGTATCTGCCGTCGCGATACAGCGCATGCAAGTCGTGGTCGACGTCGGCTCTGCTGCATGCACCACCCCGTAGCAAACGAAACCCACAGGTGCACTGGTTGGTTTGACCGCTCCCGCAACAAGCTGATAGAATGCGGTCCATATTGCAGACCGGGATGCTGCACCCTGACTGATATGGCAGCGCTAGATTCGTGCCGGATCGCTGTTGGTGCGGTCGAGGACGTGGGTCCTCGGGCCCTCCGGGCGGTGCTCACTGCTCGCAAGTGACGGTCCTGGTGCCATCACACTGACCGGAGTACCACGTGGATGCCTGCCTGAAAATCGATGAGGTCAAGGCGCTCGTCGCCGGAGAACTGTCGGCCGCGGACGAAGCGCGCTTCGATGCCCATGTTACTTCTTGCTCACGCTGCCGCAAAGTCGTTGGCACTTTTGCGCGAGATAGAGAGTTGGCGCTGGGCAATCAGCAGGCCTGCGAAAAGATCGCGGTACCCGGCTCGGACCGCTCCACGTTTGTCCTTGGTTCTGACAAGAAACCGAGCATCGCTGATTCCATCGAAGGCTATGAGATCCTCAACGAGATCCACCGTGGCGGGCAGGGCGTGGTGTACAAAGCCACCCAGAAAGCCACGAAACGAACCGTGGCCTTGAAGGTCCTCTTGGAGGGCCCCTATGCTTCTCCCCGCCAGCGACATCGCTTCGAGCGTGAGGTTGACCTGGTCGCCAGTCTCCAGCACCCCAACATCGTGACAGTCTTCGAGAGCGGCGTGACGGGCAATGAGCTGCACTACTTCGCGATGGAATACGTCCACGGTCAACCGCTCGATACGTACATGAAGCAAAGCAGCCTCACCGTCGACGAAACACTGCGGTTGTTCCAGAAGATCTGTATGGCCGTCAATTACGCGCACCAGAAGGGCGTAATTCACCGCGATCTCAAGCCGGATAACATCCTCATCGATGGTGAAGGAGAACCCCGCGTGCTGGATTTCGGGCTGGCCAAGGCGGCCGGCCCGGGCATGCAGAATGGCGCACCCGTGACGGTCACAGGCGACTTCATGGGCACGTTGGCTTATGCCTCGCCGGAACAGACCAAGGGTGATCCGCATCTGATCGACATCCGCACTGACGTCTATTCCCTTGGCGTTGTCCTATATGAGATGCTGACCGGCGAGTTTCCCTACGACGTCGTGGGCCAGATGGCCGAAGTCCTCCATAATATCGCCGAGGCCGAGCCGAGAAGGCCGTCCACGATTCGCCGGCGAGTTAACGACGAAGTTGAGACGATCGTCCTGAAAGCTCTGTCGAAAGAACGCGATCGCCGCTACCAGTCAGCTGAGACGCTCGCCCGCGACATCGGGCACTTCCTCAACGGCTATCCAATCGATGCCAAGCGCGATAGCGCGCTTTATGTACTCAGAAAACAACTAAAACGCTACAAAGTGCCCGTGGTTATCGCGGTGGCCTTCATGGTGCTGGTGACGGGCTCGGCGATTGGATTCTGGTTGCTCTGGGGCCGAGCGGACGAACAACGACAGCTCGCCGATCAGCGCTACGAAGAAGTCATCCGCCTTGCCGACGTCAAACGCCTGGCCGATGCGAACGCTGCTGCCGATGATCTTTGGCCCGCCCACCCCGAGAACATCCAAGCCATGAAGACGTGGCTCGAAGAACGGGCCGCTCCGCTACGGGATAATCTGCCCAAGCACAAAGCCACCCTGGCGTCACTACGAGATAAGGCACTGGCATACGATTCCGAGCAACAGAAGCACGACCGCCAGACACACCCGAAAGCTGCTGAGCTTGCCGAAGAGAAGCAGCGTCTGGCCGAACTCCAGAAAGAGCTTGACGACGCCAGGGCGGAAGACGGCGATGGTCCCGAGGAGAAAGCAGAACAGATCGAAACAATCGAGAAGGTAACCGCCGAGACAGAGCAGAACATCTCTGAATTGCAGGCGACGGTCAATCATCGCCGTACGTGGCGGTTTTCTGACGATCAGACGGAGTGGCAGCACGACACGCTCGCCGGGCTGGTTGAGAATCTCAAGGCGTTCGTGGACCCGGATCCGAAAGAGGGAACGCTCGCCGCCGTCGAGGAGCGGCTGGCGTTCGCCGAGAGCATCGAAGAGCGAAGTGTCACCGGGCCGGAAGCTGCTGCGAAATGGGCTCACGCCATTGCCGACATCGCCCGAATCGAGGTGTACCGCGGGATGCAGCTTAGCCCCCAGCTTGGCCTGCTGCCGCTCCATCGCGACCCGCGCTCCGGGCTCTGGGAGTTCTGGCACATCCAGACCGGCACCAAGCCCGAGGCCGGCCACGCCAGTGACGAAGGGGATGCAAAAGCCGCGAACCCGTGGATCCTGACAGGGGACACCGGGCTTGTCTTCGTGCTTGTTCCCGGCGGGACGTTCTGGATGGGTGCTCAAAAGGAAGACCCCGGAGGACACAACTACGATCCCCAGGCGGGGTCCGACGAAATCCCGGTTCGGGAGATCACGCTCTCGCCGTTCTTCATCTCCAAATATGAAATGACACAGGGCCAATGGCTGCGGTTCACCGGCAGCAACCCCAGCCGGTACGGAGTGGACTTCACCTGGATGGGCGACCCACCCGCGGAGAGCCCGCTTCATGAGAACCAGCCGTCGAACCCGGTCGAGGAAGTCAGTTGGAGAGATTGCCGGCAGGTATTGGATCGACTTGGCTTGCAGTTTCCCACCGAGGCCCAGTGGGAATACGCCGCACGCGCGGGCACTGAGTCCGCGTGGTGGACAGGAAATGACATGAAGTCCATCGGTGTCGAAAGGGCCGGAAACCTCGCGGACGGCTGGACCAAGCGCAAAGGTGGACCGCCCACCTGGCATTATGATGATTGGCTGGAGGACGGTTGGGTGGTACATGCTCCGGTGGGCAGTTTCTCGCCGAACGGCTTTGGGCTGCATGATACGATTGGCAACCTCTGGGAGTGGTGCCGTGACGGATGGGGAGGCTACGACCTCGACATGGAATCCGGGCATGGCCTTCGTCTCGAGGCCAACGCATCCCGCCGCGTGCATCGAGGCGGCGGTTACAGCAACATGGCAACGCTCTGCCGGTCCGCCTACCGCAACCACCTTACTCCCGAGCTCCGCTACCACTACCTCGGCGTGCGTCCCGCCAGGGCCATCACTGAGTAGCTTCACGTCGCTGCGACGATGACGATCGCGAACCCACGGAGAGCGGTGCCCCGATCCGATCCGTGTTGATTGACCATGGCCCTCGCCGTACGACGGATTTCCTAACCGGCAGTGGTCGCTCGCGTTCGTTTGCTTCTTTCCGCCTCATACCATGGCGTCCGGACTGTCGCCGAGTTACGTCTTCTGGTACGCTGCAACGATAGGAGCGATGGTTTCGCGGGCGGCTTTGGGCAAGGTGCTCCAACCCTCGACCACCGCCCGCAGATCGAGGTCAATCGGCTCTGATCTGCAAGACGCGTTGCCAAACTCCAGGAGGTTTGTTTGATGCTCAAGAGAAGCACAATCCGGTTGATTCCGGTCGTATCGATGGCGCTCTTTGTGGGGGCGTGTTCACGCGGGACCCTCGTTTTCGTACCGGTCATTCAGCCTAACGGCCCGATTGACGACCGTCTTGTCATTGGCGAGGTCATGATGCACAGCGAGTTCGCGCAGAACCTGCGCGCGCTGTGCATGGACGGCGGACGCCTCAGTGGTTCGGAAAACGCGCGCAAGGCTGAGCAGTTCGTCGCCGACAAGACGCGCGAGTATGGGCTAAGCAACGTTCACTTCGAGCCCTTCGAGATGCTCACCTGGCGAGACAAAGAGACTGTCGTCACCGTGCTCGACGATCCGCCGCGCGTGCTCGAAGGAGCGATCGCTTTGGGCAACTCGCTCAGCACACCCCCGGAGGGTGTCACGGGGCAGTTGGTAAGCGTGGGCAAGGGCCGCCAGGAGGATTTCGAGGCCGTCTCCGATACGCTCGACGGCAAGATCGCCTTCACCATCGAAGGAGCCCTCCACAGAAGTGAGAAGATGAGCATCGCTCGCGAGCACGGTGCCGCCGGTATGATCCAGGTTTCCAGACTGGACGAGCAGGCCCGCGTAGGCCAGTGTCATGCCACGCCCAGGCCCGAACCGGGGATCGTCATCATCGGCAATCACGGCAAGGAGCTCAGCGAGCGGCTCGAAGCCGGGCAGACCATCACCGTCAACATCAAGGTGGACGCCACCTCCTGGGAAGCTACACCCAACAACGTAGTCGCCGAGATTCCCGGTTGTGGATCTCTCGCTCATGAGGTCGTCATTGTGTCAGCCCATCTGGATAGCTGGCATCTGGCCCAGGGGGCGATCGACAACGGCAACGGATCAGCCGCCATCCTCGAGGCTGCCCGGGCGCTGGCCTCTGTGGATTGGAAACCCCGGCGGACGATCCGCTTTGTCTGGTTCATGGGCGAGGAGCACGGCCTGCACGGCAGCACGGCTTACGTCGAACAGCACATGGATGAACTGGACGACATCGTCGCGGTGTTCAATGTCGATATGCCGGGTAATCCCAAGACCCTCTACACCTTCGGACATCCTGAGATCGTGGATTTCCTCAAGTCCGCCAGGTCGCAGCTTGCGGGCTTCGGCTTGAGCGAGAACATCAAGAGCGCAACCTGGACAGCCAGCGACCACGCACCATTCATGAAGCAGGGCGTCTGCGCGATCACACTGGGCGGCGACCTCGGCCCGGGCGTGAAGTACTACCATTCATCCGGCGACAAGTATGAGATCGTCGACCTGCGCGGCACTGTAAAGTCAGCGGCAGCCATCGCGGTAATAGTCCGCCAACTGGCCGACTGCCCGCAGCGCCCGACGACACGGCTTGATCCTGAGAAGCTGAAGGAACAGATGGGATGGTGAATGGGGATGGATCATTGGCCCACGGCGATCTGGCGGCAGAAGCAGAGCGCGTAGGGTCCGCTGTGCGGACCAACGGCTTCAGGGCTGGGCGATGTTGTTGGACCGGGCGGCTGCCAGGACACTCTGGCACGTGTCGCACGCGTCTCTGTAGGCTTGCAGCCATGCGTATTTCTGCTTTACCCCGTCATCCTCTGATGCCTTGTTGTCCCGAATGATCCGATCTATGAAGTCGAGGATTCTCTGGCGAGAGCAGGGGTCGTTCGGGGGGTAGTAGCGGATTGAAAACGTGCTCCCGTGCCCGTTAGCATCAAGCGTCTCCTGGACTGCGCGCATAACACTGGGATTCAGCAAGTCAAGAAAACGTACGCCGTCCGAATCTAGAAGAATCAATTTCGCGAGAGGCGTGCACGTGCTTGAGCCGAAGGGTTCTGATGGGATTCTCTCCTGCTCAATATAATTGAACAATCCTTCCGAGACGACGATGCGAGGGTAGATGGCACTCGTGGATTCGCAACTGTGGGCGTCGATTAGCCCTTTGCCAAACATGACCTTGTCGTCCTTCCTCGGCCAGTACATCTTGCCCAGGACAAGGCTCCCACGCAGACAGAAGCCCATTTCCCAAAGTTGGTCCTGAAGATACCGTATGATGAAGAACAAGTGTGCGATATCTTCCGGGTCTTTCTTGAGGAAGAACGCCAGCGAATCAGAGAAGAAACGACTCCGTATCTCAATTGTCCGGGCTATCCCAGAGTGAGTGCTTACCTTCTTGCCGCCAGATGGGATGATCTTGACGATCTTTAGGGCCTCGGTGATCTTCTTAAACGTGTCAGGGTCAATCTGGCTCTTGAGGACCGCCCTCTTGAACCCGAGGATATCAAGGAAGGCGACGACACAGTTCTCGTATCCACTGGTATCTTGACGTTCGCCCGTGTGTGTGTCGCGAGTCATTATAAGTCACCTTGCAAGCTGGAGCAGCAGGCTGAAGCAGAGGCGCACCAAACCTCTCCATCCGAGTTGCCTTCCTTGCGATAGCAGCCTCGGACATGGACTATTATCGTACTCAGGATTCCACCGAAGGTCCCACTAAGGGATGGTGGTATATACAAGATCGATCATAGCTTCATTACAGCGTGCATTGGCGGATGCGATTTCGTCACACAGCTGCTGGTCCTCTGCCCCTATGTCCTCGCATGCGGTCCGGCGAACCTCTGCCACAATGTCTATCGCGTAGGCCTTGGTCCCGCCGAGATCTCGCATTTCTACATAGGGCAGCATACGGTCGGCGATCTCGTAGTCATCAAACGACATGCCCAAACACTCTACGCGTACCGTAAGGTCTAGGGCGTCCAAGATGTCGAGAATTTCGGGGGCGGGCGGTATTAAGTAGGTTACTTCGCCCTCATCGTTCGGAGGGGCGCCCTGGCCGTCGGCGGGCAAAGCGCCGCCAGAGGTATTCCCGCAACCCGACACCGCCAGTGATGTGATAGCAAGGCATAGAGTGACACGTCGCATACCGTTCTCCTTGTGAAGTGTTACTGATTCGCCAAGGCCCCCCAGGATAACGATCCACCTCTGTTCCTGTCAAATGGCGCGTCCCCCATGTTCGGGCGACATAGCCCATCCGCCGCTTCCTTACGGGCGCGGTTCTGTGTTTGGGTACGTGTTTGACTAGCCCGCAGTCCCGGAGGGACGGAGGTTTCTAGCCACGGGCGCCAGCCCGTGGTGGACAGGAGTCCCAGACCCCAAGCCCCGGCAGGGGCGGCGGATGGGTTCACCCAGGGTCCATGACACTTCAGGCGGACCGCGAAACAGCGATGCGGCACGTGACAAGCGCCCGTGTCGGGCACCTGGTCCGAGCCCCGAGCGCAAGCGAGCGGGTCCGCAGACCTGTCGTTTATCCACGAAGACCCCGCGCTGGCGCTTGGGGCTCTGATCAGACCCGCCAATGGTGTCATAGCCCCGCCCCCCATGCCTGGGTACGTGTTTGACGAGCCGTCAGTCCCTGAGGGACGGCGCTGCCAATGGTTACGCTTCCCAGCAGGATACGAAGTGGCCTGGTTTCAGCTCTCGCAGGGGCGGGGGGCCTGAGGGTTCGTTGTCATATCTTTCTACACAACGCCGGAGAGCGCGTTCGCCAACGGCCGACGTGTGTGGGGTCCGCTGTGCGGACGGGCTATCCGGCGGTGCTGTCTTGGAATGGTCCGCAGAGCGGACCCTACGGGGCTCCAGTTGCCCGCGATGAGAATGTTCCAATTGCGAATGCCCTGATTGCGAATGCTCTAATTGCGTGTGAACAGTTGCCCTATGGGGGTCGCTCGCCCGGTCGGTTGTGAGCTTGCATCTGGGATGGAATGGGCAGCCGGAAGGTAGACGTGCGGGGTCGGGCACCTGGCCCGGGATGACCTCGAGTCGCCTGGCGGTCTGCGACAGTCGCGGCGTGCAGGCGAGCAAGCCCAACGTGTATGGGTGTAGGGGATTGCCGAGCAGCTCATCGACCGGGGCATGCTCGACGATTCTCCCCGCGTACATTATGTAGACGTAGTCCGCAGTGTTCGCGACCACTCCGAGATCGTGCGTGATAAGAATGATGCTCATGCCCGATCGGTCTTGCAGATCGCGGAGCAATTCGAGAATCTGAGCCTGGATCGTGACGTCGAGGGCAGTGGTGGGTTCGTCGGCAATGAGCAGCAACGGGTCGCAGCCCAAGGCCATCGCCAGCATTATCCGCTGCCGCATTCCGCCGGACATCTGGTGCGGATAGTCGCGGATGCGCATCTCGGGCGCGGGAATCCCGACCTTTCGCATCATCTCGATCGCGCAATCGCGGGCCTCTCTGCGGCGCAGCGGCCGGTGAAGCCTGATTGCTTCGATGATCTGATCACCGACGGAAAACACCGGGTTTAGCGACGTCATCGGCTCCTGAAACACCATCGCGATCCGGTTACCCCGAACAGCCTGCATTTCTTTCTCATCGAGCGACAGCAGATCGACGGCCGGCGCGTCGGGCGATTCACGAAAGAGCACCTGGCCGTCTGTGATGCGACCCGGCGGCTCGGGGATAAGCCGCATTATCGAAAGAGAAGTGACGCTCTTTCCACAGCCGGACTCGCCGACGATCGCGACGGTCTTCCCGCGGGGCACGCTCAACGACACACCATCGACGACCGGCACGTTACCCGTGTCCGTTGCGAACGTTGTCCGCAAGTTACGGACTTCGAGAAGGGCGTCCGTCCCCCACCCCTGGAAGGGATGGGGCACCCTGCACGTAGACATATGTCCCTCGGCCCTGCAAGGGGTAGGAGATTCTGCCGAGCTTGACGAATGAGCTTCACACATCGTATGCTGTCATTTCACAAGTCGAGCGTCTGTTTCCTTGTCATGCAAGTGTCTGTGCCGTTGATTTCGGGTCGAAGGCGTCGCGCAAACCATCGCCTATGAAGTTAAGCGCCAGCAGCGTTATCACCAGCAAACCGCACGGAAAGACGATCAGCCACCAATAGCCTACAAAAGTGTTGACAGCCTGCACGCCGTCGGCGGCCAGCCTTCCAAGCGAGGGCAGCGGTTGCTGCACGCCTATTCCGAGGTAGCTGAGAAAGGCCTCCTGGAGGATGGCCTGGGGCACGACCAGCGTCGCACAGGCCATGACGGGACCAACGAGATTCGGCAGCAGATGTCGCCGCAGAATGAACAGCTTCCCGGCGCCCGCTGCCCGGGAGGCCTCCACAAACGCTTGTTCGCGCAACGACAGCACTTGGCCGCGGACAACGCGGGCCATCGTCAGCCAGCTTACGCCCCCGATCGCTACAAGCAGAATCAGCACATCGGCGTAGGCAGTCCGCCCGCCCAACAGTGCGGTCAGCGGCCGTGTAAGAGCAATCTTCAGCAGAATCACCATGAGGATGTAGGGCAGGCTGTAGAGCACGTCCACGATTCGCATCATGATCGCATCTGTTCGCCCGCCGGCAAGACCGGCGACCGCCCCCCAGGTCACACCGATCACAACGGCAATCAGAGCCGCGGCCGATCCGACGACCAGGCTCACAAGGAACCCGGGCCAGAGTCGGTACAGCAAGCTTCGCCCGAGGTCGTCGTGCCCCATCCAGGATGAAGCACGGTGAGCGATCGGGGCGGCTGACATCGTCCAACTGCCTGCTTTGGCGTGATCCAACTCGCGAGCGTAAGTCTCGTACGGGACGACGGCATGACCGGCGGGTGATTCTCGAACGGCCTTATCGAGCGACTGGACGTTGTACCAACGCAGCGACAGTGGCAAGGTGGTAAGGCCAATGGCGAGCAGAACTGCCAACAAAACCGTGCTTGATCCCGCAAGTCGGTTTCTCCGGAACCTGTTGCCCGCGGCGGCGGGCGTCGGAAGCTGGGCTCGCTTGGCTGCAGGCACGGTTACAAAGCCTCCGAAATGCGCGGATCAACCCACGCATAGAGTACATCAACAAAGAGATTCAGCGCGATCAACAAAGCCGAAAAGACCAGCACGGTGCTCATGATCAGGCCCGGGTCGAGGTTGAGGGCCGCGTTGACGAAGTGCTGGCCGAGCCCCGGTATGCCGAAGACTTTCTCGACGACAAACGAGCCGGTCATAGCCTGGGCGGTCGCCGGCCCCAGGAAGCTAAGCACCGGAAGGAAGGCGACCTTAAGCGCGTGTTTCCAGACGACCCGCCGGTGCGAAGCGCCTTTGGCCCGGGCTGTCCGAATGAAATCACTGGAAAGCACATCGAGCATGCCGGCTCGAGTGAGCCGAGCAATGTACGCGATAAACGGCAGAGAAAGCGTGATCGCCGGAAGCGGCAGATGCGCGAAAGTGCCCCACCCGCCGATCGGAGCCAGGTGGAAACAGACGGCGAATACGATTAGCAGAGCCGTGCCGGTTACGAACGTCGGCAGCGATATCCCAAGCAATACTAATCCCAGAACGCTGACGTCGACCCAACTGTTGCGCCTTACGGCGCTGATGACCCCTGCGGGAACACCAACGAGCACCGCGATGAGAATCGCCAGAAAACCGATGGCGGCTGAGACCGGCAGCGCTTCGGCGATTATCTGGTTGCAGGTCCAGTCGTTGTAGGTAAACGCCGGACCGAAATCTAGCGCGACGGCACCGCCGAGAAACTGGAAGAAGTATTTCCAGTTGTTGTCCATGCTGTAGCGGACCCGGAGAGCACGCTCAGCTTCGGGCGGCATGTTCCGCTCGCTCTGGCGGAATGGGTTGCCCGGTACGGTTATGACCATCAGAAAGGTCAGCGTGTACACGCAGGCCAGGGTGACAAGCCCCAGGATCAGCCGCCGTGCGATCAGACGAATCATGGCGTCACGCTGACATAACGGAACGGGAAAAGCAAGCGCGGGTTCGGGGATAGCCCGCTTACGTAGGGTTTGATTGCTATCGGCGTCGTATAGTGCAGAAGCACCAGGATGGGTAGATCGTCCTCGACGAGGATCCGCTCGGCGCGCGCCAACAGGCGGAACCGCTCCTTCGGATCGGTCGTCTTGTCGGCCTTAGCGAGCAGGGCATCGTAACGCGGATTGGAATAGCCGCTGTCGTTGTTGCCGTTGCCGGTGACCAGGCAGTTAAGGAAGGTCGTCGGGTCGTTGTAGTCGGCGTACCAGTTCGCCCGGGCGATCATGTACCGCCGATTGGCTTTGTCCTCGCCAAAGGTCTTCGTTTCCTTGCTCGTAAGGTCGATCTCGACGCCGAGGGACTCCTCCCACATTCGGGCCATTGCCTGACATATCCATCCGTCGCGCGGCGTATGTAGAAGTTCGATCGCCGGCAAGCCGTCGCCATCTGGATGGTTGGCTTCGGCAAGCAGTCGGCGGGCTTCGGCAATGTCGCAAGCCACGCCCTCCGGCGGCGAGTATCCGGCAATAACACCGGGCGGCACGAAAGACCCAGCCACTCTGTCGCCACGCTTGAGCAGCCGGTTGACAATAGCCTCCTTGTCTACAGCCAGGGCGAAGGCCTTGCGGACGCGGGGATCGGTGAACGGATTGACCTTTCCGTTGACTGTCTCGCTGACGCAGTTGAAGTTGAGGAAATAGGTCGCCAGCAGTGTGCAGGCGTGGAAATCGGGCCTCTCACCGGTCGCAGCTAGGCGGGCTATTTCATGGTCATACGAGACGTCCATCGCCGGGAGAAAATCGAGATCGCCGGCTTCGTAGGCCATGATCGCGGCGTTCAAATCCTGGTAGACGACCATATCCACCGTGCGGCAGGCTATTGAGTCGGCTGCGTGGAAGAACGGGTTGACCTCAAGACGAGCGCGCCTCTTGAACCGCCACCGCGCGAGACGATACGGTCCGTTGGTGATAAGCCCCGGATAACCGTTGTGATGGTAGTCCGGCTTGGTCCACTGCGGGTCGTATACCACGAGGCCTTCGGCCGTTATCGGCGCGCCGTTGTGGCGTTCGCGAAGCCGCCCAATGCTCTCGTGAGATGGGCTCAGTGTCGGGAAGGCTGTCAGATCAGGGAAATAGGCGCAAGGACTCGTGAGCGTGACGACCAACGTCTTGGGAGACGGAGCCTTCATCCCCACATCGTTGAACGTCGCGTCGAGTTGTTCGACGTGGTTGTGGAACACGCGGTCGTAGAGGGGAGCCCAATCGACGTCGAGCGAGGCGAGCCTGTCGGCCACGCGCTGTCGATCCAGCTCCAGCTCTGACTGGCCGGGTATCTCGCTCCATATCGGATGCCGCTTAAGCGCCTCGACGTCTTCTCCGTCAATACCCCAGCCGTCACGCAAACGCGAGAGCGCGGTCAAGGCAGCTACTCCGGCGCGCCGCCATCGGACGTACTTGTCTGCCCCTTGGATGTGGTCGGTAAACAGAAAGGCGTAGTCGGTGGCAGTACCGGGCTCCATGCCACGCCGCCAGCCTCGGACGAAGTCGGCAGCGGTCACCGGATCGCCGTTGGACCATCTAGCCTCATCCCGAATGGTGAAAGTGTAGACCAGCCCGTCGTCGGAAACGGCCGGCGGATGGAGCGCCACACCGGCGATGGGCTCGAGCGTTACGGGATCGTAAGTCGTAAGACCCTCCCAGATGTTGAGGGCGATGCGCAAGTCCTGGGTCCAGCTCATCCTGGCGGGGTCCAGGGTATGGATGCCCGACGGGTTGGCATACGTCAGGTCGGCGCGCTCTTGTTCGCCCGTCTCGTCGTAAACCGACAGCGCGACGACAAGCATGGTCAAGGACGCGACAAGGATGTAAGCGCAGGCACGCATCTTAATCGACTATCAATATGGAACGGGTTTCGGCAGTGGTCATCCATCCACAACCAACATCGACGCGAAGCCGGCGGATGCGACATCACGATCACGCCGAGAGACAACGGATTATAAGCGGAATTCATGTCGATGTGGGAGACGAGCGTATGTCCTGATCCTACGCGCAGCTGGGAGAGCACAGGTGTTGGTGGGTCGCGCGAACTGCTCGCTGGCTCGTATTCCCCACGGAGAGCGCCATGGGCCACGCATCGAGCCGGCTGTCATTGGTACCGTCGAGCGACAACCTCCACAAACAACTGTGAAGGCACACTACGGAGCGCCAATCGGGACATTCCAGGGAGCGGCGCTCAATCTACCCTCGGTGCCGGTTTCGGGGTCACCGACCCACAGAAGCGTCTCGGCCAGGATTCGCACACGGTTGTCATGTCCCTCAGCCCGCAGGGCCGCAGCAATCTCCCCGGTTTGCGAAGTCAAGGTCGTCAAGATCTCCTCGACGGCGAAAAGCTGTCTTTCGATGGGATCCTTCTCGGCAAAGGGCAGAGTATCTGAGACGTACCGCTGTGCGTCCAACCGGAGCAGAACCGCGAGGCGACCGACGAGCTGAGGAGATTGCCCCCGGCTTAGTCCGTCAAGCACGCTGCGCTTCCGGAGATATTCGAGGGCCTGCACCTCAGCCCCATCGACTACGAAGGCTCCCTGGCGCCGGGCCTCGATACGCCTGTCCAATATGCCGAGGTACGCGTCGAAAATCTCTGGTGTGATCGGTTCGTAGGCAAGTGCTCCGTATATCTGCTTGATGATCGTCGGACTGGTCTCGGCAATCCCGGCCGCCTTCAAAGCTGTGACAACCTCGGTTACTCGGGCGCGTGCCGTCGCGATGCTTCCACGCTGCTGGCCCAGACCGGCGGCGGAGAAATAGCGGGCACCTTGGTCCTGTGACTTCAACCCGGCGATGAAACCGGGAACAGCCTGTTCACGGTTCAGGTCGAACAGCATACGTGCGATGGCCCGGGCGGTGGTTGAGTTGGGCCCGGAGTTCGGCAGACGTTGTTCGGCCATGCGCGCTGTTCCGGCTGCCATCGCGCCAATGAAGGCGGCTGAGTTACCCTGGTTGAGTCGTTCGGCGTCAAACGCCTCCTTCAGAATCTTGAACGCATCCTTGGCGGATGACGAGTCGAGTTTGCTCACCTGCGACTCGAGCCAAGCGTCTATCACTCGCTGCTCGCTTGCCCCTATCGTGCCCAGTCCGCGTACGGCGTCGAGCGAGGGTGCCGCCGACTGGGCGAGAACCGCCGACGCGGTCATACCTATGACGGCAAACAGCGTGATGATCCGTGGATGATTATCTCTGAGCATACCTAACTCCTCCAGTACCACCAGCCCCAAGAAAAGGGATCGGGGCTAGTGCATCGTCGCATGTGTGCTTGCGGGCTGCCGGAAGCACGCCCCTCAGGAAGCCTTCATCACTCGGAACACCGTCCAGTTCGTTTCCGCTAGTCACGGTTGTAGTTCGGCAGGTCAACCACTCCCTTGCGGTCGCGGTTTTGCTTTGCAGTTCTGGCCGGCAAGTCAAACACCGATCTACCGATACCATCCGAGCCACTCACGGAAGCTAACGAAACGACCCCGTATGTGTCAAGTAAACGATCGTATCCGGTTCCCAGTCCCCTCGGGGCATAGCAGCCTCACCGGAAGCTGCAGTGGGTCCACGGCAACCGACTAGCGACGCCCCAGATGGGAAACAGGCTGGGTTGTCCGCTGGGTGTGAGCTTGCTACAGTATCCGTGTAGGGGATCAGTTCTCCTCTGCGTCGGTTGGCCCGTGGGCATGTGCTCCAAGGGGCGTCTTTCAAAACGCAAGGAAGGTACGATATGTGCTGCAATCCGGATAGTTGTGACAAGTCACTGCGCGATCGGGTAGCGAAGGTGATCGACACGATCAGACCCATGATCCAGAGCGACGGGGGCGATCTGGAGTTCGTTGACGTGGATGACAACGGCGTGGTGAAGGTCCGCCTTCACGGGGCTTGCTGTGGCTGTCCTTCGGCTGGCATGACCCTGTCTATGGGGGTCGAGCGTAATCTCCGAGAGCAGATCCCCGAAGTCACCAAAGTCGTCCTTGCCTAGCATTGCGGTACGGTGGTGCCATTGGCGGCGTGTCTGCGAGCGAGTGCGGGCAAGTCCGTCCCCCGCGCCTGAAAGGGACGGGCCACCCGCCTAAATGACGGCTCGCCCGCCTGCGAAGGTGGCGCGGCGGGCGCCCAACATCCTTGCGCGATTCCGCCATGCACGATGAGTCGCCAGTCTGGGACCGGGAGTCGCTCGAAGCCCCACACGACACAGCCGACAAGGATCGGCGCGTGCGGCGGATGTTCGACGCCATCGCCCCGCGCTATCAGTTCATTAACACTCTGTTCAGCGCCGGGCGCGACGCAGCGTGGCGACGGAAGGCCGTCGATCTGGCCCGGGTCGTCCCAGACGATGACGTTCTCGACATCGCCTGCGGCACGGGGGATTTCGCACGCGAATTTGCCCTGGCCGGCCCAAGAACGGTGATTGGCACGGATTTCAGCCACCAGATGCTCACGCATGCCGTCGCTGGCCGTGGCCCGGCGATCTGCTGGTGTGAGTCCGACGCTCTTGGGCTTCCTTTTGCGGATGGAAGTTTTTCGATCACATCTTGTGCATTTGGCATCCGCAACTGGCAGAATCTTGACGTGGGGTTTCGCGAGATGTTCCGCGTGCTAAGACCCGGCGGTAGAACGGTAATCCTGGAGTTCAGCAGGCCTCCGGGGCGTCTGGCCCGGGGGATGTATGAGCTTTACGCCAATCGGGTGATGCCCGTTCTGGCATCGCTTATCAGCCGGGACCGGATGGGGGCCTATCGCTATCTTCCGCGCTCCGTAGTATCGTTCCCCGGTAGCGAGCTTATCCGAACGAAGCTCCGCGACGCTGGTTTCAGGGGAATTGAAGCCTACAGGCTGACCATGGGTGTGGTCACGGTGTACATCGGACGACGGAACCAGGCATGACCGATCAAGGGCGGACCGCGAACTCCAAGCCAGTTGCGTCGATCAGTCCTTCGGGCGTGGTATTTTCTTCTCGCGCTCAGGAACCGATCGATGTGTGGGCTCGTTGGGGCGAGACCTATCGCACGCGCGCCGCCATCCTGCTGGGGATAAACGTCCTGCTGTTTATCGGTGTCGGCGTGTTCGCGTATTGGCTTCGTAGCGGCGTCGTGTTCGCGCCTCTTATGGACGGCTATTTTGCGGAGCTTGCCCGCACGCTTTTCCCTTCTGGCGCACATTCGATCACTCTGGGAGACCTGCTGCTGGACCCGATCAGCATCGAAGACGTGCCGATGCAGATTCCGATCGTCGGGTTGTTACTGGCGGCGCTTATTTCCATCCCGATTCTGGTTTCGATCCTCTATAAGTTCTGGTCTGCGCTGCCGTTCATCGCGGTAGTGGGGTTGGTGGCGCTGATGCCCTGGCTGGCGATTACGCTGCTGTTTTCATGTGTGATCGCCTCGGTCAAACCGTTTCGTTCATCATTCAGGTTCACATCGGCGCTCTTGGGTTTGGTTCCTGCAACGATCTACCTGATCTTGGCATCCGCCGGAACGGTGGAGGCATTCGCCGGGAGGCTGGACCCGATAGAGCGCATGAAGTTCATCGCTCCGTGGGTCTTCGCCATCGTGGCTGCCGCTCTGGCGTTCGCCATAGTGTTGACTCTCGCTCGCCTCGTGAAGCACCGCCCCGGCGTGATCGCTCCGCTGCTTGCCATAATGTTCACGATTCCGGTCGTCCTGTTCGAGGTGAATGTCGGGCGAGACGAGCTCTACTATCGTCTTCTCGAAGACCACTCCGAATGGGCGTTCGCCGACATCGACACTTCGCGCGGTCTGGAGGAGGCTGTCAGACACGCATACTGGACCCAACCTCTGCCGAAACGTTCGTACGAGCAGATTCGCGAGAGCGTCACGCAGACATGGCAGTTCGAATTGGCTTCCGATCTCGCCCCGCGCCGAACGGTGCTTACCCGCCACAAAGAGGATTACGTCCGCAGGTGTGATTCGTTCCTTGTCGATTTCGCGCAGAGTCGCTACTCGCCCAACGTGCTGTATCTTAAGGCCCGGGCGCTCGACATGCGCGTCGACGAGGCGGAGTTTCTCAAGACCAGGTGGATTCGCTTCTATGACGATTTTCCCAACGATAAATCCGAAGAGTCGTGGCGGGTCCTCCTGGAGAACGTCCCACGAGAATCGCCCCTGCGAGCAGTGGCTACGCTTCGTATTGCCCAGCTAGATACCAGACATAACCGGATAGAACGGGCGGTGGCGAAACTCGGCGAGATCATCGCCGACTTCGACACTGATCCCCGCGGCGACCCGGCTGACAATCCGCCTCTGCCCTTGATAGGCGTTCTTGACCGCCAAAGCCCGGAGGCGTCCCTTCATATTCCGTTGCAGCGGATGATTCTGGAAGCTCACAGTCTCCTTGATCTGCTCAAGGAGAATAACGACCCGGTCTTTGGATACGACCCGATCTGCGGCTCGCCGTTTGATCGTAGTGCAGATCAGATAGGGATGCTGCATCTCGACCCTCGCAGTGCGGGCTTCGTTGCAGCATTGGAGGGTCTCAAGACCAGATATCGTCGCTGCGAACTCGAGGACAACATCGATCTCGCCATTGCCAAGGCACAGGCTGATCCCAACCGAGCGGTCGCTTTGCTCGATCATCTCGTGCAGCGCTTCAGCGGAGGTGACGCTGCTGCTGAGGCGCTGTTTCGCCTGGGTGTCGCCTATCAGCGCACCAGCCGTCCGGAAGAGGCACGGGACAGCCTCAAGAGACTCATCCTCGAGTTCCCCGATTCCATCTGGGCGAGACAGGCCCGGGCTCACATGCATGTGCCGATCTCTCGCAACGATAGGGATACAACCGGATGACTAACTCCGCAATATCCAGGCAGATTGTCGTTGCGATAACCGGAGCCAGCGGCGCCAGGTATGCACAGCGCCTGGTCGAGTGCCTCAGCCAGGGTGATGCTCACGTGCACCTGGTCGCGTCACCCAACGGAGAGCGGCTCTTTCGGGAGGAGCTCGATGTTTCTTCGATCACGCCAACCGCCTTTTCCACCGCAAGTGTGGGCGGGATGAGCATGTATTCGTACAAGGACGTCGGCGCGAAGATCGCCAGCGGCTCTTTTCACACTGACGGCATGATCATATGCCCTTGTAGCGGAAACACGCTGGCCGCCGTCGCAGCGGGACTGGGTGACAATCTGATTGCCCGGTCTGCGGCTGTCACTCTCAAGGAGAACCGCCGGCTTGTGCTTGTGACACGTGAGATGCCGCTCACCCAGATTGACCTGCGCAACGCTCTGCACCTTTCGCGGGCCGGCGCCACGGTTTGTCCGGCGTCACCGGGGTTCTACATGCTCCCCGAGACGGTCGACGATCTGGTCGATTTCGTTGTCGGGAAGCTGCTCGACCTGGTGGGCATGCCCCACGAACTCAACACGCGATGGGCAAGCCGTCTGGAACCGACAGGAAACTCCGAGGATGCCAATCATAGATGAATACCGTGGTTTCATCAGTCCGCGTCTGGGGCGAGATGGTCAAGTTCTCGCATTCGGTGTTTGCTCTACCATTCGCAGCGATGTCCGCTTTTCTAGCAGGTCGCAACATCGAGGGAAGAGGTTGGCCTTTTCTGACGCAACTCGTGCTGATGGTCGTCTGCATGGTCTCCGCCCGCAGTGTAGCCATGACATTCAACCGCATCGTGGATGCCGAGATCGACGCCCGTAATCCGCGGACAGCCGACCGCCCGCTACCCGCCGGCAAGCTGACGCGAACCGCCGCTCACCTCATGCTCGCTTTCGCGGTGACGATCTTCGCTCTGGGATGTCTGGGCTTCTTTCTGTTTTACGGTAACACCTGGCCCATTCTACTTTCGGGCCCCGTGGTGCTATACCTGTGCCTCTATTCGTACGCCAAGCGAGTAACCCGCTGGTCGCATTTCATCCTCGGGTCAGCCATCGCCTTCTCGCCGGTGGCTGCCTGGTTGGCGATTCACCCGGAGTCTGTCGGTTGGGAGGCTGTTCTACTGATGGTTTCCGTCACCGGGTGGATCGCCGGGTTCGACATCATCTATGCATGCCTGGATCTGGACTTCGATCGGCGAGAGGGTCTGCACAGCCTGCCCGCCAATATTGGCCCTGCGGCTGCCCTGCTGATCGCCCGCATGTGTCACGTCGTGACAGTTGCGTGCTGGGTTGCCCTGGGAATCGTTTCGGGCTTGGGATGGATTTACGCGGTCGGGGTTACGCTGGCAGCCATTCTCCTGGCCGTGGAGAACACCCTCGTAAGACCCGGCGACTACCGGCGCGTCAATCTCGCATTCTTCACGTTCAACGGTGTGATAAGCGTCTTGCTGGCCTCCGCAGCTATCGTCGACGTTTTGGTGTAGCGGTTCCAGTAGTTCGCGCCCGTGGCTCGATCCAGAGAAACGGAGAACGCTCTACTGTTTGGGCCCTGTCTGTGGACGGGGCGTATTGGGATCCGGCGTTTCCTGCCGCTGAACGACGGCAATGAGCCTCTGGTCAGTTTCCAAGGGAACGTCTATGTCCGGTGGGCACTGGATGGACCCGTCGGGCTGCTCGACCGCTATCACCTGCACACCGAACGCATTGCGGAAGTCTGTATCGCGCAATGACCGCCCGACCGCCTGGAGTGGAACGAACAAACGCTGCACCTGGTGCTTCTCGGATGGGGAGACGCTGACGACCAGCTCCTGCAACTGTCCCTGCTGCTCGATGGCGCCGAGTGCCTCGTGCTCGCGCAGGACGTGTCTTTGGTTTTCTCTGATCCGTCGTCTCACCGACTGAAAGACTCGCTCCCGTGTGAGCATGCCGACCCACTTGCCAGTGCCATCACGTGACACTACCGGGAGAACGTCGTGCTTACCTTGTTTGAACTCATTGAGGACCTGGTAGACGTCTTCGTCGCCGTAGACCGTCGCTGGCCTTTCGGTCATCAGGTCCATTGCAATGACCGCGTCCGCCAGGCCGGGCTCCTCCACGATCTGATGGATGTCCGCCACCGACACCAACCCGACCAGCTTTTCGCCCTCGACCACCGCGAAGACCGGCGTGGTTCCGAACTTGATGTGTTCGATCAGCTCGCTCAGCGGGGCACCCGGGGACGTCGTAAGCGCCCAGTTCCGTTCCATCAGCTCCTCGACGCGCCAGGACTCGAGCAGATGGATGATCGCGTCGCCCGCATGGGCCGGCGATTCTGCAGAGCTGCGTACTTGTTCGTGGTTAAGGCCCCATCGCTTGCCCACAACATACGCACTGATACACACCACCATCAGGGGTGGGATCAGTCCGTGGCTGCCGGTCATCTCGGTTATCATGACGATAGCCGCCAACGGCGTTCGCATACTGGCGGCCAGTACGCCGCCCATCCCCACGGGAATGAGCGACGCGCGCAACGGCTCCGGGAACGTGCCCGGGTATACGGCTTCGCACAGCGCCCCCAGAAACGCCCCGGCTGCTCCGCCGATGAAAACGCTCGGCCCCAAGACTCCGCCCGAAGCTCCGCTCCCGAGAGTAAAACCGGTGGCTACGCACTTGACCACCATAACGGCTCCAAACAGCGCCACCCATCGCCACCAGAACACATCCCCACCTGATGGGAAGAGACTCCCGTCCATGGCGTTCTGGATGAAGAGGTATCGCCCGTCCATTACCTGGGGAAGCGCGCACGCCAGCAGTCCCGTGCCAAGCCCGCCAAGCGCCGGAGCAAACCAGATCGGTAGTCGTGTCCATGGTACAAGACGCTGGCCGATATAACGCAGGCAGAGATAGAAGAAGATGCTCAGCCCGCCGCACAAAGGGCCGAGAACCGCGTATGGCAATAGCTCTACCGGCGACGAGAAAACCAGCGACTCAGCCCCTGGCAACATGTGACCGCCGAAACCCCAGAACGTCATGAATGTCGAATATCCCACAACCGAGGCCACAACAGCCGGTACGATCGCGTCGGCTTCGAACTCCGGCTCGCGGTAGAGGACGCTCGCCGCGAACAGCGCGCCACCGAGTGGGCACTGAAAGATGGCGCCGATCCCCGCTCCGCATCCGGCTATAAGCAGAATCCTCCGCTCACGTGGCGTAACGCCGAAAACCCGGCCGAATGTCGAACCGATGCCCGCGCCGAGTGCTGCAATGGGCCCCTCCGGACCGGCTGACCCGCCACATGAAATCACCCCTATGGCCGCCGCCGCCTTGACGAGCGGTGCCCGAAGCGGCAGGCGCCCCATGTCATGGTGGAACGCTCTGGCGAGCAGGTCCGTTCCCTGACCGGTGGGAGCATTCGCGCAGAGCAGACGAACCGCCACGCCCGACGCCAGCCCCCCCAATGCCGGCAGCAGCAAGACACCCCAGTGGAACTTCAGTATGCCCGCCGCACCTAAGTGTGTGAACCTTCCCGCGAGCATATCCGAACCATGCACCAGGCCCCATTCGAATCCCGCCGACGCCAGACCACTTACAACACCCGCCATCGCTCCAAGAAGCAGAAGACGACCCCATGCGGGCACCCGCTTGCGAAGGCGAACCAGAGTTGTCCGTGCGCTGAGCATTTTTTCGGAGGAACAAAGCGCGGTGTACACTTGGGCAACAGACTTCCCGAATCCGGCGCGCTGCCCGGATTACGGCTCAACCTCATTCACCACAGATGCAGTTCGATTGTAAAGCCCTCAACCGAGCGTTACAATCGACCCATCGACGATCTGATCGTATGAATCCATGATTCAGCGTTTCGAGGAAGGTCCTTCGCCATGCACAACCAGATGCTCCACGTGTTTCGAAACTCGCCAATGGGCAGGGAGAACCTGTTGCAAGCCGCCTACTTCTGCGAGAAGCAGTTCAACCTGTCCCTATGCGTGTATGTTCCTACCAGCACGCGTTTCGTCATGGGTTTTGAGACAGGGGAGGTTATGGTCGATCTGGACGGTTCATACGTCGCTTATTCCGGAACGGCTCACGATCACGTCGTACAACTGCTGGGCCAGATGAAGCCCAAAACTCGCTTTTTTGAGCCCACCGAAATGGCGGATACGAACCTCCCGATCATACCAACCGGCTGGGCGATGATGTCCTGCCCGCGGGTGATCAGCGAGAAGTCAAGCCGCATCGGCTTGGGACACGTTGGGCCGAAGGTCCGAGGCATCGTCAAGCATGCTCCGTTCCCGGTGTTCATACCGTGCATGGCTTACAAACCCTGGACCAGCGTGGCGATCTTCTTTGGTGGATCAGCCGTCGGGGTGAACACCGTCAAGCAAGGCATCGCCATTGCCCGCTTGGCACAAGTTCCCTTTACGATCTATACCCAACTCAATGGAACCACGCGCGAGGAATGCGAAAAGACCCTCAGCAAAGCCGGTGTTGATTCCTATCTGCGATCGGCCGATGCCGATTGGCGTTTCTTCGATTCCGGATCGTTGGAGGAGAATCTCTACGCGGTAAGGCACGACAGCCTTGCCGTCGCCGGAGCCGCCGGGCACCGCCTCATGACCGAACTGATCTTCGGCAGCAAGCTCGAGATCATTCAAACCGCGCTGCCCAATCCGTTGGTCGTAGTGGGGCCGAACTGCCGTACACCGTCGGGGATCGACGTCGAAAAGCCGGATTGAATCCAACACGCCGTTGAGCGGATCATCCGCTTGACGGGCCATAAGACGCCATGTCGTATTGGTAAACAACCCGATGATGCCAGAAAGACATTCCTGACACTTTCTCTTTTCCGGTGGGGCCATTATGGAACCGATCTATCTGGACTACAACGCCACAACGCCGCTCGATCCCGCCGTTGTCGAAACCATGAGACCCTACCTGGAGACGCACTTCGGCAACCCTTCCAGCTCTCACATTTACGGCGCGCGGGCCAAGATGGCGGTCGAAGCAGCCCGGCGGCAGGTCGCGGAGATGTTGGGGGCACGCCCCGATGAGATCGTCTTCACGAGCGGCGGCACTGAGTCGAACAACTTTGCCATCCGCGGCGTCGCCCAAGCCCTCCGCGACAAAGGCAACCACATCATCACTTCCGCTGTCGAGCATCCGGCGGTGATCGAGGTCTGCCGCCATCTCGAATCCCAAGGGTTTCGCCTCTCCGTTGTACCAGTGGACGAGACCGGCCTGGTGGACCCCGCCGATATCGAAAGGGCCATTACACCCGCGACGATCCTCATCACCATCATGCACGCCAATAACGAGGTCGGAACGATCCAGCCCATAAAGGAAATCGCCGACATTGCTCATCGAAATGGGGTACTGATGCACACGGACGCCGCCCAGTCGGCCGGAAAAATCCGAGTGAAAGTCGACGAGCTCGGCGCGGATATGCTCTCCGTAGCCGGCCACAAACTGTACGGTCCAAAAGGTGTCGGTGCGCTTTACATACGCACCGGTGTCAAGCCTGAGAAACTCCTCTTCGGTGCCGACCACGAACGAGGTTGGCGCGCCGGTACGGAAAACGTCCTCGAAGTGGTGGGCCTCGGAAAAGCATGCGAGCTGGTGAACGAGCACCTCGACGGGCGCGCGGAGCACATGAGGAAGCTACGTGATGGACTTCATGAGGGGATTGCAGCCCGCATCCCCGGCGTTCGCTTGAACGGGCATCCCGAGCTTCGTTTGCCCAACACGCTGAGCCTTTGTTTTCGCGGTGTCGAAGCGAACGCCATGCTTCTGGAGCTGACTGACGTTGCGGCTTCGGCGGGTGCAGCCTGCCACGCCGAAGAGGTCACGATCTCACCCACGCTGATGGCCATGGACGTTCCGGCCGACTATGCGATGGGGACCGTTCGGTTCTCCACCGGCGCGCTGCTCACCGAGGAGGAGGTGGACCGGGCGGTCTCGGCTATCGTCGATGTGGTCGAGAGACTAAGGCAGGAGGGCGACGAAACTGCTCGAGAATGAGCAAGCGGACGGTGCGTAGATGCCCCACCCTTCGCGCGGGTGCCCCATCCTTCGCCAAAGGCGAAGGGTGGGGGACGGATTTGTGGATGGATGATTGAGGACCCTACATCGTATTTGGCCCGTCCGTCCCCCACCCTTGCTACGCAAGGATGGGGCACCCGCCCAAACTCGTTTGTCCGTGGACGACAGGAGCAAGCGGACGGGCAGGCGGAGTGTGCCCGTGGTACCCGGCGACAGAGTCGTCCTTTCGCATTGCATCGACAGGGGGGGTAGGGAAACCGCGAATGTCATACCACAAAGGCCCATCGCGAACATCGTTGCGCCATATGGTCGTTGCCGTCCTTTTGGGCGGGGGCTTGTTCTTTTTGCTTGTGTGGGCTGACGTCTCCAGGATCGCGGCATACCTCCTTGCCGTAAACATAGTTACGCTCTGTTTCTACGGGTATGACAAGCTCCGCGCCGTGAAGCATGGCTGGCGAGTGCCGGAGATCGTATTGCACTTACTAGCTCTTTTCGGCGGCACGCCGGGCGCACTGGTCGGCCAACTCCTCTTCCGACACAAGACAAGGGCGGGCCGGTTCCGAGTCATTTTCATCATCATTGTCGTCGCCCAGGCAGCGATTCTTGTGGCCATCATGCGATATGGGAAGACGCTCTAATCCTAGAGGGTGTGGCCATGCTTGCTGGGAGGCAGTTGCGGTTTCCTCATCGCCGCTCCCTCACGGTCGCGGTTCGGTTTGGAGTGCCACATGCCCGCACAAGCGTGGGTCTGGCACCCGATTCCACCGAAATGTGGGCCAGACAATCCGTTGCCGCCACCGAACATGGCCACGCCTGATCCAAGAAATGCTCTACGTTTGGTGTTTCGCGATCGTGCTTGGGATGCGATACTGATGGTTTGTTTCACTTTCCCGGCGTGAGGGTGTTCGCATGATTGAGTCGCTCAAAAAGCTGCGGCAGTACCTGCTTACCGGAGTCTCCTACGCTATCCCGTTTATTGCTTGTGGCGGGATCATGATTGCGTGCGGGATCGCGTTTGTCCCCATGACTGAATCGGGGCCGGATTTCTCCAACTCGCCGATCATGAAGCTGATCCTGGACATCGGATCAGCCTCGTTCGCCTTACTGCTGCCGGTGTTAGCAGGTTACATAGCCTATGCGATCTCCGGTCGGCCTGCTTTGGTGCCTGGTTTTGTCGGAGGCTACCTGGCGGGAGTGGTAGGGGCCGGTTTTCTCGGGGCTCTTCTGATAGGCTTGGTCGCCGGATGGATCGTTAGCGGCCTCAAGAAGATCCCCGTGTCCAAGTACATCCGCCCGATCATGCCGATTCTCATCATCCCCATCGTGTCATCTACGTTTGTGGGTGTGCTGATGCTCCAGGTGATCGGCGTCCCTATCGCAGAGCTGATGGTGTTTCTGCGTGGGTGGCTGGAGCACATGCAGACCGGCAATGCCATTGTTCTCGCAATGGTCCTCGGCGCCATGATCGCCTTTGACATGGGCGGACCGGTGAACAAGGCGGCGTTTTTCTTCGGCGCTGCGATGATCGAGGAAGGAAACTACGCCGTGATGGGTGCCTGTGCAGCCGCGATCTGCACGCCGCCGCTGGGCTTGGGGCTTGCTACCTTGCTCAACCGCAAGCTCTGGAGCGATGACGAGAAGGAGGCGGGCATCGCCGCAGTCACCATGGGGATGATCGGCATTACCGAAGGAGCGATTCCATTCGCCGCGGCCGACCCTCTTCGTGTCATTCCGTGCATCATGATCGGATCGATGGTAGCGTCGGTGATCGCCATGCTTGGAGGAGTGGGGGATCATGCTCCGCACGGCGGGCCGATCGTCCTGCTGGTTGTGGACAACCGGGTTATGTACGTCCTTGCCATGGTGGCCGGTACGATTGTGACCGCTGTTCTTATCAACACTGTGAAGGCGCTGGCGCGCAGACCAGCCCCCAACTCCGGCGAGGTGTCCGCATGAAAATCGTCGCTGTAACCGCGTGCCCGACGGGCATCGCGCACACGTATATGGCTGCCGAGCAGCTAGAGAAGACCGCCAAAACGCTGGGCCATCAGATCAAGGTCGAGACACAAGGCGCGATGGGGATCGAGAGCGAACTGTCAGATCAGGATATTCGAGAGGCCGACGCCGCGATCTTCGCCGTCGACATCGAAGTGGAGCAGCGCGACCGATTCGAGGACAAAAAGATAGTGGAGGTGGCTGTGCAGGAGGCCATCAAAGATCCGGAGGCGGTCTTCAAGAAGCTCGACGTGTGAACGCGTCCGCCGGACCGATGACAAGGTTGGGTGGCCCACCTCTTTAGAGGTGGGGGACGTGATTGCGACGGTTGAATTCCTGTCCCCCACGGCTGAAGCCATGGGCCACTCATTTGGTGTAACCCGCAGAATCAAGGTTGCCAAAGCACTGGAAGTGTGAAGGTAACTGTCCGGACCGATGGAACGATCGGAGAGCTCCGAGCCCAGAAACCATGTTCCACGACCACACATTTCAGTGCCCGCTTCCCAACGGCCTGCATGCGCGCCCGGCGAGCCAACTCGCCGAAGTGGCTGCACGGTTTGCATCGAACATCACGCTTATCAACGAGCGGACCGGCGCCGGGGCGAACGCCAAGAGCGTGCTGGCCATCGTGGCAACTGGTGTGAGGCCGAACGACGCGTGCCGAATACGCGTTGCGGGGGAGGATGCCGAGTCCGCCCTGGCAGCCATCAGGGAGTTTACGGCTAACGTCCTGCCGGCGTGCGACGAGCCGCTCCCAGCGCACGTCGCCGGAGTAGAAGTCGTCGTGCCGCGGTTGCTGCGTAAGGCGAATGTCCGGTGGCATACGGGGACGCCCGTCAGCCGTGGAATCGGGCAGGGGGTCGTGGTCGTTGCCGGCGGTTTGGCATTACCCACGGAGGTGACGCGCGAGCCAAGCCGTTCGTGCGATGAAGAACAAGAGAACATCAACCGGGCGGTCGACGCGGTGTGTGACGCCCTGGAGGCAAAGCTGACAGCCCAACCTTCCGCCACCGAAGCGGGGATTCTCCGAGCGCACCTGTCGATCGCGGCCGATGTCGCATTAGCTGAGAGGATCACCGAAGAGGTGTCAGCGGGTTGCTCAGCCGCCCAGGCGATCGTTAAAGCCGGGGCGTTCTTTGCCTCGCGACTCAACGAGGCAGAAAGTGTCTACGTTCGCGAGCGGGCGGTCGACGTCGAGGACATCTGCCATCAACTGCTAGAGCAGGTCTGCGGCGAACAATTCCAGATTGCCGACATCGAGCTGACCGGTCCATCGGTTGTGATAGCGAAGAATCTGACCCCGAGACAGTTTCTGTCGCTCGACAAGAGTCTGCTCAGAGCGTTGGTGCTCGAGCATGCGGGCACGACGTCGCATACGGTAATCCTGGCCCGCTCGTTCGACGTCCCGACGCTGACGGGTATTGCAGACGTGCGCACCAAGCTGCCGGCCGGATGCGAGGCTATCGTTGACGCCAACCTCGGAATCGTGATCACCGAAATCAACGCTCCCGTCCGGCGGTATTATGAGCGAGAAACGCGGAAGCTCGCCCGCCGGCAAGAGCGTTTAGCCGAATTGACTCACACGCTGGCGGTCACGCGCGATGGTGTGCGGTTGGAAGTGGGTGCCAATGTGGCAACTACAGACGAGCTGGCGCCGGCCTTCGAACGAGGGGCTGAAGGGATCGGGCTGTTTCGCACCGAGATGCTGTTCATGGACCGCACCACGGCCCCATCGGAAGAGGAGCAGTTCACTGCCTATGCCCAAGCCGCCAAGACCGCCGATGGCCGTCCGGTTATCATCCGTACAATCGATGTCGGCGGTGACAAGCCGCTGCCCTACCTGGATCTGCCGCAGGAAGCCAATCCGTTTCTCGGCTATCGTGGTGTTCGCATCTACCAGGAACACCGCGACATGATCACGACGCAGTTGCGCGCGATCATTCGGGCGTCCGCCTTCGGCTCGGTACGTGTCATGGTGCCGATGATCTGCTCAATCGACGAAGTCCGCTGGGTCAAGGGGCTGATCGCGGAAGTCCAGACGGAGTTGAAAACCGCCGGCGTGGCGTTCGACCCGGCGATGCAGGTCGGGATTATGGTGGAGGTGCCCTCAGTGGTTTTCGCGCTCGATCAACTTTGCGCCGAGGTTGACTTCTTCAGCATCGGCACGAACGACCTGATGCAGTATTTCTTGGCCATCGACCGGGATAACGCCAAGATCGCCGGCTTGTACAATACGAGGCATCCCGCGCTGCTGCGGCTGCTGATGAAAATCGTGGATGATGTGCACCGCCACGATCGCTGGGTCGGAATGTGCGGTGAGATGGCGAGAGACGTGCGGAATCTCCCGCTCCTGGTCGGACTGGGGCTGGACGAGATCAGTACAGCTGCGCCGGATGTTCCGACCTTGAAGGCGGCGGTAACACAGCTTTTGGCGACCGAGTGTCGCGATGCATTAACAGCCGCACTCTCCTGTGAGAACATCGCTGAGGTGGACGCCGTGCTTGCGTCGATGAGCGGCTGCGGTACTACCCGGGGCTTGTTGGAACCTGAACTGATCACGGTCGGTTCGGACAGCACGGGCAAAGAGGAAGTAATCAAAGAGATTGTGGACGGTTTCTTCGTCGCCGGCCGTACGGACGACCCGCTGGCCGTTGAAGAATCGATCTGGGCACGAGAGAAAGTCTACTCGACCGGTCTGGGACACGGTTTCGCCATCCCCCATTGCAAAACGGACGCCGTCGCCGCGAACTCCATCGGCGTGGTGCGGTTGAGGCAACCGATCGACTGGGATTCCGTGGACGGGCAACCGGTGGAGTGCGTGATTCTGCTTGCTATCCGCGAGTCGGATACAGACGGCGTCCACATGAAGGTTCTCTCGACGCTGGCCCGTAAGCTCATGCACGAAGAATTCCGTGCGGACCTGTTGGCTGCATGCGACAGCGATGCAGTGTTGAGGTGCTTGGCGAAGGAGCTTGAGTTATCTCTGTGAGCTGGAAGTGGTGCGTGAGTCGGTTGTTGGGTGGCGGGTGCCCCCAATCTTGTTCGGCACGCGGTTTGTATACGGGGGTGGACTGACCGGTTCATTCTACGGTCCCAGGATGGTCCGCATAGCGGACCCTACACGGCTGCGCAAGGATGGGGCACCCGCAAGAAGGCAGCAGCGGTCTCGTCGGGACCGCTTCGTCACGGGCGCGGTTCTGTTTGAGCGTTCAGGGCGTCGAGACGGCATTAGTGAAGTGCGAGCACCTTAATTCGGAGATGGTACTCGGAGGAGGATATCCATGAAGACGTTAATGAGGCGATGGTTGGTTGTCGGCGCTGTGGTGGCCTTGCAGCTTGTCGCCACACCATCGTACGGCGACGAGCCGCGCTACGACCTTTCCCATGAGAAGGTGCTCTACTGTGTCGGCTATGCACATCTCGACACGCAATGGCGCTGGGATTACACCACGACGATCGATACATACCTGAAAGACACTTTGGATCAGAACTTCGACCGGTTCGAACGATTCCCGGGTTACGTCTTCAACTTCACCGGTTCGGTCCGCTACGAGATGATCAAGGAGTATTACCCCGACAGATATGAGCGACTGAAGGATTATATCGCTCAGGGACGCTGGTTCGTTTCGGGCTCGTCCGTGGACGAGGGAGATGTCAACGCCCCGTCACCGGAATCCGTCATCCGGCAGGTGCTTTATGGCAACGACTTTTTCCGTCGCGAGTTCGGCAAAGAGAGCGTCGACTACATGCTGCCGGACTGTTTCGGCTTTGAAGCGTCGATGCCGTCGATCTGGGCGCACTGCGGTTTGAAGGGTTTCTCGACTCAGAAACTGACCTGGGGGTCGGCTGTCGGTGTTCCGTTCAACGTCGGTGTCTGGGAAGGACCGGACGGCAAGTCGATCATCGCGGCTCTTGCTCCTGGTGCCTACGTTGGCGCGATCAAGGGGCGTGTCGATCGAAACGCCGACTGGGTGGCCCGCATTATTGACAACGGCGAGAAGTACGGCGTCTGGGCGGACTTCCACTACTATGGTGTCGGCGATATGGGTGGTGCCCCGCGTGAAGAGGACGTCCGTAACTACCTGGCCAGCGTCGATAACCCCGACAGTCTTATCAAGATCGTCCTCTCGTCTTCGGATCAGATGTTCAAGGACATCACGCCCCAGCAGAAGGCGCGCTTACCGCGTTACCGAGGAGACTTGCTGCTGACCGAACACTCGGCAGGTTCGATCACCTCTCAGGCATATATGAAACGTTGGAATCGTAAGAACGAGGTTCTGGCCGACGCAGCCGAGCGCTCCGCCGTGGCGGCCCATTGGCTGGGCGGTGCGACGTATCCTCGTGAGAAGCTGCTGCGTTCGTGGGTGCGAGTGCTGGGCAGCCAGATGCACGACATTCTGCCAGGCACCTCCATTCCGCAGGCGTACAACTACTCGTGGAATGACGAGATCGTGGCTCTAAACGGGTTTGCGGCAGTGCTCGCGGATTCCGTCGGCGCGATTACGCGGGCTCTGGACACTCGCACCAGCGGTGTGCCACTCGTAGTCTACAACCCGCTGGCGATCGAGCGGGACGATCCGGTGGAGGCGACCGTACGCTTTGAGAAGACGGCGCCTGCGGCGGTGCGAGTGTTCGATGCGGCAGGGGGCGAAGTGCCGTCACAAATTCTAGACCGCAGCGAGCATGAGATTCGCCTGCTGCTGTCCTGTCAGGTGCCGCCCGTGTCATGGTCGGTGCTTGATGTGCGTCCGAGCGAGCAGCCCCATACCGGTGATACCGGTTTGCGGATTACCGAAACAGAGCTCGAAAACGAGCACTACCGTGTCAAGATAGACGGAAACGGTGACGTCGCGAGCATTGTGGATAAGGGCGACGGTGATCGCGAACTGCTCTCGCGACCGGCACAGTTGGTGTTTACCCATGAGCGACCCAAAAGCTGGCCGGCGTGGAATATGGACTGGACGGATCGTCAGCGACCACCCGTGGACACACTTTCCGGTCCGCCCAAGGTACGCGTCGTCGAGCGTGGTCCGGTGCGCGTGGCGCTTCAGATCGAGCGTCAAGCCAGAAACTCGATCATCACGCAACAGATTCGCCTGTCCTGCGGGTCGGCTGGGCGACGCGTTGAGTTTCCGACCAATATCGACTGGCAATCGACAGAGTGTGCCCTGAGAGCGTCCTTCCCTCTCACGGTCGCGAATCCGAAAGCCACTTACAACCTTGGCCTCGGTACGATCGAACGCGGCAACAACAATCCCAAGAAATACGAGGTGCCTTCGCACGAGTGGATCGACCTGACGGACGCCTCCAGTGCGTACGGGGTGTCTATCCTGGAAGACTGCAAGTACGGGTCAGACAAACCCGCCGATGATGAGTTGCGGCTTACTCTGCTGTTCACGCCCGGCGTGCGGGCCGGGTACCTCGATGAGCACAGCCAAGACTGGGGCCTTCACGAGATGGTGTTCGCTCTCGTCGGTCACAAGGGAGATTGGCGCGATGGGAACAGCGAATGGCAGGGACGGCGCCTGAATCAGCCGTTGCACGCGTTCCAGACGCCTCGCCACGACGGCACGCTTGGTCGGTCATTCTCGCTGCTCAATCTCAACACCCGGCAGGTCGACGTGCGGGCTGTCAAGCTGGCGGAAAACTCGGACCGCGTAATCGTCCGCCTGCAAGAGCTGTGGGGGCTTTCGGCACGCGACGTTGTGCTGTCGTTCGGTGGAAAGATCACAGAAGCCCAGGAGGTTGACGGCCAGGAACGTCCCATCGGGCCTGCCACCATACGCGATGGTAAGTTGGTGATGAGCCTCTCGCCGTACAGCCCGCGCAGCTTCGCCGTTCGACTTGCGCCGCGTTCAGCCCCGCTCGCCGCACCGCAGTCCATGCCGGTATCCCTTCCTTTCGATCTCGACGCGGCCAGCAATGATACCGACCGCGCCGACGGGCGTCTGGACGCTGAAGGGCGCACGCTTCCCGCCGAAATGCTGCCCGAGACACTCACAAGCGAAGGAATCGAGTTTACGCTGGGATCGACAGATGGCGGAGAACCTAACGCCGTCGCCTGTCGCGGGCAGACCATCGAATTGCCCGAGGGCCAATACAACCGCGTCTATCTGCTGGCGGCTGCCGACGAGGATGTGACCGGGCGGTTCATTGTGGGCGACCAGGTGCAGGACCGCCGCGTGCAATGTTGGACCGGGCTTGTCGGCCAATGGGACAACCGCCTTTGGGACCGCGAGTTCGCCGAGGTGGACTATCGTTGCGAGGGTCACGTCACAGCCATCGAGAAGGGCTTTATCAAGCGTGACACAATTGCGTGGTTCTGTAGCCATCGCCACCATCCCACGCTCGGCAACGAAGCCTACCAGTTCAGCTATCTGTTTAAATACGCGCTCGATCGCCCGACGGGAGCCCGGAAGTTGCATTTGCCAGACGAGCCTTGCATCAAGCTCTTTGCGTTGACCGTTGCGCAGAACGACAACGACGCGGTGCGCGCCGCCGCCCCGCTGTACGACGATTTCACTAATCGCAAACCGATTGACTTTCGCCATACCTATCCCACACCGCCGGTGCCGGTTTTCCGAGGGATAAAGCCGATCGCCACAACGACGATCGATCGGCGGGAGCGCTTTGCAGATTTGTCAATGGGCGCGCCGGTCAGCACCGACTACGCCGACAAGGCCGCAGGAAACGACGTCGCATTCCGCTACTTCGACGACAACGGACAGTATTCGCCGAATCCACACAGCGGAGCTGTCGATGGTACGTTGCCCCGTCTGAACGATGGGGCAGTTGCCCAGAACGATGACGATACCCAGCGGTGTGTCTGGTACGACTGTGAAGGGCGGTTCCTTATCGATCTCAAACGCAGCCTGCCGATCGCCAGCATCAACGCCTACTCGTGGCATCGCAGCAACCGGGCCCCGCAGTACTTCTCGTTGTGGGGCTGCAACAACGCCAGAACGCCCTCGCCCGGTTTCAACCATGGCGAACAGGACGATTGGACACTGCTCGCCGTCGTGCAAACCAAAGAGCTGGGCGAAGGCGGGATTCACGGGTCGTCCGTAAGACCGATTCCCGGCGCCGGGTCGCTCGGGCCGTTCCGTCACCTTCTATGGGTAGCAGAGAACGTGGGTCAGGGAACTTTCTTCACCGAAATCGACATTCACGAAGCCAGGTAGTCGTCGGCCGTCGTTGGAAGTTCGGAGGTTCCGGCGGGGCCGCTCCCTCACGGTTCGGTTTTGGATATCTGTGAGACCGAAGTAGCGGGTGAGAGGTCGTTCTCAGACGGCGCCGGTGAGGATGAGCGTTGCCAATAGCCAACAGTAGAGGGCGAAGTAGTGCAGCTTCGCCCGGCGGACTATGTCGAGGAGCAATCGCAGCGCGAAGACGCCGACGATCAGCGAGACAACACTGCCTGCAAGAACAGGCCCCCAGGGGATCGTCGACAACTGATCTGCCGGCAACTCGAACGTGTCTTTGATCTTGAGAAGTGAAGCGCCGACGATCGGCGGTACAACGATAAAGAAGCTGAATTCGCCAGCCCAACGCCGCCGCAGGCCGAGAAACGTGGCTGCGCAGATGGTCGATCCACTGCGTGAGATGCCCGGCAGGATGGCTAGACCCTGGGCGACGCCAACCAGCGCAGCCTGATACCAGCGGAAGTTCTTCCAGCCAAGTCGAGGCCGACGACAGAGAGGCGTCACCGCCAGCAGCAAGCCAGTGCAAATGAGGCACACGGCGATCAGCGCACGATTCTCGAACGCCTGCTCGAAGGAGTCTTTGAACGAGAAACCGATGATAGCAGTCGGGATGCAGGCGGTGATTCCGAGCATGGCGACGCGCCAGGCGTACCTTCGTCCCGACCAGTCCCGGCGAGATTCGGCCATCAGGCGCCGCGCGTAGCGAACGATGGAGCGGGAGAAGATAACGAAAACCGCAACCAGCGTGCCAAGGTGAGCAAGGACGTCGAACAGCAGCAATGGTGGACTGTTGGGGGCGAGGTTGAACCAATGCTGGGTAAGGGCAAGGTGGGCGCTGCTGCTGACGGGCAGGAACTCGGTGGCGCCTTGGATGAACCCCAGGAGAATCGCGTGGAGATAGTCAAGCTCGGTCAAGAATCAGTGTCCTCGTCGAGAATATACCGGGAACGGATCAGATACTGCACGGTGGACAAGGCCGTCACGACGAGGGTGAGCCAGATCAAAACGGTCTTCAACACACTGAAGAAAGTCCCGCCCGTCCACGTTTCGCGGTGAGCGACGATCAACAGGATTGCGGGGGCGGCTATGCTCTGCATCCACATTTTGAGCTTCCCGTGGATAGATGCCCCAAAGACCTTACCCTGGGCTTCGTTGAACCCGCGAAGCCCGGTCACCAGAAGCTCTCGCGTCACGATGACCACGGCCATCCATGCGCTGACGCCTGTGACGTTCCTGCCTTCCGCGTCGACGAAGATGGACCCCGCGAAGAGAATAAACGCCCCGCAGACAAGCACCTTGTCGGCAAGCGGATCCAGGATTCTCCCCAGGGCGGTCACCAAACCTTTTTTTCGCGCCAGATAGCCGTCGAGGAAGTCAGTAATGGCAGCCACGATGAAGATGGCGGCGGCCACGTCGAGCATCCAGGGTCTGGGATCGCGCTGCGAGTATTGCGCCAGGAGGATGAAGAAGACAACCGCAAGCAGCAGGCGGGCGACGGTGATCTGGTTGGGCAGGTTGAGCTTCATGGGTTCTGTGCAGCCAGGTGCTTACGTTGGCGTCGCCTTAAGATCGTAATCATCCTGAGCCGTGTAGCGGACCTTGACAAACGTGCCAGGGGTAGCCGTGCAATCCTCGATATAGGTCAGGCTGTCGACATCCGGTGCCTGCCCTTCGTGTCGACCCACGACGATACCGTCTTCGAGTCGTTCGTCAACGAGCACGACGCCGGTTCCGCCCACCCGCTGCCTAGCAAGACGGAAGGCATTCTCTTGTTGGGCGAGCATAAGGGCGTCGGCGCGTTGCTGTATCGTGTCGGCTGAAAGCTGGTTTTCCATCGCACCGGAGGGCGTGTCGGGCTCTGATGAGTACCCGAATACGCCGAGTGCATCGAAACCGAAGTCACCCACGAACTGGAGAAGCTCGTCGAATTCCTCTTGCGTCTCGCCCGGGAAACCAGCGATCAGCGTTGTTCGGATGGTTACATCGGGGATTCTGTCACGGAGCTTGTGCAGGAGCCTTTCGGTCTCGGCGCGGCTGGTTCGGCGGCCCATCGCTTTGAGCACGCGATCGGAAATGTGCTGGAGGGGGACGTCCACGTACTTGCAGACGTGCTCGCAATCGGCAATGGCCGCGATGATATCGTCGGAAAGGGCTGTGGGGTAGGCATACATCAGTCTGATCCACGCCAGCCCGTCTACCCTGTCGAGCTGTCGCAGGAGCTTCGCCAGCCCGCCGTCGAATCCGTCCCCCGCAAGCCCGTAGCTGGTTGTGTCTTGGCCTATAAGGTGAATCTCGACTGCGCCGTCGGACACCAACTCGTGTGCCTCCGATAGGATTGCTTCGGGTGGTTTACAGTGCATTGGTCCGCGAATGGCGGGAATCGTGCAGAACGTGCATCGGTGGTCACATCCCTCGCTGATCCGCAGATAGGCGTAGTGGCGGGGGGTTATCCTGAGCCTGGCTGTGTCCGATTGCGTGTGGGGGTGATAGTCGCCCAGAAAAACGTCTGGCGCAGGCTGCGAAGCCGTGGAGGAGGTGCCAAGGACTGCACGGACGACATCGTCACGGTTGTGCACGCCGACGATGGCGTCGACTGCCGGGAGGCGGTCGAGAATGGCTTCCTTGTCGCGCTGCACGAGGCAACCCACAACCACGACTCGGCTAACCAGTCCCTCGGCCTTGCGTTGGAGAGCGTCGGCGATCACTTCGTCGGCTTCCTCCCTGGCGGCGGACAGGAACCCGCACGTGTTGATCACCAGGACTTCTGCGTCCTCCTCGCCGGCGATCACGCAACCCGCCTGGGCAAACTGGCCCAGCATCTTCTCCGAGTCGACGACATTCTTGACGCAGCCTAGGGAAATCAGGGAAACGCGTTTGGGGTCAGCCATTGGTGGTCCAGCTCCGCACAAGATAGAAGGAAGGTCTTTCCCGTATCGCAGCCCACACTAAGTGGGGTCCATAGCACTTCAGGCGGATCGCGAAACAGCGAAGGGACACGTGACACACGCCCGCGTTGGCCACCCGATCCGAGCCCCGAGCGCAAGCGAGCGGGTCCGAAGATCCAATGGCCTGTCCACCAAGACCCCGCGCTGACCAGACCGTCGGAATAATCATGTTGGAGTATTCCGACAGGTCGTTTCAGGGTGCCTTCGGTCACGATACCCCTGGGGTATCGCAACAGAAAACGCCTACTCCGGAAGTCTGGCCAGACTGTTTCGACAGCCTGGCAATCCAGCGGGTCCGAAGATCCAATGGCCTGTCCACCAAGACCCCGCGCTGGCGCTTGGGGCTCCGATCCGCCCCGCCGATGGTGTCATGGGCCCCACCCGGTGCAGGGTTGTTTATCATACTGGCACGCAAACCGCCAGTTGCGCCGATTCGATCCGATGATAACCTCTTTGTTTACAATACTCTGCGCTGCTTGTGCCTCGGCACCGTGGGGCACCTGGGTCTCGCCTGGAGTCGTCTTCATCACCCCGAAGGCAGGCGCGTCGAAAGCGTCTCTCGGCAGACGACCGGTCGGCGGTCGTCGGTCCTTCATCAGGCAACCGTCTTTAGAGTATCCTCTCAGCTGCCGTAACAAAGTCGAGCAGAAGCATGAGAAAAGTCTATACATGATTCGGGCATCAGTGTAACATGCCCGCACTTTACGTTCGGGGCGGGACACTCGGCGCACGAGTGTCACCCGGATGGCTGGTCCGACGAGTTAGCAGGATCGGGAGCCTTCGTATCGTGTTCGATTCGCTTGTTCCGTATGCAGCTATCGGCGTCATCGCGGTGGTCGTGGCGGGTCTCGCCGGTGTGATCATGATATTGGCACACCTGATCGGTCCCAAGCGCAAAGGCCCGGTTAAGGACAGCCCCTATGAGTCGGGCGTTCCTGTGGTGGGGGATACCCACCGGCGTTTCAACATTCGCTTTTACGTAGTCGCCCTGTTATTCCTACTATTCGATGTAGAGATCGTATTTATGTGGCCGTGGATTAAGGCCTATTATACGACTGCGGCCCGCGGTGCCACGTATCAGCTTGAAAACGGTGGTATCGAGGTCGGCAAGGATTTCTTCCTGATCGGGATGGGCGTCTTTTTCCTGCTCTTGGTGATCGGGTTGATCTACGAATGGAAGAGGGGGGCACTCGAATGGGACTAGGCGGTTCGAGTCCGGCTTCCTGCCAGACGACCAAGGAAGACTTCCACGCAACGAAGCTGAGCTACGTGGTAGATCTGATCCAGATGGGCGTGAACTGGACTCGGAAGAACTCGCTTTGGCCCTTGCCTTTCTGCACCGCCTGTTGTGGGATTGAGTTGATGTCAATGGCTGCGAGCCGGTACGACATCGCAAGATTCGGGGCGGAAGTCATGCGTTTTTCGCCCAGGCAGTGTGACTTGCTCATTTGCGCCGGGCGTGTATCCAACAAGATGATGCCTATTGCGCAGCGTTTGTACATGCAGATGGCTGAGCCCAAATGGGTTATCAGCATGGGTGCTTGTGCGAATTCGGGCGGCTTGTTCGACACCTACGCCGTTGTGCAGGGGGTCGATCAGTTTCTGCCGGTGGATGCATATGTTCCTGGATGTCCTCCAAGACCTGAGACTCTGCTCGAGGCCATCATGGCGATTCAGAGGCTGGTCCTGAATGAAAACGTGAAGAGCAGCAAGGACCGCGGTAAGGGCCTTGGAATGGTCATCGAACCTCCAGTGACGACCGGCGGGTGAGTTTAGGAGGCGATGCTCGGGTGGAGGGGATTGAGTTTTTGTTGTAGTGGGTTTGGCGATCGGAAGGTGACAGGTTAATCGATGGCTGGTTCCGTTGATGGCGTCTTAGCTGCTCTTTCGAGCGAGTTTCCTGATGTGGATTTCGCTGCTGCGCCATTGCTTGCGCGCAAGGACGGGGCCTGCGAGCAGATTTGCATTCGTGTTTCGCCCGATCATCTTCTTGCCGTAATGCGGTTTTTGCATGACGACGGGCGCTGTTCTTTTGAGCAGTTGTGTGACTTGACCTGCGTGGATTACATGGGTTTTCCGGATGCCCGCGATCGGTTCGGCGTCAGCTATTCGCTGCTGTCGCTGTCGAAGGGGCATCGTTTGTGGGCCAAGTGTTTCGTTAATGACCCTGACCCGGCGGTTCCATCGGTCTTCTCGATCTGGAAGGGCGCTGATTGGCTTGAGCGTGAGGTGTGGGACCTGTTCGGCGTGAAGTTCGAGGGTCATCCGGACCTGCGGCGCATTGTCACGTGGGACGGGTTTGAGGGGCATCCCTTGCGGAAGGACTACCCGTTGCGTGGTCGAGGTGAGCGTGTAGCTTTCGATCGCATCGATCGCGATAGCGCATAGACGGTTTGGGCGGTTTGAAGATGTCTACCAGCACGGACGTACAACCCGAATTCGGTCCGGCGACTTACGCTCCGGAAGAGCCCGGCGGTGACGTTTGGGTTTTGAACATGGGGCCTCAGCATCCGGCCACCCACACCACGCTGCGCCATGTGCTGGAGCTCGATGGCGAGCGCGTCCTTGCTTGTACGGTGCACATTGGCTATCTGCACAGCGGGTTCGAGAAACTCGGCGAGACCCTCAACTACGACCAGTGCGTTGCGATTTGTGACCGGATGAACTACGTATCGCCGGTTGCAAACGACATCGCCTGGCATCACGTTTGTGAGAAGCTCTTCGATGTTCAGCTCACTCCGCGATGCAAAGCCATCCGGACGATTCTGGCTGAACTGGCGAGGATTCAAGACCACATGATATGTGTGGCGTGCACGGGATTGGACGTCGGCGGATTCACAGCGTTCATGTTTGCGTACAACGGTCGGGAGCACATTTACGACCTGATCGAGGAGGCTACCGGAGCCCGATTCACCACCAGCTGTACACGGGTCGGCGGGTTGACACGGGACGTTTCGGCTGACTGGCATCACAAGGTGAAGCGCTTCTGCACCGAGATACTCCCGCCGGCGCTGGAGGACATGGAGAAGCTAATCACGCGTAACCGCATCTTCGTCGAGCGGATAACCGGCGTCGGATACATCAACCACGACGACGCGATCAACTGGGGTCTTACTGGTCCTTTGGCCCGGGCGAGCGGTGTCAGGCGCGACCTGCGTAAGGACGAGCCCTATCTGTGTTACGCCGACAACTGGGACGGCAAGGGAACTTCCGGCGTCGACTTCAAGGTGGCGATCAGTCACGGAGGCGACTGCTTCTCGCGGTATCTGGTGCGCCTGGAGGAAATGCGGCAGGCTGCTCGAATCATCTTACAGCTCGCGGACAACATCCCCGAAGGGCCGATCAACCTTCCGGCTGATGAGAAGGTGGTATTGCCGGCCAAGGACGACGTGTACACGAGCATCGAGGGGCTAATCCACCACTTTGAGAAGATCATGACGAATCGCGGTCTCGTTCCGCCGGTGGGAGAGGTCTACGGCGCTAACGAGACAGCCAACGGTGAGTTGGGCTTCCATCTGGTCAGTGACGGAGGTAACTCGCCGTACCGCATGAGGGTCAGGCCTCCGAGTTTTATCAACTATCAGTGTCTTCCCCAACTGGTGGTTGGCCATCGCGTAAGTGATGTGGTGGCCGTGGTCAGCGGGATGAACATCATCGCGGCAGAGCTTGATCGGTAGCAACTAGGGACAATGAGCCTCGATCAGAGGATACGGTGAAGCATGGGCTGGAAGGCGATAGATCGAATAAGTCCCGCGGTAGAATCTGGGGCTGCGCCTGTTCTGAGCGAGGCGGTTCGGGCGAAGATCCGGTCTTTCTTCGAGCGTTACGACACGAAGCGGGCCGTGCTGCTGCCTGCGCTTCACATCGTGCAAAACACGTTGGGACATGTGCCGCCCCAAGCGATGATCGAGATCGCCGAGTTGCTTGAGATTCACCCCTCGGACGTTTTGGACACGGCGAGCTTCTACACGCATTTTTGGACTCATCCCAAAGGCAAGAAGGTTATCACCGCTTGTCGCGGTCTTTCCTGCGAGGTAACCGGCGGGGTGGCTGTGCTGGAGGAGATCAAGCGCCACCTGGGGATCGATGAACACGAGACTACCCCCGACGGTGAGTACTCGCTGATAACTGAGGAGTGTCTGGCCTGCTGCGAGTATGGCCCGTGCCTGCTTATCAACGAGAAGCTGCACAAGTGCGTAAAGCCGGAGGATGTCGCAGGTATTCTGGCAGACGCCAATAATGACAAGATCGATCCGCCGCGAAGCGATCTATTCGACCCGCCTGCGGGTAGCGGCAAAGCCGAGGGTGGCGGCGAGAGATGATAGGCGGAGCCCGAGTGAGTGATTGGTACGGTGTTTCACAGATGATCTGATTACGGTTGCGGCTCGGGTGTGGCCATCTTTTGTGGCATGGCACCGATTCGGGTAGTCGCCTGACTTGTCAAACACGGTACTGTGGACTGTATTAAGAGCGTGGTTGCGGCTGCACGACGGCGTCATGCGTGGCGCGGAACCCTCGTTGTCTACTTGGCTTTCCTGGCGTTGTTGCAGACTAGTTTGTGGCCGCCTGACACGCTGTTTACCGGTGAGGACAACGCGCAGATTGCTGAAGCCGATTCGTGGTTGGAAGGGCGACTCGATCTTCCGGAGCGACTATGGGACACAGCCGAAGTAAACGGACGTTACTACAGCCACTTTCCGCCGATGTTTACGATCATATCGGCGGGTGTGGTGTGGTTGTTCGATGGCGTGCCCCATTGGTTCGTGCTGATGGTGCTTGTCGCGCCTATTCCGGGTCTTGCTTACGCACTGTTTTTTCGCCGGACTGGTTCCTGGAAGTGGGGAGCGGTCCTGGCGATCGGGCTTGTGTGCGGCACGTCGCTGTGGTGTGTGCTCGACAAGACTTTGCGCGGAGCGGCGCCGTACCATACAAACCACGCTTTGGCGACGCTGGGTCTGCTTGTCTTCCTGCTCGAGTATTTCGGCCATCGCAGGGTGTGGGTTGCGGGGGTCGGCCTGATCATTGCGGCGCTGTCGCGGCAGCTTACCGTCTTTTTCGTGATTCCGCTGGTGGCGATGGCTCTGAGCGGCGAAGACGGGGCCCGGCGGCGGGCCAGATTGGTGGCGGTAGGCGCGGTTGTCGTGATCTTGGCGGCTGTTCCGATGGTGCTAAGCACGCTGAAGTTTACAAGCCCGCTGGATACGGGATACATGCGGATATACGAGGGGCGGGACGACGACCTGGCAATGGCGGCCAAGGAGCACGGGCTGTTCTCAGCCCATTTCGTTCCCCGCAACCTCTACTACGCGAATCTGGGTCTGCCAAGGGTGCAGACGGTTCAGATCATGGGGGAAGAGCGGACCTATGTTCGCCCGAACCTGTTGAGCACCGGCATCTGGTGGACGACGCCGCTTTTGGTCTGGGTTATCGTCGGCTTTCGGCGGATTGCGGGCGACTCACGAGATCGTTGGCTGTTGGCTGCGTCGGTAGGCGTGTATATCGCGCTGCTCTTTTTTCACGGCACGGGTGAGGAGCAGCGAGGATTCAACCGTTTTTCGTTGGACTACGTGCCGGTTATGTTGGCGATGGCGGCGCCTCTTTGCATTGAGGGAAGGCGTCGTTGGGTCAGCTTACTGATGGTCGTCTGGAGTGTGACGTATTTCCGGTTTTTGCTGGCGGTACCTCACATCGGACTGTAGAGTTACGAAACCAAGCAAGCAATGGCAGAGTTTGAACCAATCTTGCTGAGAAACCGCAACGTCGAAAACTCGACGTCGCTGAAGGTCTATGAATCGCGCGGCGGATACCAGGCGGTTCGCAAAGCCTTGCAGACTTCCCCGGATGAGATTGTCGATGAGGTCAAACGGGCCAACCTTCGTGGTCGCGGCGGAGCGGGTTTCCCAGCCGGTGTCAAATGGACGTTCCTCCCTAAGGATCGAAAACGGACGCTGCTGTGTGTCAACGCCGACGAGTCGGAACCGCCGACATTCTGTAACCGGGTTTTGATGGAGACAGACCCTCACCAGCTTATCGAGGGCATTATCATCACCGGTTTTGCGACTCGTTCGCAGACCGCCTACATCTACATGCGGGTCGAGTTCCACGAGGCGTTTCATATTCTGCAGAAGGCGGTCGACGAGGCGTACTCTGCCGGCTATCTGGGCAAGAACGTCTTCGGAAGCGGTTATTCACTCGATTGCTATATCCATCGCGGCGCGGGAGCTTATGTCTGCGGCGAGGAAACGGGCCTGATCGAGTCGATCGAAGGCAAGCGCGGCTGCCCGCGCATCAAGCCTCCTTTCCCCGCTATTGAAGGACTGTTCAACCTGCCGACGGTGGTCAACAACGTAGAGACGCTTTCCTGCTTGCCGCATATCATCGAACGCGGTGCGAAGTGGTTCACTGAAATCAGCCCCGAGCCAAGCAGCGGCTCCAAGCTCTATTGCGTCTCCGGGCCGGTGAACAAGCCGGGTTGTTACGAGGCGCCGCTGGGAATCACCGTTCAAGAGCTCATCGAGCGTGACGACATGGGCGGAGGGATGTTGCCCGGCAAGAAGGTGAAAGCCGTTCTTCCTGGCGGTTTGTCGGTTGGCGTGTTGGCCGCTGACGAGCTGAATATGAAAATGGACTTCGACGACCCGGGCAAGTATGGCCTGCTCGGTTTGGGAACTGCTGCGGCCGTTGTCGTCGATGAAGATACGGATATGCGTGTGGTGCTGCGGAACATAGCCAGGTTCTACGGTACGGAATCGTGTGGCCAATGTACTCAGTGTCGCGAGGGGACGAACTGGATACACAGGATCGCGACGCGTATCGCCGGCGGCCAGGGGCGGATCGAGGATTTGGATATACTGGCTGAGGCTGCCCGGGGCATGGGGATGATGCCCGGTTTGAGCATTTGCGGTCTGTCGGACGGTGCGAAGTTCCCGATCGATACGCTGGTAACTAAGTTCCGAGGCGAGCTTGAACAGCGGATCCGTTCTCAGTCTCCGGGTCGATCGATGGGGGTTGTGGTAGCCTAGTCTGTGTGGACTTGCGGTTTGCGGTTTTCAGCGGTCGGCTGTATTTGATGGCTGGTGTTGTTTATGGCTAAGATCATCATTGACAACCAGGAGGTCCACTGCCGGGACGGTATCAACGTCCTGCAGGCGGCATTGGAGGCCGGTTGGGATGTTCCCCACCTGTGCTACCATCCCGCTTTGAAGGTAGTGGCGTCCTGCCGCTTGTGCATGATGGAAATGAAGACGCCGGACCCGAGGACCAAAGAAATGGTGTGGCCGGGCAAGCTGATTCCCTCGTGCCAAACACCAGCGCGCGACGGGATCGAGGTTCGCTTCGACACCGAATTGGTGGCGGCGAACCGCAGGCGTTGCATGGAACTGTGGTTGTTGGATCACCCACTGGATTGCCCGGTGTGCGACCAGGCCGGCGAATGTTCGCTGCAGGATTACACCAAGAAGTTCGGCAACGCCCAATCACGCATGGTTGACGAGAAGTACGTCAATCCCAAGAAGGACATAGGCCCCCGGACATTCTTGTACCAGGATCGATGCGTGCTGTGCACACGCTGCGTGCGTTTCACGCAAGACATTTCTGGAACGGGCGAGCTGTGTATCGTCAATCGCGGATCGCGCAGTGAAATAGACGTGTTCCCGGGGCGGCCGCTGGACAATCCGTTGCAGGGCAACGTTGTCGATCTTTGTCCGGTGGGCAACCTTCTCGATAAGGACTTCCTATTCAAACAGCGCGTCTGGTTTCTATCTTCGACGCCCTCGGTCTGTACGGGGTGCGCGACCGGCTGTTCGATCCGCATCGACCACAACGACAACGTGCTCTACCGTCTCAAACCGCGCTACAACCCAAAGGTCAACGACTACTGGATATGCGACCACGGCCGGTTCGGGTGGAAGCACATGTACGACAAAGCCCGGCTCACATCGCCCTTTGTCGGCGCCGGCGACGGTCGCACTGCGCCTTTGTGGGAGGAGCTGCCGGGGATCGTCCGTTCGCATTTCGAGGGCTTTGTCAAAGACCACTCGTCCAAGAAGGTGGTCGCGGTTCTTTCGCCCTTCATGGCCTGTGAAGAGGCGTGGCTATTGATACGCTTCATTCGTGATGTCGCTCCGAAAGCGGCGCTCACGATCGGGCCGGTGCCTGAGGAGGGGAGTGACGTGTCATTCCCGGCGGGGGCTGAAGGCGAAGAAGTGAAGTTCACTATTTCAAAGGAAAAGTGTCCGAACCGCCGTGGCATTGAGATTCTGATCAAAGAGGCCGGTGGAACGACATTGACTTTTGACGAGCTTGTCGGGCGGCGTGCGGGCGAGTTTTCAGCCGGCTGGATGGTGGGCGGATATCCCGGCGAGTGGGTCGACCAGAGAATCGAAAAACTCGCAAAGAGCTTTGCACTGTTGGTCGTTCAGGATATGTTCGACAGCGCTCTTGCGGGTCTGGCTACGGTACTCCTCCCGTCTTGTGCCTGGGCTGAGCGGGAAGGTTGTTTTGTGAATACCGCCGGGCTGGTGCAACCGTTCGAGCGAGCACTCACTCCGCCGGAGGGCATGAGACAGGATGGCCAGTACCTCTTCGAGATAGCTGGCTTTGAGGGTCTTTATAGTGCGAGGCGCGTTCGAGAGATGATGGCTGAGTCGATCTCCGTATTTCGGGAGGTCTGGGAAGCACCGCTTCGACCGGCACATGCTCATTAGCAGGCCGATTTCGAATAGGCGGAGGTTGCTTGCACGGTGTGTGGAGGCTGAGAAGAGCCTGGAGTCGGGCGCCCGATAGAAGAGGGCTATGTGGTTCGGCGTCTTTGGATGTTGGGTCTATAGATGTTGGAGTTTTTCACAAGTCAGTTCGGCGTAAGCGTAACGCTCTCGGTTCTCGTACTGAGTGTGCTTATGGGTGCGGTTTCGTACTGCATCTACTTCGAGCGTAAGATCGCCGGATGGGCTCAGGATCGCCTCGGTCCCAACCGGGTCGGCCCGTTTGGTCTGTTTCAACCAGTGGCGGATGGCGGGAAGTTCTTGTTCAAAGAGGACATCATCCCGGGGCATGTGGACAAGCCTCTGTTCATCTTCGCTCCGATGCTCATGTTCCTCGTTGCGTTCATCAGTTTCGCAGCCATTCCTTGGGGCGGCACTTGGTTGTTGGAGGGCAAGGAGGTTCAGGTCCAGGTCGCCAATCCGGACATCGGGCTGCTTTATATCCTCGGGGTGTGCGGCATCGGCGTCTACGGTGTGGTTCTCGGCGCGTGGGCCAGTAACAACAAGTACTCGTTTTTCGGCGGCCTCAGATCTGCGGCGCAAATGATCAGCTATGAGATTCCGCTGGGTGTGAGCATCCTGGTGATTGTCGCGACGGTGGGTGAGGTGCGCCTCGAAGAAATCACACTGTCGCAGACCGGATACTGGTTCGGCGGCGCTATTCCGCAGTGGAACATCTTCCTGCATCCGGTTGCTTTTGTGATTCTGTTTGTCACGGCCCTTGCCGAGGCAAATCGTACTCCCTTTGACTTGGTTGAGGCGGAACAGGAACTGGTAGGGGGATTCCATACAGAGTACAACGCCATGAAGTTCGGTCTGTTCTTCCTGGGCGAGTACGCGTTTATGATCACATCGAGCGCGATGATCGCCGTACTGTTTTTCGGCGGTTGGCACTTGCCGTGGCTTCCGTGGGCACAGCCTGAGGCTACCGGCCTTGTCGCGGTTCTGGTGAAAATAGGGGTGATGTGCGCGAAGGTCACGTTCTCCCTTTTCCTGATGATGTGGCTTCGCTGGACTCTTCCGAGGTTTCGATTCGACCAGCTCATGAGGCTTGCGTGGAAAGGCCTGATTCCGCTGACGCTGGGTTTGTTCGTGTTGGCGATCACTCTGTTGCATTTGGGTCTTGAACGGACGTGGTGGGCATTGTTGGGCAACGTCGTGGTCGTGATAATCGCGGTCGTGTGCTCAGCCGGTTCGAAGAGGAAAATCAGCGGTCGTCAGCGGAACCTCCCGGCGATCGATGCATCCGCGACGAGAATGGCGAAAGCGACGGAGGCGTCCACTTGATCGAAGAGAAGGACATCGTGGTTGTCGATCAGCCAGAGCTTGGCGCTGGCGAGCGTTTGTATCTTCCGCCAATCTTCGTGGGGATGTGGACGAGTTTGCGCCATCTCGCCTCGACTTGGTTCAAGAACGCGACCTTCCGTTCTAATGTGATCCAGTATCCGGAACAGAAGGCCAAGCTGCATACTTCCGCGTATCGAGGTCTGCACCGGCTGAACCGTGACGAAGAGGGACGCGTGGCGTGTGTCGCATGCTTCATGTGTGCGACCGCCTGTCCTGCCAAGTGCATTCATATAGAGGCAGGCGAAGCCCCTTGGCCTGATCGTGAGAAGTACCCAATCAAGTTCGACATCGACGAGCTTAGATGCATCTTCTGCGGGATGTGCGAGGAGGCGTGTCCGGTAGACGCCATCCAGCTGACCGACACTTACGATTTTGTGGGCCGAACGCGCCAAGAGATGGTCCTGGACAAGGAAGAGCTTCTTTCTCTGTACGACGAGACAAAAGAGGCTAAGCCTCGCAACAACCCGCGGATCACCGGATTCCCCAAAGCCATCGGCGGATCGGGCGAGCACGGATCCGCTAAAGGAGTAGAGCAGGCGTGACACCGGCGACAGCCGCCATTTTGTATGTCTTGCTGACGCTTGGGGCGTTGGGCGTTTATCTGCTCATGCCTCGCACCGGCCGATCGCTGGTTAAGCCCGGCGTTTTCTTCGGCGGAATAGCTCTGGTAGGTATTTTGGTGCTGCTCTTTACCGAGGCGCTCGCCCCGCGCGGAGTCGCCGTTTATTTCTGCATTTTTGCCGGCGTCGCATTGTTCGCGGCTGTCCGCGTGGTTTCGCATCCCAAGCCGGTTTACAGCGCGATTTATTTCGTGCTTGTGGTGGTTGCGGTGGCGGCTATGCTCGTTCTGCTTCGAGCGGAATTCATTGCCGTCGCGCTGATTATCATCTACGCCGGGGCGATCCTGGTGGCGTATGTGTTCGTTATTATGCTCGCCCAGCAGGGTAACGCTGCTCCTTATGATCGGTGCGCACGTGAGCCTGCGCTGGCCGTCGTCGCGGCCTTCCTACTGGCGGCTGCCGTGGCGGGACATGTCGGCCCCCTGACGAACCTTGCCGGTTCACCAGAGGTGATCCCCGCCAGCTTTGCAGAGACCGCCCAGGAGGGGGACGCGTCTTTAGCTGATCACCCGGGCAACACCGAGTCGCTCGGAATCGTGTTGATGACCAAGTATGTGGTTGTCCTAGAGTTAGCGGGCCTCCTGCTGCTTATCGCCATGATTGGTGCGATCGCGCTTTCGAAAAAACAAGTCCCCGTCGAGAACTGGCAGCAGCCGCGTAGACCTCTCGGCGAGGCCGGTCGGGAGGTTGAACCGTTCTGATGGAAGGATTGGAAGGATACATCATCGTCGGTGCTGTTCTTTTTGCACTGGGCCTTGCCGGGTTCCTCTGTCGGCGGAATCTGATCATCATGTTCCTTTCGACGGAGATAATGTTCCAGGGTGTTCTCCTTACTGTTGTAGCCTTCTCCAGGGTGCATGAGCAAATGGACGGCCAGGCGTTCGGCCTGTTTTTGTTGGCAATTGCGGCAGTGGAGGCCGGCGTGGCACTGGGGCTGATCGTCTTGCTTCATCGCATTCGGGGCACGTTGGATGCCGAATCCTGGTCGGTGATGCGTGGATAAAAGTGAATGACGAACTCTCGCCGAAAGATAACAGGCGTTCCGATCGCTCGGCGGAGCCAAGTGAAGACGTTGTAAGATTCGTTGCTTTGTCTGGGATTGTCTAAGCTGAATGTCCGTTGAAACATTGACAATCTGTGGGATCGTGCTGCTGTTGGCGCCACTTTCCGGAGCTGTTCTGGCCGGTATGTTGGGAAGGCCTTTGCTCAGAGGCTCAACACACTGGGTCGTTATTCTGGGCGTGGCTGGTGCCTTGGGCGCTGCTCTCGTCTTGCTGGGGCAGGTGCTAGGCGCTGAGCACGATCACGGGTCGCTATCCGTTCCGATCTATCAGTGGCTTTCGGCCGGCGGTGGAACGTGGCTGCGGGTCGAATTTCTCTTTGACCCGCTTTCCGCGATCATGCTGGTCACTGTTACCGGGATTTCGCTTCTGGTTGTAATCTACTCGCGCGACTACATGCGCGAACACAATAACCCGGAACGTGGTTACGAAAGGTTCTTCGCCTACCTGGGTCTGTTCGTTTTCTCGATGTGCGCTCTGGTACTGGGCGGCAACTTCCTGCTCCTATATCTGGGATGGGAGGCCGTCGGCCTGTGCAGCTATCTGTTGATCGGGTTCTACTATTCCCGGCCAGCGGCAGCGGCGGCCGCAAAGAAGGCCTTCTTGGTGAACCGGATCGGCGACTTCGGGTTCGGCCTGGGAATCTTCCTAATCTACATCACGTTCGGGGACCTCCAGTATGAAACCGTCTTCGCCATGGTCCATGAGGGCGTCACCGGTTCGGGAGATCCGCTCACCACGGCTCGGTTGACGACGATTGCCCTGCTGCTGCTCTGCGGAGCGTGCGGCAAGAGCGCCCAATTGCCACTGCATGTCTGGTTACCCGATGCGATGGAAGGCCCGTCGCCGGTGTCGGCCCTGATCCACGCAGCCACGATGGTGACAGCCGGCATCTACATGATCGCACGTTGCGGCGCCATCTTCACTGCGTCTACGACGGCTATGACCGTGGTCGCGATAATCGGGGCAGCTACTGCTTTGTTCGCCGCGACGATCGCGCTGGTCCAGACCGATATGAAGCGCATCTTGGCGTATTCCACGATAAGCCAGCTCGGTTACATGTTCCTCGGTCTTGGGGTCTTCGCCGCCGGGTCAGCCGTCTTTCATCTGTTCACGCACGCCTTTTTCAAGGCCCTTCTGTTTCTTGGCGCCGGCAGCGTGATGCACGCGATGGGCGGGATCATTGACATCCGGCGATTCAGTGGCCTGCGCCGTATCATGCCGTGGACGTTTGCGACGTTCCTTATCGGGTCGCTGGCTCTTGCGGGCGTGCCGTTTTTCAGCGGTTTTTTCAGCAAAGACGAGATCATCCACCACGCATTCACGCAGCATTGGATCTACGGCGCTGTAGGTCTGCTTACGGCTGTTCTAACAGCGTTTTATACGTTTCGTATGGTGTTCATTGCGTTCTTCGGACCTCAGCGCGTGCCCGAGGGCGTGCATGCACATGAGTCGGGCGGTTGGATGCTCTTTTCATTGTCGCTGCTGGCTGTCGGCGCGATCGGGTCGGGGTATCTCGGTTGGCCTGGGCATCAGTTCCAGCATTTCCTGGAACCGGTCTTCAGCACCACCTTCGCCGCGCATGGTCACGGTGCTCATGGAGCTGGGGAGCTTGGTTTCTGGGCGAAGTATTGGCTCATGTTCGTTTCCGGCGGTGCGGCCATTCTGGCGATCCTGGTGGCATACATTCTGTACCTGAAGCAGCCTTGGATTCCCGACACAATGAAATCCTCTCTGCGTGCGGGGCACAAGACGCTGCTTAACAAGTATTACGTCGATGAGGTGTATGACGCTACGGTGGTAAAGCCGCTGAGAAGCGGCGGGAAGGTCTGTGTCGGTCTCGATGACTATCTGGTTGATGGGCTCATCTGGATCGTTACCGCAATACCCCGTGCGATCGCCTATATCCTCCAGACTTTGCAGCAGGGTGCGCTTCAGAGTTATGCCCTGACGATGGCGGTGGGGCTGGTGATTATCCTGTGGTTTGTGCTGTCGTCATGACGGCTGGTGGTTGTCTGCGGTTTGGATTGACTTTTTAGAGGCCCGGTGCGTTGGATAGCTGGATTCTAACACTTGTCGTGCTTTCCCCTCTCGTGGGGGCGGTACTTATCATGCTGCTGCCCCGTGGTCGCGATGGGGCCGTCCATCGGTTTGCACTCGTCTGGTCCTTGGTAACGTTGCTGCTTACGATTGTGGCGCTGGTCATGTTTGATCGCGCAAATACGGGCGACGACCGCTACGTACTCATGCAACACCTGGCCTGGGTCACAGGAGCTGACAGCGAGACGTCGGACATCGACATCAGCTACCGCGTCGGAGTTGACGCGATCGGCATGTGGCTGATGGCGCTTACTTCGTTTCTGACTCCGCTGGCGATCTGGTCGAGTTTCTCGTCGATTCGTGCGCGCGTGCGTGAGTATTACGTCTTAATGCTGCTTTTGCAGGTCGGAATGCTCGGGGTCTTCTGCTCGCTGGACCTTCTTCTGTTTTACGTCTTTTTCGAGTTCACCTTGGTCCCATTGTTCTTCCTCATCGGGATTTGGGGCGGTCCGGAGCGCAGACGGGCGGCGTTCAAGTTTTTCCTGTTCACGCTGGCGGGCAGTGTGCTCACTTTTGCGGGCATTGTCTATCTTGCTTACACAGCTTGGGCTGTCACTGGCCAATTGACGCTCAACATCGAGTCGTTGACAAGCCTCGGGCAAAGCGGTGCTCTTTCGTTTGATGTGCAGTGGTGGTTGTTCGTTGCGTTCGCAGCCGGTTTCGCAATCAAAGTGCCGCTCTTCCCGGTACACACCTGGTTGCCGCTAGCCCACACTGAGGCTCCGACTGCGGGCAGCGTGATCCTGGCGGGTGTGCTGCTCAAGCTTGGTACGTACGGTTTTTGTCGGCTTAGCATTCCGATGCTCCCGGACGCCACTATCGCATTGGCGCCGTTTGTCGCGGTGTTGGCGATTATTGGCATCATCTATGCGGCGCTGGCAGCCTGGGTACAGGAAGACGTCAAGAAGCTTGTGGCGTATTCGTCGGTGTCGCACCTGGGCTTTTGCATGCTGGGTCTGTTCAGCCTGAAGATCGCCGGTGTGAGCGGGGCGGTCTTTTACATGATCAACCACGGTCTGTCGACAGGTGCCTTATTCCTGGTCGTCGGCTGCATGTACGAGCGTTACCACACACGGAGCATCCATAAGATCGGTGGGTTAGCGAGACAGATGCCCTGGCTGGCGTTTTTCCTGGTGTTTTTCACGTTAAGCAGCATCGGGCTTCCCGGTCTCAACGGTTTTGTTGGCGAGTTTCTGGTGCTGTTGGGAACGGCGAAATCCGCGGCGGTGGGGGTCGAAGGTCGGGCGGGTCCTCTTGGGTTCGCCTACGTCATCCCGGCGGCTACGGGAATCATCCTTGGCGCTGTTTACATGCTGTGGATGTGTCAGCGAGTGCTGTTTGGTCCACTGAACGAGCCTCCCAACACCCCGGATCTTTCGAACGGGCTAACCAAGGACCTTACACGCCGCGAAATCGGCATGTTGGCTCCGATCGCGCTTGTCTGCATACTTCTGGGTGTGTATCCCAAACCGTTGCTGACTTCTCTCGAGCCGGCGGTTGCCGGGAATATCCTGCGGTTGCCGACTGCACAAGTTGTGTACCAATCCGGCGCACAGGATGCGGAGGGTCTTGTAGAGTCTGATGAGCTTGCGATGCTCTTAGAAGCCCGAACGCGAGACAGCGGTGGGCCTGTACGTGGCGGTGCATTTGTGGGGGGAGGTGAGATTGATGAACATTGAGACATATCTCACTCTACTTTCTCCTGAGCTTGTTCTGCTGGTCGGGGCATGCGTTGTGCTTTTTTCCGGGACGGGAAGGTCCGCGGCGACCGCGTCTGTGGCGCCGACCGTGACCATCTTCGTGATTGTTCTGTCGCTTGCGGCGACATTGCGTTTTCGTGACTTTGGCGCGGGTGAGATAATCCCGGGCCTGCTTCTCACCGAGCTCACCTTCTATGTAAGGTTGATTGCCCTTAGCGTGGGCTTGTTGCTCATCCTGGTGAACTGGTGTCAACCCGCTGCCGGTGAGCGTGGGGAATACATGGCCATGGTGCTGTTTTCCCTGCTCGGCGTGCTCTTGACGGCATCGGCGAATGACCTTGTCGTTCTGTTCTTCGCAATCGAGTTGGTCAGCATCCCGACATATATACTAATCGCGTTGAGTCGCACGGACAGTCGCGCGTCGGAGGCGACCGTCAAGTACTTTTTCCTTGGTGCGTTGGCGGCGGCTGTGCTCGCATATGGTCTGAGCTTTCTATATGGAGTCGCCGGCACAACGACGATTTACGCTGTGCGTGACGGCGTCATCGAATCGAACATGGCATTCGGTGCGGGAATGACACCGCTGGCCGTGATTGGGCTGCTTCTGGTATTCGGTGGTCTGGCATTCAAGGTTGCTGCTGTTCCGTTTCACGTGTACGCGCCGGACGTTTACGAAGGGGCAGCGTCACCGGTCACGGGCCTTCTGGGGTTCGTGCCCAAGCTGGCGGGTTTCGTCGCCCTGGTCAAGATCTTCGGCGCTCTTGACTGGGAATTGCCGTCTGCGCTCATGTGGATGGTATGGATCGTAGCGGCTGTGACTATGACGGCAGGCAACACCCTGGCCCTGCTGCAGAAAAACGCGAAACGGATGCTGGCTTATTCGAGCATCGCTCATACGGGGTATATGCTCATCGCGTTGCTGGTCGGTCCGCTCGCGGGCAAGGGGCCAATGCACGATGGCGTAGCCGCTTTGATGTTCTACATCGCGGTCTACGGCGTCATGAATCTGGGCGCCTTTGCCTTGCTGACGATCTTCAAGAAGGACGGTCGTCCTGTGGAGACCCTCGACGACATTGCGGGCTTGGCTGCGAAAGCGCCGCTTGCCGGTTTGGCACTGGCGATCTGTATCTTCAGCCTCATGGGCTTCCCGCCAACAGCCGGATTCCTTGGCAAGCTATACATTTTCAGTAGTGCGTTCTCGCTTGACGCCGCGCATCCTTTTCACAGCCCGCTGATCGTGTTGGCGGTCATTGGCGTGATTAACTCAGCCGTGGCAGCCGCGTATTACCTGCGCATCGTGTCGATCGCTTACACGGGCGGTGACGGCGACGGATTGGTTCGCTCTGGTGGTGAGTCGGTCGCTTGGGGACTCGCGCTTTGCAGCGTTCTGGTGCTCGTCCTATTCGTTTGGCCTGGCGGTCTGGTCGATCAAGCGAGGCATACACCTGCCGTGCTTTCCGGATCAGTTGTAGCGGCGGGGGGTTCGCTGACCTCGTCCACTACCGATGACGATCTATCACTTGCATCTATCGCGCTCGGTTCGGCGCCTGCGCCCGCGGAACATCTTCGAGCCAATCCGCAGCCCGGCGACCCAGCCGACTGACCGGATTTCCACCGTGGAACCCGCCCTTTCTCTCGTGACGTGTTGCAAGTTGACTTAGCCGGGCTTGTGCCGATAGCGTGGAATATCCACATCGTCGGCAGGTTTGCTCGATTGCCAATAATGGGGGATTCGCATGATCCTGACTCGTGACCAGATTCGCAGGGTAGACAGGCTGGCCATCGATCGATATGGAATTGCAGGATGTGTGCTCATGGAGAACGCCGGTCGCAACGCAGCGGAGCTTATTCGAGGCGCCTACGGCGACGATTGCCGTGTCATCATCCTGTGTGGGCCGGGCAACAACGGTGGTGACGGTTGTGTCATAGCAAGACACTTGCACAACGCCGGGGCGTGTGTCTCGCTGCTTGTCACCGGCGAGCCAGCCCGGATGTCCCCGGACATGCTGGCGAACTTCAAGATCATTGAGGCCATGTCACTGCCCTTGGTAATTGCGCCGGAGTGGGAAGGGCAACACAAGAGCATGACAGCCATTACTTCAGACCACGTCGTGATTGATGCTCTTCTGGGGACCGGGTTTGGCGGTGAAGTTCGCAGTCCGACTTCGCTTCTGATAGAGGCCGTCAACAGCGCGACCAAGCGCGGCACTGTGGCTGTCGATGTGCCTTCCGGGCTGGACTGTGACACGGGCAGACCTTCTAACGCCACCATCCGTGCCGACCTGACCATCACTTTTGTCGCGACAAAGACGGGCCTTACGAAGCCCGAAGCCTCAAAGTACGTCGGGCGAGTGGAAGTGGCGGACATCGGCGTACCGAGAGAACTCACCGCCCAGATCGCCGAAGAGCAATAGCGCACAGGATCAACTCTGATCTTGCGCAGGTGGTGGCGCGGGCTTTGGCCGGCTTCGAGCAGTTTCTATGGGTGCTGCTTTCGAGCAGTGACACCCCGGTTGATTCGTCAGTGACGCGGCTTTACGGGACGAACTTGTACCCAATGCTGTGCACGGTGACGATGTGCTGCGGGTGTTTTGGATCAGGCTCGATCTTGCGTCGCAGGCTTACGATGTGGTTGTCGACCGTTCGCGTTCCGGGGAAACCTTCCAACCCCCATATCTCATCCAGGATCTTGTTGCGTTCGACGACCTCTTCGGCCCGTTCGACGAGCATCTTCAGAATCGCCAACTCGAAGTGGCCGAGGTTACAGCTTGTCTGGCCGCGGTCGACCTTGCCCTTGATCATGTCCACCGTGGTTTCGCCGATGCGCAGGACCTTGGTGAGCCCTTCGCCAGCGCCGGTCCGGCGCAAAGCGGCTCGAACGCGTGCGAGAAGTTCACGGACGTTGAACGGCTTGGTGATGTAATCATCCGCCCCGACTTCCAGACCCCGCACGATGTCGGTTTCCTGGCTCTTGGCCGTCAGCATCAAGATGGGCATGATGAACCCGGCTTCGCGAATCCGCCGGCAAGCCTCAAGCCCATCGAGCTTTGGCATCATGATGTCAAGCAGCACGAGATCGGGATTGTGCTGGATGACTAATTCGACGGCCTGCTCACCATCTTGGGCGATGAGAACTTCGTGCCCCTCGAATTGGAGGTTGTCGCGCAACCCCATGGCCATATCCGGCTCGTCTTCCGCAACAAGTATCCTTGCCATTTGCTCAACTCCGAAAACCCGGGAATTCTATCTGGCCTCCACAACATGCTAACCGACGATGTCCGGATAAACGAGCCCCCACACACATTCTCACAGGAGTTTTGGGGTGGTCATATCTGCCGCGAGGGAGCCACGCTTCTCGTCAGGCCATCGTGCCCAGCCAAACGTGAACATGGCAGCCAGAACAAGTTCTATTTTGTCGTAGCGTCGGGAAGTCGATTTCTTCTTGAGAAACTTCCAGTCCGGACGCTACAAGATGGTTGAAACTGCTATAGCACCCCTGAAACGCCCGTTGGAATACTCGACACGGACTGTCCCGGCGGCCTGTTACAGTTGCGGTTCTGCTCAAGCATCCCTGTCCGGTTCGTCCTCTTCCGTAGTTTGAGCCGGGGCTGCGGGTAGAAAGATGCGGAAAGTACTCCCCTTGACCAGGCGGGACTCAACCACGAGGAACCCGTCGTGAGCATCAACTATGCGTCTAACAAGCGAGAGGCCGATACCGGTTCCGCGTTTCTCGCGAACACGGGAATCTGACGAGCGGAAGAAACCGTCAAAAAGATGGGCTCGGTCTTCCGGGGTAATTCCGATCCCGTGATCGTGCACCGAAATGAGCACGCCGCGCCGGTCTCGACGCGTCTCTGTGCGTACGTCCAACAGGAGATATCGCTCGTCCTTGGAGTACTTGATCGCGTTACTGATGAGGTTGAGAACCGCCTGAGCGATTGCATCTCGATCCGCCTGTACCTTGGGTAGTTCGTGCTGGACTACCAGATGATGCTCAAAACAGTCGTTGTCAAGCTCCAGGCGATAAGACTTGTAGATGTCCGAGACGATTTCCGCCACGTCGATGAACTTGAATGAGTACTCCTTCTCTCCCGCGTCGATCCGGGCGAAGTTGAGGATGTTGTCGATCAGATTGGTAAGGCGCGTGCTCTCGCGAGTAATGATGGAGTAGTACTCCTGGCGCTTATTCTCGTCCGTGACCCGGCCTGATTGTAGCGTCTCACTGAACAGATGGATCAGAGCTAGTGGCGTCTTGAGCTCGTGAGAGACGTCGGCGACGAAGTTGCTTTTCATTTCGGCGAGGGCCAACTCGCGACGCGTAACGCGCAGCAAGAACCAGATCGCCGTCAGCAGCGTCAGAAGCGAGAGCACGGTGAGGCTTATGTGTCCGAGGGTCTGCCACATGACCGCGTCTTTCTGCTCAACGAGGAAGCTCCTGGTCGGCTGAATAGACCAGAACCGCAGCGCTCTGGACATCGGCTGAGACCAGGTAGCCGTGGCGTCTTGAGTTCTCACGATTTCCAATCCTCGATGGATAGCAAGCAGGGGGTCGGCAAGGTCCCGCTTGAGGCGATCGAGGCTTACGTTGCAGGCAACGAGAACGGGCTCACCGAGCGGCCCACGAGTCCGCAACCACACCAGGACAATCTCAAGGGAACCGCTGCGGTCATGGACCATTTCGAGGCGGTTCATATCGCCCAAAGTGCCGGGAACCACCGGGCGCATCGCTAGCAAGGCCTGCACTCGATCGGCCGTCTCAGACGGGAACGCGTCCGGCGGAACAAGCACAGTCAGAACCGTGCCATCCCAGACGTAAAGCCCATCCATCCAGGTGGGGAGCTCGCCGTGAAGCCAGGGCGGATGGTCGGTTGGTATCCTTGTCTCATCTGAAACCCAGCGCAAGCCGGACTTCGCCTGCTCGACGAAGAGACTCAAGATTGTGTCCGCCAATTGGCGTGTTTGAGGCTGGGCTTGCTGGATCAGTTGGGTAGTCAGACGCTGAGCATGGAGCAAAGCGAGCACCAAGCTGATGGCTGCAAGGGTGATAGCAAGCAACACCAATGACAGACCAGCCGTACGCCAAATGGGCAGGCGACCTCTTTTCGTGGGTTCCGCTCGCGGCATTACCTGATCTTCCACGCGTTCCCGTATTCTCAGCGATTGGTTGATTTTATACGATCCACGCATGAATGTCTGCGGCATGGAGCGGTGGAAACCGTACCTGCCGAGTGCTATATTACGCAACTCAGCTATCTCCCGATGCCATCGTTGGCTTTTTGTGAGACTTTCGGGAGTCAAGCGGTCGAAAACTGTGGAGCATTTTGAGATGGCAGGAATTACCTCAGAAGATGTCCTGAATCGACTTCGAACGGTCAACGATCCGGAGCTTCAAAAGGACTTCGTCAGCCTCAACATGGTCAAGGACATTGCCATCGAGGGTTCAAAGGTCGCCGTAAAGATAGAGCTGACCACGCCGGCCTGTCCGCTCAAAGGGAAGATCCGCGAGGACATCGAACAGGCGATCAAGGAGATTCCCGGCGTCGAGACCGTTGAGATCGAATTCGGAGCGAAAGTCAGATCAAGCAGAACCGATGACAACGTCTTGAAACAGGTCAAGAACGTTGTTGCCGTCGGAGCCGGGAAGGGGGGGGTCGGCAAGAGCACCGTAGCGGTCATGTTGGCGCTGGGGTTGCGACGGGCCGGGGCCAGCGTCGGACTTTTGGACGCAGACATCTATGGCCCGAGCATTCCGAAGATGACTGGTTGTGAGAGCGACAAGCCGGCGATGGAAGGCGACAAGATCGTTCCGCTCGAAGCGTTTGGGATCAAGATCATGTCCATGGGCTTCCTGCTCGAACCGGGCAGGGTCGTCGTGTGGCGTGGCCCCATGGTGCACGGAGTCGTTAAGCAGTTCATCGAACAGGTGGATTGGGGCGAGCTCGACTATCTGATAGTAGACCTTCCGCCGGGAACGGGTGACGCGCCTCTGACACTGTCACAGTCAATCCCGATGACCGGGTCCGTTACAGTATGCACACCTCAGGATGTCGCGCTTGCGGACGCACGCCGGGCGATCATGATGTACGAGCAACTCAACGTACCGAGCATCGGCATTGTCGAGAACATGAGCTACTACCTTTGCCCCAAGTGTGGCCATCGCGATGAGCTTTTTGATCATGGTGGCGCCGCCAAGGCAGCCGAAGAGCTTGGCGTTCCGTTTCTGGGTGAGATACCGCTCAACGCCCAGGTCCGCATCCACGGCGACGCCGGCACGCCGGACAGACTCTTTACGGAAACTGACAAGCTGGTGGGGGCTGCGATCGACGAGGTCGTCTCGAATATCGCTGGGCAGATCAGCGTGCGCGGCGATCAAAGCCCTCGGGCCGCGATATTGTCGGAGGAATAGGAGCATTCTATGATTCGCGTGATGATGCAGTTCGTGGGACCGGCGAGGGACCTTGCTGGGACCGATTCGGCCAAAGTGCAGATGGACGACGGGGCAACCGTCACCGCTTTTCGCGAGGAGCTTGCGAGTCGTTTTCCGGGCCTGCGCGACGTGCTTGGCAATATGCGTGTTGCAGTCAACATGGAGTTTGCCCAGGACGAGCATGTTCTCCAGGACGGCGACAAAGCTGCACTCATTCCGCCGGTGTGTGGGGGATAGACCATGGCGGTGCTTATAGACATCGTCTCTGATCGGATTCATCGAGAGGCTCTTCACGATTTCGTGATAGGTGATCCGTCGTGCGGGGCTGTGGTGATCTTCGAGGGGACTGTGCGAAAGGAGGATCATCCCGACCACGGATCGCTCGCTCACCTGTTCTACGAAGCCTACCGGGATATGGCCATCGCCCAGATGGAGCGCGTTGCAGGTGAAGCCCGGCGGCGTTTCAGTGCTTCCAGGGTGGCGATCGTCCATCGCACCGGGGCAGTCGCAATAGGGGAGGCGGCCGTCGTGATCGCGGTGGCCTGTGGGCATCGGGCGGAAGCGTTTGACGCCTGTCGCTGGATCATCGACACCCTCAAGACAGATGTTCCGATCTGGAAGAAGAACATCTGGGAAGAGGGCGAAGAGCAATGGGTAGATCCCGTGCAGCCGGATTGAGCCAGGCCCGCGGCTCGGCGAGACAAACGGCGATACCATGCTTGACACTTCGGAAGCCATAATCGATCGCAAGCGGCGCGCCCGGAGGATAACCACCTCACTGCGCAAGCTGTATCCCGACGCAGGTTGCGCACTGAACTTCAACACGCCGTTCGAGCTGCTGGTGTCGACGATCTTGTCAGCTCAGTGCACCGACCTGATGGTCAACAAGGTCGCACCCAATCTGTTGGGGAAGTTTCCAACTCCCAGGAAGCTCGCAGCCGCAACTCCGCGAACCGTCGAGAAGATCATCCATTCGACAGGGTTCTTCCGCCAGAAGACCAAGAGCCTGCTAAACGCATCGAAGAAAATCGTAACCGACTTCGGCGGCGAAGTGCCTGATACGATGGAGGGTCTTTTGACGCTGCCGGGCGTCGCACGCAAAACGGCCAACTGTGTGTTGGGAACCGCGTTTGGCAAGAACGAGGGTGTCGTGGTCGACACCCACGTTGGTCGGCTGGCTGAGCGGTTGCGCCTTACGTGGACGGGGAGAAACAGCAAAGACGCTCTGAGAATAGAGAATGATCTGCGGGAACTGTTCGCACGCAAGGACTGGACCTATTTGTCACACGCGCTCATTCTCCACGGTCGGCAGGTGTGCCCGGCGCGCAAGCCAAAATGTGCCGAGTGCGAGCTGGCTAGGAATTGCCCGTCAACCGGAACGCTCGACTGAACTTCCGTGCAACTTCTGGTATTCGTGTCCCTACGGGTAGGCCGTGGGGGCATGCGTTTCCGCGTTCTCGGGTTCCTACGCCAACTCGGCGAGAACTGCCTTTAGAAACTCCCAGGATTTCTCCACGGCGTCGACATAGACGAGCTCGTCCGGGCTATGAGCACCGGTGATGGTCGGGCCGAACGAAATCGTGTCGATGTCTCCGATACGATCGCCGATTATTCCACACTCGAGCCCGGCATGGATAGCCGTTACGTTGGGATCCTCTGAGAAGAGTCTCTTGTAGGTCTCGCTGCAAGTTTTCAGCAGGTATGAGTCGGGGTTCGGTTCCCAACCGGGATAGCCGCTGTCCGATTCGACCTTGGCGCCGCTTAGTCTTCCTATCGCAGCCAGTTGCCTGGCGACTGCGTTCTTCCAGGCGTCGGACGAGCTTCGCGTCAGGCAGCCGACCAGGACCTTCAAACTCTTGCTGCCAATCTCGGTCGTGAGCGTCGATAGGTTGTTCGATGTCTGCACCAATCCCGGGACCTTAGTGCTCATTCCGAGAACTCCACTGGGAACCGCAAGCAGGGCATCCAGCAGAGTTTGCGTATCAGATGCAGAACAGACGGCAGTCGCGTCACTCGCATTCGCCGGATCGACCGAAATGGCGGCACCGGGCTCGGCGTGCTCTTCAGCGACTACCTGACGGACCTCCTGGGCTGTTTTGCGCAGGGCTTCGATAGCACCTGAAGGACCGACCACGATGGCTGATGCCTCACGCGGGATCGCGTTTCGCTTGCTGCCTCCGGAGAGTTGGGCCAGTTGCAGACCGTCCGTCTCACAGCGTGAAAGCGTCGCAACCAGGCATTTGATAGCGTTGCCGCGGTTCTCGTGGATGTCACCCCCAGAGTGCCCGCCGCGCAAACCGGATACGCTAACGCGGATGGCTTGCAACGCCGCATCGGGCTTGTCGGCTGCAAGAGTCCATGCCATGTTGGTGTCACAACCGCCCGCACATCCTATATAGATAGCGTTGTCTTCTTCCGAGTCGAGATTCAACAGACGTCTGCCCTTGAAGAAGTCCGGAGTCAGGGCGTCCGCGCCGGTCATGCCCATTTCCTCGTCTATAGTGCAGAGCAGTTCGAGCGGACCGTGAACTACATCCGGATCGGTGGCGGCGGCCAGTGCGAGAGCGATTCCGATTCCGTTGTCGGCACCAAGCGTGGTTCCGTCGGCATGGACGATGATGCGGCCGGTATCGGCATCCTTGCCGACGATGAGCTTTATGGGATCGTTGTCAAAATCGTGTTGGGTACCGGAGTTCTTCTCGCACACCATGTCAGCGTGGCCCTGGAGCACTACGATGGGGGCGTTCTCGTGCCCTTTGGTCGCGGGCACTTCGATCACGATGTTGCCCACTCGGTCCTCCTTGGCTGCAAAACCGAGCTCTTTTGCCAGCTGTTTGAGGTGTGCCCGGACCTTCTCCTCTTTCTTGGAGCAGCGTGGCGTGTCGGCGAGACCGGCAAAAAACCGCCAAACGCGTTCGGGGTGGAGGTCTTTAACAACGTCGGTGTTGGATTGGGTGGTCATCTTTTCGTCCTGTAGATTCTGTGGTTCCCGTGTTTCGTTGCCTGTCTTCAGCCGCCGATTCTACCCGCTCGCGCCGGATCGCGTAAGGAGGGCTAGAGCTCTCTCAAGGATCGAATAACGGGTTGCCAACATGCACAGGCGGTACCGCCTGCTCGTCGGCTGGTGTGGCGATAGACCCCGCGCCGGCAGGCAAGCTTCCAGGGGCGTCCTCACAACGCATCAATCGATGGCTGACAGGGCGTTAGCTAGCAGCGGTATCGGCCTGATCGGCTAGCCGAGCGGACCTGACTGGTGGGCTTGCGCTGCAAAGAGATAACTACCGCAGCTTGACAGAACACTTGTGGGGGCTTATCCTACTCGACTTTTGTGGTTGGATGTTGGCGGTTTGGCCAGTGTGGCTGAATGTCTGTTTGCCGCATCCCGATAGAGTCCTTCGCCCGGCAGTTGGAGTTGTAATGATACCCGTAAAGAAGAAATCCAAGTGTCGCACCCGGACACGACGTGCGCATCACGCTTTGAAAGAGACGACGCTGGCTTCATGTCCGAAGTGCGGCAAGACGAAGCTGCCGCATTGTGCGTGCAGCGTGTGCGGATATGTTAGCGCGAAGTTGACTCTGCCGATCGAAGAGCATGAGGAATAATGAGCTTCCGCATTGCGGTTGACGCCATGGGGGGTGACAATGCCCCCAGCGCGATCGTACGTGGGGCATTGCGGGCTCTTGCCGGCGACAGCGAGATCGAACTTATTCTGGTCGGAGACGCGGATCGCATCGGCAGTGAGTTGAGTTCCGTTCCGTTTGGCGGCGTACCTGGCGTGGTGAGCGTCGTCCACGCGGACGAAGTGATCGGAATGGACGAGTCACCTGTCGAAGCCCTCCGGGCCAAGAAGGACTCATCTTTGGTCAAGATGGTGTCGCTGGCTGCCGGCGGAGAAGCGGACGCGGTAGTCAGTGCGGGAAACACCGGGGCGTGTGCAGCCGCCTGCCAGCTCAGGCTCAAGCCGCTACCTTGTGTGAGTCGTCCGGGAATCGCGGTAACGGTTCCCTCTTTTCACGGACCTTTCGTGCTGTGTGATGTCGGCGCGAACATTCGTGCCAGACCGACGCACCTGCACGAGTATGCTATCATGGCCTCTGTTTACGCCGAGCGGGTCATCGGCATAACAGACCCTCGTGTCGCCCTGATGTCTATCGGCGAAGAGAGCACGAAGGGCACTGGTTTGATCAGGCGAACCCACGAGCTTCTGAGTGGGGAAGATTCAGTCAACTTCGTGGGTAACGCGGAAGGACGAGAGCTGTTCGAGAACCGGTGCGATGTGGCGATCTGTGATGGTTTTGTTGGTAACATCGTGCTGAAGTTCGTCGAGGGCCTGGCGGAGGGGCTTTTCCGCACGATCGCCAGGGAATTCGACGACGAAGCCCCGCATCTTCGTGACAGGTTCCGCGGGGCTCTTAAGAAGGTGCAGGACCGTCACGATTACAGCGAATACGGAGGCGCGCCGCTTTTGGGCATTGATGGAGTATGCGTCATTTGCCACGGACGAAGCAATGACGTCGCCATATGCAATGCCGTGAAGACTGCGAAGCGTTTCGTATCAGAAGGTTTCAACGAAGCGATCTCAGCCCGCCTGACCTGATCGCGGACAGGACCGAGGTTTGATGAACAAGCGTCTTCCTATCCTAATTAGGGGCACCGGATCATACGTCCCCGAAAAGGTCATTACCAACCAGCATTTCATTGACTACCTGGACACCACCGACGAGTGGATTGTCACGCGAACCGGGATACGCGAGCGGAGATGGGTCGCACCCGACGAATGCGCGTCGACCATGGGCTCCGAAGCGGCTAAACGAGCCCTCGTTGACGCGGGGGTCACGATAGACGAGATCGACCTGATAGTGTGCGGAACAGCCACTGGCGATCATCCGTTTCCAGCCTCCGCCTGTTTTGTGCAGTCGGCGTTGGGCGGGCACGATATCCCGTCGTTCGACGTCGGAGCAGCCTGTGCGGGGTTCCCTGTGGCGTGCATGACGGCAGCGGGATTCATAATGACAGGAGCGTATCGCAACGCTTTGGTGATCGGCACCGAGGTTCTCAGCAAGATCGGCGATTCACAGGATCGCGGAACGGTCGTGCTTTTCGGCGATGCAGCCGGCGCCGCGGTGTTGAGTCGCTGCGACGAGGAGACCGACCGAGGCATTTTGCACCACGAGTTGGGCACTGACGGAGACAAGACGGATTACATCTTCATGCCCGCCGGCGGATCACGAATGTGGGCTTCACACACCACCGTCGATGAGAGGGGTCACTACATTCGCATGAGAGGGCGGGAAGTATTCAAGTTCGCGGTGATCAAGATGACTGACCTGATCGATCGGGCACTCGAATCACTGAATCTGAAACCTGATGATCTGAAGCTGGTAATACCACATCAGTCGAACCTGCGGATCATCGAGGCCTTCCGCGAACGCCTCAAGCTTCCGAAAGAGAAGATGGCTGTGAACATCGATCGTTATGGCAACACATCGGCTGCTTCCGTCCCTGTCGCCTTGGACGAAGCCCGTCGCGCGGGCACTCTTCACGAAGGGGATATAGTGCTGATGGTTGCGATCGGGGCAGGATTGACTTGGGGTTGTGTTGTGATCAGGTTGTAGGCGGACGACCGGGAAACCGACGACGGTCGAAGTTCCCGGCAATTGAGCAGGAGCGAGAATCCATGGGACAAACTGCCGCCATATTCCCTGGTCAGGGAGCACAGAAGGTCGGTATGGGTCGTGACGTGGTGGAGGCCAGTCCACGTGCGAAGAGCATCTTCGACCAGGCAAACGAGTTGTTGGGGTTTGACCTTGCAGGGGTGTGTTTTACCGGTCCTGCCGAGGAGTTGGAGAAGACGGACATCCAGCAACCGGCCATTTTCGTGACAAGCGTGGCAATTTGGGAGGCTTTCATAGAGGCAGGGGGGCAGCGGTCTAGTTTCGCACGGGCGGGTGGCCTGAGCTTAGGTGAATACACAGGTTTGTGCGCGGCTGGAGCTGTGAGTTTCGAGGATGCCCTGAGGCTGGTGTACCGTCGGGGACAGCTCATGCAGGAAGCATCGGTCGCCTCACCGAGCGGTATGGTATCCCTCATCGGGGCGGATGAGGCCATCGCCGGAGATTTGTGCGAGAAGGTGCGGGGTGATGAGGTGCTGGTTCCCGCTAATTTCAATTGCCCTGGACAGGTTGTGATTTCTGGTAGCAAAGCCGCTTGTGAGAGGGCGGTCGAGCTTGCTGATTCTGTCGGTTGTCGGGGTGTCCAGCTTCCTGTGGCGGGCGCTTTCCACTCGCCTTTCATGGCGTCAGCTGCGAATGGCCTGACTCCGGTGCTCAAGGAAACGCTGTTCACCGAGCCCGAGTTTCCCGTGGTCGCCAACGTGGATGGTCAGTATCATACCAATGCGGACAGCATTCGCGATTCGCTGCGGCGGCAGGTGACTGAGCCGGTCTTGTGGCAGCGCTGCATTGAGCGCATGATAGAGGACGGTGTCGACCGGTTTGTCGAGCTGGGGCCCGGTCGAGTCTTGACCGGACTGATGCGAAAGATCAACAGAAAGATTCCGGTCATCAACGTCAGCACTCATGAGTCCATCGGTGCTGGGGTGGCGAAGGTCGGCGTTTCGTAGTCCGCAGGCCAAGGAGCAACGCGAGATGAAAGACAAGATAGCACTTATTACCGGTGGCGCACGGGGGATTGGGCGTACCATATGCCTGCGATTCGCTCAGCAAGGAGCCAAGGTCGTCGCCTGCGACCTTGATGAATCCGGTCTTGCGTCCCTCGCTACCGAAGTCAAGCAGCGCGAGTATCCTGGCAGCGTTGAGGTCCACATGTTGAATGTGACCGACCGCGAAGCCATTGACCAATTCGTCGAAACGATCGCGGATACTCGCGGCGGGATAGATATCCTGGTCAACAATGCCGGGATTACCCGTGACGGTTTGCTCATGAGCATGGAAGACGATCAGTTCGACGTCGTGCTCAAGACGAACCTGTATTCTGTTTTCTGGATTTCCCGGGCTGTCAGCCGTATCATGGTCCGCCAGCGACACGGCAGGATTGTGAACATAGCGAGCATAGCGGGGGTCATGGGCAATCCCGGTCAGGCGAACTACTCGGCCAGCAAGGCGGGCGTGATCGGGTTCACCAAGTCCCTGGCCAAGGAAGTCGGCAAACGCAACATCACGTGTAACGCCGTAGCTCCCGGGTTCATCGCTACGGCTATGACCGACGCGCTGCCCGACAAGGTCAAAGAAGGTGCCAAGGGGCTTATTCCGCTGAAGCGTCTTGGTGAACCGGAGGAGGTGGCGGAGGTGGTCGCCTTCTTGGCGAGTGATGCAGCCTCTTACGTCACCGGACAGGTTGTGGTGGTGGACGGCGGGCTGCACATGTAGAGCAAGGTTTTTGGATTGTCGCTTGCCTGGTGGAACTGTTGACGGGCGGCAATTGTGTGGTCGGATAGACGGTTGCGACCTGCCGCGCGACCGAGTATTATTCCGGCGCACAGACGTGTCTTTTGGAACCGCGAGCTTCGCCGTTTGAATGTGGAGGCGTGAGTAGTGCCCAGTTCACAGGAAATACAAGACAAGGTCTTTCAGATCGTGAGCGACCAGATGAGCGTTGACGCCGGCGAGTTAAGCCGGGAGACGTCCTTTGTCAACGATCTCAATGCTGATTCGTTGGATACGGTCGAACTCGTGATGGAGCTTGAGGACGAGTTCAACATGACCATTCCCGACGAAGAGGCTGAGAAGCTAAAGACCGTCGGCGAAGCCGTCGACTATGTCCTCAAGCAACTCGAGAGCGCGACGAAGTAAGACACCCGATATGGGGCGGTATGCGATGGCTGGTCGGCGCGTTGTGGTGACCGGGATGGGCGCAGTAACTCCGTTGGGCGTTACTGTGGATGACTTCTGGCATGCGCTCATTGAAGGGCGTAGCGGTGTCACCCGGGTGTCGCTGTTCGACGCTTCTGATTTCGACGTGCATATCGGCGCGGAGTGTTCCGACTTCGATCCTGCCAAACTCCTCGACCGCAAGGGACTCAAGCGGTTGGACCGTTTCAGTCAGTTCGCGATAGTAGCATCGCGCGAGGCGTGTGCAGCGTCAGGGCTTGACATGGATCGCGAGGATGGCACACGCACCAGGGTCATTCTTGGTTCGGGTATCGGCGGACTCAATGCGTTTGAGGAACAGCACACCAGGCTTTTGCAAAAGGGCCCGAGCAAGGTATCGGCGTTCACCATCCCTAAGCTGATGACCAACGCCGCCAGCGCCAACGTCTCGATCGAATTGGCGCTCAAGGGTCTGAGTCTGGCAGTGGGTAGCGCATGTGCATCGGCTACCAACGCAATGGGCGAGGCGCTGGGTATGATCCGCGCCGGAATAGCGGACATCATCTTCACAGGTGGGACCGAAGCCGCTCTCACACCGCTTGCTCTCGCATCGTTCGCTTCGATGAAGGCTCTTAGCTCCCGCAACGATGACCCCACGGGGGCGAGCAGGCCCTTCGACAGGGACCGCGACGGTTTCGTGCTCGGGGAGGGTAGCGGTGTGCTCATTTTCGAGGAGTTGCAGCACGCCCTCGATCGCGACGCTCCTATCCTTGCGGAAGTGCTGGGGTACGGCGGTTCCTGTGATGCGGGGCATCTCACCCAGCCTTCGGAAGATGGGAAGGGAGCTGCCGCCGCCATGAAGGAGGCTCTTGACGACGCCGGGCTTTCCGCGGATCAGGTGGACCACATCAATGCCCACGGGACTGGAACGCCACTCGGCGACCTGGCTGAGACGGTCGCGATAAAGAAAGTGTTCGGAGCCTCGGCACGCAAGCTGGTAGTGTCCAGCACCAAGAGTTCCATCGGGCATCTTCTGGGTGCCAGCGGAGGCGTTGAGCTCATCGCGGCCATTTGCGCGATTCACAACTCCACGATCCCGCCCACTATCAACCTTGATAACCCCAGTGAGGGTTGCGATCTGGACTACTGTCAACATTCCGCACGCGATAGAGCCGTCAAGATCGCCCTGAGCAACTCTTTCGGGTTTGGCGGACATAACGCCTGCATCCTGGTAGGGGGGTTTGAGGGTTAGCCCAAGCCTTCCATCACATCTCCAGCAGCCCGAAAATGCCCGATTTCTCGCGTTTCACACGGCTACTCAAGCTCGACCGCTTCGATGGTCGATATCCTAGAAGCTCGGTGATAGAGCTATTGGTGTGCGCCTGCCACGGCGCCTGGAGAGACGGTTTATGGGTGCATCGCAAGCCGAAATCGACGCCCTGTTCGGCGCCGACGATAGTCTACCACCGCATCCACCACCGGCGGCGCCTGAGACTGCCCAGCCCGTCTCTTCCCGGCACAAGTCCGCAGGTAGCAGTAACAACGCGGACATATCGAGGGTGCTGCATCTGAGTGTCCCGGTGCGCGTCGTTCTGGCTGAGCGCCAAATGACCATCGAGTCTCTCCTGGCGATCAACGTCGGGACCATAATCGAGTCCGACGTTTCTTTCGATGCCGAGCTTGCGCTGCACGTAGCCAACTGTCGCGTGGGAACCGGACATGCAGTGAAAGTGGGAGAGAACTTCGGTCTTCGTGTGAAGCAAATCGGCTCGGTCGAGGAGCGCATCGACGCGATGGGTCCTAGAGATTAGCGCCTGTTTAGCAGGGCAAGTCCGATCCAATGGCAGCGTTCAATCGTCGGCGTCGTCCGTGAGTCGCCGAACCGAATCGCAATCGTAAAGGATGGTCCGGACTTGGACACAAGGGTCTCTCTGAGAGAACGGCACCAGTCTCCCCGACTGTTCGTTGTGTAGACCACTTAGAAGGATGCTGATCACGCGTTGTCTGCGGCGATCAATGATCCAGCTAGCGCCATCGCCTCCGCAGATGTAACCACCGTACCGTTTAGCTGGGCCCGGTAGACTTCCTTGAGAACCCTGCCGAACTGCGGCGATTGTGGTATCCCATGCGCCAACAGATCGTCACCGGTCAGCAGCGGCGCCGGCGCGACGGTCTCGGGCGGGATGAGCTCCGCTCGCCGGCAGACCCGACCATGGATCTCCAGCCCGCCGGTTTCTGCCAGTTCATCAACGCGCAGCAACTCGACCAGATTCCTCCATTCGTGGTTCGCCATCAGGAGCTTCAGGTCGGCTTGGTCGAGCATGGTTTCCGATGTGACAGCCGGCAACGACCCAACGAGCCAGGTTGCCGATTCGCACAGCCGGTTGCTCATTTTGAGTGATCGACAGATGCGCGCGACATCCTCACAGGTTCGGCCGTGCAGCAGGGTTGCCACCGCAAGCGATTCATCCACGCGGTGGGGGGGAAGTGCCCTAAGGCGCGGCTCGACGCCCTCGTCCAAGTCCGGTTCACAGCGCCAATCGGTTGTGATGTGCTGTCGCAACCCGGAGTCGACAAGCAACCGCCAGCCCGCAGCCCGTGAGGACGCCGTGATAATCTGGCGCAGTTCGAGCCAGACACGCTCCTTGCTGATCATTGCGAGTTTGCCGGCAAGGCGCTTGACAGCCTTCATCGTCGCGGTATCAATCTTGAAACCGAACCGCGCTGCAAAACGCACCGCCCGCAACATACGCAGATGATCTTCCCCAAAGCGGCAATCCGGATCGCCTATTGTACGCAGAACCCGGGCCGCCAGATCCGCCCGCCCTCCGACATGATCGATGATGCGATCTTGCTCGGGATCGTAAAACATGCCATTGATCGTGAAGTCGCGCCGCCCGGCGTCCTGAACGTCGGTTCCGAAACTGACTTCATCAGGCCTGCGACCATCTGAGTATGCACCATCCGTGCGGAAGGTAGCCACCTCAATGTCACAGCCGAACTTGCGAACCAGCACGACACCAAACTTCGCGCCGACTGTCCGTGCACGCGGGAAGATCTTCTCAACTTCCCCAGGCGTAGCCCCGGTGGCAACATCGTAGTCTAGGGGCTCTAGCTTCAGCAGCATATCCCGCACGCATCCTCCCGCCAGCAAGGCTACGTGCCCAGCGGCGCGCAGCTTTCCTATAACCCAAAGGGCCGCCTCCTTGGCTTTGCGCTGTCGTCGAACCGTCATCACGAAAAAACCGTTATCCCACTGGTTCCGAACGTCCGCCGGTCCACAATGCACCAGGGGCTCTCGCTCTGTTCCTCGAAGGGCAGGGCGGCCTGATGATGCAACAGCACCAGAGGACGGTCGCGATCAGAGTTAACAAGTGCGGTCAGAAAACGCCACACGCGTCCGGTTGGCGTCGTATCCTCGGAATCGCTGTAGGGCGGATCGAGAATAACCAGATCAAACGCCAGCCCGTCATCGGACGTTATTGCCGACTTCCAAGCATCGCCCACGACGATCGAAGCCTCATCGCCGACTCCGATCTCCCTCAGATTCCGACGGAGGACAACTACGGCATCGCGGTCCTGCTCGAAAAACACACAGGATGCGGCGCCCCGAGACAAGGCCTCCAATCCCATCGTTCCGCCGCCGGCGAACATGTCAGCAATGCGAATTGGCGGGAGACGCCCCGGAGTTGCGAACCGCGAGCCCAGCAGAGAGAAGACGGCTTCTTTCACCCGATCGGGCATCGGACGCGTTGTGTTCGCGCTGGGCCTGTTTAGCCGCCGAGATCGCCATTTGCCCGCGATTATCCTCATGAAAAAGCACCGTTGAAGCACCTGCCCGTCGTTGACCGAACACCAGCCACCGACCATAATCGGCTATTGTACGGGCACTGGCAAGACATGTATGCGAGGGTAAATCGTATGGGATCGTCTCTATGTGAACAGTGTGCGGGCGCTTGTTGCCGCTACTTGGCGATCGAAATCGACAAGCCCACATGCGCTGACGATTATGACGACATCCGCTGGTATCTGATGCACGAAGGCTACAGCGTCTTTGTAGAAGACGGAGACTGGTATTTGCAGGGGCAGTCCCGCTGTAAGAACCTAGGCCCCGACAACCGCTGCCTGATATACGACACCAGGCCAAAAATCTGCCGAAACTACGGCGCGGGTGATTGCGATTATAGCGAGGCTGACCCTGGATACGATCACCTGTTCACCCACGTCTCGCAGATCGAAGAGTACTATCTCAAGAAGACCCGAAAACGGCTCGTGACTCCGGGCAAGGCCGCAACCGCCAGGAAAAAGCGGGCACGGGCAAGGACAGCACATCCACCGAAAGCAAAGAACACCAGAGCGATATGATAATCCCGCGAAGAGAAGTGATATCGGGGTTGGTCGTGGCGGCACTCCTGGCAGGGGGGTGCGTCGGAGGGTCGCTCGCTTCCAGCACGGGTATTCTTCAACCGGGGTGTAAGTGGTCATCGACCTCCAAGCAGATGGTCCACGTGGGCGAGGAGGTCGCGTTCGATTTCGTTCTCGTGGATGAGTTTGGGCGATTTCTACCTCCGTTGGGGATGGCTGACTACTGCGTCACCATGATTAACGGCCAGCGCATCGAAACTCACCCGGACCAGTTTGGGCGTTTTCGCTTCTCCTACTCATTTGACGACTTGCGAACCGGTGACAAGCTGAAGGTGGAAACAACCGCATACCTCCAGCGTGGCGCACGAGACTTCATGGAGATCGCCGGCGAGTGGGTGCAGACCCAAAGTGCCTATGACGTTCCCGACAAAAGGATGGCATCCGACAACATCGTGCTGACCGCATACCAGGCGCCTATTGAGATCGCAATCCCGGCGTCACAAGACGAGTTCGTGCCCAACACCGGCGTGCTTAGAATCCGCCGCAAGGACGGATCATCCCGCTCTGTCTACATAGCCATGCCCGCCCGCCCGGGCTTTACATTGACAGGACCGGACGGCGATGGATTCTGTCATGTGCACTATCTGCCTTCTGGAAGCGATCTCGACGGAACGGGCCGAACCGAGGTGCGGTTCATAATCTACGATGTTCAAGGTCAACCGCATGAGGTCTCAACACGAATCGAAACACCCTGACCGATGACCAGACGACACATCCATTATGAAGCCGCTTTCGAGGATTACCTCCGATCGAGAGGCTGGCCTTATGTTCCGGTCAACGAGCAAAGAAAGGCCATCTTCTTAGGTGCCCGTGTCAAATCCTTCGACTTCCTGGTGTATCCGCCCGATCGAGACGGATGGCTTGTGGACGTGAAGGGACGCAAGTTCCCGTACGATGGGGCCGGCGGAAAGCGTTACTGGGAAAACTGGGTCACCAGCGAGGACCTCGATGGCTTGAAGGCCTGGGAAGGTGTTTTCGGTGGAGGGTTCACCTCTGTCCTGGTGTTCGCCTACTGGCTTGTCGGACCACCAGGACGCCTCCCAACGGCGGACGTGCATGGTTTTCGCGGCGAGTACTACTCGTTTTTGTGGGTCCCAGCCGCGGTGTATGGGGCCAGCGCCACTCCCAGATCACCCAAATGGGAGACTTTCAGCGTCTCGGGCGGCACCTTCCAGAAGCTGGCCAGACCTGTTGGGGAGTGGGGTGACGGCAACCGTCAGCCGGAGCATTTGCCGGCAAAGCCCTTTACCCCCACACGCTGACCGCTATAATCAGAAGGCATGATGCGAAACCGTCGACCGTGCAATATCACAGGTGTCCGCACTGGTGTGGGCCGGCTAATGGCGAGGGGTGCTGCCGTGGTGCATGTCGCTTCCACCGCCGCGTGGGCACAGGAGCCCTGCGCCTTCACCGAAGGAAACGGCGCTTTCCCTTGGCTCATAACCGCCGGGCTTCTTCTTTTGATCGCGGTGTCGGCCTTTCTTAACCCAAAGCGTACGCACATGGACTAGGGGCAGCCAGCCGTTGCATAGTCAGTCCTAATATAGCGGTCGGAATCGGGGAACTCATGATCCGACCAGTGCAACGCAAGCGAACCGTTCGGCAGGAGAAACAGCGTGCTTAATAAACGATGGCTCATCGTGCTGTTAGTCGGAACAAACCTTCTATTGCTCGCGGCGCTTCTGATCGGGAGCTATTCGTTGCCCACAGCCCACGCCGCTCTCGGAGGGCGAGCGGGCGACTTTATCGCCGTTACCGCCCAGGCGCCAGGACAAGGTTATGACGTGCTCTATATCCTGGATGTTCCGGATAGGAAGCTTCATGCCCTGACGCCGGGGAACAAGAAACAGCTCCAACCGGTACAGTTCCCGGCTAACCTGAAAGAGGCCTTCAAAACAACCCCGTGACCATCTGAGCAGGAAGGGCGATTCAAGCCCGGTGGGTGAACTTCATGGATTCAAAAAACCTCGCAATTGGCGTTTTATCGACCACAGCCGTCATTCTGCTTGTCGGCGTGCTGATCATCGGCACCAGGACTGATCCTGCGCTCGCTTCCGGAATGAGCGCCACCGGTGGCACATATTCCGTTATCGTGGGCAAGCTGAACACAACCGAGGAGATCGTGTACGTTATCGATGCCTCCACGGAAACGCTCGTCTCGTTCACATTCGACTCAGCCCGCAAAAGCATCCAGCCGATTCAACGCCTGAGTCTCAAGGAACTTCGCCAGGCAACCTCGTCCTCTCAAGGACAACAACCCGCGACGCCCAAGCGAGGCGGCCGAACACGAACCAGACCTCCCAGACGACCGTAAAGCTCTGTCGATAGCGTTTTCCCCAAAACCTCGTTTTTGGCCTAATAATGAAGTATTGGACCCGGATTCGACTGCCCCCTACCGATGAACGCAACATAACATATCTTATCGGACCTTGGATGTGGAGCTGCAAAAGCCGCCCATCCATTACGTCTGGTCACCCATTGGCCTAACATCTGTGGAGCAATCCAGCCGACGATCGCGTTTTGACGTTTCTCAGAGGCTCAACACTGCGAAGATACCAGTGCCTCAAATGCGTCGTCCATGGCTGATGCGATCGTCGTGGGATCGTATCGAGAGGCCAGGACGCTCCGCAGTTCGCTGAGCTCGCCTGGCGGAAGCTTGCCCGGCCCGGTGATCACATCGCACAAACGCTCAAAAAGCACCTCGTCTGCCGAGTACAGGCATTGGGCGTGGAAGGATTCGGGAATGACTTCGGGATACGCAAGACGGTCTGGCAGCAACGGCTGACAGCCGCACAGAATGGCTTCGATAACGGCAATGCCGAAGTTCTCCTGGATGGCTGTGCTGACCACGACGTCACAGGAGGCAAGCATGTTCAGATAATCCGTTCGGCTCTTGATGAACCCGGCATGCACGATGTGGCGTTTCAGGCTCGCCCAGGAGTCGGCAAAAACCGTAGGCGCGGTCCTGAACTGCTCACCGACGAAGACAAGCTCGAAATCAAAGCCCGCCCGATCAAGCCGAATCAGCGTGTCGAAAAACGGTGCGGGGTTCTTGTCGAATTCCCAGCGGTGACACCAGAGAATGCGTGTCGCCTTGGTTGTGTGCCTTATGGCGGCAGAATCGGCGGCTGGTGGATTGTCGACTCTGTGGCTGGTCTCGATGCTGACAGCCGGCGGATGAACAAACGACCTGGACCGTATCTGAGAGATGACGCCCGAAGGCACGAAATCAGGCATCTTCCGTAGTAACTTCGCAGACGCCTGGAGAAAGTCCTCCATGTGAAAGCGCGAGTTGAACCATACTTGCGTCGCAGCCAGGCACGACGTGATGTTGGTCATTGCGAACTGGTAATCAGGAGAGTCGTGAGGACTCACCGGATACGTCAGTTGATTCTCGTGGAAATAACAAACGACAGGCGTGTTCCGCAGCCTGTCCGGCAGCAACGCTCGCAAGTCGCACACACTGAGCATATCGCTCACAAAGAAGACATCCACGTCGCCAGATAGATTATGTGTCTCTTCCATCGCTGCCCACATGGCGGCCCCGCGCATGCGCCATTTCCACTTGCGCGCGGGCATGGTGATAAGCACGCAATGATGGCGTGTGTGGCGAATGAACAAGTCGACAAATTCGGCGTGTGATCCGCCGTAGTATGGTTCGATGATGGGTATGTTGAGCGCGTTTACCATTCTCTAGCATTCAAGGTTCTTGCATGGCGGCTGCCTTTCTGCGCCGTCCAACGGGCGACACCAACGATTGAACCCTACGATTGGACAAAGCTTGCCCTACGGCCGAGGCTTAGAGTCGCGCAACAGAGGCTCCAGCGCAAGTGCGACCAGCATCAGGTTTCGACCGGCTCGCGTCAACTCATAAAGATCACGTTGCTTGGGCAGAATCAACCTGGCTAGTCGCAACTGACTCACATGATGATACAACGGCCCCGGCTTGAGCTTTGTCGCCTTCTGCAAATCGGCGTATGTTCCCGGACCTTCCATAAGCGCTATCATCAGATCGAGCCGCTTTGCATGTCCCAAAGCCGCAAACGGTGCTGTGATGGCATGGACACGACGCTGCCCCCCTACCGCTCTCTTAGATCGGCATGCTGGAGTTTTGGCGTCGGAGCCCCCCTTCCACACGGTCGGAATCTGCACACTCTCGACGTCCATATGCCACTTCCCCGCGACCCTTTCCCCCACGGCGACAACGGAACCGAGTCCGTCTTGCTTTCGAAGCTCGGGGAACGCCCTTCCAGGCGTGAGGGATTGCCCCCCTACCGCTCTTGCACTTGTTCGCTGTTTGACCCGAACGGTCAGCTTTGCCGCGCCGGTTTTCGTTGCGCGTTTTGCGCCACGTAGCGGTTTCTTACCGGTTGCGGTCACTCGTCCCGCTTTGGCAATTGTTCGAGGTTTCTTGCCTTTGGCTGTTGTTTTTCGTGTCGTCTTTTCCATGTGTCCTGTCCCATCGATCCGACCGCCGGAAGCACACTACAATGCCGTATCTGGGATACTGTTATACCAATATACCAGTATACTCAGATTACAGTGTACTATAATATATGATATAACGCAAGTCGTGGAGCTCGTATTGCTTCGATTGTAACCGAGTGTGCCTATGTCCAGTTGTGCTGGAACAATTGCCAATTGTGATTTTGACCGTGTGCCAGGCCACGGGAAGCTCACCTACCGGTCGCATCATGAACACGAGGCTAGCAACGTTGCCGCACAAACCGCCAGTGGCACTCGACAGGGATCTGCCCAATCAATGACTAATAACTGATAGCTAGCTACTGACAATCAGCAACTCCGCTAATGCGAAGGCAGGTATTCGATGAGTTGGTCGATCTCGTCGTCGGTGTTATAGAAGTACGGGCTAGACCGCAGGCGCCCTGAGCGAACCGTGACCACGATACGGTGTTCTGTTTGAAGGTGCTCGCGCAGCTGCTCGTGGTCGTGCGAATCGGAGCGAAATGCTACGATACCGCTGGTCTCACCAGCTTGACGAGAGCTTACCACCCGGTAACCCTTGGCGCGCACCCCGTCGACCAAGCGGTCGGTCAGGTGGAGAAGGCGGGCTGCGATACGCTCGACGCCGATTTCCGAAATGAGCTCCAACGCGCCACCCAGACCGAAGATCCCGGGGAGGTTGTACGTGCCGCTGTCGTAGCGTCTTGCTGAGTTGGCGAACTCGAACTGATACTTCGAGAAATTGAAAGCGTCCTTCATCGATGCCCAACCGATGCTTGTCGGTCGCAGATAGCCCTGAATTTCTTTGCGGACATAGAAAATGCCCGAACCCTCCGGGGCGCACAGCCATTTGTGACCGTCAGCCGCCATGAAATCGATGTTCATAGCCTTCACATCGACGGGCAGCGCTCCGAGCGATTGAATCGCGTCGACACACAGGAAGACGCCCTTCTCTTGGCAGTGGGCGCCGAGAGAGGCTAAGTCGGTGCGAAAGCCGCTGGCGAACTGAACAGACGAGATCGCGACCAGGCGCGTTCGGCTGTCGATCGTCTCGATGATTCGTTCGAGCGGAATGCGTCCGTCCTCTTCTAGTACGGTGCGGACTTCGACACCTCGCGCTCGAAGCGCCAGCCAAGGGTACATGTTGGCGGGGAACTCGACGCTGGTGGTCACGACGTTGTCGCCGTTGTTCCAGGTCAGGCCGTTAGCCACCATGCTGAGCCCTTCGCTGGTGTTTTTGGTGAACGTCACCTCATCGGTATTCGCATTGACAAGTGAGGCAAGCTGTCCCCGAACAACCTCGACGTGCCTGTAGAAACCGCCATCGAGATAGGCACGCTGTTCCGCATCATCGAGGTACTTGCGAGCAGCCGAGGCACAGCGCCTGCTGAGTGGCGCCACGGCTGCGTGGTTCTGGAAGTTGTAGTTCCGGGTGATCGGGAACTCTTGTCTTAGTGCTTCCCAGTCCATGGTCTGCCTTCGGTTAGTCCGTCGCCAGCCGTTCTAAGGGGGTGTTTCCCACCTTGCGTCTGGCGTCTGCAAGCGGTTGAGCGGTTCGCAGCCCGTGCTGCCTCTCACCGCCACCTTTCTCCAGGCAATGCTAGCAGCCAGCGGGCCGGGTTTCTACAGGAATTATCGGCAAGCGGCTAACGTGGTTTAACCAGGCATCAACCGGACACCCAGCGGAATCTGTTCGTCAGTGAGATTGTTATGGCCCCCCGAACCGCCTATGATGCCGCCCTGTCTGATGGTGGTATAAACTCATGGCCATTCAAACGCTGCTCTCAAAACTCGTTCCAACGCTGCACGAAGACAACATCTTACTGGCGGTGAACAAGCCTGCCGGTGTCGATGTCGGTCGGATTCCCAACAGGCCGATAACCTTTAACCTGGTGGACACGCTCGCAGAGGCTTCAACGGGACCGGGTGAGGGACTCTTTGTGACCAATCGCCTCGCCCGCCACGAATCGGGCGTGCTCCTGCTGGCTAAGGACAGGGGATTGGCTGACCACATCCGCACAGGGCTAAAGACCGGCCACGTCACACAGGTGTATACCATCCTTCTGAAAGGAAAGATGAAGGGTAAACATCTGCTCATCCAGACCGGCCCCTCCCCTCCCACTACCGGTAAGGGCAGGCGAGACAGAGGAAAGGTCAGAAGCGCACGAGCCGACGGAGCCACCGAGGTTGTGCGACTGGAGGTGGGAGAGACCCGCACGCTGGTTTCCTGCACGACTGTGGCAGAGAACACGCATGTACTGCGCGCTCAACTGCGGTCGGCCGGGTTGCACCTCGTTGGTGATTCGCGAAGCGCTGCGGGGGATGCCGCGAAACCACCGACTACGCCTCACCTTCATCTTTCCAAGGTCTCCTTTCACCATCCCGCTCGAAAGAGCCGCCTAACGGTCCACTGCCCTCTTCCGGGAGCGTTTGCCGCATCAGTTGGGGGACACCGGCCGAGCAACGCTCCACGTGGAGCGGAGCCTTCTGCCCGGTCCGGTGACAAGACTGCGCCCAGCACTTTGCTCGAACAGCGACTGTTGACGGCGTTGTTGACACGGCTCGAGTGTCTTCTCGACGAGCAAACCGACTCCCGCCGACTGCTCACCGGCGATGCGGAAGGTGTTCCGGGATTGGTAGTGGAGAAACACGGCGACATCGTCATCATCCAACAGCGCAGCCCCTCACCAAGGAAGAAGCCGACACCGCTCCGGAAGATCGCTCAGTGGTATCAGCGCATGCTTGGGACGCGGGCCGTCTACGTGAAGCCTTTTGTAAAGGACACGGACGGCGGACGTGGCGGTTTGACGGGCCCGGCGAGTTCGCCCGAGCCGCTACTGGGCGAGCCGGTCGCACCGGAAATCGTGACTAGCGAGCAGGGTCTCCACTTCGCCATCCGCCCATATGAGGGCCTGTCGGTTGGGCTGTTTCTCGATCAACGTGAGAACCGCAGGCGGGTGCGGGAAAGAGCCAAGGGTCTGGACGTGCTTAACCTGTTCGCCTACACGTGCGGTTTTTCGGTGGCAGCCGCAGCGGGCGGAGCCGCGAGCACCACAAGCGTGGATATCTCCACCAAGAGCCTGGAATGGGGTAAGAGGAACTTCGGTCTCAACGGGATCGACCTCTCCGGCCACTGGTTCATCCGGTCGTCAGCCTCGGACTACTTCAAGCGTGCCAAGCGGCAAGAGCGATCCTTCGATCTTATCGTGATCGACGCACCGAGCTTTGCGCACGGGCGAAAGGGTAAGGGCTCGTTTTCCTTCAAGGCGGACATGCCCGACTTGCTGGTCGGCGCCCTGTCGGTGCTCAACACCGACGGGATAGTCATGCTCTCAACCAACAACCGCGGGATTCACGCTCGCCATTTGAGACAATGTGTCGCCCAAGCCGCCGGCAGCCGCCACCACAAGGTGATCGCCGCTCCCAGGCTCCCTGCTGATTTCGCGGTCGATCCGGATCACGCCAAGACCATTTTCGTGAAGTTCGACTGATCGGCGAGCAGCGAGCGTCAGGTGCCGGGTGCCATGGGTTCCATGACACCATCGGCGGGGCTGATCAGAATCCCAAGCGCCAGCGTGGGGTCTTCGTGAGCAGGCCATAGGTCTTCGGACCCGCTCGCTTGCGCTCGGGGCTGGGATCAGGTGCCCGACGCGGGCGCCTGTCGCGTGTCACTTCGCTGTTTCGCGATCCGCCTGAAGTGTCATGGACCCGGTGCCATGGTTACACCTGGAGAAACCCTGATGAAACGAGATGCTCTCGGCGTGGGCTTGTCTGCCGGGAGGGGCTACGGTCCTCACCATATCCGCATGCCCACGCAAGCGTGGGCACGGCACCCGGCTTGCTATCGAAGAATCATCCGTGGACAGGGAGCTAGCTGGAGCACTTATTCCTGGTCGATAAGAAATACGGCCGTCGAATCAGCCGGCGGCCTCAGAGCACGGCGCCGTGTCCGCGTTTGCCAAGTCGATCAGGAGGTCCCAGGTCAAAAGGGCTGCAGTGTGTAGCTTGGCGAAGTCGACCATGGATGCGTCGTCTGTGGGTGATGGTCGCGCGGTCAGATCTCGTTGTCCTCGCAACCCCACACTGGCGATATCCTTGCGATGAAACTGATACTGATCTCCCGAGTAGAACAGAGTCGGAGCGGTTTGTTCGGCCATGAAGTCCAGGTCGGTCTTAACCGAACTATCATTCACGCGATTCAGCAGGCCCTCAAGGTCCGGGCAAATCCTCGAAGCACCTATGGCGAAAAAGCCCGGCGGAGATTGATCTTTGATTCCGCCAACCTCGTCCAGATCGACATAGGCGATGATGTCGTCGACCGGCACCGGACAGCGCTCGATGAAGTGAGTCGAGCCGATCTGCCCCAGCTCGGTGGCTGTATAGAGCACAAAGACCACGCTGCGCCGTGGCGGGTCCATCGCCAACGCTTCAGCCGTCTCGATCACGGCTGCACATCCGCTGGCGTTGTCATCCGCGCCTGGGCGTGGGGTACCGAAAAACGAGTCCATACGATCGAGGTGTGCCCCGACGACCACATACTCGTCCTTGAGCTTGTCGTCCGTCCCACGAACCAGACCGACAACGTTGTGTGTGACGAACTCCTCGCTGGTTGCATCGACGCGCAGCTCGATCCGGAGATCAGACATCTCGTAGGTGCGGTAGTCGCCCTCACCGGTACGCGGTGAATAGCCTCGTCCTTCGAAGAGCGTAAACACGACGTAGGGATGAACAAAGAGCATTGGAACAGCCGGGAGTGCTTGGCCCGTTTCCGAAAACAGCTCAGCGGGTAAGATTCTCATCTGCTCGGGAAAATCCGCAAGGTACATCCAATACTGTGACACGCGCTGATCGGGAACAACGATGATCGCCGCAACGCCGCGCTGCATGAGTCGCCTGACCTTCTTTCGCAGGCCTTGCGTTCTATCTTCGTACTGCTCCTGCAGGGGCTGCGGAAGAACCGCCTCTCCTTCCTGGTTTCGTGGCGTGCCGTACATCATCAGCACGGTCTTGCCCTTGACGCTCAGGCCCGCGAGATCATCCCAGCTGTGTTCGGGCTCGGAGATTCCGTAGCCGACAAACACCGGCGAACCGGCGGGAACGCTGGCACCGATCATACCGGGATGAAAGAGGATATAGCTGTCACCGTGTTCGAGCGTCTGCTGTCCATCCTGCGTCTTCAGAAGAAGAGAGTTGCCAGGGCCGTAGTTGTGCCGCAGCATGGCCACGGGTTGCAGGAACGATTCCGCCCCTTGCCCATCCGTGCAGATCATATTCAGACCAGCTCCTCTCATCTGGCTGGCGGCATACTCCGCGGCGATCCGAAAACCTCGCTTGCCCGGATGCCTGCTGGCAAGATGATCCGACGCGAGGAAGAACAGATGGTCGCGCAGCTCTGCAATCGTTATTGAGTCCCGTGCCTTGGTGGGCTTTTGCGCTTCCGCAGGAGCGTCCTCACCAATCACGGATTGCCCGAAATACCCAAACAGAAACACGACCAAGATGCACATGGTTCTTGAATGCCAAGCCCTCATCACAGCAACCTCCCGGGTTGGCCGACCCACCACGTCTGCGGCTGATCGGCATCGCGCATCGACCACAATTGAAGTAACAAAGAGCGATGATACCAAGCGGATGGGTTTGGAGAAACGCCGCAACGCCGCGTTCGCCGGTCTACGGACAAGAACATACAGACAGGTGCGGCCACGCTGAAACCGCCGCGATTGAACCCCCGGCATCACAAACGCGATCATGCCACGCTTACTGGCATCCCCCACGAGAAGCCATGGACCACCCATACGCGACCGAGCGCTACGCCTCCCGGGCGGCTTGGACTTCCCTTTCATGGGTGGCGATTATCTGCTGCTGGACGTTGCTCGGCACAACTTCGTAGTGTGAGAACTCCATCGTATAGCTGCCCTGCCCGCCGCTGATACTCGATAAACGCGAGTTGTAGTCGGCCACTTCCGACAGCGGGATCTGAGCCTGGATAACCGTTATGTTACCCGGCAGAATGTCCTGCCCCGACGGTCGACCGCGGCGCGAAGCGAGGTCGCCTGTGATGTCGCCGACGTTGTCCGAGGGAACCGTGACCTCGATGTTGACGATCGGCTCGAGCAGCACAGGCTTACACTTCATGAACGCCTCTTTGAAGGCGCCCCGCCCGGCTATCTGAAACGCTATGTCCTTGCTGTCGACCGGATGGGTTTTTCCGTCAATCAATTCGACCTTGAGGTCTACAACCGGGAACCCCGCCAGAACGCCTTCGCTCATCTGAGACTTGATGCCTTTGTCGACGCTGGGCCTGAAGGACTGGTCGATAGCACCGCCGAAGATCTTGTCGAGGAACTCGTAGCCTTCACCGCGCTCGGCAGGATACATGTTGATGATGACACGCCCGAACTGGCCCGCCCCACCTGTCTGCTTTTTGTGTGTGTAACCAATATCGTTTACTCGCCCGGAGATCGTCTCACGGTATGGAATCTTCGGCGCTCGAGTATCCACCTTGACCTTGTGCTGTTTGGCCATCCGGTTGAGATAGGTTCTGAGCTGCATGTCACCCATGCCGTGAATGACGAGCTCTCCGCCCGTACCGCGGTCGGAGTCGAAACATGGGTCTTCTTCCTTGAAACGTTTGAGGGCAACTCCGATCTTGTCTGCGTCACCACGGGCTTGAGATTCTATCGCAAGCGAAAACATCGGCTTAGGGAAAGTGGGCATCTCAATAACACCGCCCTTTTCGGTGAACACCACGTCGCCGATTCCCAGATCGATCTTGGCCAGCGTGATGATATCTCCGCCAACACCAGCTTCGAGGTCTGCGGCATCGGGACCAAGACAGCGAAGAATCTGGCCAGGTCTCATACCTTTCGGCTCAGCCGCCGTCTTGATAGTCATGTCGCTGGTGAGCTTGCCACAGTGAACCCGGATCGAAAGATACTTGATGTGGCTCTTCGGGTCGGTGTAGACCTTGAAGACCTGTCCGATGAAAGGCCCGCTCTGTTTGGGCTCGATCTCTGTCTCGGTCTCGCCGTCGACCAACGTGCGCTGCTTGCCGACAACCGGGCTTGGACAACAAGTCTCAAGCGTATCCAGCAACTCCTTGATCCCAACATCACCATGGGAGTCGGCAAAGAAGATCGGCATGAATTCACCGACCGCCACTGCCTTGGCCGCAGCTGCCATCGTCTCGTCGGCCGAGAGTTCACCGCCGAGGTATTTCTCCATCAGGTTATCATCGGCGCCCACGACGGCCTCTATCACCGCGGTGTGAGCGTCTTCCACACTCATAAAATCGGCTTCGCCAGACTCGCTTACGAGGCAATCGACTACGCCCTTCCCGCCCTTGGTGGGGAGGTTGATAGGAACACACTGCGCCCCGAACGTCTCCTGGATTTGCGAAAGCAGTCTCGGCAGATCCACGTTGGCTGCGTCGATATGGGTGACAACAATCCAGACGCCCAGACCGTGTTCCTTCGCGCGGGCAAACATCTTCCGCGTGTTTACCTCGATGCCGGAAGACGCTGAGATCACAAGAACCGCGCACTCGACAGCCGAGAGAGCGGCTATCGCAGGACCGCAGAAGGTGATCGTACCAGGCGTGTCGACAACGTTAACCTGCAACCCCTTGTGCTCAAAGTGGCACATGGCTGAGTCCAGCGACGAACCACGCTCCCTCTCTTCATCTGTGAAGTCCAGAGTAGAGCTCTTGTCCGTCACGCTGCCCAGACGGTTGGTGACGCCAGTCTTAAAGAGAAGAGCTTCCGCCAGTGACGTTTTTCCGGAACCGCCATGGCCGATCAGAGCCAGGTTTCGGTGCTTGTCGACTTCGTAGACTGCCATCTATCACTCCTGTACGCGTAACCTATACGTGTTTCCGCCACCCAGCACGCGCCAACGGCGACCACCGAACGCAAAGACCGGGTATCTTAGCGAAAACACGGGCCAAGTGCCATACGTCTTATTTGCCGAGTTCCAGTCGACCTCGCTATTCACCACCGCATGCCGCCGCCCAAAAACAGCCTCGATTCGCCCACAACCCGTGTCGAAACCTCTCTCTCCCTCGCTAGTCGGCATGCTCCTTTTTCTGGCTGGACCGGGAGATTCTTCTGCCTCCCACCACCATTAGCCGGCGTAGCCAGATCGCTGGAGGGGACTTCAGGGTCCTTTCTCAAGGTTAGCCAGCAAGCCTCCGTGGAGTCATGTGTCTGATCCCCTTGCCCTGTTCTTTCATGTGTCAAAGACATCGCATAAACAGGCCAAACGTAGCGGTCGGAGTCGAGGGGCTCGCGAACACCGCCAACGATTGGGTACCACGATTGGATAGAGCTTGCTCTAGGTTTGCGAATATCGAAATATACCACCTACGAATAGAGTGCCCCGGCGCGGCGGGCCAATACGATCGTCGAGAATCATCAGGATGGAAGACACGCCATTCTTCATCGTCGGCGCCCGTTAGTGAGGCGCCCCCGGAAACGTTGAGCTGTGGCGCGTACATCGCCCCGTCACCGCACTACCCAGTGGACGGCCTTCGGCAATCTGGTCCCGGACGGCTTCACTTGCCCGCGCGGCGGCGACAGCCACGACCTGTCGGGTTTCATCTTCGATGTCTACGAAAGGCACGGGCACGGTGTTGGCAAGAACACGCAGAACGTGTGCCACAGTGTCGAGGTCGAGATTCTCGATACTGGCGAACCGTCTCGACGAGTACAGGAGCAACTGGCGATACTCCAGCACACATTCGTAGAAACGTCTGAGAGAGATTGGTCTTGCGACGCGATGGCCGCTATCGGCCCAAAGGGGATCCTGGTCCGCTCAGTGCAAGAGACGGGCATGTTCGACAAGTGCACGTTGGCACGAACTCGTTGGTGCGAAAGGCCCGTTGGGCCGTCTCATGGCGGTGATGTACAGAGTCAGCCATTCCGTCGGGAATTCCCTGCCCCTGCCGTCTTTCGGGATGTTGGCTACCGTCGTTGTTACGGTGTACATTGGCTGGCGATTCAACGCAGGCGGACGCTTCACTTCGTCGTTCACGAAGCGGGCGTGTCCTGGATCGGCGTGAACAAGAGGCTGCGAATCGGAGAACGACCATAACGAACAGAGTCAGGCCCAACGAGAGTGTGTCAACCTCCCGAGTCTTCACACGTCCAGTCGACAGGGCCCAGGGCGTGAGGAACAGGATCCGACATCAGGAGCAAGCGGCTCACCGATCATGACGAGCAAGCAGGCCGATCGCCAGACTGGTGGCCGGCGAGATTGCAAGGGAGATGTGCAACGTGCCCACAAAAAAAAGCGGTTCTGTGAAACGACCTTTGCACGTGAAACGCTATGCGCTGATTATAACGGCGGCGTGGACGATGGTTGTCGTTGCCTCCTTTATCTGGAGTTTCTACTGCGAACGCAACGCGAACCTCGAACTAGCACGAGCCGAGGCGCGCGGTTCATTCAACAAAGATCTGGTCTATCGCCGCTGGAACGCCAACCACGGCGGAATCTATGTTCCTGTCACGGAGAATACTCCGCCCAATCCCAATCTCTCGCATCTAGAAGAACGGGACATTGCCACGCCTTCAGGGCAACGGCTGACGCTGATGAACCCAGCCTACATGACGCGCCAGGTGTACGAACTGGGTGTGGGGCAGTATGGACAACGTGGCCACATCACCAGCCTCAATCCGATCCGCGCATCCAACGCCCCCGATGCCTGGGAGGAGAAGGCGCTCAAGGCCTTCGCGCAGGGCGCGACGGAGGTCACTTCCATCGAGTCGATCGAGAGCGAGCCATACCTGCGTCTGATGCGCCCGATGGTCACGGAGAAGAGCTGCCTGAAATGCCATGCGGCCCAGGGCTACAAGGAGGGTGACCTGCGAGGGGGAATCAGTGTTTCGGTGCCGATGAACCCCTATCTGGCGGCGGAAAGGGCGCACATGATCGCCGTGGCACTCGGGCACGGGCTGTCGTGGATTGCAGGGATCGGTGCCATCGGTTTGGGGGCGTTGAGTCTGCAGCGACGAGTCCGCGAGCGTGACCGGACGGAAGAGGCGCTGCGCGAGTCTTCGCTGCTCAACGAGAAGATCATCTCCGAATCTCCAATTGGAATATCGATTTACGATGAACATGGACAGTGTGTGGCTGCAAACGACTCGATTGGGAGAATGGTCGGCGCCACAAGAAAGCAGGTGCTCGAACAGAACTACAACACCATCGAATCGTGGCAGCAATCCGGTTTGCTTGATACAGCCAAGAAAGCGATACGGGAAGGTACAACTCAACGCCACGTGCTGCAAGTCAGATCTACGTTCGGGAAAGAGCTGGGTGTAGAGTGCTTCTTTATGCCATTCGCTAAAGAAGGCACTACCAACCTGTTGTTCATGGCAACCGACATAGCCGCCCGTCTGCAGGCGGAGGATGCCTTGCGAGAAAGCGAGGAGCGTTTCCGGGCAGTCTTCGAGACCGCCGCCGACGCCATCTTCATGGCTGACGCGGAAAGTGGCATCATCATCAGCGTCAACGCCAGCGCGGCCCGCCTGGTTGGCCTGCCGCCCGAGGAGATCATCGGCCGGCACCAGTCTGAACTACATCCCAAAGACGAGGTCGACACATATCGGAAGATCTTCCGTGACCACGCTGATGCCGGCGGCGGCATGAGGACGGAACTGTGCGTAATGCGGGCGGACGGTAGTCGAGTTCCTGTGGAGATCAGCGCCAGCGTGGCGAAGGTCCACGGAAGAAACACCCTGTTCGGCATCTTCCGTGATATCACCGAGCGCAAACACGCGGAGGAGGCGCTGCGCGAGAAGACAACAATGCTCGACAACATTCTACGCAGCGCAAGAGATGTCGCAATCGCCACAACCGACCTTGATTTCCGCATCACCTACTACAATCCGATGGCAGAGAAGTTCTTCGGCTATACAGCCGCAGATGTGGTCGGCAAGACTGTCATGGAGATGCACACCAAGGAGAAGGTGGCACTCGAGCGCTTCGAGGAAGCGATCCAAGTCGTTCAGCGAGATGGTTGCTACAACTACTCCATCACACAGGATACAGAGGACGGCCCGCGCCATCTCGATTCATATGTGGAGGGCGTCTTCAACCCCGACGGCGAATTAGTCGGCTTCTCGCTCTTCAGCCGCGACGTCACCGAACGCAAAGAGGCTGAGGAAGCCCTGAGGCAATCCGAAGCACGATACCAGGAGTTGTTCGACTCCGTGATGGAAGGGATCGGGCTTGTTGACCAAGACGAAGTTGTGCGGTTCTGCAACCCTGCTTTTGCGAAGATCTTTGAGGCCGACTCCGCGGAAGAGCTGCTTGGCCGCAACTTGATAAGCCTCCTTCCTGAGGAGCAGAGGGATAATCTGTTAGCCCAGACCGAGCTGCGCAAGAAACACGTGTCCTCGCAGTATGAATTAGACATAACGACGACAAAGAACAACAGGAAGACCATCCTTGTGTCAGTCTCGCCGCGGTTTGACGAGAGTGGCAACTATGTCGGTGCGTTGGGCACGTACCTGGACATCACCAAGCGCAAACGGGCGGAGGAAGATCTACTGAAGCAAAAGGTCCTGTTGAGCAGGATCATCGAGAGTACCGATGACGCCGTGTTCATTAAGGACCTCGATGGGCGCTACCTGCTGGCGAACTCCGCCGATGCGAGGCAAATCGGGATACCTCTCGCGCAGGTGCTGGGCGCAGTGGACCACGATCTCTTCCCTGCGGAGATTGCCGCTGAGATCAGGCGAGCGGACCGACAGGTCGCCGAGTCAGGGGAGCCCCTCGCCTATGAGCAGACCTTCCGCAGGCCCGGGCGCAAGACTCTTGTCTACCAGATCAACAAATACCCGCAGCGCGACCTGGACGGCACCGTGACCGGCGTCATCGGAATCGCTCGAGACATCACCCAGCGCAAAGAGGCCGAGCAGGCGCTGCGCGAGAGCGAAGAGAAGCTCCGCAACATCGTCGAGCACAGTACCAACCTCTTCTACTCCCATACTGCCGATCACGTCATCACCTACCTGAGTCCTCAGGTCCGGGATTTCCTGGACTGTGAACCGGAGGAAGCCAAGACAAGATGGACTGAGTTCGCCACCGATCATCCCGTCAACCAACGAGGATTCAAGGTCACACAGAAGGCTATCGAGTCCGGCCAGCGGCAACCGCCGTACGAGTTGGAGTTGGTGGGCAAGAAGGGACGCAAGATCTGGGTGGAGGTGCACGAGGTCCCTCTGGTGCGAGAAGGCAAGACAGTGGCCATCGTCGGCGCCCTGACCGACATAACCAAGCGCAAACGGGCAGAGGAAGCGCGGCAAGGATTGGAGGCTCAGCTCCGCCAGTCGCAGAAGATGGAAGCGGTCGCCCAACTAGCCGGTGGTGTGGCCCACGACTTCAACAACCTACTGACGGTGATCAACGGATATGTGAGCCTGGCCAAGAGCGCATTGCCGGACGACCACAAGGCAGTCGCGTCTCTGAGCGGCGTCCAAGAGGCTGCCGAACAGGCAGCCGGGGTCACCAGATCGCTGCTAACGTTCAGCTGCAAAACGGTGGCTGAGAAGATGCCGGTTGAATTGCAGACCTCCGTCGAGAAATCCCTCCGCCTGTTGCGCCACGCTCTACCGGCGAGCATCAAGGTTGTGGCAGAGACTGCGGACGCAGCAGTGTGGGTCCACGCTGATGATACTCAACTGCAACAAGTCATCATGAATCTGGCGATCAATGCCCGTGATGCCATGCCCGACGGCGGAACTCTGAGGATCGGAGTATCACAATCCTCTCCGGAGGCTGGCGGGTTTGCTTCTCCTGGCGGTCCACGAGCGCCCATCGCGCGGTTGATAGTGAGCGACTCGGGTACTGGAATGGAACCGGATGTGTGCGAACGGATCTTCGAACCGTTCTTCACGACCAAGCCAAGAGGGCAGAGCACGGGGCTCGGGTTGGCGATCATCCACGGTATCGTAGAGGATCACGACGGACGCATTAGCGTGGAATCCGAACCCGGGCGGGGAACAACGTTCGCTGTGGAGTTGCCGGTACTCGATAGTCGGGAGGTTGATGCCCTCCGAATTGAAACAGCAGATCCAAACACACTGTCGCACGGGCAAGGTGAACTTGTTCTCCTGGCCGAGGACAACCGACAGGTACTCGGCATCCTGACCTCTGCGCTGGAATCACTTAACTACAAGGTCGTCCAGGCAAGTGACGGATTCGCGCTATTAGACTGCTTCGAGCATCACCGCCAACGGATTGAGCTGTTAGTTATAGATGTCGACCTGCCCAAGCGCAACGGGCTTGATTGTCTGCGTGACATTCGTTCCAGCGACGGATTCGCGCCGGCAATCGTCATCACTGCCAGCACTGACGCGAACCTGAAGGAGCAGCTTGACAGCAATACAACGCTACTTCACAAGCCGTTCAATATCTCCGATTTCACAACGCTGGCGGATGCCGTTCTCGCATCGCGGCGCCAACACGAGAAGTAAACGTGAACAGGTCACTGAACATTAACGGCTTTTTCCGCTGCTGCTCAGGCCGCCACCTTCAAGCCGCACATCGTGTCCCAGAACCGACGAGTCGATCGACTCGGATTCGGCTGCGCCGGCACCGTGCAGACAGGACGCTGCCGCCGCCCGGTTCACATCACACTTTGATCAACCAGACCATCTTGCCCATCACCTTCACCATGTCGCCTATCGACTGGCCCGGAGGTTTTTCGCCGTTGTGGTGGAGCAGCACCAAGGTGACATCATCTTCCGCAGGCGCGTCATCCCGATACTCTGCAACCGATCTGAGCAGCATTCGGCCGAACGCCTCTGAATGGGCTGCATCAATGCGACCGGCGCGATTGGGAAGGCCGTTGTCGTCCACCAGAGGAACAGTCGCCGCGCTACGTCCACGAGAGAGTGTACCGAGATCGTGCGTTGAGCTTTCAACGAGGGGGCGTGCAGCGGTTCACAGCACGCGGGCGGCACCTTCAGCAAGCTCTGAGTCCAGGGAAGAGGCAAGTATCAAGGTTGTTCCCAACGTAGACATGAGGCGCCGTGAACGCGACAACCTGCTGGCTGCACTGCGCAAGAGTGGTTGGAAGAGCTACGGCCCCGGCGAAGCGGCTGAACTGCTGGGCCTGAGACCGACCACTGTGGCCTCGCGCATCAAGAAGATGGGCATCAAGAAGCCGACTTTGCCCCCCTCTTGAATTTCGCGGACGCCCCGGTCTCCTTTTGTAGCTATTTTCCCACTCTTGGACGATCAGCATCTTGTGCCATCGCAGGATTCTGTCCGGCGTCACTATTGAAGCGATCATTCCGCGCCGCTGCAGATAGACCCAGCCGGCCAGCATTACAAGAGGCAGCCGCGATGCCTGAAGTCCGTTCACGAGCACGATTCCGTCTGGCGGATGGTCTTTCGCAACGTCTGTCCTGTCAAGCACTTACATTCAGCCGAATAAATGGACACTACGCGCGTTCGATCGTGACCTCGACAGGTTCGTGTTCTGGTCCCTCATCCGCGATATGATGCACGCGGCGGAACGGATGGGTCGCCCCGCGTCCGTTAGTGGAGAGGCAGCCGGTAATCCAGCACTCCTCGCGAAGTTCATGGATGCAGGAGTGGAAGCGGCCAGTGTCAGCGCGAGGGTGATTCCAGATGAGGCTATATATAGCATGACCAATCCAAACATAGCGGCCAACATTGAGGAACTCACAGACGAAACCTACGATTGAGCGCTACGATTGGATAGAGCCTGCTCTAGCCGCAGGTGGTGTCAGCGAGGAAGCGTGAACGGCCCGACGGTATCGAGTGTGGTTCCTGTAAGTGGCAGACGAGGGAAAAATCCAACATCATCCCGGGGTCGGCAACCGATCGGAGTGAGACAATGGAGCGAAAACCGAACAGCTCGTCACGTCTGCTGACTGTTGGCGATAAGGCGCCGAGCTTCTCTCTCCCGGACCAGAACCTGGACGCAACCACGTTGGATGAGTTCCGAGGGAAGCAGAACGTCGTGCTGGTGTTCTATCCGCGTGACGGCACGCCTGGCTGCACGAAACAGCTCTGCGCTATCCGTGATGAGTTCGACCTGTTCATCAACAGCAACACGGTTGTCCTGGGCATCAATCCGCAGGGTCCGGCGTCGCACCAGAGATTCGTGAATCGGCAGGGTTTCCCTTTTCGTCTGCTCGTTGACAGAGATAAGGAAGTCGTCTCGGCATACGGGTGCAAGGGAACACTGGCGACGAAGCGGACTGTGTATGGTATTGACAAGCAAGGTACGATCGTCTTCGCTCACCGGGGGAAGCCATCCAGTGAGGAGATCCTGGAGGCGTTCAGAGAGCGGTAGGCTCTGACGGCTGTGCAATCCTTCCAGACGAACGGAGCGCCCGGCGGACTAGGAGGCAGCAATGATGACAAACGAGCTGAGTTTCATGGTCGGGGGGGCGGCCGGCGCCGGAATCAAGACGGCCGGGATGATCTTCGCCAAGCTGTGTTCGCGCGCTGGACTCCACGTTTTTGGCAACGTGGAGTATCCCTCGATCATACGGGGTGATCATAACAGCTATCAGGTGATGGTATCTCGAAAGCGGGTATTCGGCCACACTCGTATCCTGGATGTCCTGCTGGCGCTTGATGACCATAGCATTGCCCTGCACACCGACGAGATCCGCTCGGGAGGTGCCGTCGTCTACGATGTAGACAAGAGCAAGATCGACGGGATTGAGCTGGAGGAGCGGGGAATGCTCCCAGTCGGCCTGCCCTTCCAGTCCATTGTCAGGAAGGTCGGCGGGGGACAGCGCCTGCTCAACACCGTGGGAATTGGGGCGACGATGGGGCTACTGCGTTTCGATTTCGATGCGATTGCCCCAACGCTTGAGAACACATTCGCACGGCACGGCCCCGACGCCGTCAATCAGAATCTCGACGCCGCCCGACGGGCGCACGATGCTGCGGCCGAAGGCTTCGCCGACCGCTTTGATATCACCCTGCAAAGAGAAGACGCGCCGAAGCGGATGCTGCTTACGGGCAACGAAGCGGTGGCCTTGGGGGCGATCAAGGCGGGAGTCAAGTTCTACGCCGGTTATCCGATGACCCCTTCCTCCTCGATCCTGAACTACCTTGCCACACATGAGCGCGAATGCGGGATGGTGGTCAAGCATGCCGAAGACGAGATATCTGCGGTCGGCATGACTCTCGGCGCTTCCTTCGCCGGCGCCCGCGCCATGACGGCGACCTCCGGTGGTGGTTTCAGCCTGATGTGCGAGTTCGTGGGGTTGGCCGGCATGACCGAAACACCCCTGGTCATCGTCGAATCCCAGCGTCCGGGGCCTTCGACCGGTCTGCCCACGCGAACCGAACAGAGCGATCTCAAGTTCGTGCTGTCGATCTCGCAAGGCGAGTTTCCACGCATTGTCATTGCCCCGGGCGACCTGCAGGAGAGCTTCCGGTTCGCGTTCGACGCCTTCAACCTGGCAGAGAAGTATCAGACCCCCGTCATCCTGCTAATGGACAAGCACCTGTCAGACTCGACTTGGACGCTCGAGCCTTTCGACACGTCGGGCATGGTCGTCGATCGGGGAGCGCGTTTGGAAGAGGCACCTCTTGCTTCGATGACGGACTACAAGCGATACGCCTTCACGGAGTCCGGCATCTCTCCGAGGGTGGCTCCGGGAACGCCTGGCGGTGCTTTCTGCGCGACGAGTGACGAACATGACGAAGAGGGAGCCATCTGTGAAGACGAGTCGGTCCGCTCGAAGATGATGGAAAAGCGCCTGCGCAAGATCGACTCGCTTGATGTATCCAAGTGTGGGTGGAAGCTGCACGGTGACAACGAGGCTGAGCTGATGATTGTCGGCTGGGGATCCACCACATCGGCGATTCGTGGTGCGATGAATCTGCTGGCCAATGGCGGGACGAGTATCAGCTTTCTGCAGGTGATCTACATGAGCCCATTCCCGAGCGAGCAAGTGGCCGAGGTCCTCGCCAAGGCGAACCGAGTCATCGCCGTCGAGAACAACGCGACGGCTCAGTTGGCGGCCGTCATCCGGGAAAACACGGGTACCCAGATCGAGGATGTGCTTCTCAAGTACAGTGGCCGACAGTGGCTTGTGGATGAACTGGCTGAGGAAATTCAACGAAGACTGTAGGCGACGACGAAGCGCCCATGCTATGTGTTTTCGGCGGAAGGAACAGTATGGAAAATGCAACCAGGTTCAATACGATCGCCAAACCGACATGGTGTCCCGGATGTGGCAACTTCGGGATACAAAGCGCGATCAAGAAAGCCCTATTGTCGCTGGATCTGCAACCGTATGAAGTAGCGATATCGTCAGGGATCGGCTGCTCTGGGAAGATCCCACACTGGATCAACGTCTACGGCGTCCACGGCCTGCACGGTCGTGCCCTTCCGGTCGCCGCCGGGCTGAAGCTGGCGAACCACAAGTTGGTCGTCATCGCCGAAGGTGGAGACGGCGATGGCTACAGCGAGGGGATGGGCCACTTCATTCACGCCTGCCGGCGGAACGTGGACCTGACGTACATCGTTCACAACAACGGCGTCTACGGATTGACTACCGGCCAGGTGTCGCCGACGGGTGACAGGGGTTTCGCATCGAGCACGACGCCGCACGGCGTTCTAGAGTGGCCTTTCGAACCACTGGCCTTGGCCATCTCGGCCGGAGCGAACTTCGTGGCCCGTGGGTTCTCAGGCGATACCAAACACCTCAGCGGCTTGATCGCTGAGGGGATTCGCCACCGGGGTTTCTCCTTCATCGATATCCGGCAAGTGTGCGTGTCGTTCAACCCCGCCAAGAGCTATAAGTGGTACCAAGAGCGTATATGCAAGATCGAAGACGAAGACCACGATGCAACCGATCGGACGAAAGCTGCGGCGGCGGTCTTGAGAGACGACGAATGTCTTCCCGTGGGCGTGTTCTACCGCGGCAGTAAGCCGGCGCATGAGGACGGTTTGCCACAGTTGGCCGCCGGAGCGCTGGTGGAGCAGAACATCACCGATATCGACGTCCATACGCTGATGGATGAACTGGTCTGAGATGGACTATCAAACCGAACACGATTCACCTTATAAGATCACGATCACGAAACCGGTACACATCACAGTGGTCATTATGAAACATGAGCGGAAGACAAGCTCGGAGTCCGTTGTACATACGGAGAACCGATATGGCGTTTATTGAATGGAACGACGATTACAGAATCACATTCGCAGAGCTGGACGAGCAACACCGACAGTTGTTTGATCTGATTAACAAAATGTATGAGGCGATGATGGCCGGGCGCAGCGAGCGTACGATGACAACCGTGGTCCATGAGATGGCTACAATGGCAGACGTGCTGGAAGAACTGATGGACTATACGTCGTACCACTTCTTGACGGAAGAGAACTACATGGTCGAATACGCCTATCCCGAATACGATGTGCAAAGGACCGCTCACGGACAATTCATCGAACGGGTCGAAGCGTTCCAGCGAGATTTCGACAACGGACGAGCAGTTCATTCCATGGAAATTGTGGAGTTCATCAGGGATTGGTGGCTGAGTCATATCCTCGTTCTGGACAAGACGTTGGGGGTGTTCCTGACTGAGAAGGGCCTCACATGAAATGCCGCACCGAACACGATACGCTGGGCGAGGTCATGGTCCCGCGCACTGCATACTACGGAGCGCAAACGCAGCGAGCCGTGCAGAACTTTCCAGTTAGCGGTTTGCGGCTGCCCGCCGCCTTCGTTCGTGCGCAGGCGATCATCAAGCGGGCTGCGGCCAAGGCGAACATGGCGACAGGGTCTCTCAAAGCCGAGGTCGGCGAGGCCCTTGTCGCCGCCGCCGACGAAGTCACCGCAGGACGGTTCGACGACCAGTTCGTCGTGGATGTGTTTCAGGCTGGTGCCGGCACATCGCAGAACATGAACATCAATGAGGTTCTTGCCAACCGCGCCAACGAGCTACTAGGTGGTGAACTGGGCGTGTACGATCGGGTCCATCCCAACGATCACGCCAACATGGCTCAATCCACCAACGATACCATCCACACGGCCATCCACATCGCTGCCGTGTGCGAGATCCGTGAGCGACTCTCGCCGGAAACAGGGCGTCTTGCTGAAGCGTTGGAGCACAAAGCAGTCGAGTTTGACCAGGTCGTCAAAGCCGGCCGAACGCATTTGCAGGATGCGGCGCCCGTTCGTCTTGGGCAGGAATTTGGTGCGTACGCGCGCATGGTTCGCCTGGGTCAGATGCGAATCGAGGTCGCTTGCGAAGGCCTCATGCCACTGTGCATCGGCGGTACGGCCGTCGGAACCGGGCTCAACACCGATCCGGCGTATCGCAACCACGCCATCAGTCAGATCAACGAGGCAACAGGATACACCTTTACCAAAGCCGACAATCTCTTCGAAGCGATGCAGGGTATGGACTCGGTCGTCGAGGCGGCCGGCGCCCTGCGCGTGCTGGTGACCAGCCTGCGAAAGATTGCCGACGACTTGCGACTCTTGGGTTCTGGACCGCGCACAGGACTGGCGGAGATTCACCTGCCGGCCGTACAACCAGGCTCGTCGATCATGCCCGGCAAGGTCAACCCGGTAATGGCCGAGATGCTCAACATGGTTTGCTTTCACTGCCTGGGATGCGACACCGCGATCGTCTCCGCCGCACAGGCCGGACAGCTCGAGCTGAACGTCATGATGCCGGTGATCGCGTACAACCTGCTACAGGAAATTGCGATCCTGACCAAAGGCGTTGCGGCGTTTACGAGCCGCTGTATTGAGGGAATCGAAGCGAGCGAGGAGACATGCCAGGCGAACGCCGAGCGCAGTCCGGCAGTGGCGACTGCGCTGAATCCGGCGATCGGTTACGAAAATGCCGCGAAGCTGGCGAAGGAGGCACTTGATAAAGGCGTGTCGGTTCGAGACCTGGCGCGAGAAGAAAACCTTCTGGACGAACGGCAGCTCGCCAAGCTGCTGGACTTGAGGAGAATGACCGAGGAACCAGGCGCGGCCAAGCGGAAAGAGAACTAGCGTTAACATTGTGTCCCTTAGGTGGACCTGAGCAGTACGAGTATGTTCGCGCCGAGTGCATCGAGTTCCCGGGAAAACGCCTTCTCCAAATAGCGTGCATTCGCTTACGATGGTTGCCCGGAATTCGATGAACGGGAGAAATCGGTGAAAGTAGCATTCGCGCAGATAGCCCCAGTGTTCCTCAATCGCAGTGCAACTCTTGCCAAAGTGGTCGATTCAATACGGCAGGCTGGCAAACAGGGATGCAATCTGGTTACGTTCGGCGAGTCATTGGTGCCAGCCTATCCTATCTGGTTGAGCCGCACGGACGCTGCGAGGTTTGATGCTGACGACCAGAAGGAAATCCACGCCAGGTACTTGCACGAGGCCGTTTCCGTGGAAGCCGGTCACCTCGATTCCGTGTGTGAGGCGGCAAGGGAATCGCACATCGCGGTAGTGCTCGGAATTGCGGAACGGGCCGAGGATCGTGGAGGCCACACGATCTACTGTTCGCGAGTCATGACCGACGAGTCAGGCAAGATCCTCTCCGTACACCGCAAGCTCGTTCCCACCTATGAGGAACGCTTGTCATGGGGAATCGGCGATGGAGCGGGCCTGGTGACGCACGCAATCGGCGAGTTCACAGTCGGTGCCCTGAATTGCTGGGAGAACTGGATGCCCTTGACTCGTGCCGCCCTCTATGCTGCGGGCGAGAATCTGCACGTCATGCTCTGGCCCGGTTGTCTCAGGTTGACCCAGGACATCACCCGTCTCGTCGCCATGGAATCGCGGTCCTTTGTCGTTTCCGTCAGCGGGTTGATCCGTGAATCGGATCTGCCGAAAGATGTTCCTTACCGAGAGAGAATCTGCAACAGCGGCGAAGTTATGTATGACGGCGGCTCGTGTATTGCAGGACCCGAAGGGAATTGGGTAATCCCCCCAGTAGTGGGCAAAGAGACGCTGCTTTCTGCGGAACTCAATATCGAGGATGTGCTACGGGCCAGGCAGAATTTTGATCCTGTCGGCCACTACGCCCGCCCCGATGTGCTACGCCTTACCGTAGACCGTCGCCGCAACATCGCCGCCGATTTCATCGATGACGATCAGTCGTCGTGATCGTTGCGACACCTCAGCGACATGAACTCCGTCGGCTGGACCCGATGAAGTCTCTCCCGATGCGCAAGAATCGGTGGACCGGCATCCCCTTGATTGCTCACCGCTGCTGGTGTCGGATAATCTCGCCGGTGGATAGGTAGACCACATCCTCAGCGATATTGGTGGCGTGGTCCGCGATGCGTTCGAGGTTCTTGGCGATAGACAGGATGTCGAGGTAGGCTGCCATGTTGTCGGGATTGCCGGCTGCGTCGACCACTACGCTACGAATGATCTGAGCATAGGTGGCGTCGACTGCATCATCCTCCGATTGCACCTTGTATCCACGATCGGCGTCCTGATCACCGTAGGCCTGGATCGCAACGCGCAACATGCACTGGACGATTCCTGTCATCTGGCGAACCGTGTTGACTTGGTTGCCCACCGCGAGACGATCAAGGTACTCCGCGCGCTCCGCGATGTTGACAGCACAGTCGGCGATCCTCTCCAGATTGTTGTTGGTTTTCAAGACCGTGTAGAGCAGGCGAAGGTCGGACCCAACCGGCTGATACAGCGCCGTGAGGCGGACCACTTCCGCCTCGATCTGAACCTCTTCAACATCCACTTCCTGGTCTCGCCCGATTACTCTGCGAGCCAGTTTCTCATTCCCATCGAACACGGCCTCGCAGGCCTCCTGCACGACGTCCTCGACCAGGCTGGCCATCCGCATGGAACGGCGCTGTAGATCATCCAGCAATTGAACGAAGTGTGCGGTCATTGGTTCTATCCGAATCTTCCCGTGATGTAGTCTTGGGTCTTGGGATTGCCGGGCTTTGTGAACATCATATTCGTGTCGCCTACCTCGATGAGTTCGCCCATGTACATGAACGCCGTCACGCCGGACACGCGGGCCGCCTGTTGCATATTGTGTGTGACGAGCACCACAGTGAATCGGCTCTTCAACTCGTCGATCAGGTCTTCGATCCGCGCGGTGGCAATTGGATCCAGCGCCGAGCACGGTTCGTCCATCAGCAGGACTTCAGGTTGGAGGGCGATGGCACGGGCTATGCAAAGCCGCTGTTGCTGGCCGCCGGACAGGGCCAGCGCGCTGTTGTGCAGTTTGTCCTTGACTTCGTCCCACAGCGCAGACTGCTTTAGAGCATGTTCGACTAATTCGTCCATGTTGCCCCGGTAACCGTTGATCTTCGGGCCCCAGGCAATGTTCCTGTAGATGGACTTCGGGAAAGGGTTCGGCTTCTGGAAGACCATTCCGATCCGGCGGCGCAGTGCCACGGGATCGGCGCCGGAGGCGTACAGATCGTCGCCATGAAACAGGGCTCGTCCGTCAACACTCACGCCGGGGACAAAATCATTCATCCGGTTCATGGTTCGCAGAAGTGTGCTCTTGCCGCAGCCTGAGGGTCCGATGATGGCGGTCACCTGGTTGGCCAGCACGGACATGGACACTCTCTTGACGGCCTCGAAGGTGCCGTAGCGAACTGTCAGTCGGTCAGTGCGGATCACCACGTCGGATGCGGCCGGTGCGTCCGAGAAATCGGCGGCGGGTCGCGCGTGCGGGGCCGTCGGCGTGTTTGTCTGTTTGGGGGGCGGCGTTTCCTTCATTAGCGTCACGACAGGCGCCTCCTTTGTTTCCAGGCGCGAATGCCGATAGCCAAGGCGTTCATCGACAGGAGCAGCCCCAGCATCACGATGATGCCCGCGGCGGCGAGATGGTGGAACTCGGGCTGCGGCTCATCGAGCCAGTTGTATATCTGAATCGGCATGGCCGTGAAATCGCTCAGTGGTCCATCGGGCACGGCGGTGCAGAACGTCAACCCGCCCAGCATGATCAGCGGTGCAGTCTCACCGACAGCACGGGATAGCGCCAGGATGACTCCGGTGATGATGCCGGGCAGTGCGGCGGGCAGCACATGGGCCCGCACGGTCTGCCACTTGGTCGCCCCGAGGGCGTAGGCGGCATGACGAATGGACGGCGGAACCCCGGCCAGCGCCTCTCGACTGGCGATGATGACCACGGGCAACACCAGCAAACTGAGCGTCAGCCCGCCCGACAGGACGCTACGATCGAAGTTCAGCCAACGCACGAACACCGCCAACCCCAGAATACCGTAGACGACCGACGGGACTCCGGCGAGATTGGCGATGTTAATTCTGATCAGGCGTGTTAGACGGTTGTCGCGAGCGAACTCCTCCAGATAGACGGCGCCGCCGACGCCCACCGGAATGGAGACGACAATTGTGATACCCGTCAGCCAGAGGGTTCCGAACAGAGCACTGTTGAGGCCGGCGTTTTCGGGCCAGAGCCTCGACGGTGGATTCGTCAGGAACTTCACGCTCAGAGACGACCAGCCTTCACCGGCCACGCTTACGATCAAGATGGCCAGCACGGCAACGCCGATCAGCGTGATCGCCAGGAACATTCCGGCGAAGAGTCCCGCTACCAGGCGGCGGCGTGGTAGCCGGGTGTTGAACATGTTTGCCGACTGGGTCACTCGTAGGCGCTCCTGAATCGTGCCAGCACACGCTGGGCCAGAACGTTGATCGAGAGCGTGATTAGAAAGAGGACCAGCCCGACGGCGAATATTGTCTGATACTCGATAGTGCCGGCGGGCGTGTCGCCTAGGCTCACCTGAACGATATAGGCTGTCATGGTCTGGATGCTCTCGAGCGGATTGGCTGTGAGTTTGGGCGTCAGACCCGCCGCGAGCGTGACGGCCATGGTTTCGCCGATGGCCCGAGCGAATGCCAACAGGACGGCGGCAGTAACGCCGGATAGCCCGGCGGGAAGAACGACGCGGGTCGATACTTCGAGACGAGTTGCAGATACGGCATATGCGGCCTCGCGCAGCGTGCGCGGCACGGCCTGGAACGCGTCGTCGCAAAGCGAGGCGATCGTCGGGATGATCATCACGCCGACCACAACGGCGGCGCTTGCGGCGTTGAACGTGTTGGCGTCAGGGAACAGCGGCTTGATCACCACGGGAGTGATGAACATCAGGGCAAAAAAGCCGTACACAATGGTCGGGATGCCGGCCAGTATCTCGAGAATCGGTTTGATGACGGAGCGAAACCACGGAGGTGCGTATTCGCTGAGGAACAGCGCTGACCCCACGCCGATCGGAACGGCCAGGAGCAATGCTCCACTCGCCACAAGGAAGGTGCCGCAGATGAGCGGCAATATGCCGTAGCTTCGGGGCTCCAGCAGCGGCGCCCAGCGTGTGCCGAACAGGAAGCTGAAAGGCGAGACCTCAGCGAAGAAGGTGAACGATTCACTGGCCAGAATCCAGATGATGCCCACGGTGGTGAAGACCGAGAACACGGCACACAGGAACAGCCCGCCGTGGATCACCCTTTCCTTCGCTTGAGATAGCCTAGTTACCATGCTCTCGCCATCGCATCAGTCAGGGGGACCCGCCATTTCCCACAACCGGATTCGCGGGGAATGGCACCCCGATACGGAGCGGAAGCCAGGGGCACGCCCTCGGCTCCCGCCATCTACATCCTCTCCAAACGCTCCGTTTTCCCTCGAGCGCGGACTTTCTTTCGCCCTACTTGCCTACGAACAGCTGAGTCAGATCCGCTTCACCCTTCCCTGCTTGGGCCATGGCCGACCCGGTGGTGCCGCTGTGCAGGCGTTTGAGGCCGGCCTTATACAGTTCCTCAGAAAGCGCCACGTAGTTCACGCGCGGATGTTCGACTATCATGCGGGCGTTCTTGAAGAAGAACTCCAGGAATGCACGAACCTCGGGACGCTTGTAGGCATCCCTATTTACGTAGAGGAACATTGGCCGAGAAAGTGGCTTGTAGGCGCCTGATCGGATCACGTCCAGGCTAGGTTTTATGGGCTTACCGTTGTTGTTGTCGACGGCGGCGAGCTTCAGTTTCTTCTTGTTGGCTTCGTAGTAGGAGTACCCGAAATAGCCCAGCGCGCCGGGATCGCCCGCAATTCCTTGCACAAGAACATTGTCGCTCTCGCTCGCCGTATAGTCACTGCGGCTGGCCTTTTCTCTGCCCACAATCGCCTTCGTGAAGTAGTCGAAGGTCCCGCTGTCCGTGCCCGGTCCGTACAGCTTAAGGGGCAGGTCGGGGAAGCCCTTGCGGACTTGTCGCCAGTTGTTAACCTCGCTGTCCGGCTCCCAGATCCGCTTCAGTTCCTCAACCGTAAGGTACTCGCAGAACGCGTTGTACGGGTTTAGAACCACGGCAATTCCATCGACGCCGATGGGAACTTCGATGAACTCGACGCCGACCTTCTTCGCCTTTGCGAGTTCCGACTCCTTGATTGTCCGAGAAGCGTCAGTGATATCCGTGCGCAGATTTGGCCTGGTGTCCAGGAACTTCTTGAAACCACCACCCGTGCCGGATATGCCGACCGTGACACGGACGCTGGGGTTCTCTGCCTGGAACAACTCGGCGGCGGCCATGGTGATCGGTGCAACCGTGCTTGATCCATCAATCTTGACCTTGCCCTTCAGGCGCTGGGCACTTGCCGGCTCACCTAGCCCGGCTGCAAACAGCGCGGTACAGAGGACAACCACCGAAGTCCATCCACGAGAGAACGTGGCTTCATCTTTCATATTTTCGCTCCCAGTCTGTTTACATCCCATATTGGAACAGGAGTCCTCAGGCACAGCCTACCCATCACTAGTCACCGACAAGCTCATCAGCAGGCGGAACCAGCGCTTCCCACAGATCACCCGTGTATCCCTTTACGAAAGCCAGCGTTCCGTTGATGACGTTGTGCCGGATGTCTCCGACTGTACACGCCGAAGCGTACATCATGCCGACCGCGGCCAGGGACAGAGCCGCCACTTTCATCTTCCTGATCGGATTGCTCAAAGAACGTTGCATCGAGATGTTTCCTTTCCTCGGTAATACAACTTACAGGCCCATCTTGACTCGCAGACCGGCCACAAAGGCGTCGCCGTCGTCCGAATCTCCACCTGCGTTGGTGATGTACTGGAGATCCGGGCTGATGATCAGCCACGGAGCCAGGTTGATTGCGTAGTACATCTCATAGACCGTCTCGCGGTGAGCACCTTCATGAACCCGCTCGTACTCGTCGGCCAGGATTCCCTGCCCCACACCGATGCCGAACTGATCCTTATCGCGACCGGGGATTATGCCGGTGTACTGTGTTCCAAAGGCCCAGAAGTCCTCGATCTTGTTGACCTCGCCGTTGGCGTGGCCATAGCGAGCGGCGATCGCGAAACCCTGTTTGTCCTTCGCGTCATCGTTTTCCTTCCAGAGCATCTGATCGAAGCCCACGAAGAAGCCCCAGTCACCGCTCTCGTATTGCTCCTCGCGGAGCCCGCCCATGGTGTCGCGGAACTTCTTCTTCCGTGTCGGGTCGTACCATGTACCGATCCGGTAGTGACCCCAAAGCCTGCCGTTCGACGAACTGAGCTTGGGCGTGCGGCCCAGCTCCGCGAAGAACCGATACTCGTCCTCGTCGTGGAAGGCGGTGTTGAAGTTGGTTTGCCGGCTGCGGGAATGGGCATCCAGGACAGCCATACTCAAGTAGGCGTGCTCCGCGAACTTCCATTTCGCGAACAGCCCCAGTCCCTTGTTCGAGGGGATCGTGGCGTTTCGTACCAAGGCCCGATTTAGAAACCACTTGTCTTCATGGCCCATGACCTTGCTGGTATCGAAGAGGTCCTTTACCGGCTCCTGACGACCGAAACGCAACTCCAGTTTCTTGTCGAAGAGAAACTGCTGCCAGTGCCATTTGTCGATGAAGAGCGGCTCCTCGGAGCTAGCGTCCTGGTTGGTCTTGAACAGTCCGCCGATCTTCTCCTTGTCGAAGTCCGAATCGTCGCCGCCCCACGTACCTTTGGCCCGTATCCAGAACGTGGCATCGGGGATCTTCAGCAGCTTATCCATGTCAAGGTAGACGTTGAATTCGTAGCTGCCGGCGGTGTCATGACCGTTCTTGGTTTCCTTTCCGCCGTGCATGTTGACCATAAGCTGGTTCATCAGCGTGACCTTGAACCTAACGCCCTGATCTAAGAGATCGGTGCGCACGTCGCCCCAGTCGCCAGTTAACCGCTTGGCCGTTCGAAGATCAAAGGAACTGGATTCCTGTGCAGGCTCGGCAGGTTCACCGCGTGACTCAGGTTTGCCGGAATCCACTGCCGCGGCTTGTGACTCCGCCTGCGGGACTTGGTTTTCTCGGGCATCAGCATCTCCAGATGAGAGAAACGTAAGCGCCAAACATCCCCATACAAGAGGGATCCGACCAAGCTGCCTGCCGAAGACCTGACCGTTCATGATTTGATACTCCGTTTGCATTCTCGCGACCCGGAACGCCACTCCGATGGCGTCTGCCACCAGACGTCCGGTCTGGGCTCTGCTCTAACGCCCGAGAAGATATGGACCTTGGATTAGAGCTTCATTAGGGTTGCGTTAAGATTGCATTAAGTTGTTCGATTACAATTCGCGTGCAAGGTGGGAATGTGGGTGTGGAGACGAGCCACCCGCCTCTTGCAGTTACGACGGTTGCGGGATCGTTATGGTCACCCGGGTTCCGGTTCCCAGTTCGCTAGTCAGGGACACTCTGCCTCCCATCGAGGCGACTGCATGCCTGACGATCGCCAGCCCCAGGCCGGTTCCGCGACTTGACGCCTGGGCTCCCTCAGCTTGGGACCGGGCCTGCGCGACTTGGTAGAAGCGCTCGAAGACACGCTCCTGGTCCTGCGGAGAGATCCCGCACCCATCGTCGGCGACTTCGACGGCCACAGCGTCGCGCTCGCTACGGAATGTGACGGAGACATGCCCGCCGAGGTCCGTGAACTTGATGGCGTTGTCGAGGAGGTTGTCGAGCACCATTGTGATGACATCTTGGTCGGCGGTCATCTCGCGCAGGTCGGATGGGATAACGCAATCCCAGTGGAGCTGTTTCTCGTTGACGCGGTTCGCCCACCTGTCACTAAGTTCGCCGCAGAATCGACAGACGTCAATGGCGGCAGGTTTCACCTCTCTTGATGTCGACTCCACACGCGACAGCGCGAGCAGGTCGGCGACCAGTGCTTCAAGGCGGGTACTGTGCCGGTCAATAACCTGGAGAAAACGTCTTGCCGATTCCGCGTCCTGGCCGACGTCGATGTTCATCACTGTCTCTATTGCCGCGCGAATTGTGGCCAGTGGGGTGCGCAGCTCGTGAGAGGCGTTGGCCACAAAATCAGTCTTCATCTGGATCGTACGAGCGATTTCTGTAATGTCCGTAAGCGCCAGAATTCGACCAGTGACCGCTTTGCTGGATCCGCCGGGTGTGGCGCCGTCCACCATGCGAGCAGGTATCTCAATATACGACCCACGAGCCAATAGTGTTACGGAACCGCCGGGATGGTGAACTTCGAGGCGGACCTCACTGGTCGGACGGTCGGCAGGTTTGCCGGTGGTGGGCGATGCATCGCCATCGGGTGCATCATGCCGTTTCTGCCCGGGACCGTCACTCAATAGCAGGCGCTGTAGGTCGTGTTGCGGCACACACTGTTCGATAGACCGCCCCACCCATAAGTGCGCCGCCGGATGCTCTGGATCCTCGGGATGGAGCAATCTTGCTGCGGCCGGGTTGGACAGGATGATCTTCCCGTCCGGTCCGGCAACGACCACCCCCTCTTCAAGCTGGTTAAGCAAGGCCTCGAGGGTCTGTCGCTGACCGTCAATCGTGCTCACCTGTTTGCTCAGATGATCACCCATCTCATTGAGCGATTGGGCAAGGCGAGCCAACTCGTCCGACCCGCGCACTTTGGCTCGGGCGGAAAGATCTCCGCGGGAGAGACTCGCAGCTATACGCGTGATACGCCGGATCGGTATGGTCCACAGCCGGGCTAGCCCCAGGGCAAACACGGCGGTTGCCGCCATCGCCACGATCGCGATGGTCCAGATCATCTTGCGGATAGCCTGGGTACGGGCTCCGATGGTCCTCGTGGCAAGGGCAACCCGAACCACGCCTTCGGGATTCTCCTCAGCGCCCACGCGGACAGCTACATACATGAGCGTACGCCCAAGCGTGTCGGACCATCGCGTGCTCTCCCCCCTACCGGTCTGAAGGGCTGCCTGAATTTCCTCCCGGTCGCAGTGCGAGTCCATTTGCAGAACGTCGGCCTGAGAATCGCCCAACACAGTCCCGTCGACAGCCATAATAGTCACTCGCAGGCCATCCGCCTCATTCTCACCCACTTCCTTGGCGATTCGGTCGAGCCGCTTAGACTGGGCAACATCGAGCTGCCCCCGGACCATAGCTCGGAGCGTGATGGCCTGAGCATTGAGATGTTCCGTTAACTCATCGGCTTGGAACTCCTCAAGTCCGCGGACGATTAGCAGGGCACAGGTCGCCAACGCAACTACCATCAGAACGGCATGGCCAGCGAACAGCTTCCAGAGAAGCTTACTCGGTCTCTTACGGCTTTGCATCACGCTTGATCTCCTGATCGGTCACGGAGTGTGTACCCGATCCCGCGAATGGTCTGAATAAGCGTAGCGGCACGGCCGATCTTCTTCCGCAGCGCCGCGACATGCACGTCGATCGTGCGGTCGGTAACCACCGCGGAAGTACCGAGGACTGAGTCGATGAGCCGGTTCCTACTGAGGACTCGCCCTCGTGCTGCGATGAGCTCCCAGAGAATCCCGAACTCGGTGGCCGTTAGCGTGATGATCTTCCCATCGAGCGTCGCCTCACGGCGATCTCTATCCAAGCTGATCGGTCCCACGTTGAGGACGTTCGACGGTGAAAAGGACGCGGTCGCGCGGCGTAGCAAGGCGTCGATCCGCGCGAGCAACAGCTTCATCGAAAACGGCTTGGTAACATAGTCGTCCGCACCGAGTGCGAAGCCCACCAGTTCGTCGGATTCTTCAGCTTTGGCGGTAAGCATCAGGATCGGGATGTTGGCCGTCTTCGGTTCGCGCCGCAGTCTTGAGATTACCTGATCGCCCGACATCCGGGGTAGCATTCTGTCCAGGACCAGAACGTCGGGCGGGTTACGCCGGGCCTCGGCCAAGCCGTCTTCCCCGTTAGCCATGCACCGACAACGGTACCCTTCGCGCTCGAGGTTGTGCCGGATAAGGTCGGCCAGATCGGTTTCGTCCTCGATTAGCAGAATCTCTCTGTTTTTGCCCACGTTTAGCGCTCCTCGGAAGCGGGCTCGCAAGGAAGCAGCCGCGTGCCAACCGGCTATTCACCTATGGACCATGATACTCCAGTTCAGGGTCAGGTCGAGATGCTCTGAAGCACGGCCTTCAATAGGCACCACACCCTCCGAAAACAAGATCGACGGCGGGCGGAGCGAGACCCTGCGCAGTGTAGCGCAGCCCGGCGCCAAAGCCTCGAACACGATGCCCCCCGGCCTCAGCTGCCTGCCTGGCCTTGAAGGGATGTCCGGGCGTCTTCGTTCGCGGTCGCATTGGGCGTCATTACCGGTCAGTCGATGTACTTCCCATACTCGATGATCGGATATCAACGAAGCCGGTCCTGGGCTTCGCGACCAGCGGCCCATGCGGCAGGTGCTCCCACAGCGCGAGCACACCATCCAAGGTGGCTCGAAGACTGCGGCCGTCAATAACCGAACATTTACCGTTAACGCCCAAGGGACGCGTACCCAAGACCGAGTCCGGCATGGTCATGCGTCTGCGCGGCGAGCATTCGGGCCAAGCCGAAATCCGCGATCTTGAGGGTCGCGGCGTCCAGCTTGTCGGTCTGCTCCGCGCACACCAGAAGGAGGTTTGGGGGGTTCATGTTCCGATGGATCAGCCCCGCCCCATGCGCAGCGCCCAATCCTGCGAGGAATTGACGGAACAACCCACTATAGCAGTTTCAACCATCTTGTAGCGTCCGGACTGGAAGTTTCTCAAGAAGAAATCGACTTCCCGACGTTACGACAAAATAGAACTTGTTCTAGTCATGGTCGCAGGAAGTGGCTCATGCTCCCTGATCAGATGTGTCAATGTGGTTCCGTCAACATGTCCCATGACCAGGAAGGAGATACCGGTAGCCTCGCTCACCAAATGAACCGTGACGATGTTGAGGTGATCGAAACCGCCAGCGGCTCCTGCTTCGAGGGCAAAGTTCACGCGCGAGAGCACCAACTCCTCACTCGACACGCCAGCCCCCTCCCGGATGGAGTCTTCAGGAACGTACCGAGAGAACATAGCCTCCGGCTGAACATCTCAGACGCTGACCATCTCGACCGGGCTATCCGCGCTGAAGTTGTCCGCGAGCTCCGCCGCAACGTTGGCAAACTCGCTTTCGCGCTTCAGAAAGGCCTCCACAACGCCCGGGGAGAATTGTGAACCCATACCTTCCCGGATAATTCCCACAGCTGTCTCGTGGGGTATGGCGTCTTTGTAGACTCGCTTTGTAGTCAAGGCATCGTACACATCGGCGAGTGCAGTGATGCGCGCGGACAAAGGAATTGCGTGGTTCTTGAGCCCGTGTGGATAACCAGAACCGTCATGCCATTCGTGGTGATAGCGGGCTATGTCTGCGGCCATCTTGAGAAACTCGACACTTGGTGAACGCTCAATCAAGGCGTCAATTGTGTTGGCGCCGATCACTGCGTGTGTGCGCATGACTTCCATCTGTTTTGCCGTCAGCTTGCCAGGATGCAGCAGGATGTCATCGGGAATTGCAACCTTGCCAATATCGTGAAGCGGTACGGAGCGAGCCAGATCGTGCATGAACACATCGTCGATGTGATCGCGATACTCATCTTGTTCTCTGAGGCCTTCAGCGAGGATACAGCAGTACCGGGCCACCCGATCGACGTGCAGACCGGTATCGTTGTCACGATGCTCCGCCAACTTGGCAAGCGCCACCATGATTGAGTCGGAAGCCTGGGAATGAGCCTCACGGCTGAGGATTTCCTGCATCGCGGTGGCGGCCACCTTGGCGATCAGCTCTATGTATTCCAACTCGTGCGGTTCGAACGGCTGTTGGCCGATACGCTCAGTGACATTGAGCACTCCCATAACTCGACCCGCTGCGCCGAGAGGCGCTGAAACCAACGGAACACTTGCAAAAAAGCGAGAGTCATAGGTTTTCGCATTGGTGACTTTTTCTGCATCGGTGTTAATCACAACCGGTCTACCGGACGCGAATACCTGTCCGGCGATGGGCGCACCGAGAGGCACCTTGACCGTACTTGCCAACTCCGTATCCATACCGGTCGCCTTGGAAATGCTCAGGTGCTGTTGTTCGTCGTCGGGCAGCATGACCGAGACTCGGCGACTATGAACTACATCAGCCACGACAGCAACAGTGTGTCCGACTACCTCGTCGAAGCGGTTGCAGGTGGCAACCTTTCGGCAAAATTCAACCAGAACAGTGAGAATCTGCATGTGCTCACCGCGTAGCTGGAAACTCCTCAACAAATCCGCTCGATCGCGGTGCTGTCGTGCCATCGTTCGGACCCGAAGAGCCAACTCAGTAGTTCTGATCGGTTTGGTCAGGTACTCGTCAGCACCCGTATCGAGACCGGCGAGAATGTCTTCGCCTTCCGCAAGGGCACTCACCATTATGATGGGTATGTCCCGTGCATCAGGATCGGCCTTGAGTTTTCGGGTGCACTCCAGACCATCCATGTTTGGCATCATCACATCCATGATGATGACGTCGGGAGGATCCTCAATGACGCTCGTGATAGCCGTGAGACCGTCGATGGCTTCGCGCACGTGGTAGCCCGCACGCTCCAGGCTGCCCTTGCAGATGACTCGGTTGGTCCGCTCATCGTCGACTATGAGCACGCGTACCTGTTCGTTGCCTTCCGGATCAGTCAGAACGGCGGATGTGTCTTCAGTGATTGTGGAGGTTCCCCACAGCGCTTCGTCGGCAGCATAGACCATGTTCCGCCCAGCCTTCTTGGCTACGTAGAGAGCGTCGTCGGCCTTCCTGAGAACATCCTCCCACGAACCGCTTGCACAGGTGGCAATACCCAGGCTGATCGTGACTCGGCCGATGTTCATGTTCGCGGGATGCGGCATGCCAAGCGCCCAGATCGCGCTCCGGATACGCTCAGCCAGCTTGGCCGCTGAGTCACCTGGCGTGTCAGGTGCCAACACCACGAATTCCTCGCCTCCGTACCTGCCAATCTGATCGACACTCCTGCAGACAGATGCGACAGATTCGGCAATACGCCTCAAACACTCATCGCCTGCCAGGTGCCCTCGAGCATCGTTAATGGCTTTGAAACAGTCGACGTCGATCATAACGACGCTGTAGACATTGCCATGCCGTTGGAATCGCTCATGTTCCTCTTCTATCCGCTCCTCCCAGGCTCTGCGATTGAGCAATCCCGTGAGCGAGTCGATGCGGCTTAGCATGGAAAGTTCGTTCGTCAGCTCCACCAACTGCCTGTTTTGCTGTCGTAGTTCTGCTTCGGCACGTCGCAAACGAACGTGCGTCGAAACGCGGGCCAGCACCTCATCTGATCGGAAGGGCTTCGTGACATAATCGCAACCCCCCGCTTCGAAGGCTCTGAGAATCTGATCAGTTTCTGCCACGGCGGTCACAAAGACGATTGGAATCGTGGACGTTTCTTTCTGCGCTTTGAGAATGGTACAGACCTCGATACCATCTCGCCCCGGCATCATCATGTCCAGAAGGACCAGGTCGGGGTGTTGCCGAGTGGCGGCCTCGACGCCTTCAAACCCGTCTTTCGCTGTGAGCACGTCGTACCCAGCCTTCTCCAGCGACTTGGCTAGTACCAGACGGTTGGTCGCGTTGTCGTCGACCACGAGGATCCGGGATGGTGTATTCACTGTGATGACCTACTCCTCCCTCAATGAAGCGGCAAACTCCTGCAAACAATCGAGGTGTTGCCGAAGTTCCTCGAGCAGCAAATCCGTTTCTTTGAGTTCGCCATGACGCCCTCTCCTCTCGAGTTCTTGAGCCACACAACGAGTGGGCTCCGCGCATATGTTCGAAGCTGCACCCTTCAGGCTGTGGGCAGCCGCATGCAACCGCTCAGCGTCTGCGTCAGAAACTGCGGATTCCAGTTCGCCGGCTTGGCGGGGAAGGTCGTCAAGGAAGACGGCAAGTGCCTCGTCAAACAGCTCACGATCGCCACCAAGTTGCTTCAATGCTCTCTCAAGATCTAACGGAGTCTTCGACCGCGACGCAGCAACCTCGTACACCGCTGGCCCGTGTTCAGATGGCCCGGCGGCCTCGCTGGATGAACTAGACTTCGACACCCATTTATCAACCATCTGCTGCAACTCCTCAGCCTTCAGTGGCTTTGTGATATAGTCATCCATTCCCGCTTCCATGCAACGTTCGCGGTCCCCCTTCATGGCGTGAGCCGTCATCGCAACGACCGTAAGGTCGCGCCAGCGATCACTTGCACGAATGATCCTCGTCGCCTCAAACCCATCCATTCTCGGCATCTGCAGATCCATAAGCACCAGATCGAACGACTTCCGTTCCAGGGTTTCAATCGCCGCTTGGCCATCCTCCGCCGTCGTGATGTCGTAGCCGCATTTATCAAGGATGCCGACGGCGACTTTGCGGTTGACCGAGTTATCTTCGACAAGCAGAATACGCGCTTGGGACTCCCGACGATTCACAGCCGGCGGTCGCTCCTCCGAAGCCCGGTCTACACTTCCCACCGTTTCGGGAATGAAGATCGCAAGGAGCGTGTTAAGAAGCACTGACTGCTTGATCGGCTTAGTGAGATAGACGGCACGCGATGTCTCCTCCTGGCCCATCTGAACGTTTCGGTCGCCCAGTGAACTGAGGAACACGACCTCCGGACTGCCATAAGAAGAGTCGGCACGGACCGTACGTTCGACCTTGAATCCGTCCACCTCGGGCATCTGCACATCCAGGATCACCAGATCGAACGGGTGACCTTGCGTGGCAGCATACCTGAGCTCGTCGAGCGCCTCCGCGCCTCCGGGCACCGACTCGGACGAACAGCCCCAGGAATCGAGCATCTGTCGCACAATGCGCCGGTTTGTCGCATTATCATCGACGATCAGAATGCGCTTGGCACCCAGCGTGAGATGGGGGTCGGGCAGTTCCGCGACCACGTTCCCATTGGAATCGTCGACGGTGTCGACCGCCTCGAACGCGGTCCGGAAGCTGAACGTGCTTCCGCGATCCACTTCGCTATCGACCCAGATTTCTCCTCCCATCAGTTCGACGATCTGCTTGGAGATCGCAAGCCCCAGACCGGTACCGCCATACTTACGCGTAATGGTCCCGTCCGCCTGAACGAAGCTGCCGAAGATCCCATTTTGTCGGTCCTTCGCAACACCTATGCCTGTGTCGCGTACCGAGAATAACAGTGTGACGATTCCCCCCTCTCGATCCTCCACTGCAACAGACACTACTGCTTCGCCGTGCTCGGTGAATTTGATGGCGTTGCCGACCAGATTCATGAGCACCTGCCGCAAGCGACCTGGATCGCCACGCAAATGAGTCCGTGCATCCTGATGAACATCGCAGATCAGCTCAATCCCCTTTTCCGCCGCGCGGTGCCCCAGCACATCCACAACGCTCTCAACCGTGGAAACAAGGTCGAACTCGATGGTCTCCAGTTCCATCTTGCCGGCCTCGATCTTCGAGAAGTCGAGGATGTCATTGAGCAGATTCAGGAGGGAATCGGAGCATTCCATGACCGTGTCGAGATACTCTCGCTGCTCGTCGGTAAGCTCGGTTCCGAGGACAAGTTCGCTCATGCCCATAATACCGTTCATGGGTGTCCGGATCTCATGGCTCATGTTGGCCAAGAACTCGCTCTTGGCCCGGCTGCCAGCCTCGGCGGCTTCCTTGGCCTGCCGCAACTCCACTTCCTTTCGCCTACGTTCGCTCGCTTCAATGGCGAGGGATACGAGGTCAGCGATCGAAGCCGCAAAGTACTCTTCGTCCGGTGTCCAGTGCCTGGGTTGCCCAACGTGCTCGTGACACACTACACCGACAACTTCAGCGCCAACGCGAATTGGAGCGTCAAGCATGGAGGTAATGCCGAGGGGAGTAAGGTAGGCCGTGGAGAATTCTGCTGTCCTGAGGTCGGTGTGGGCGTCGTGTGCAGCAATCGCACGCCCCTCTTCCAGTGCGGCGGAGTATCTGGGGAAGTCTGCGAGCGCCAGTTCGAGACCATCAGTGTGGCGGTCAGCACTCAATTCGTAAAGGTCGCGGCACTGCATCTTGGATCGATCGTCGGCGTACAACCAAACGCTGGTGCGCTCGACGCTCAACGAGTAACAGGCAGCCTCGGCGATCTGCATTACGGTTGCCTTCAGATCGCCTTTGTAGAGTGCGCTGCTCCGCGCAAGCTCTACGAGAGTTGTGTTTTGGGTGCGGAGGCGTGCCTCGCTCTCGCGCAGTGCGGCCTCCGCCTCTTTACGCTCGGTCACGTCAATGTCTGCGCCCCGGTATCCAAGCAAATCCCCTTTCTCATCGAGTATGGGAACCCCACCTGTTGAGACCCAGATCGTCTTACCGTTCTTGTGTACGTTCCGGTTGATGAACTCGTGCAAATGGCCTCTTTGAGCAAAAACTTCAAACGCCGCGTTCTTGAACTCCTCTCGGTCATCAGGATGGAACAGGTCGTAGAAATACCTCCCGAGTACCTCCTCAGGCTTATAGCCTAAAAGCTCCTCGACAATGGGGCTGGTATAGGTGTACTTTCCACTGGCATCGATTTCCCAGATCCACTCCATGGCGTTTTCAGCGATATCCTGGAATCTCTGCTCTCTTTCGCGTAACGCCTCTTCAGCCTGCTTGCGCTCGGCGATCTCGGTCTTCAGCACGGCGTTGGCGTTAGCCAGCTCCACGGTCCGTTCGTGAACCCGCCGTTCCAGTGTGTCGTGCGATTCCTGCAAAGCGGTGTCACGTTTCTGTATTCGCGACAGCATATCATTGAAGGCGTCGGTTAGCGTGCCGAGTTCGTCCCCGGTTCTTCTGACAACCCGCACGGAGTAATCCTTGTGCTCTGCAACACTCCTCGCGGCGTCCGCTAGATCCGTCACCGGCCTGGCGAGCACGCGTTGAATCCTGGACGACACAAGAGCAGCGCCCACCAACGCCAGTAACATGCCGCCGGCGACCGCTGCCGCCAACCTCTTCAGTCCTCCGTACAGTTCGCGCAAATCGTATTGTAGGTGAACTGAACCGATCTCCGCCCCGTCCAGGACGATTGGGCGACGCAGATGAAGCCGGCTGCGCGAGAATCGGTGACCACTGGGTCCTACTTCCTCCACCGCGACCTCCTCCGATCCGACACGCCTATAGGTGGCGAACTCAGTCCCGTCGGAGGAACAGATGCTGCCAAGAACGATATTGTCGTCGGCCTCCAGGCCTCGGAGGGTCTCCTCTGCGGACTCCTGATCGTCGAACGTGAGAGCAGCACTGGCGTTCATGCCGACTATGTCGGCCTGGATGGCCAGTCTTCGAGGGACTTCTCTCCGCCATTCGATCCACTGCGCTGCCATTACGGCGACGCAGCACAGCGCCAGCGCGGTGCTGGTTGTCGCCGCGGCGTACAGCAGCATCTTGCCCTTGAATGACATGTCCTTGACCGAGAGCATCGTCGCTGGATCCTATGTCTGTCACGCCGTGGCGTGCGCACGCCTACCTGGCTTTCCTACCTGGAACGCTTACTGGGTTCTACAATCCTGGCGAGCTTCAGCAGTCGGGAGCTGGCCTTCAGCTTGGCCTTTTCCAGGGCCTCGCGGCTGGTTTCAAAGGCGATCCGTCCCTTCTCCAGAACGAATCCAATCATCCCTCCGTCGCGGGCGAAGTCGTGAATGTCCGAAACGACTAGTACCGGGCACTCTTCCAGCGCCGCGAATATTTTGTCGAGCCGGCTTCTCTCCGATGCACTGATGAACAGAATATGGCAGTTCTTGAGTTTGTCTCGATCCGCCTTGTTGTTCCAGTGCAACCGCTGGATCTTGACCGAACGCTGTGCTACGTTCTTTGCCTCAACGGTGTCGTCGAGGATCTGCCCAAACGGATCGTCACCAAGCACACCTACAACGAACGGCGCTTGTTCATCTTCAAACGCACCATCAGGCCACTCGATGAACTTGGCGAAGTTGTACAGATACGCGGCTTTTACTTTAAGCGATTTGGCTTCGTCGATCTCCTGCGCGCCCACCGGAAGCGTGGGTGCCAGCAAGGCCGAAACGGCCAACACCATCAGGATAGAACACTTTGTCGCCTTCCGACTCAACACGTCAGGCACCGCTCGTTTCTACTTTCGATTCTCTTCGTCCGGATTCAGCCGGACAACGCCCAGACTTCTACACATCGCTACTTGATTCGCATCTTAAACTCCATGAAGATCATGCGTGGTGTTTCTGCATAATTCAGAAAGAGCGTGCCTCCCTCAGGGTGATGGTCGTCCAGGAGGTTCCGCACACCAATCGCAAGGGACGCGTCGTCATCTTGAAACTCATACTCGGCGCGCAGATCAAGCCGCGGATATGGGTCGATGCTCCGGGCTACGAAAGGGAAGTCCGCTCTTGGAGCCTTCGTTCCCCCAACGAAATGTAACTGCCCGGAAAGATGAAGATCGTCCGTGGGGCTGTACCGAGCACCGACCATAGCCTTGTGCTCGGGCGGTGAGATCAACTCTTTGTCATGAAAGGGAACCGAAGCGCGCCAATCCAGATTCTGGAAGGTGTAGTTGGCCAGCAAGGTGAGATTCTCGGCTGCTGCGTAGCTGGCGCCAAACTCAACACCGTACAAGGAGGCCGAGGCGCGGTTACCGAAATCCAGAACGAGCAGCCCGGGAGGACCCAGTCGGGGCGAGAGGGTCGTGACCTTGTCGTAGTCGTGCCAGAAGATATTCAGGTTTGTCTCAAGGCGATCGAAGAACCGCCCGCGGTACCCCAGTTCATAGGCGACCAGGGTCTCAGCGTCGGCATCCCGATCGCCGACAGCCCAGCTCAGCCTGTTCAACATGGGCATATCGAGGAAGCGCAAACCAACCGGTGGCATTTGAAATGCGCGGGATACCGAGCTATAAAGAAGGGAGTCTTCTGCAATCTCGTAGGCCAGAGATGCACGCGCACTGGGCTGCACCCCACCGTAGAACTCGTAATCGATCCGTGCCCCGAGGTCGAGCGTCCACTTCGGCCTGAACCGCCACTGATCTCGGACATATGCTCCGACGATGCCGGTACTTAGGAATCCTCGTGAAAGCATCTGTGGGTCGGAGTTGCTCGCATCGAGCAGATCGAATCGTGTATCGATGCCCCACGTCAGCGTGTGATCCTGCTCGGGGACGAACGTATGACTGAGCTGCAATGCGAACTGTTGATACCGATAGTCCATCTGCGGCACGCCGGCCGAACCGTAGAAGTCGTTGACATAGCCCGTCAGATCAAAGCGATTATCCTCTGAAATCCGGTGCGACCACCTGCCCATGATGAAGGAAGCCTGAGACCCGGAGTTTCGACGCCATCCAAATCCACCCAGCGGCGTCCTCGGATAACAGCCGTCCACGGCCGAGCTGCCTACGGAGAAGGTGAACTTGTCGTCAGGGCCGCTGTCGTAGATTCCGTGGATGCTGACGCGACCAGCTTTGTAGTCATCCGCCAACCGGCCGAGGATTGACCCGCCACTGTGGAAACCATCGCTGGCTTCATATTCAGTAGAGAGCCGAAGCCGGAGTTTCCCGTCTTCAACAGCGTACCCGACGTATTCCTTGTGTGTGCCGCGCGAGCCTCCACCAGCAGTTAGGGTCAAGCCGGGCTGATCAGCGGGATCCTTGGTTATGATGTTGATCACGCCGTTGACTGCGTTGGCGCCCCACGTTACGCCGCCGGGACCGCGAATCACTTCGATTTGCTCGATGTCTTCCAGTAGGAATGGCCAGCTTCCCCACAGGGTGCCACCGAAATGGGAGTCGAAGATCTGCCGTCCATCTACCAGAACGAGAACCTGCCTCGCCAAAAAACCGTGAAACCCCCGCGGTGAGACGGCATAGCTGCCGAATGACAGGTCGGCCACATCCACTCCTGGCACGAGACGGAGTGCGTCAGGAATCGACCGGGCCCCTGCCGATCGGATGTCTTCCGAAGTAATCACCGTAATTGCATACGGCACGGTCGTGATCTTCTGCTCGCGACGCGAGGCGGTGACGACGACCTGCACATCCATGAGTTCTTCCAGGCTGAGGTCAGCGATACTATCATCGTCATCCATGCCGGGGTTGGTGCTCCGGTCTTCGTCATTCGTCGTCACCTGGCTGGCACCGCGCGTGCGATCGCCGACGGTTTCCTCTGCTATGACAGCCGAAGATAAAACAAGGATGATTGTCCCCACGCATGCTAGCATCCAACTCGCGCCAAGTTGTGATTGCGCCGCGCGCGGAGGAGAGTAGGAAACTATTCCCACAACCTCGCACAGACACGACGCCCAGCGCCGTGGCTGCGTTCCACTCTCTTCTTTTTCAACTGTCATAGGGTGCATCAGTCAATTCTCCGATGGATAGTGGCCCTGGGGTTTCCCAGGCCTGGTGTACGCTCGGTGGGTTCGCCCGGGCAAGGCTGTTCGTTCGACGGGTCCACATCATCGCTGGGAACATCGCCGGATTCCCGACCACGTCCTGTGCGGCCGGTATGCTCAGAGTCCGCTTCCCCGCCCAAGTACTTCTGGATCGCCACCTTCTGAAACCGCCAGATCCGACCGATCTTTCGTCCGGGAAGTTCGCCACGCGTAGCGAGACGATAAACCGTCTCCCGGGAAACCCGCATGAACTCCGCCACTTCGGAGACCGTCATGATGCCCGGTATCGCCGCCATAGGTAATCTGAAGCTCCGCTAGACAAACTGAGTAGAAATCAGTCGAACAGAATGGAAATCGACGGATCACACCAGGCGCTCCAGGATTGGCAAATTAGGTTCAGAGCCGGCGATCATCGAACCACTTCGGGAGTATTACCGGACGTCGTGTGTCCACCTCGACACCTGGGACGGGCTGATCGTCCCGCCAGGCGCCTGGCCGAGAACCTCCCGCGTCTGAAGGAGGCCGAACTCTGCACCAAGCCGGCTCCTCGCAACATCTCCCGCGCATCCACCATCTCCTTCCTTGAGTTCTGCTTGCCGGCCAGGGTGACGGAACTGGCCCGGAGACTGCAGCGGTAACACGAGGCTTTCCTTGGACGAGTCGTATCATCAGCGCAGAATCCGCTTCCGGTGTCGCTGCAAGTCCACAAGGCCGGCTAAGTTACTGTCGCAGTGCCGCTGCCAACGTGTCCGGTTCTGGGATTTGTGATCCCGGATGCGGACACGTACGGGCCGTAGCTTGCCTCATATGTCAACCTGAAACACCGTTTCCCGACGCGTCACGTCCGTTTTGCGTGGTACGGCGATATTGGCACGAGGATTGCGAATGCATGGTTGGAAGATCGGCGCATAGACATTCCACGCCAATCCGTAGCTGGTCGCCGGCTGATTAGCCGACCGTAGAGCGTGGCGAGATGTTGCGCCAGGTTCGGGTGACGGGTAGCAGCGCGTCGCCGAAGTCCGGGCATTGGTGGGCGATCAAACCAACCTCGTGTTCGACCTGCATCGAGACGACGCGACCGTTTGCATGATTACCCACGACGACCGCTATATGGCGTGATGTCTAGTTTGATCGGGCAGAGCACACATGAGATCGGAATTCGCGTGGTTTTGGGCGCCCAGCCGAGCAGCATGTTGTCACTAATATTGAAGCGGGGCGTGGTCCTACCCGCCGTAGGTCTCGGTATCGGAATGGCTGTCTCATTCGTGGCAACGCGCGCGTTGACAAGCCTGCTGTATGGCATCGGAACGGCTACCCCGGCCACCTTCATCACCGTCCCACTGCCATTGACCACAGTTGCCTTGCCGGCGTGTTACATTCCCGCTCGGTGGGCAACCAGGATCGATCTTATGGTGGCACTGCGATGCGAATAACGAAACCGCGAAAGCAACCATGCTCGTCTTGGGCCCCGGCGGCGGTCCTGCTGTTTGGCCTCACCGGCTGCAGTCTGCTGACGCGCGATTACTGCGAAGACTACCGCAAGGCGCCTCAGCAGCTCGACGAAACGCTGGCCGTTCGGCTGGAGGAGATGTCGCGATCCGAGCCAGTCTCGGTCGAACAGGCTGCGGCCGACGCTTCCGAGGATGTCACCGCTGCCGGTGAGCCTCCCGAATTGATCGAGCTCAATCTAGCCGAGGTGCGGGCGGCGGCGCTGGCCAACAACCTGCATCTGAGCGTCGAACTCGTGAATCCGTCCCTCTCGCAGGAGACGGTCAGCCAAGAGCAGGCGCAGTTCGAAGCGCTGCTGTTCGGCTCGATCGAGCACCACAAGAAGGATCGGCGCTCGACAATTCTGGACGGTCCCGCGCGAAAGTCACAATCCACGTCGTATGACATGGGTGTGCGCATTCCGCTGCGCACGGGCGGGACCGTCACCATCGACTTTCCACTGACCAGATATGACGATCAGACGACGCCCACCGGGGATGATACAACCGTCATTGATCCATCGTACGATGCGGGGCTGAAATTCTCGATCAGCCAGCCGCTGCTGCGTGACGCCGGCGTCCGAACGAATACGCATGCAATCCGCGTCGCCAAGTACCGGCGTGACATTGCCGACGCACAGACCAAGCTCGCCGCCATCCGGATTCTCGCCAACGCCGACCGCGCGTATTGGCTGCTCTACGCCACCCGCCGCGAGTTGGAGGTGCGCCAGCAGCAGTACGAGTTGGCCCTGCAACAACTGGACGAAGCCCGGAAGCGCGTGGCGGCCGGCGACGCGCCAGAAATCGAGATCATGCGGGCACAGTCTGGTGTCGCGGCCCGCCTGGAGGCGATCATCATCGCCAACACGCAGGTCCGAAGGCGTCAGCGCGATCTCAAGCGGATTATGAACCGCCAAGGCCTGTCCATGGGCTCACGCACTGGGTTGGTCCCAACCACGGATCCCAATCCGCTCGGGCTCGACCTGGACGCAGAGGCGCTGGCCACGCATGCGGAGACCAGCCGCATGGAGATGCTCGAACTAGAACTGCAATTGGCAATCGACGCCAGCACGGTAGATTTTGAACGCAACGGCGCTTTGCCCCTCTTCGTCCTGGACTATGAGTATCGTATCAACGGCTTTTCCGGCAGCTCTAACGGGGCATTTCGCGACCTGGGCAGCCACTCGCACGTCGACCACAGAGTCGCGTTCCTGGCGGAAATCCCTCTCGGCAACCAAGCCGCCAAGTCCCGGCTTCGCTACGCAATGTTGCAGCGTATCCAGCGCCTGGCCACTCGTGAGCGGCGCCGGCTGGCCATCCGCCAGGAGGTGTACGATGCGGTTGACGCCTTGGAGCAGGATTGGCAACGAATCCTCGCCGCCCGGCAGGAGGTGAAACTTGCGGGAGTGACGTACGAGGCGGAAAAACGTCAGTTCGAGGTTGGTTTGCGCACCAGCACAGACGTGCTTCTAGCCGCCGCCCGCCTGGCTGACGCCCAATCCCGCGAGATCCGCGCTCTGACCGCGTACGAGGTCTCACAGATCGACATCGCTTTTGCGACAGGTACGCTGATCGGTCGCGGCCACGTGAACTGGGAGCCCTTCGGACTCGACTGACTGTAGGGTGCGTCCCGGACGCAGCAATCCCCGGTCCGCAAATGCCCAACTTCGAGAGCGTGTGGTACACTGCTGGCGAATGAAAACGAATGATGCTCGCTGGCGCGATGCGCCGCACCCGAACGGGCACCGTTCTGATTGGCGCTGCACGCTGCTGTAGACAACTGAGGCTTGGCATGCCAGAAAGTGATACATTGCACTCTCGAGTTTTGATCGCTGACGATCAGCCGGACGTTCTCAAGGCGTTGCGCCTACTGCTCAAGCCCGAAGGCTACAGGATCGTCGAGGCCTCAACGCCCGCGAACGTTGTCGCGGAGCTTGAAACGCAACAGTTCGATGTTCTGCTGATGGACCTCAACTACACGCGCGACACTACGTCAGGGCAGGAGGGGCTCGAGCTGTTGCCGCGTGTCCAGAAGCTTGATGACGCTCTGCCGATCGTGGTAATGACAGCTTACGGCACCATCGAGGTGGCGGTGGAGGCTATGCGCCGAGGAGCGCGAGACTTCATCGAGAAACCTTGGAATAACGAACGTCTCTTGTCCATTCTTCGCACACAGACGGAACTGGCACGGGCGCTGCGCAAGGGGCAACGGTTGGAGGCGGAAAACCGCCTGCTGCGCGACGAACGCCAGCCCAAGCTGATCGCAGAGTCCAAGGCCATGCAACCGGTACTGCGGTTGATCGCCAACGTCGGCGCCTCCGGAGCCAACGTCCTGATCACCGGCGAGAATGGTACCGGCAAGAGCGTTATCGCCCACGCACTGTGTACGACGTCGCCGCGCGCCGGCAAGCCAATGGTCATGGTCAACGCTCCAGGTCTGTCGGAGGGTGTTTTCGAGAGCGAGCTGTTCGGCCATTCCAAAGGCGCGTTCACGGACGCGAAATCGGACCGCGTCGGCCGCTTCGAAATGGCGGACGGCGGCACGCTCTTCCTAGATGAGATCGCGAATCTGCCGCTGAATCTACAACCGAAGTTGCTACGCGTGCTGGAGTCCGGAGAGTTCGAGCGAGTCGGATCATCGAAGACGCAATGCGTGGACGTCCGGGTTCTTTCAGCCACGAACGCGAATATCCACCAGGAAGTGCAGGCCGGACGCTTTCGGCAGGATCTCCTGTACCGACTGAACACGGTCGAGATCAACCTGCCGCCCCTGCGAGACCGGCAAGAAGACATACCACTGTTGGCGGCCCACTTTCTCAGCACTTACGCTCGCAAGTACCACAAGCGGACAATGCGATTCGACACCGTCGCGATGCAGGCGCTATTGAGTTATCCCTGGCCCGGGAACATCCGTGAACTGGATCACGTTGTACAGCGCGGCGTGCTGATGGCCGGTGGTGACCTTGTTCGTACGGAGGACCTCGCGTTGCACACGACGTGTGAATCGCCCCGGCGCTTGGAGGAGATGACCTTGGACGAAGTCGAAGCCGTACTCATCGGGAAAGCGATGGCACGCTCCGACGGAAGCGTTAAACGGGCCGCCAAGGAGCTGGGCGTCAGCCGTAGCGGATTATATCGCCGGTTGGCCAAACACGGATTGCCGCACCGTGACTGAACCCGCGCAACAGCCCAGGCCCTCGGATTCCTCGACCGCGCGATCTCGGCGGCCAACCAGACGCCGCCGATTGAGCCATGAACGCCGTGTACTGCTGTTCGCCGTGCTCGCCGGGCTACCAGGAGCATCGGTGGCGCTAATCCTGCTATGGACGGGCGGTTTCACGCCGAGAGTGCAGTGGACGCTGGCTTTGCTCATCCTCTGTGGTTGGTGGGCGTTCACCGCGGCGCTGCAGCAGCGCATGGTGCATTCGCTGCGCACGATCTCGAACATGCTCGCCGCGCTGCGTGAAGAAGACTTCTCCCTGCGGGCACGCGGAGCGCGTACCGATGACGCGCTGGGTGAAGTTCTGTTGGAGCTCAATGAACTAGGCCAGACACTGCGCGAGCAGCGCCTCGGTGCTCTCGAAGCGACGGCTCTACTACGCAACGTCATGGCCGAAATCGATGTGGCCGTGTTCGCCTTCGACGCGGAACAGAAACTGCGGCTGGTCAATCAACGCGGTGAGCGTTTGCTGGCAAAACCGGCCAAGCGGCTGCTTGCGTGCCAAGCGACCGAGTTGGGCCTCGCCGAGTGCCTAACCGGCGATGCGCCGCGTATTGTGGAAATCACGTTTCCCGGAGGCGCGGGCCGTTGGGAGATTCGCTGCAGTGCTTTTCGCGAACGTGGCCTGCCGCACCAGTTGCTGGTTCTGTCCGATGTGACGCTGGCTTTGCGCGAGGAAGAGCGGCAGGCGTGGCGACGGTTGATTCAAGTGCTCCGACACGAGATCAACAACTCTCTGGCTCCGATCGACTCCCTGGCGGGAACTCTGGCAAACCTACTTCAGCGTGACCCGCGACCGGAAGACTGGAAAACGGACATGGGCGAAGGGCTCACCATCATCCGCGAGCGATCCAAGGCCCTCAACCGCATTATGACAGCGTACAGTCGACTGACCCGTCTCCCCAAGCCGAAGTTGGCGACTGTAAACGTGGACAAATGGGTGCGACGCGTGGCTGGTCTCGAGACTCGGCAGAACGTGATCGTTGCTGCCGGCGCGGAGGTGACCATAGAGGCCGACTGCGACCAATTGGATCAACTGCTAATCAACCTGGTTCGAAACGCCGTCGATGCCGCCCAGGAGACCAGCGGCGAGGTACGCGTTGGATGGGGCTACGCCGACGAACCCTCGCCCTGCCTCGAGGTTTGGGTCGAAGACGAAGGCCCCGGCCTGTCCAGCACCGAGAATCTCTTCGTTCCGTTCTTCACGACTAAGCCCAACGGCGCCGGCATCGGCTTGGCCCTCAGTCGTCAAATCGCCGAAGCCCACGGCGGCCGCCTGACGCTCGATAACCGGGTAGGCGGCCCCGGATGTCGGGCGAGCCTGCGACTGCCCGGAGATCAACCCCCAAGTCCACGCCGACATTCGTCCAACATAAGATAGACCCGAGGGTCCGCTCATCCTGGTTGGCTGTCTGAACTAACCTGACACCGTATGATCTACTCAGGACTGCCGCGACCGGCTCTTCGTATCATCAAGTGACACCGAGGGAACATGGGACAAGCTCATCGATGGCAACCCCGTCTACGATAACGGCATCGCCGGCAGCATGTTGCGGCAACGCCACTCGAGCTCGCACACCTTGCAGACAAATCGACTCCCACACGCTACAATAGAATTGAGTCTGTTTGAGAGCCTACTGCAATACCGACCAGGCCCGCGCTTGTCGACAGCAACAACGTCACAGGTTCGAGCCCTGCCGGGCGCATTGGCACGGGGCAATTGCTTATCACCTTAGTTCTGCGGGGACATTACCGATGGATTGGCAAGCCGTGATTCTCTTGCTGGCGATAGCCGCCGCAGTCTTCCTGGTCATAGCCCGCGGCGGAGGCACGTGAGGCCCAAACAAAAACTGCTAGGCGGAGCCCAGCCCCACACCAGATTAGTTGACCCATCTGAGCGCGCCGCGCCAAGAGCTTTCCCCGTATCCGCCCCCCCTATTGTCCGGACTGTCTTCGAACTATCATGTCAAAGTTGCGGACCAGGCTACGGTAGAGACTGAAGACTATTGCTGCGTAGGCGCCGGCTGCGAATACACTGCCTATGAACATGGTCACGCGCGTCGGTATCTCGTGGCCGGTGAACGATGTCCCCGAGATGAAGAGCCCCGACGGATCGACCAGAAACACTACGGCTGTATACGGCGAGAACGGAGCGAAGAAGGCCCCAACCTCCTCGCCGGCGGCATTAACGATAGCATACCCGATCACCGAGACCAACCCAAACAGCAAAAGCATCGTGCCCATGCTGGACATGACAGCCATCATGTTCGAATGGCTCTTCAGAGATATCTGTAGTGCGACGACGCATGCTAGCCCCGTGTAAATCAGCATCAGCACAGCCAGCTCGATTGATGATTCAAGCCAGATGCCCGCGCCAGGCCCCGACACGAGAAGGCCGTGGATAGCGATAAGAAGAAGGACGACTACAGGCCCCACTAGCATCGGGGCACAGAAGCTCACCAGCCCGCGCAACTTGCCCCACAGAATATACCGGCTGGTCAACAATGTCGTGAGAAGCAGATCCATTGTCCGGGCTTCCTTCTCCTTGGTCATTGATGTGGCGGCTGTATTCGTGGCGAATAGAATCGACAAAACAAACTGAATAACAGTAATAGCCGCGATTCCGATGCGCAACTCTTTAGACGTAATGCCGTTATCCCAATAGAACCACAAGAGACCGCCGGTTGTCACCAGACCGGCGACCAGGATCAGCCATCGCAGCCAGCTGCCCGACGTGGTCTTCGTCTTCGCCTCTCGCCAGGCAACCGGGTTCTTCCAGACCATGCGCGGTTTGCGGGTGCGATCGCCCTGGTCGCGACTTGTGAAGCGCCCCAGAAGCGCCGTTAAGATGGTAGGCTCCCCCGTCTTCACTCCGCGACGAACGAACGCGATGCTCGATACGGTAAGCAATAGCGCCAATCCCAGCGTCCACATAACATAGAAGCCCGACGGGTTTGCCAAAGCATATCTACTGATCGCGGAATAGCCCGCAAGCTGGGCAGGCGACGGTGCCTGCACGGTGTTGAGAGCCACATTGAGCGCCAAAAACGGGTGAAACGGGGTCAACCAGCTCATCTTCTCGCCGTCGATGTTTGCCGGGGCAGCGTCGACCCATGTACTGTTCCACGTACCGAGCACATAAACGATTAGAAGGTACAAAGCGATAAGTAGATAGAACGAGAAGATCGTCCGACGCGTACCGACCCCGGCCATGGCAACGAAGATCGCCAGCGCACCTGTTAAGATGGCCGTCGCGCCGGAGAGGATGAAACTTTCCATGATCTGAGAGGTAGTGACGCCACCGTAGAGCATCGTCATAAGAAAGATCGGCAATCCCGCCAACAGAAGGAGAATAACGAAAAACAGCCGGCTCATGAGCGAGCCGAAGACGATCTGTCCGCTGGTCAGCGGCGTGGAAAGAAGGATGTTGAACGTCTGAGCGTCCCGTTCCTGGGTGATGGCCGATGCCGTGAACGCCGGCGCTAGAAAGCAGATGAGCGCCAGCTGAGTTATCGACGCCCATTTGAAGGTCTGCGATGCACCCTTCGCGAGCTTGTCCAGCGACGCATCTTGGCCTGCCGTGTAGGATAGCAGCGAGAAGGAGATGACCATCAACAGTATACTCAGGTATCCCGCGCGAAGCCACAAATGTCTCGGGCGCCGAGACCCACCCTGAACCACTCTAACAAGGATGGGGTTCGCCGGCAGCAGATGCCAGCCCCAGAGCCACAATCTCGACAGTACTGCATTCACGCCAAGCTACCTGTAGACACGCTCGAACAGTTCTGGTGTACTACCCTTCTGAGGCCTAACGGACGCACCATCACACTTCACAAGGGTCTCTGACAATCGCCCGCAATTCATCGAGTGCCATCTACTGCACTATTCCCTTCGTAAGACGCATGAACGCTGTTTCAAGGTTGACGTCCTCCGCCTTTATCTCGCTCACCTTGAAGTTGTTGTCCAGCAGGAGGCGCGTCAGGCCCGAGAAGTCGTTCGTCTTCTTCTCAAGTTCGACCACAAGCTTGCCGTCAGACTGTGTCACGCTCTTGACGCCACGCGTACGTTGTAACAGTAAAGACGCCAAGTCCTGCTGTTCAACGACGCAGACATGTAGCTTCGTGCCGGTGTCCGCCCGCCGGAGGATGTCCTTCAACGTGCCGTGGAGCAACAGCTTGCCCTGCTCAATGATGCCGACTGTGGTGCACAGCTCCGCCAGTTCGTGCAGAATGTGGGAACTGATGATGATGGTCTTGTGCATCCGCCGCAGTTCCTTCAACAGCTCGCGAATCTCTATGCGTGCCCGTGGGTCAAGCCCGCTCGCGGGCTCGTCGAGCAGGAGCACCTGTGGATCATGCAGAAGGACACGTGCGATGCTAAGCCTCTGCTGCATACCACGCGAAAGAGAGTCGACAAGAGCGTCGCGTTTGAACACCAAGTCTGTTAACTCGAGCACGTCGCCGACCACACGTGTCCGCTGCTTGCCGGTGATGTTGTACGCGCTGGCGAAGAACTCCATGTATTCCTGGACAACCATGTCCTCGTAGGCGCCGAAGAAATCCGGCACATAGCCGATCAGCGGTCTTATTCTGCGAGATTCATAACCGACTACATAGCCGCACACGCGGGCTTCACCCCAGGTCGGTTGAAGCAGCGTCGCGAGAATCTTGATCGTCGTCGTCTTGCCGGCACCGTTGGGTCCTATGTACCCGAAGCACTCGCCCTCCTCGATGTTGAGTTCGAGGTTGTCCAACGCAACGAGCTTTCCATAGCGTTTTGTCAGATTGATCGTTTGAACTATCACACGCGAAACCTCGAATCAGTACGCTGGCATCCTCATAGAGGGCCCGACTATGAACCGCCACACACACTCTTACACCGCACCGTGCCTCATCCGTTTGAAAAGTGGCGAATGGTGGAACACGGAGTGTTCGCTTTCTCATTCCTCACGCGCCGTCCCTATCCTTCCCATCCACCTGGCGGGCGGTGTTTACCGGAATACGTATTCGGTACATTGTCCATGACTTCCTCTCATCTGGCGTGACCGTCCGGAACGGCCTATCGCCCCTTCGCGTTGCCAGGCGAACCGGGCCCGGCTCAGCGGCGAAACCGATCAGATAAACACAGTCACGCCGGAACTGTTCTCTGAGATCGAGTTGGCGCAAACGGTCGTGCGCGAAGGTGTTCAAACCCATCATGTACTCCCGTTCGCTGGCGCTTCTAAACACATTGTACTCGCCGAGCGTCGATAGCAGTAGCAAAGCCTCCTGCTCACTGCCTGAGGTAACGCGTGTTTCCTCCTCACCAGTGTATATGGTCCGCAACAACCCACGATACGGTTTGTCCCAGCGCTTATCCTGCATCTTCGCGAGGGTGTACTCGCCCATCCGCTCGTACACTTTCTCCGTGTCGTCTAAGTCGCCGTAGCATCGCTCATACAATCTTACCTTACTGCCGTCAGACGGAACGTCGCCGATCGGATAGGCGTAGATATAGTCGCCCCGGTCGGATAGCAATCCGATGGACGAATTGGCATCATAGACATCAAGAACAGTGTGGATGATGTAACAGTTCCTCAGGTCCGCCCCGAGGTCATTGACTACATAACTGTCGGGAGTCATGCGCCAATCGAGAGCACCGCCGCCGTATTTCCTGGTCGTAATCCTACCGGTGACCCGTCCGCCGAGAGGCCCCTCCCATCGTCCCGCGAGCCGCTTGAGAGTAGCCCGGAAACGAACGCCCTCCATGACCGCACTGGCGGGAACCAGACGGTACTCACCAGGGTCGGCGTAGGGCCCACTTCCTTCGTACACGCTGGGCACTGGTGACGGAAGAAGGTAGCAGCGCGTAGGTCCCGGCTTGATATCAGTAATGGCGTCCGACGGAAGCCACAGATCAAGCTTGGTATCCCACGGTGTCTTGAGCCCGAAGAATGCTGTCGCATAACCGAAAGGCTCATCCGCGACTGCGTCGACGATGCTTATCTGATGCAGCTTCGTTTCGATTCCCAGAACGGCCTTGACCGCGACGATGCTCAACACGGCCGTGGCTGACACGACCAGTCCGAAGACGCCCCAACTGTGGTGTTTCAGACCCTTCGAGCTGAGGACCGCCCACGATCCGAACGTCGCAATACCAACGTAAGCCACAGAAGAAAGCACCGCGATAAGCAGATAAACGCCCCCCTTAGTGGCAAACCCCACCGCGCTGATCACATGGTTGAACAGCGATTTCGACGAGATCGACACGTCTGTTTGATCACGTGTCTTAAGACTCAAGATCTTCCGGAAAAACTGAGTGGGACTTCCCTCTTCCTTGAAAAGGTCCCGAAGCGCCACAGCCGAGAAGATCACACATCCGCGACCAACACGCATCCGGGTCAGCACGTCACCGACCGATTCCTCACGAATGATTACCTGGGCCTCATCGCGGACGGACGCCCGCACTACCGGTATCGACGTCCTGTACGGACCTTCCTCAGGTGTGCCCAGGAGCTTGTGACGCAAAGTACCAAGATCAGCGCTAGTGCCGATCTCACCGAGCGTCACCGGAAGCACCTCGTCGAGGACCGGAAACATGGATAGAGAACCCGCCGTACGAGAGGCAGTGATAACAAGCGTGCCGCCCCGGTGAACCCACTCCACAAGCGCTGCAAGCTGGGCAGGTGTCAGCTCTTCAGGCCGGGCCTCGTCCCAGATGATATGGTCCACGATCTCCAACCCGATCCACAGCTCGGGCAGATCCAGTGCCGACAAGTGGCCGACCACCAGTGGACGATCGTACAGGTCCGTCTGATCGCCCTGGACAAGATCAAGCACTCGCCCGATCGAACTCGATGACACTTCGAGAATGAGCAGGTGATCGTCAGAGATGGGCTGAGGACGTTGAGACGGGATCGGCTTGGTCGTAAGCTGTCCGTTGCAGACAACCTCGACAGCCTCGCCTTCACCATCCATAAGCTCGAGGGAAAACAAAGACCGCCCCTCCTTCGGATTGGCAGGGACATAAAGGTAATAGCGGTTTGATCCGCCGCTATCGGCCAAGAGGTGCACTTCGACAGCGTCGTAGCAGAGATCGCCGTCGTCGTCGAACTGGGACATCCTCAAGACGCCGTCGAAACTCGGTTGGCCTTCGATGCTGACATCCACAATGACGACCGCCCACGCCCCGGTGCGAACCACATCACCACCGCGGGCTATGTGATCGGTGCTGCCCGCAACCGGGATGCCCACATGGCTGACATCGACCAGCACGCGGGCAAACGCCGGCGACACGCCAGTGACTATCACCAATCCAGCGCAGAGAATCGCCGTCGAGAATCCCGCCCTGCCGACAATCGAGTGTCTACCGCAACTCATCAATCACACCGGTATTCGTACGGGGTGCGTTCCGGGCGCACCTTCCACCTGGGCCACATACTAATGGACGGTTGAACGACGGAATTGTAGGGTGCGTTCCGAGCATACCTTTTCCGCGGGCACAACATAATTCCCGAAGGCCTCACCCGATCTGGCGACACCGCAAGCGTCGATCATTGTACCCTCACCGAAAGCATGGGACAACTTGAGCATCCGACGTCCTCGGCTCTTCGCACGATGCAGCCCAACCACCGGAACAGACCGACAACTTTCAACATGCGTCGTGTGAACAAGCCGACTGCGAGTTGCTGATCCCAGGCACGGTCAGTCCGGGCCTACCCGCACCGGGTTCCACTCGGGTGCCACTGGTAGCTTGCTGCCGGGCACTTGTCGAGCAATGCACGGGCGGATAAAGTCTGGGGGTGGGGGGCGACCATCTAACCGAAGACACGTGCGCACAGCTTGCCCGTGCCGTCTGCCCCGCCGCGCTTCACGAATGACATCCAGGACCGCAAAGCGACATGCAGCCTCGTCTTACACTGTGATTGCGCGCTACTCGTCGAAATATGTCTGGAACTCGGCGAAATCTACAAGGTCCACATCGCCGTCATCGTCGAAGTCGAAAAACGGACAGACGCCGCCGACCGAGACGCCAGAGCCTTCCATACACGCTTCGAACGTAACGTAATCATCCAGATCTACGTCATTGTCGCTGTCGAAGTCTCCAGGCAAATCGCACTCGTCCGGAACATCGTTGCCGTTGTAGTCTTCGCCGAGCCCGCAACCCGGCACGTCGCAAGGCCCCCAAGGATGTCCACAGTCAAGTTCACATTCGTCGGCAATATCGTTGCCGTTGCAATCCTGAGAATAAGGGAAGTTCGGAAAACCGCCTTCGCAGAGTCCGAAGTGCTTTATGACCCAGGCAACATCAGACGGGTTCACCTCCCCATCACCGTTGGCGTCAGCCGAGTCACACTCTACGTCGCCCGTGCCCACGGAACAGCCGATCCGCATCTTCACAAAAGTCGTATCCAGCGCGTTTACTTCACCGTCGCAATTGACATCACCGGGACACCAGACCCAAAGAAATGCCCGGGACTGACCGTTGATAAGACCATGCCCGACGATGGTGAGGTTGTCGTTGAGATCGTTCGCCGACAGAAACTCCCAGTCACCGCACATCGGATTCACGTAGTCGTTCAGGTCAACCAACTGGCCGCCGTTCCAGATGAAGGCGTGACTGTAGCCTTCCGTTTCCGATTGACCGATGACGAAGCCGGATTCGCTGACGGCATAACTGTTGCTATACTCTCCGCCCGGAAATGTCCCCAGGTCGATAATGCCCTCACCACCCCACACGCAAGCGTGGTCAAAGTCGCCGGCCTGGGACGTCCCGACCGTCAGACCGGCGTTGCTGATATCCCCGCCCCAGGCGTGTTCACCCGTTGGCAACGGATCGAGAATCGTGAGAGTATCGCCATCCCAGACAAACGCACCGACACCATGAATCCCACCGACCACCTGTCCGAGGTCGTTGATGCCATGGGCCCAGGAGTAGGGCCCCTCGGGATCGGCGACGTAGTCCATGACATCATCTTGCCAGATGAATGCATGAGTCTCACCCGTGCCGGTGGAGCATGTGCCGATGACCTGCTCCGCATCATTGATGTCATAAGCGGCGCTCTCACCGCAACAAGGTAGCGTGCCCAGGTCGATCATCGTCGCGCCGTCGTGCAAGAACGCGTGGTGGCTTCCGTAGGCATCTTCGGCTCGGCCCACGACGTGGCCGTTGTTGTTAATTCCGTACGCTGAGCTGACATCTCCGCCAAGAGTGCCAAGGGACGTCATCGCTCCCCAGATAAAGGCCATGGAGTCCAGCGGCGTTCCTGCCCACGCGTAGCCGGCAACCTTACGGCTGTCGTTTATGCCACACGCCTGACTATCCGAGTAGTCCGGAAGCGTACCGAGATCCAGTACTGTATAGTGTTGCGCGGATTCGACGCGGGACTCGCCCAACGCCACGACTAGCCCACATGCCAGTGAGAATCCGATCCGATAGTTGATTCGTTTCATGGTTGACCTCCCGATTACTGCCCCGAGTGATGAATTGTGAATATCTTCCGGTATCGTTGGCAACTGTGATGCTCAGACTTGTCGTCGCGAATGGTAGATCCACCCACGAGTTCACCTGGACGGTGTGCATCCCCTCCAGGAAGAACACGCCGAAACCCCAAGTCCCCGTCACGCGAGTCAGCGGTCGAATGCCTGGGCCAGGGTTGCAACTTCGTTATGGATGTCCTCGTCTGGTCTACCATTCCCCTCCCCCGATTGCCGTTACCAATTCGGAAGGAGCATCTCGGGAAAGAAACGAACAATATTGAGTATACCTCGCGTACACGCCACCAACAAGCTGCAAAGCACGAGTGTACAGTCGCTCAAGCCCACGCCCGATGCAACCGGAATCTAGGACAGCCGACATTGCCGACCCGAGCAGTTAATCCAGGGGAGCATGTGAGACAGGGCGCTCACAATCACCAGAATATGAGGCGGGTGGTCCATGGCACTGGCAGTGGGGAACGCAAACCAACGCACTCTCCGCATCCTCGATATCGGGATGTGGCCCACACCATCAATGGCCAGACCCGGAACTTCAGGCGCGACGAAGCACTATAGCCTAATCAACCCAAACGTAGCGGTTGGAATAGAGCAATTCACGGACAGTACCGGCGATAGAATGCTACGAGGAAAAGAGCTTGCTCTAAGCTCTGTCTGAAGGATGCTTAAGTAGTGCACCACGACACCTCGTTTGGGCAATAGGAACAGGACCCGCTGGAACCCCATGTGCAGTGTCAGCATGGTCCTGCAACCCCGTAAAAGCACATGGCCACGCAAGCGTGGCCATGGCACCTGACAGTATGTCTATCACGTCACGTATTGCAGAATGCTACGTCGCTTCGGTGTCGCCGGCAGCCACGGGTTCAGCCCGATCGTCTTCCTTCTCCTTGTCCTTTATGAGCGATTCGTCGACCACACCCTTCAACAAAAGCATGGGCAGGTCGTCTTCGCCCTCGGAGGTCTTGACCGTGACCTCGACCTTGTTCTTGCCAACGAACTCGCCGCGGAGCATCGCCTCGGACAGAGCGTCCTCGACGTACTGCTCGATGGCCCGGCGAAGCGGTCGGGCGCCGAACTTCTCGTCCGTCCCCCGATCGATAAGGAAGTCCTTGGCGTCTTGCAGAACATCGAGTACGAGGCCCTGCTCGTACAACCTCTGGGCGAGCTTGGCAAGCTCCAGATCGACGATGCTCACCATGTTCTTATGCGTCAGCTTCCTGAAGACGACGATCTCGTCCAAGCGGTTCAGGAACTCCGGCCTGAAGTGATCCTCCAGTTCGGTCTTGAGCATCGTCTTCATCTTCTCATAGGACATGTCCTCGCTACGCTTCTGGAACCCGAACTCCTCCTGAACCGTGATGCGATGAGCACCGACGTTGCTCGTCATTATCAGGATGACGTTCTTGAAATCGACGTGGCGCCCAAACGAATCGGTCAACCGCCCTTCCTCCATGATCTGGAGGAGCATATTGAATACGTCTGGATGGGCTTTTTCGATCTCGTCCAGCAGAATCACAGAATATGGACGGCGGCGAATCCGCTCGGTAAGCTGCCCTCCCTCTTCGTAACCCACATAACCCGGAGGCGCACCGATGAGTCTCGATACGTTGTGCTTCTCCATGTACTCAGACATGTCGAGCACGAACAGCGCATCCGGATCGCCGAACATGAACTCAGCCAGGCACTTCGCCAGATATGTCTTGCCGACGCCGGAAGGCCCGACAAAGACGAAGCTACCCATGGGCCTGTTGGGGTCTTTCAGCCCGCTACGACTGCGACGCACCGCTCGGCCAATTGCGCTGACCGCCTCTTCCTGGCTTACGATCTTCTTGTGCAGTTCCGTCTCGAGGCTCAGCAGACGGTCCGCTTCGTCCCGCCCCATCTTGGTCAGCGGGATACCTGTCATCGAGCTGATAACCTCGCATATCACCTCATCATCAACCACGCCGTCGATCTCGTGGGTCCGTTCTCGCCATTCTTTCTGCAGAGACTTCCTCTTGAGCTTGATGGACTCCGACAGATCGCGCATCTGAGCGGCTCGCTCATAATCCGCGTTCTTGACGGCTTCGTCCTTCTCGGCGCTGAGCTTCTCGATCTCGTGCTCCAGCTCGGTAAGGTCTGGCGGTTTGGTCATCGACTTAAGCCGGACACGGGCGCCGGCTTCATCCATCACGTCGATCGCCTTGTCCGGTTGAACTCGTGCGATGTACCGAGCCGAAAGCTCGACCGCCTGCTCCAACGCGGCGTCGGTAATCCGAACACGGTGGTGGGCTTCGTAACGGTCGCGAAGCCCCTTGAGGATAAGGACCGTCTCTTCCTTGTTGGGCGGTTCAACGATGATCTGCTGGAAGCGGCGTTCCAGGGCAGTGTCCTTCTCGATATACTTGCGATACTCATCAAGCGTCGTCGCACCGATGCACTGAATCTCGCCGCGACTCAACGCCGGTTTGAGAACGTTTGAAGCGTCAATGGCACCTTCGGCGCCGCCCGCTCCGACGAGAGTATGCAACTCGTCAATAAAGAGAATGACGTTCCCCGCACGGCGGACCTCGTTCATGACGGCTTTTATGCGTTCCTCGAACTGCCCCCTGTACTTGGTCCCCGCAACCATCATCGCCAGGTCGAGCACAACGATGCGCCGATCAGCCAGCAGTTCCGGTATACTGCCGTGAATTATCTGCTGCGCCAGCCCTTCAACAATGGCTGTCTTTCCCACACCGGCTTCGCCCAACAGCACCGGGTTGTTCTTCTGGCGTCTGCAGAGAATCTGGACTATTCGTTCTATCTCAGATTGCCGGCCTATCACCGGATCGAGCTTGTCCTGTCGGGCAATCTCCGTGAGGTCTCGACCGAAGGAATCCAAGGCAGGCGTCTTGCTCTTGCCCTTCTTGGGCTCGCCGATCGGACCGGGGCCTCCCATATCCTCCGTCTCCACGTTCGCCCCCAGAAGGTTAAGCACCTCCTCGCGAACCTCCTCCAGCTTGAGATTCAGGTTCATCAAAACCTGAGCAGCCACACCGTCCTGCTCGCGCAGCAAGCCCAACAGCAGATGTTCGGTCCCCACGTAGTTGTGGTTCAGGTTTCGAGCTTCCTCGATAGCGTACTCGATGACCTTCTTGGCACGGGGCGTCTGAGGCAGCTTGCCCATCGTGACCATGTCGGGCCCGCTCTTGACCAGCTTCTCAACCTCCAGGCGAACTTTGCGCAGATCAACCTCGAGATTCTTGAGCACATTGGCACCAACTCCCGAGCCTTCTTTAACCAGCCCGAGAAGAATATGTTCAGTGCCGATGTATTCATGGTTGAATCGTTGCGCTTCCTGGTTGGCAAGCGCCATCACCTTGCGAGCTCTGTCTGTGAATCGCTCAAACATCTTCCGCGGTCTCCTGCGTACGGGCGGACCGTCCCGCCTTTCGCCAGATCAACACGAAGCGGTAAATCCGGGGTGCTGCTTGACACTCCCGGCTGAGTCCGGAGACAGCATAAACGGCTGCTCCAAACTAATTTGTCCGAGATTATAGGCCCACTTACACGGGATTGTAGCACCCCCGTGTTGGACCATCAACCAAACCCGCCATCCCTTCACGCATGGCGTTCTTCCAGTCTATCGACACTCCAGCACACCCAAATGAAACCGGCATCTCTTCCTTCCCGGCAACACCGCATCTGCAACGTCCGGTAGTGTTCACACAAGCAGGAATGGCCTATCAAGATCGGTGCGGGCCAAGTGTCCGATGTCTTCATAGCGCTCACGCCCTTGATGGACGGTGTCTGACCGAATAAGAAGGGCACTGCGAGAAATGCCCAAAAAGGACCCAGAGGTTGTCCACTATGGACGAAGATCTCTCAGCGGCGCTCGACACCCTCGGGGAACACGGGCAACGGCTGCGCGCCGAGTACCGGTTCGATTGGCCGCAGGGTGCCCAGCAAACCGTCTGTTGGTTGCGCCTGACGTTCGGCGTTCCGGACCTCCCCCCCATCGTTGGAGTTGTGGGCGGCGCGTCTTCGGGCAAATCCACGGTGTTTGATAATCTCCTCGGCGGCCATGAAGCAAGCCGCATAACCGCCCGAGGCCACGCCACAAGAGGCCCGGTTCTCGCTGTCCACGAGACCTGTCGCACGAAGATCGAAACGCTGATCGAATCCAGACGGCTCTTTCCCGGACTAGACACTGCCACCGTCGAGATCGACGCCCGGACGGAAGGTGATCCGGGGCGGCTGGATGTTCTGTATCATCAGGTCGAGTCTCTGCGTAACGTGCTCCTGCTGGACACGCCTGACTTCACGTCCGAAGCCGCCCGGCAGGAAGGCGATGTTCTCTGGGCTTTGCTTCCCTGGTTTGATCGCGCTGTGATCGTGGTCGACCGTGAAAGGTGGTTCGATCGCCAGTCCATCTCGACCTTACGGACAGAGTCGGCGCGCTTCAGCCAAGAGCGGCTTGTCCTTTTCAACCGAACTCAGGAGGGAACTCTCTCGGACCCGGAGCTCGACGCGTTGCGGGGGCAGGCAGACCGGCTGGCGGCCACGAACATGGTGGTTCTCGAGTTCCGTCGCGGGAGAGGACTATGCAAGTTCCCGCCGGGGACGTTTGACGACGTGCTGGGTTTCTTGGCTCAAGAGAAGCACGACCGGACACCGGGGCTAATGCGCGTAGCCGCTGATGCCTCCAACGACGTGCTCAACCAGAACGAAGAGCGCCGCGCTAGATTAGCTGAGCTCAAAGATGCCCTGCGTCGTGCCGTCGATCGCACAACGCCATCACCACGCGAGACGATGACCGCCCTTATGACTCGCCCAGAGCGCGAACAGATGGAGATAGTCTCCCGGGTTCTGCGCGTCCAGGAAACGAAGGAATGGCTCACCGCCCAGACCCGTCGCTTCGAAAACGCTCTGCGGCAAGTGCCCCTCGTCGGCTCGCTCATGGGTCGAGGGCATGATGATCTGGAACTCACATCAGATGAGACCGACCGCCACGCCATTGCATTCTCGTACTTCCGCGCTGTGGCGGGCAGGCAATCACACGAGGTTCAAAGAGCCGTAAAGGCGAGCGCGTTTTGGGATGAGCTGCGCCGGTGGACGGGTCTGACGCCAGGCGAAACCGGATTCGACAAGAGCGAAAGCACGCCCGATCGCCTGCGGACCCAGATCGATGATTTCGATGCTGCTCTGCGGCGATGGAACGCACGGGTCGAGCAGGAATGCAAGGGGATAAACCCGAATATCAAAGGTGCCGTGGGTGCAGGAGTGTTGGGGATTGCCATCGTCCTTGTTGCAGTTCCGGGTCCGGTGGCAATCTTGACTCTGGCATCCGCAAAGGGCGCCGTGGTGGCTGCTTTGGGCAAGCTCGCGATGGCTTCGGGAGCCGGAGCGGTGTTCGGCAAGCATTTCACCCGGTTGGTAAGCGTGGTACAGGAAAAGCTGATAGGCAGTGAGGAGTTCGCAGCCGTTCAGAAATCCGCGGGCGTCTTTCACACCGGCTTGCAAGAGGCGGGCCGGCGCCTGGCGGCAGAAGCGATAGGCGAAGCAGAGGAATTGGTGCTCCCCGAAAACGATCCGCTTCATCGCGCTCTCGAACGATTGCGGGCTTCGTGAGAGGATCGGGAATGTGTCATTGATGGTAACTGCAGTCGACAAAACCCCTTTCGTGAACGATCTTGGCGAGATCAACCGCGACCTGGCTGCCCTTTTCCACTGTGAGCCGGCACGGATTGCTTTGGGAGCGGACGCGGCTTCGGGCGACAATCTGGTGGTCTGCGGGCTGCTTGGTGGCAAGGACGTCGGCAAGTCCACACTTATCAATGCCCTGGCGAACACCGAGGTGTCCAGAGAATCGCTCGAAGTTAGCGAGGGCACATCCAGACCCATCGCCTATGTACACGAGGACATGCAGCGCGTCGTGACCACCAGGTTGCGCGAGATCGATCATCACGTTCCGGTCGACGTAGCCACCCACAACGCTGACATCCTGCGCAACGTCGTGCTCGTCGATCTGCCGGATTTCGACAGCGAATTCCCCGACCACCTGCGAATCGTCCGGGCGGTCGCCCCACTGCTGGATCGCGCGATCTGGGTCCTTACACCGCGCAAAATCGGCGATCGTGCATGGGTCGAGATGTTCCGCAGCGTAATCAAAGATGCGCGAAACGTCTTCTGCGTGCTCAACAAGGTCGACGAACTGCTCGCGGACGGTCTGCCGCCGACTGGCAAGAACGGGTCGGGAAACGCCGCCAAGGACCGGTTGGCTGAAGCGTTCTGGCAGGATCAGCACGAGTGGGTAGCCAGTTCGATTGAGACCGCCGGTTGTGCTCAATCGACAGACCGCCGCTTTCTTGTATCCGCCGCCTTCAATGAGCCCGACCGGTTCGTACGCCGTACCGCTACTGTGTGGGACGACCCGGACTTTGCAACCTACCGACCAGACGCGCCGACCGTCGAGAAAATCGCGCACTTCGCTTGCAGCGAATTGGACAGACTTCGCGAAGCTGTGCTAGGTCCGGTCACCGTCGAGGAGTCAGACGAGATCAAACGGGCCAACCGCGCCTGCGAACGAACCGTAACAGCCGCCCGGATCGCAGAGCACTATGAGCTCGACCGAACGATCGAGCGACTGGCTGACGCATCTTCGCCCGGGTACTACCAGCGCGTTTTCAACGAAGCCATCGGCCCGGAGTACTGCCAATCCGTGGGCGACTCACTCCGGGCACACGCAAGGTCCGACACCGGACTCGCCGACGAGTTGCTCGAACACCGAGCCTTGCGCTGGCCTTTGCTTCGACTTGTCTATTGGCCTTTCGGTTGGATGTCGCGAATGGTCGGCAGGCGGATCGGCCCGGCGTCGGCCAAGGGCCGCACTACCGGCGACGTCGAGCTAAACCTGGAGGGCCAAACGCTCACCGGAAGGGTTGATCTGATGCGGGCTCGCATCCTGGCGGACCACGCCCTGGTCGATAAGCAGCTTCATCTCACCAGCGAACTGCCGGACTCCACAACGCTCGCCGATCAGGCGACAGCCGGAATCCACGGCTTAGGTCCGGCAATCGAGAAGAAGCTCCTCGACACGATCCGGGGGAAAGACCGTCGCCCGTCCCTTCTCGGCAAGGCTGCTCTGTGGTGTGTTCTGCTGTGGTTTCCACTGGTCCAGCCGATCGCCGAGGGAATACTGGAGATTCTCTCCCAGGGCGGCACGATCGACACCGTCCATGGCCTCTACAAGATCGTGGCCGCTTTGTCCGCACCGAGGCTGATCGCCGGGATCGCGATCGTGGTGGCTGTCTACGTCGCCCTGCTCGCCGGGATGTACGCTCGAGGCTTGCGTGCGGTCCGCCGGGCGCGAGAGTTGCAGGACGAATCTTCACCATGGACCCAGGGCGTCGAGGAAACCCTGACGACACAAGTCGCATTGCCGCTGGCGAGACCATTCCTCGATCGACATGAAAGACTAACCACCCTGCAAGCACGGCTCGAGCATGTCCCACAAGGCTAAGGCCACGGGCCACCCGCCTTGGAAGTGAAGCCAGTGAAAGACCTGTAGTTCAGATTCCTCTACCGTCGACGTCTGACCAACGCCAACGCACCAAGCGAAAGCAACGCCAAACTCGATGGTTCAGGAACTTCGGAGGCGACTCGAAACCCGAGAGTGAGGTACTCCCAGATCGGGCCGAGGTGGCCCCGGGTGGAGGACGTGAGGTAGGTGTAGTTGCTGATGTAAGACCCGCCCCGCTGCCCGCGACTGGAGCCGGCCCCGTAGGCGGGATCGCTGTGCGGGCTTTCCATCCATTCCCGAACGTTGCCCATCATGTCGAACGTGCCGTTGAGTTCCACGCTGCCAGTGCCGACATCCCAAGGCTGGGTGCCAGGCTCGTAAGCGTAATTCGCCTCAACATCTTCGATGGGCCGCGAATCGCCAGGAGTGGCGTAGGTCTGGAGGCCCGTGTTGTTCCAGTAGCCCGCCTTGACCCACTCATCCTCGGTCGGCAGATAGTAGAATGCGTCCTTATGACGGTAGAGGTTCGTACCGTTGTCGGCCTCGGATTCGATCCAGGTGTCGAACATATAACCGTCTTGGCCCTGCGTGCCTGTGAACTTGTACGCAGCCTGATGCCCCGTGCTGATGTTTAGCCAGTTGACAAACTGGGCCGCCTCGTACCAGCTCGCCTCGTTGGTCGGCACGTTCGTGCCCGTCCAGTAGGGGCTCTCGTCATACGCAGACCTTGGGTCGCCCGTCACCGGGACACCCAGCTCGGCCTGGAACTTGCTCCACTGGTCGTTAGTGATCTCGTAGACGCCCATGCGGTAGTCATCACGATCGACGCCCGTGAACGTGTAGTCGCTACCCGCCGGCCAACTGCCAAGGTCGCCCGCATCCCCAGAGATCGGCACGAAGTCGATGGTGAACTGATTCTCGCCCGTGCCGAACACGTCCGCCTGAGCGTTGCCAACGCAGGCCAATCCCACTGCCGCCACCGCCAGAAGAATCGTGCTGGAGCTCTTCATCCTTACGTCCTCTTTTTTGGTGTGCCCTGCGAAATGCTGCTCACAAGTAGACCCATCTTAGCAACACTGCAGATCGGATGCAACCCGTAGGTGCCCCATCCTTGCAGCAAGGGTGGGGGACGGACCGGCCAAACACGACGCAGGTTCCTTAACCACCTGCCAATCCGTCCCTCACCCGTCGCCTTTAGCGAAGGATGGGGCACCCGCCTGTTACATTGCCACATGAACGAAGACCATGCTGTGCGACACTTGGTATGTTGTAGAATTATCAGGGGCGCGAGCCATTACACGGAGGACCAGCCATGAACAGCTCAGCCGGTTTCGGCATGGTCGCTGCGACACTCTTGACGTTGCTGCTGCCCGGGTGCGGGGAGATTGGCGATATTCCCGCTCCTAAAGACGCCGAACTCCAGGCGCGGATCGTCACCGGCAGGTACATGGCCGGCGAGTATCACGACGCTATCGACAGCACACGCGATGAGCCGTTCGAGATCTATCACTGGAAGTACACACAAGGCGTGTCGCTGTGGGCGCTCTTGCTGCTGGATGAGAAGCTGGATAGCCCTCTCTACACCCGGCAAGTCCGGGCTTCGCTCGAAAGCTACGACGCCAACGGCCGCATCAAGATTCACGGCAGTAGCGAACCGATCGACTACATCGGTGCGATGGCCCACGCCATTGTTGAATACTCTCAGCGCAGCGGCGACGATCGGTTTCTCGACGATGCTCTCGAAGCCGCCCGGTTCTTCCACGAAGACGTCGCACGCACGCCCGAGGGGCTCATCGCGTACCACAGCGACCCGCAGCGAGGTCGAATATGGATCGATGCGCTTTTCATGGTGACCCCGCTGATGGTCAAAGCCGCGGCGATTCTGGAAGACGACGGCTACTACGACGACGTGCTCGACCAATTCCGCGGATTCAGCGAGAAGCTCCGTGACGAGGACACCGGACTCTACCATCAGGGTTTCAACTGGCATGGAACGGGCGCGTCGCCGGGTCTGTGGGGCCGGGGCAACGGCTGGATGGCGATGGCGATGGTCGAGTGTCTGGAAACATTGCCCGAGGACTACCCGGGAAGAGACGAACTGCTGTCGCTATACCGCGAGCTCATGGCTGCCGTGGTTGCCCATCAGGGTCCGGGCGGAATGTGGCATCAGCTTCTCGACAGGTATGACAGCTATGAAGAGACCTCGTGCACCGGGATGTTTATCTACGCTCTGACGCTGGGCGTGAAGCGCGGCTGGCTGGACGACCAATACAGCGGCCCGCTCGAGCGGGCACACACCGGATTATCGCGTATGATCTCTATCACCGGGAACATCGACAACATATGCCCGGGGACGACTACACAGTCATCCGAAGACGGATACCTCAAGAAAAGCCCCAAACGCAACGAATCCCACGGCGTGGGCCCGGTGATGCTGGCTCTCTATGGACTTATGCCCGAGGCCGACAACGCGGAGTGACGCATGATGATATTCAGGGTGTTTCTCGCGACCGCGCTTACGGCGACCTTGCTCTTTGCGGGTTGCAACCCTTCGGCCACCGACTCGACGATCTACCTTCCCGTATGGATCGACACCGAAGGTGGCAGCGGCGCAGACGGCGTGGTCATAGCCGACATCGACGGCGACGGGGATCTCGATGCGGTCAGCGCCTGGGAAGGCAGCAGCCGCGTAAGATTGCACCGTTCGCTGGACGGGGGTTTGTGGTTGAACTCCACAATCGCCGAGGGAGCGGACGTCTCAGGTGTCGAGGACGTAGCTGTAGCTGACCTCGACGGTGACGGTGATCTCGACGTGATCGCCGCCTGCGAAAGCGGAGCCGTCACCTGGATCAAGCACGAAGAAACGTGGCTGAGCTTCGTAATCGATGTGTCGGCGGATGTCGGGTGCGGCAGTTGGATCGACGTCGAAGCCGGCGACCTGAACGGCGACGGTCGCCCGGAGATTGTCGCCGCCTGCAAAGGCGGTGGCTGGATCAGCGTGCTGCACTCGCCCGAGCCGCCCGTGAGCGGTGCCTCATTTGAGCGGACCGACATCGACACTACTGCGCGACAAAAGGCAAGTTGCGTGTGCCTTGTCGACATTGACTCAGACAGCGACCTCGACATCGTCTCAGCCGCTCGCGAGGAAACTGTCGACAACATCGTCTGGCACGAGAACCCCGGCCCGGAGGTCTCGCTGGTCGAGCCCTGGAGCGAGCATGCAATCGGGCGGATGCACGATGCATTCTGGCTTGACGTGGGCGATATCGACGGCGACGGGCGACTCGACATAGCCGCCAGCTCCTGGGAAAACGCCGAGTTTGCCTGGTTCCGCCAGGGCGAAGACCCACGCGACGATTGGACGAGGTTTCATGTGGGTCAGTTTCATTCAACGCGCGGAGCCGGCATTACAATCACCGACCTCGAAGGTGACGGGAAGATCGATCTCGTTGTGAGCACCTATCGAGATGGCCGAGTTACGGTGTTCCGCCCCATCACATCGGTGACCGAACTGTGGTGGCCAACGACCATAGCCACGCCCGGCGGTCGACTGGACCTGGTGCCGGTCGAGGACCTCGATGGTGACGGGCGCCTGGACATTGTAGCAACGGTGGATGCGGACGGCGGCGGAGTCGTGTGGTACCGCCCCTGGCCCTGACCAGAGCAAGCTCTGGTTGTGCGTGGCGACCGAAAGGCGCTTTTCTGCCGAACCGTGCGGCGTACCGACCGCTGCACGAGAAGAGAGAATGCTCCGGGCCACACCGACTGATTCATCGCTGTGCTTGCGTGTACGCGGGCCGTCCGTCCCCCACCCCTGGAAGGGGTGGGGCACCCCGCTGATAGCTGATGGCTGATAGCTGATAGCCGTAGGGTGCGTCCCGGACGCACCTTCTCCCTGATGGCCGAAAGCTATTTGCTGCCCGGTCGTACTCGCGTGGTGTTTGCGAGACCGGTGAATCGCCGCGAACCAAGAGCCGCTTGCGGAAGTCCCTCAGGCCATATGCTTAACGACACGCCGAAGTCGTCTTCGGCTTCATCCAACTGGAACGACAACGCTCCATACCAGCGTGGGAATCTGCGGATCAGACCGATTGTGAAATCCAGCGTCCGACCGCGATCAAGGTCGAACAGCTCCCGCAACACGAGAGTGTGCTTCTCGTTGAATCGATAATTGGCATCAAACGCAAGCAGGCTGGACTCCACGTCTTCGATCAGACGATACCCGACTAGATAGCTCAACCGGGGCGATCGCTCGACGACCATCGAGACGTTGAAGATGTCGTTCTTCCCGTCATTCAAGTCCCAGCTCGACTCGGTCACGAAGGCTGTCTGGTCATTGACACGCCAGATCATCGACGAGTTGAAGTAGTTGCGAGCAATGCTATTCTCGGGGCGCGAGTAGGAGACGAAGCCGTTCGTGGTCGGGCCTCCGGGTGAGTCGTTGAAAACGCCAATTTCCCAGTCACAAGTGAGCACGTCCACGGTGCGACGGTTCTCGCCCCGGCCACGTTTGGTCTGGAAGCGCTCTCTCAGTCCAAAGGCGACTCCGTCGACTTCGTCGATTTCCTCAACGCCATCGCTGAAGGCGTAGAGTTCGTGGGAGTCCACGTTGGTGTGGCTCGCCCAGAAGGTGAAATCGGGCTTGACGATGTGGCGAAGACCGTGAATGTCCAGCAAATCGGATTCGAACTCCGGATAGACCTTCCACAGATACATGCTCCCTCGCAGACCATAAGTCGCAAACGCGCGAGAAAGACCGTTGCCCTCGGGGGAATCGTCCCAGACGCTTCCTCGCCCGGAGATAAACGGCACGATTCGGACCGGACCCACGTCGAGCGGAAAGGTCAACTCCTGTCGAGTGTCCGCGCGCCAGGTCGGCCCCGATGAGATCGCCCTTCCATTACGGAGCAGCTCGCGGAAGGTCTGGTCTGCCGGACGGTAGTGAACCACACCCGCCCGGTTCTCGCTGAACAAAGTGGTGAACGTCCCGAGCGGCTCTCCGATCCAACGGAAAGTGACATCCGGTTTAGATTCGGTTTGAGTGGTGAAATCCAGGTTGCGCCATTGTGCAAGAGCCGTAAACGCCCAGTTCTCGCGCTGCTTCTTGAGATGTACGAGAGTCTCCTGTTCCTTATCGTTATCGAACTCGGGCTCGAAGAACTCCTCCAGGAAGTTCTTGTCGGAGATATACGACAGCTCGAAAGACACCTGCCAGTCGTCTTCGAGATAGTGCCTGTGACGCCAGAGGAATCGCCCTCGAGTTCCGGTGAATTCCTGCCGCTCACGATCGCGCCCCAGAATGTCCGTACCGTACTCAGTCATCAGATAGCTGCGATGGAGGCCGAAGTACGTGTCGCGCTGGTAGTCCACATCGACACCAACCGCAGGCCCGCGATTGGAGAAGTAGTCTAGGTTCAGTGTCGCGTCGAATCCGACCGGAACCTCGTATCCCAGCAAGCTGAGAAGATGCCAATCCGACTCGAGTTCGAAGCCGAAGTCGTCGCTGTACCCCGTGCGCAAACCTCTGATAGCCGTCTCGCTGACATCGAGGTTCCCGCGAAGAGAAGGCCAATAAAGCGACGGAATACCACCGATGTTAAGCGTCGCGTGCTGGACGCGAAACGACCCCGCCCGAATAGCGCCCTGCCTGCCGGAAGGTTCCGACGGAGTACGGTTGATGAACTCGATCTTGCGGGCTCCGACGTGATAGTGAGGCGTGTGAAACTCACTCGTGGTCAGGACCGCATCCTCAGCCGTATAGTGTTGCAGAGATAGCTGCTTGATGGACTTCGCCCGCAGATGCAGAGGCAGATCACGCTCCTTGACCGTAGTGCGGACTATGGCATCGAGAATCAAAGCTCGGTCGGCGTCGAAGTCGTAGTAAAGCCGAGAAGCCGTAATCACGTTGGGGCCCTGTGACAAGATCACGTCACCTTCAAGGTAAACCGCCTCGACTTCAACCTCGCCAAATGGAGCAGCCAAACGTTGCCTCGGACGCGCTCCGGCGAAGGGCAGTGCCTTGGGTTTCATAGTAGCGCCGTCTACTCCGGCAGAGCGGGTCTCGGGCGTGTCCGCCGCATTTGGCGTTTGGGCACCTTTCGTACCGTCCGGCTCTCTTTCGCCACCGTCGATTCCGCCAACACCTCGCCGGGCTGGAATAAGTACAACGACGCAGTCCGCGCGAATCTCGAGGTAGTCGTTGCTGTCGGGCATTCCTCGCGACAGATACACACCGCCGGTAACAGTCAACACCTGGCCGCCATCCAAATCATCCATCCTCAGGTCGCCACGAGAACGGAAGTTGATCACCGGGCGAGGTTTGAATCCCTCGGATGTCGACATGCCGGTTGCATCGAACACCATCAGCGAAACGTCTTCGCTCGCGCCCTCGACCGCTGCGTCGAGAAGAGCCAGGCGAATCCTGTTGCCCTGTTGGTAAACCAAAGTGTCGGCAGAAGACTGGTCCGTTACGTCGTCTGCCCGGGTGGTGACGTTGCCGAAGCTGTTGAGCGTGACGAACAGTGCCGGACCCGACGCAACCGTCCCCCCCACCTCGATCACCTCGCCGTCTCCCCACAGGAGCACCTGGAAGTGTCTGTAAGATCGCCCCGTAAGCTCGCGATGTGTCAGCCAGATGACAGCCTCACGGGCATGGAGCGCAAGCCCTTCCCGGTCTCCCAGTTTCAAAGAGAAGTTACCGACGAAATGCAAGGCCTCACTACCGTCCTCGTCGGAGAATATGTACGCCAATTCTCCGTCAAGCAGAACAGGCAGCTCACTGATTCCGGTGGGGAGCAAAGGACGCTGGGCCTCGTCGGTGATCGGTGCCAACTGACCACTAGCCACCGAACACACGAAGCACACGGTAATGCCCAAACCGACTCTATAAGAGATCAGCATGAGGAGTTGAATCCGTAGGGTGAGCGCCAGGCACAGGTCGGCACAAAGGTTCCGCGCCTTTCCGACAACCGCCCGCGACACCGTCGGGCAGTATAGAGGAGGCCTTTCAGGTGTCAATTCGCAATGACCGGGATGCGACTACCGAGCGACGAGTCCTACCCATCCGTCTCCCAAACCCGAGACCCCGTGGCAACGTTGATGTCGATGCCTCGCAGACGCTGGACGGAGCGATGGCACCGACGCTTCGCAGACGGAATGGCACAAGCACCCTGCGTGTGAGGCGACAAGCTCCTTGGGGCGATCTTTCGGCGCTGCGGAGGACGCGGTCTGAAAGGACACGCGCCCCGTCCCTTCCTGGGGCGAAAAACGGAAGGCAAGACCGGAGCACCTCAAACGTATCTGGTAGTCCCCTTATCCCGAAACGGCGTGGAGCCCGAATTCTCCCTCCTTCGTCGGGCGATCCCAAATCTCCTGTTACGCGACTGGCGCCTACTGGAGATGGGAGAGACGTTGATTCCACTCCGAATGCCATCCGTCTTCAGTTTGGACTGTTCGTCGGAGGCCACCGTGTCCCACACGGCTGGAGCTATTGGCCGGTCATCCACGCATCATGGGCACATTGGGCGGGCTCGACATCCGGGGTAACCGATGGCCGTCAAGGAAAGTGAAGGTTTATCCCTT
>Ga0180434_10000036_pt1 | contig 188756 bp, 147 predicted proteins | sample SS_ome_7_FD_132453 | JGI IMG/M metagenome (GOLD analysis project Ga0180434, IMG submission 132453) | Hypersaline lake sediment archaeal communities from the Salton Sea, California, USA - SS_1_D_2 metaG | ecosystem: Environmental > Aquatic > Non-marine Saline and Alkaline > Hypersaline >... | reverse complement strand
TGAAAGTATATTGGCCAAAGCCAAAGGGCAAGTTGAAATCGTTCCCTGTCATTATTCCTCACAACCTATTGTATTTATTTGGTTTACAACGATTTAGTTACAAGTTAATGGGACAGCAGTGAAGAAATACAAATCATAAACTTCTCGTACAATAATGAAGGGAGCTTAAAATGGCTAATAAGAATTTAACCAGGCGAACCTTCCTGGCCGCGACGACCGGTACGATCGCCGCTGTTGTGTCGAGCCGGGTGCCTGTATACGCAAATGCCGGTAAAAAGGCAGACAAGCTGGCCATTAACGGCGGCAAACCCGTTAGAGCGAAAAAATGGCCCGCATGGCCTCAGTGGGACAGGTCGGCGGAGAAACATGTCATATCTATACTGCGCAGCGGTAACTGGTACAGGGGCCAGGGCAATACCGTCACAGAATTCGAAGGCGAATACGCCAAACTGCTGGGAGCCAGGCGTTGCGTTTGCACATTCAACGGCACCAACGCATTGCTGACCGCGATGCACGTGCTTGATATCGGCGTCGGCGATGAGGTGATTGTTTCGCCCTATACATTTATTGCCACGTACAATGTGGTCATAGGTTCGTCCGCCCTGCCGGTCTTTGCCGATACCGACCCCGAGACCTTCCAGATCAATCCGGACAAAATCGAAGAGAGAATTACCGAGAGAACCAAAGCGATTATGCCCGTGCACATCCTGGGCCTGCCGGCGAACATGGACAAAATTATGACCATCGCCAAAAAGCATAACCTCATCGTTATCGAAGATGCCTGCCAGGCGTGGCTGGCCGAGTGGAGAGGTAAGAAGTGCGGTACACTGGGAGACCTGGGCTGTTTCAGCTTCCAGAACTCCAAGCATCTGCCCATTGGCGAAGGCGGCGCCGTAGTCGGAGACGACGAGGAACTTATGGACAGAGTCCATTCTTACCACAACTGCGGCAGACCATTCGGGAGCGTCAAGAGGACCAGCGGCTATCCCATCATCGGCACCAACCGCAGGATGACCGAGTACCAGGCTGCCGTGGGGCTTTCGCAGATAAAGCGTCTGGAAAGTGACACGGCACGGCGCAACGAAAACGCCGAGTACCTGACTTCGAGAATCAAGGACATCCCAGGTATCGTTCCTCACAGGCTGTATGATGGTGTCACCAGAGCGGCGTATCATTTATATCCGTTCCGCTACAAGAAAGAGCATTTCAACAACGCCCCCAGGAGCAAGTTCCTCGCTGCGATGAGGGCCGAAGGTGTCCCCTGCTCCGGCGGTTACGGCCCGCAATACCGTGACGGCCTGATCGAAGATTTCTTAACTTCAAAGAACTTCAAACGCAGCTTTCCTAAGGAAAGACTTGACAAATACAGACAGGAACTGAATTACCCCGGCAACGACCAGCTCTGCAAAGAAGCAGTATGGATCGGCCAGAATATGCTTCTCGGAAGCAAGAGCGATACCGGCGACATCGCCGATGCCATCCTGAAAATCTACGAAAACAGAGACAAGCTGGTGTAGACGAAAACCTGATAAAACTTTAGAGCGTATTACGTGCCCTGTTTGATTTGTTCGATGAGCTCCAGGGCACGTTCCGTTATAATCTCGCCCGCGCCCGGTGCGAGATTCGTGCCGGAGCCCGGCTCGTAGCCCCCTTCTTTATAAGCGGCGCGTTGGCAGACGTAGCCGACGGCGTCGTTCGCGATGGAAACGACAAAGAGATTCTCGATGCCGGCTTTCGCTTTAATCTCAAGGCCGATTTCGACCAGAACCTCGCCGGGCAGGCCAACGATATAAACATCCCCGATTCTTAAAACCTGAATCTCGGTGTCCTGAGTCTGGGCGTCCTTGCCGATACTGATTTTCCTTTCCGGCGGCAGGTCTTTCTTTATAGGAAGGCTTACCGGCTGTTTGAGTGCGCTTATCGAAACGTCGCCGCAGGGCTGCGTAAACTGGATATGCCGCAGCACCGCCCCTCCGAGCGCCTTGCCGGTCTGCATGCGGGGATGCGTTCTGTTCAGCCGGACCGGATTTATATTGCCCGCCGTGCCCAGCAGGAAAATGCAGTTGCCGCCCTCGGCCTGCTCGATGACCCGGGCGGTGTAGGCGGGATAGTCGGCCGATATGTAGAAAAATTTATCGCGCATCGGATCTCCGCTGACGGGGTGGCAGGCATAATTAACGACCGCAGCGACCAGCGCACCATCCGAATCTTCGACTCGCAGCACGCACAATTCCGGATCGACCGGGCCGAACGTCAAATCCTCACTTGCAGCCGGCAGGTTGAACGTCATCGCCACAGTACCATCCGGCTTTTTCGTCCTGCGATTATAGACGATTTCGGTCATTTCGCCTTTGCCCACGCCCAGGCTGACCTGCTTGCTGTCAGCATCGGCGAGCATTATCGAATCGAATATCTTCTTCTTGAGGATTTGAACGTAGGATTCGTCGATCTCAGCGACGGCCGCATCGGGCCAGGTTTTGGCGATTCGGTCTATCTTGGGCGCAAAATGCGTGTGTGTGCCGCAGATCATGACATTCTCCTGCGGGATGCCGATTTTCTCCTGCACCTGTTGCCGAATCTCATTGGTCATTTCAAGTGGCACCCAGAGCAGGTCGGCAGAGACGATAGCGATTTTTTCCCGCCCATCGCCAAGGACCAGGGCCTTTGCGTAAAGCGGATCGAGAATACCTTCGCTGGGTTTCTTGCGTGACCCGTAGCCCGAAAGCCACGCCCCGATAGGCGGCGATATATCCACCTTAGAAGTCCCTCCCTTGAGCGCCCCATGAGCAGATGAGCCTAAAATACAGGCTAACAGAATCATTCCGACCGCCAGCATGGTCCCGGCAGCACTTTTTCTAATAGAAACCATATCGCAGCTCCTTAAAATCCGTAAAAAAGGCATTGTATCAGCCCCGGCAGCCTTTGCAACCGTTTGCCCCTCCGAGTCAGGAAATTGGCTTTGTTTTTTGTGGGCCAAAACCATCATTATCCTATGTAATTACTTGTTATAAGTTACTTTACGTTCGTTATGGCATCCGAAAATTGGGTTTGTTTTTTCAAACTCGTTTTTAACCCTCAGAGAATCCGGGGGCTAAATAAATTGGCTTTGATTGGCTTTGTTTTTTAGACCTAAAAACCGCCAAAAACCGGAAAAATCTCCATAAATCCTTACTATTGTTGACTTAGTACAATTTTTCCCATTTTAACATTGGCTTTGTTTTTTCAATTAAGCGTATTGCTACAGGGGCAATAAGACACGAATTGCCTTCTGAATTCGATATTTAATATTGGTTACATTATATCCTGCCGTCCTTCATCCTGATCCCCGCCTTCTCTATTTTGCCTCTCCCGTAAGGGATTGCTTATGCCACTGTATTCTATTAGTTAAATATTATACGAACAATATCGCGAAATGTCGAGCTAATTCCCAAAAAAATCTCCAATACACGGCGATCTTTGTGTATTTTTAGTATCTTGTATCTCGATTTTTGTGTTCAGGACTCTGTTGTCTGTGTCCTGCTTTTTTGTCTTTTTTCAAAAATTTTCTCCAAGAGTGCCATACAGTTGTCACACTTCGCCATATTTACTCAAAATTTGACTTATAAAGCCTGCCAGAATCGCCGTTAATATTAATTAGGGAAATACATTAAGCGTTTTACGTGCGGCCAAAATATCATTGAAATGGGATTGAAATATAATGGAGTACTTAACGAAAGAAGAAGTAGTTAAAATAATAAAGCGACGTTTTGAGGAACTCCATCCTATCAGACAACCAACTATATGGCGCTGTATGCTCACGGGTGGGACAACTGATCAGAGGCAATCGATTTGTTGGTACCCGAGCAACGCAACGCCAAATGAAGGCTATCTCATTATTGAGTTCCCAGCAGAACATCCAGACTTGCAACTACCTTTGGAGTGGATTCAGCGTGCAGTTGAAAACTCATGGAACGATTTTAGTGGTTTGTCACAACTGCGAAGAGCCGATTTTGAAACGTACCTCTTAGAGGAAAATAAAGATTAGCTGGAGTGTTGAAAAACATAAGATTGTTTCGTCGCTATACTCTTAAAAATGATGAAATGATCATAATACTGATGCGCAAAGTTATTAAGCAGTTTTGTGGACACTAATCATCCGAAACAAGAAGGAGACGATTATGTCAACTGGCGAAAGAATGGAAAAGATAGAACGACAATTGGTACGTATGAGATGGTTTAACCGCTGTATTATAGCCTACATAGTCCTTTGTTTGGTGGTATTGTTCATTTGGAAGATTTATAGGCCAGAGAAAGTGTGGGCACAGTATAGTGAAAAAGTCATTCGAGCTAGCGAATTCATCCTTGAGGACGAGAATAACAAGCAGCGAGCCAAACTGGTGATTGACAAGGATGGGACCAGTTTTTGGATGTATGGTGAGAATGGCAAGACCGGTGCCGGTTTGGTGCTGTACAAGGATGGGCCGGTGCTATCACTCTTTGACAAGAATGGCAACATCCGTGTCGGCCTGATGGTGGACAACGACGGGCCGAGGCTATCGCTGCATGACAATAAGGGCAATATGCGTGCTGGTCTGTCGGTGCTAAAAGATGGGTCAGTGTTGTCGCTATGTGACGAGAACGCCAAGGGTGGTGGCGCCCTGTCAGTGACTAAGGGCGGGCCGGGATTATTGCTGCATGATAAGAACGGCAAGCTGACTTGGTCAGCACCATAAGGTGGTTGTCTATGACCTTTCAGTAGGTATGGTGTGCCAGAGCCCCACCATACGATTTCTGTGATCGATGGTTTAGAAAGGCTGACAATTAGACTATGTTGAAGCACAGATATATGGTCGTCGACTTAAACGTTATTGAGGAGGGACTCAATAATTATATTCATGACGATGACCAAGTAGTGTTACCACATATGATCATAAGCGATCTTGCCGGAATCAAAGAAGATGGTCGAATCAGTAAACACATCAATTGCTTACCGGGCTGGCTTCGAGCAAGAGGCAATCAAATATGGCTTGCTCGTGATTGGGCAACGATAGAAGAAATGGAATATTCGCCAGATATTTGTATCAACGACCTTGGTTGGTGTGATGACAAAGGTAGTGAGGTACTTCGTTCTGGCAAAGATGCGACCTCTAAACAATGGCTTGAGTCTTTTAGAGATTTTGAGTCATCAATAAGTCGCCAAATAGTTGAGGAAGGAAGAAAGGCGTTCTTACATGGATGTGAACAAATCGGAAAGCACATAAAGATCAACGATCCAGACATTATTTCCCAAATCAAGTCATCAAAATGTTGGCGAACAGAGATTGTACGATTGGTAAGAGAGCCGATTATGGCCCATATATATGCGCTTATGGATCCTAAGTATCAAACTCAAGAGTGGAATACTGCACTTGGACGTTATCCTGACAAATTTGCCATTGGCCGCATGAGCCGCATTATGTGCTGGTACTCGATACTACAAGCTGCGGGGATACGCAATGTGCAGAGTAATGATTTTGAAGACACCTCATATGCACACGCAGCTTCCTACACTGGTTTCATTGCTACTGAGGACAGTTGTCTTAGCGATATGGTCAAAGCTGTGTTCGACTATGTAACCATTATTTCCAAACACTGATTACGTGTCAGAGCGGGGCATGGTGGATATAGGTCCACCGATCAACAATGGTGAGGGCAAAGCCTCGCCCTACAGTTTCATCATGCCAATCTCTAATTGACTAATCAACTTCCGCTTTTCAAATGGTCTAAAATAACTGTATCGTGGCGGAACGATTTGTTATAATGCCGCAAGTTTCGAATTTACAGTTTGGGCATTAATGCCATAAGGAGGTTATGCAATGGAAGGTTTATACTGCCGCCGAATTATTAGTTAAGTTCACTAATTTGTGAGGTTGAATGATAAAAGGAACTTATTTTAGGAGAATTGTATTATGACTGACAGATTTGTAAGAGAAAGATGGTTTGTGGGGAGCTTGCTCCTTGGTGTCGTGTTATTGTTTCTGGCCGGGACATTGGATGCTGCCGTACCGAAGCCCGCTCCCGCCCCGGATGCCGCCGACGGAAAGTTGCGTATCATCTGCTTCGGCGCACATCCGGACGACAACGAGTTTCGTGCCGGGGGCGTAGCGGCCATGTGGGCGGCCCGGGGGCATCACGTCAAGTTTGTCTCCACCACGAACGGGGATATCGGTCACTGGGGCATGGCCGGTGGTCCCCTTGCCCAGCGCCGCACCGCCGAGGTCGAGCGCTGCGCAGAGATATTCGGTATTGAAACCGAAGTGCTTGACATTCACGACGGCGAGATTATGCCGACCCTCGAAAACCGCAGGACTATCGTGCGCCTGATTCGCGAATGGCGTGCGGACATTGTCATGTGCCATCGTCCTAACGACTACCACCCGGACCATCGTTATACGGCGATTCTGGTCCAGGATGCCGGTTACATGGTCACGGTGCCGTTCTTTTGCCCGGACGTACCCTACCTCAGTCGCAATCCCGTATTCCTGTTCTATCAGGATCGCTTCCAGAAGCCGAATCCGTTCGCCGCGGACATCGCCGTGGGTATCGACGAAGTAATCGAAAAGAAACTGGATGCGGCTCTTGCCCTTGCATCGCAGACTCTGGAAGGTGGTTGTAACGGAAACGAGCGTTTGTATCCGGAGAACGATCCGGACAAGCGAAAGGCCCGCGAGCAGGAGGTCCGTCGGCGATTTAACGGTCGCTTCGCGAGCACTGCCAATCGATTCCGCGAAGAGCTTGCCGATTGGTACGGACAGGAGCGAGCCGGAAAGATCAAATATGCCGAGGCATTTGAAATCTGCGAATACGGCCGGCGTCCGTCAAAAAAAGAGATTCGGAAACTGTTTCCGTTCTTCCCCAGTCCATAATCGAAGAATAGGATTATTAGGGACGTTTACCAATATCCCGCAACTTCCTTTTGCATTACTGAAGATGTTGACGGGGAATAAAAGAGGCAAGTGGTGCGAAACATCGCAGCCTACGGTTCCCAAATGTAAATAATCAATAGACAATAACCTGGCTGCCACCCTACAATTTCTAATTTGCCAGTTTACCGCCCAGCTTTTCGAATTGGCAAAATAACTGTATCGCTTAAGAATCGTGTGTTATAATACCGCAAATTTCGAATGTAATTTTATAAGGAGGTTTAAGAATGGAAGATTTATATTCCCGCCGGGGGTTTTTGAAGACTGCTACGGCCGGTGGTGCGGCTTTTGCCCTTTCGGCTGCGAGCTATTCTCGTGTGCTCGGGGCCAATGACCGGATATCGATAGCTCAGATCGGCTGCGGCGGGCGCGGGATCGGCGCGCACATGACCGGCGTGCATCAACATCAGGATACGCAGAATTTCGAGATTACCGCCGTATGCGATCCGTGGCGGATTCGCCGCGAAATGGCCGCCGCCAAGGCGAAGCAGTGGTACGGGCGAGAGGCGCGGAAGTTCTCATCGTACCGGGATGTGATGGCCCTGAAAGACGTCGATGCCGTGATGATTGCCTCGTGCGACCACCAGCATACGACGCACCTCGAAGCGGCGGCGAAGGCCGGCAAGGATGCGTACTGCGAAAAGCCGCTGGCCCGGCGGCTCGACAGACTGATAAAAGCGTGCGACGCCGTAAAAGAGGCCAAAATCGTCGTCCAGATCGGCACGCAGTTGCGAAGCTATCCCACGTTTACCGGCTGCCGCGAGCTTTATAAGACCGGCATTCTCGGTACTGTCGGGCGAATCGAACAATGCCGCAACAGCGAACGCCCCTACTGGTACGGCTACGTCAAGGACGTCAAAGCCGAGGACGTGGACTGGGATGAATTCCTGATGGACCGGCCGAAGCGTCCTTTCGATCCCGTGCTGTACTCGGGCTGGTATGGGTATCGGGACTTCTCCGACGGGCCCGTGCCGGGTCTGGCCAGCCATTTTATCGACCTGGTGCATTATATCACGGGCGCGAAGTTCCCGACGAGCAGCGTCTGTATGGGAGGGACGTTTACGTGGAAGGACGAGCACAATTTTACGTGCCCCGACCACGTCCAGGCGTTGTGGATTTATCCGGAAGGTTTCATGGTGAGCTACTCGACGAACTTTGGCAACGGCAGCGGCAACAACTTCAAGATATTCGGTGACGCCGGCGTTATCGATATGGTCAACTGGAACGCGCCGATTCTGACGGCCGAGGGTGCGAACAGCAAGAAAAAAGGGCCGATACGCGGCAAGAATCCGGTCAAAGAAGTTAAGCGGCCGGAGCACTTCCTCGACTGGCTCCAGTGCCTGCGGACGCGCAAGACGCCAAACGCCTCGATTGACGCCGGATACCAGCACGCGGTGGCCGTTATTATGGCGATGCAGTCGTATGACACGGGCTTGAGAATGATTTACGACCACGACAAACGGGAAATCCGGCCGGGCTAAATTTCTGTCGGCAATTGTTAAAAAAAGGAAAAATCGAAGAACGATGAACATATTCAGCCAGAGAAGAGCCATCCCCATCCCGATAACGTCTATCGGGATGAGGCTGCCACACAGTAGAGTTGATAAATCATGGGTGGCAGCCTCAAAGCCGCAGGCTTTGGGGATGGTCACGAACCGTAATTTTGCAGGTGCATTTTTTCATATCGAATTAGGAGAAGATATCGATGAACGCTTTTGATGAACTTTCCCGCAGGGATTTTTTAGGCCATAGTCTGAGGCTCGGGGCGGCGGGTCTTGCCGCTTCCTGCACGTCGGCTTCAACGATGGCCTCTGCGGCCGGTGACCGATGGCAAATCGGCTGCTATACCCGCCCCTGGGCGAAGTACGATTATCGCGTGGCGCTGGACGCCATTGCCGAGGCGGGTTTCAAGCACGCCGGCCTGATGACGACAAAATCGAAGAACAACCTTGTGATTTCAGTCGCGACGACGCTGGAAGAGGCCGAGCAGGTGGGCCTTGAGGCCCGAAAGCGCGGGCTGAAAATACCATCGGTTTACGGCGGCGGAATCCCCGTAAACAAGTCGCTCGAAGCGGGCATCGAAGGTCTGAGAAAGCTGATAGATAACTGCGCCGCCTGCGGTGCGGGCAACCTGCTGATGGGCGGCATCGGCAATGAAAAGCTGTTTAAGGTGTACTACAAGGCCATAGCCGAATGCTGCGATTATGCCGCCGAGAAAGGCCTTGGGATAAGCGTAAAGCCGCACGGGGGCCTGAACGCTACCGGCCCTCAGTGCCGCAAGACCATCGAGATGGTTAACCACAAGAACTTCCGAATCTGGTACGACCCGGGAAATATTTACTACTACTCGGACGGCAAACGCGACCCGGTTGACGATGCGGCCACGGTCGATGGGCTGGTCGTAGGTATGTGTATCAAGGATTATAAGCATCCCAAGAATGTTGCTATAACACCGGGTACCGGCATGGTGGATTTTCCCGCCGTGATGGCGCGCCTCAAGAAAGGCGGTTTTACCGGCGGCCCGCTGGTCGTCGAATGTCTTGATCCGGGTGACCTTGAGCAGACTCTCACCGAGGCGAAAAAGACTCGACTGTTTCTTGGAGGGCTGACGGGCCAGAAGGCATCGGCGAGCCGGGCTTCCGGTCGCGTCGCTCAATTGACTGCGGGCCTGGCGGTTGCCGATATTACGCCGCCTATTGGCTATCGTATGAGCGGATACTTCAGCGAGAGATTGAGCACGGGTACGTCGAATCCGCTTCATGCCAAAGCGATTGTCCTTCGTCAGGGTGAGACGTCCGCAGCTATGGTTTTTTGCGATATCATCGGATTGTCGCTCGAAGTTTCATCGCACGCCCGCAGATGGGCGGCCGAGCGAACCGGCATCCCGGCGTCGAATATCCTTATCGCCGCGACGCACTCGCATACCGGGCCACTCTATTTTGGTGCTCTGAGGAAGTATTTTCACGATAAGGCCGTCGCCGAACACGGCAGCGATCCGTGCGAGAAGGTGAACTACGCCGAAGAGCTTATTGAGAAGCTTGCCGGGGTTGTCGCGCAGGCCGACGCGGCGGCAAAGCCGGTACGCCTGGCGGCAGGCTCGGCCGAGCAGCAAGGTCTTTCGTTTAACCGGCGCTTCCACATGAAAAACGGGACGGTCCGGTTCAATCCCGGAGTGCTGAATCCCGATATCGTTCGCGCTGCCGGTCCGATCGATCCCGAGGTTGGGATGATATTTCTAAACGAGGCAGGCGGCAATGCAGAAGCTATTGCGGCGATGGTAAACTTCACCCTGCATCTCGATACGGTCGGCGGAACAAAATACGCCGCCGACTATCCTTATTATCTGGAGCAGTCATTGCGGGAGAAATACGGCGATAAGTTCGTTCTGCTGTTCGGTACCGGCACGTGCGGCGATATAAACCACATCGACGTTACGAAAAAGCAGCGTCTTAAGACGGACTACATAGGCGGGACGCTGGCTGGAACGGTTAGCGCGAAAAAGGAATCTTTGAAGACCGTTGCCGAACCGCTGCTGGCTGTTCGCAGCGGGATTGTCGAGGCCCCGCTGCAGCAATTTGGTTCGGGTGACGTCTCCCGGGCTCGTGAGAACATAAAGAAAGTCGGTACGAGGGAGCTATCGTTTCTCGAACAGGTCGAGGCTTACAAGATACTCGCGAGACAGATGCGTCCCGGCCCGACTATACCGCTTGAAGTCCAGGTATTCCGGCTGAGCCGGGATGTGGCTGTTGTCGGCCTGCCGGGCGAGGTCTTCGTCGATCTGGGGCTAAAAATCAAGCGAGCCAGTCCCTTTGCAACTACGCTGGTTATCGAGCTGTGCCAGGATGCTCCCGGTTACATCCCCACGAAGAAGGCGTTTGCCGAGGGCAGCTATGAGACGGTCAATTCGCGGATAGCCCCGGGAGGCGGTGAAATGATGGCCGAAGCTGCAATCCGGCTGCTTAAGGAACTCGGCCGGTAGCGGCCTGATCGATTTTGCAGAAGCCTGGTCTGATCGTTATAAGGAAAAGTACAATGAGATTTACAAAAATGCACGGCATAAGTAATGATTATGTCTATGTCAACTGCTTCGAGGAACACGTTGAGGATCCCCCAGCCATGGCGCGGAGTATCAGCGACCGTCATCGGGGCGTAGGAGCCGACGGCTTGATTCTCATCGGACCTTCGCAGACCGCAGACGTGCTGATGTGTATCTTCAACGCCGACGGTTCGGAAGCCGAGATGTGCGGCAATGGAATCCGGTGTGTAGCGAAATACACGTACGAGCACGAACTGGCCCAGGCCGGCGGAGAGTTTTCCGTGCCGGGACAGCGGTCTTTTCCGGTTTCATTGAACATAGAAACCCGTAACGGGATTTTGACCGTTGGTCTTGTCATCGATGATAGTGACAAGGTGCGGAAGGTATGCGCCAATATGGGTCAGCCGATTTTGTCGCCGGAAGATATTCCTGTGAATCTGCCCGGCGAGAAAGTTGTTGCTCAGCCGATTGATATTCTTGGAGAGGAATTGTTGATGACATGCGTATCGATGGGGAATCCGCACGCCGTATTCTTCTGTGACGATGTGAGCTCAATTGAGCTTAAGAAAGTTGGATTTGCTATCGAAAATCACAGTCTTTTCCCGAATCGAATCAATGTTCATTTTGTCCAGATTGACAAGCCGACGGAATTTACAATGCGGACATGGGAACGAGGCAGCGGTATCACGATGGCGTGCGGCACCGGCGCTTGCGCTGTCTGTGTAGCGTCCGCACTGAATGGACGCCAGAGCCGGATATGTACCGGGCATTTGCCCGGCGGCGATCTTGATCTACACTGGTGCGAAGAAGATAACTGCGTCTATATGACCGGCCCGGCCGAGGAAGTCTTCGAGGGCGTTTGGCCGGAAGAATGAGTCTTATATACAAAGCCTGGGGGCACGGCAGAATTGCAAAGCTACGCCGTATTTGCCGGAAGCTGAATCGGTTCTTAAGACCTTGGCGAATCCCGCAATCTTACCGCCGAATTCGAGCAGGCCTGATGTCGGTGGTATTGAAAGCTCCACTGCTAAAAGGTTGCCCGGCGTAAATGTTTTGGTCTCGGTCTGAAAATACAAGCCGCCCGGACTTACATTTACTGTGTGGCCTTCACAAGGCTTATTTTCGGTCGAGCCGACGATGCGACAAGATATGTCGTATTTTGCCCCCAATCGCCTGTGCCTGCGTTTTTCCGGTCGATCCATCATGTGCATCCTTGCATAATTGTGTCCATTCCTTGCCCTTGAAAATCGGGCAATAGTAATAACAACAAAATTCGTTCCAAAACACAGGACAGGAAAATATCCTATTTTAACTTTTATAAGTCCTTGATGAGCAGGCGTTTAGATGGCATTACATAGCTGGTGTCGGTAAATTTCATAAAAACAACTATTGCCGTGTTGACAAATAGAAACGTTAAAAAGATAATTTAGGCATAGATTATTGCGTTTTTTTATGGACAATCGTCTTCAGCTACTTATTTTATAGAATTTTACGTTTACCGTTAAATACATAGCTTCTTCAGTCCGAAAAAGAGAACAGGCGCGTTGTTTTTTTGCAACGCCCTTTCTTGACAATAAATACAGCAGTTTTTATTATTGCAGCTATGCCTGAACATACAGAACGACAATCGAAGAAATCGGATAAACACGGCGATTCGCTCAAAGGGCGTTCCGCGGGCGACCGTTCAGGATTTGGGCTGCTCGGCACGTCGGTCCTCCAGTCGCTGCAGTTAGGAGTTATTGCCTTCGATCCGGATTTGAAGATTCTCGGGGCTAATAATCATGCTGCAAACCTTATCGAACTGGGTGACTACATCGACAAATCCCTGGCCGAAGGCACAGACGACAAGATATGGCTGGGCTGGACCGAACAATTGAAGTCAGCTATTTCGACGGGAAAACCGTGCAGGTTTGAAGACGTGAGCTATACGTCCGACGGCAAAACAAAACTGCTGCGAATTGTCTGTGCGCCTCTGGAGGAAAATCAAACGATAAAAAATACCGGCGGGACAATAATTGTCGAAGATGTCACCGAGAGGGTCAACACACAAAGAAAGCTGGCGAACGCCGAAAGACTGGCCGCCGTCGGCAAGCATGCGTCCAAGGTTGCCCACGAATTGAATAATCCGTTGGACGGAATCCTGCGATACATCAATCTTGCGATGAGGATTGTCGAGCAGGAGAATCTTGAAAAACCGAAGGAGTATCTCACCCAGTGCCGGCAGGGACTGATGAGAATGGTTCAAATCGTCAGCGAGCTTCTGGAATTCTCTCGCAGCACATACACGCCCCTGGAATATGTCAAGGTCGAGCAGATTATCGAGGATGCCGTCAAGACGATGGAATCGAGAGCGCAAACGTCAAATATTCAGATAGTGCGAAATTACACATTCGGAATGCCGCAGGTCAGGAGCGGTAATCTGTTTCAGGTTTTCTGTAATCTTGCAAAGAATGCTCTGGATGCGATGCCGAACGGCGGCGAGCTGCGAATCACCACGCGACAGGCGGCGGAAGATACTATTATGGCCGAGCTCAGTGACACGGGAAAGGGTTTACCGTCGGTCAGCACAGAAGCAATATTCGAGCCGTTCTTCACGACAAAAGAAGGCAGCAAGGGCACCGGATTAGGCCTGGCGATATGCAGGGACATCGTTGAAAGCTATAATGGTCGAATCACGGCCAGGAACGCACCCGACGGGGGCAGTATTTTCACTGTGTACCTGCCGGTGGCCGGTTAAGGCGTCATTCAAAGTTATAAAAGTCGGTTGGAAAGTTTTATGAAAAAGAAAAAGGTTCTTGTTATCGATGACGACAAAATCATCCTCGATTCGCTTTGCGAGTTCCTGTCGCTCGAGGGATTGCAGGCCAGCGGAGCTGAAACGGTCAAGAGCGCTCGAGTCAAGCTGGAAGAAGAAAACTATAGTCTTGTCCTGACGGACGTCAACCTCCCGGACGGAGACGGTCTCGAATTATTAAGTTTTATCAAAAGAAACTATCCTCAAACCGTCGTCATTGTGATTACAGGCTATGGTACTATCGACAGCGCGGTTAAGGCCATCAAGAGCGGCGCTTACGATTACCTGACGAAACCTGTAATTGACGACGAATTGCGTCTGGCGGTCGAAAGAGCGCTCAAGCAGCAGTCGCTCATTAGTGAAAACGAGAATCTGCGATTCCAGCTTGAGCGAAAACGCCGCCTTGAAAACATCATCAGCCATAACTATAAGATGGCCAAGATTTTCGACCTGGTGGAGGCCGTCGCCGACAGCAAGACCACAATCCTGATGGCCGGTCCGTCCGGCACGGGCAAGAGTATGCTGGCCAGGGCAATTCATCATCGCTCGAGCCGATGCGATAAGCCGTTTGTCGAGGTGAGCTGCGGAGCGCTTCCGGAGACCCTGCTTGAAAGCGAGTTGTTCGGTCACGTAAGAGGCTCGTTCACCGGCGCCGTGAATAATAAGGAAGGCAAATTTCTGGCTGCCGACGGCGGGACAATCTTTCTCGACGAAATAGCCAATGCCTCGCCGGCTCTTCAGACAAAACTGCTGCGCGTTTTGGAAGACAGGCAGTTCGAGTCGGTCGGCAGCAATCGAACCAGAACCGTGGACACCCGCATTATCCTTGCCTCGAATCGGAACCTTTCAGAGGAAGTCCGTCAAGGCAGATTGCGCGAAGATTTGTATTACCGGATCAATGTTGTCACCATAGAGCTGCCGCCGTTGTGCGAGAGGGTCGGGGATGTCCGATTGCTGTCGGAGCATTTTCTCCAGATGTACTCGGCGCAGCACAACAGGGATAAGCTCGGTATTACCGATGAAGCGATGGAATATTTGGAGCGTTATTCCTGGCCCGGCAACGTTCGTGAGCTGGAAAACGTGATTGAGCGGGCGGCTTTGCTGAGTAAGGGCAAATTCGTCGGCCCGGAGGATCTTCCGGATTCGATCAAACGCGAACAAGTCCGGCGGGCGGAAAAATACAAACCAATGAGCCTTAAAGAGGCCCTGGCCGGGCCGGAGAAAAATATCATACGAAGAGCACTCGAAGCCAATCACTGGAACCGGCAGGCGAGCGCAAAAGCACTTTCGATAAACCGCACGACTTTATTCAAAAAGATGAAGCAATACGGCCTTTACGCCGAGGCCGAACGATTGGGACTGACATAAGCAAATTGATTATTGGAAACACCGGCACGCCTCGGGCGTTGAAAATTCGACGTCTTTTGCGGCGATTGCATATAAACCCCTGCTTTTTTGCGGAGGGAGGGGAGAAGGAAGAGAAAAGCAGGGGCAAAAAATGAAAAAGCTGTTATCATTATAGCACTTTTCCCGAAAAGGTCAATAAAAAAATTACATAAATTGTCTGCAAAAGCCCTTTTTTCGTACCAGAATCCCCTCTCAAGCTCTGGCAGTGGAAATAATAGTCGCGCCGAGAAAATGATGCTTCGGCGGTGACTAAGTGACAAGATATTGTTCTCTTGCCCGATTTTGCTCTTTAGATTTTAATAAACGACTTCTTGCGATACATCCACCACAGAATCAGCCAAACAATAGCGAATCCCGCCAGAGAATGAATAAAGAGATACCAGTTCCCTGTATATTTTTCGAGACCCTCGACGAAGAATCCGCCGATATTGCGAAAGTTGACTATATGGACCGCCATATAGACTGCTATCGCGTTCATTCCGATAACTATAAAGCCGAAGGCCCAAATCTTAAAGCCGAGGACATCGATTAGAAGGTAGAACAGTGCCAGCAGCATAAAACACAATCCGCCTGAGAACAGGACGAAGGAGCTCGTCCACAGGTGCTTGATGATTGGGAAGCACAGATTCCAGGCCAGACCCAAAACGATGCAGACGCCACCTGCCGCCAGGAGCCAGAGGACCTTTCTGATGCCCACTTTATCCGAGCGAAGTATGTGCCCCGCCATCACGCCGAGCATTACCGAACAGCCGAATGTCATGCTGCTCAGTATCCAGGTATAAGGCGGATCGGTGCCGTCTATGAAGGAGCCGAAGATGACACGGTCGATGTAGATGGCCAGATTTCCATCCGGTGTCAGAACGCCCGCGCCGTGGCCGGGGACGGGAACCAGTATCATCAACGCCCAGAATAAAAGTAGAAGAATCCCCGTGACGGCGATCTGCCATCTGATGCCGAGGTTGAGCATGATTATCGCCGCGATGAGGTACCCGGCCGCGATGGCCTGCAGCGTGTTGGAAAAAATGTGCAACTTTGACAGGTCGTATTCGAGCAGGTGTCCCTGGGCTATCATGCCGAGAACGAACAGGATTACGGTGCGCTTGAGGATGTGCAGGTAGAGCCGTGTCTTGCCGTGGCCGGCGTCGAGACGCTTATTGAACGAAAATGGCATTACCGCGCCGACGATGAACAAAAACAGCGGCATGATCAAATCTTCGAAACGGAAGCCCGTCCATTTAACGTGTGTAAGTTGCGTGCGAATCCACGCCGTGGCCGGGCTATCAAACACATTGTGCAGGCTGGCGAAAATCGGCCCGCCCCCGATGATCCAGAACATATCGAAGCCGCGAAGCGCATCGATCGACATCACACGGCCCGCAGTCTTGCCCTGATGCTTACCTTCCGGCGATTTTGTCTGCGTTTCATCCATAATAAATTCGGTGCATCCTCATTCCGGTTATTCGTTCCGAATTTTCGCATATTCTAACGACACCCGACCGGTAGCGCAAGGAAAATAGCTGTAGCTGTCTTGAAATTGGCTTTGATTGGCTTTGTTTTTCGGCGACTCAAGTCGCTAAAATTTCCATAAGCCCTTAATATTATTAACTTAACGACGTTTTTATCTTTTGCAAATTGGCTTTGTTTTTTCAAATCGCATGGCCGGAGAAACTCCGGATTTACTCTCATTTCTGCCTTTCACCTTTTGCCTTGTTACTTCTATGTTTCTCAATTTTCAATTCATTATAAGAAAAACTAATTAGTTATATATTATACGAACATTTAGTCGGAAAGTCGAGAGAATTCTCAAAAAATCTCCGTGAGAAACACCTTGCTGCGTGTGGTTCGTGACCCGGGCAATGGACTTCGCACCCTACCGCTACCGCGACTTCTTCTTTCGTGCTACGGCCAGGGCGCGCTCGGCCCATTTGCCTAAAAGTTCCCGGTCCTCCAGGACATCGGCGGGGATTTCGTAATATGACATGACGACTGATTTGTTTTTCTCGGGATACGGATTGAAGGCCGATGATCCGGCCTTGACGAAATCCTCCCGGTTAGAATCGTCCACTTTCAGATACGCCACATCGTCGGCGATGAGCCCGAACATCGCCCCATCGCAATAAAGCCCGGCCCCGCCGAACATCCTGCGAGCGGAAACCTCGCCCCAGCCCGCAAGCTGGTCGATAACATAATCCAAAAATTCGTCCGAAACGGCCATCAGTTCATCTTCTTGATGCAATATAAGTTTTCGTCGCTGCGCAAGATCAATGTGCTGTTGTACGCAATTGCGCTGGCATTAAACGTGCTTCGATCCTCAAGCTTGTTCAAGGCCAATTGTTCAAATTGTGGCTTTGCAGCCAAAACCAGAGTGCCGCCGTTACGCGTTACGATGTATAGTCTTCCATCCGCCAAAAGGGCCGATGCGTAGGGCTGGGGCCCTATCCGTTCAGAATATTTGACCGAACCATCAGCCAGACCAAGGCAATAAGCAGTTCGATTGCGATCGCTTACCCAGTACAGATGGCCATTATGTATTACCGGAGAGCAAACATTCGCCCCGTCATCGGCCTGCCAAAGCTTATGGGTGTCCGTTACATCGCCCCGGCCGCCGCTTCGCACGGCAATAGTCTTCGAAGAACGGCCTCCCAGGGCATACAAAACACCTTCATGGGATACGATGCTCGGGCAGATATAGTCCGGAATAGCTTCGCAGCGCCAAAGCTCATTGCCCGTTTTGGGATCGAATCCCAGGATCCACTTTTTCACGGTTACGGCCAGTTCGTGCCCCCCGTTGGGGGCCTCAACCAGATGAGGCGTATTCCAGGAAGAATCCATACCCCCGGCGCGCCACACTTCTTTACCTGAGGTTTTATCTATAGCTACGAGCGAGTCGCTCTCGACGCTTGCGTTGACAATGACAAGGTTCTCGTACAACACAGGCGAAGTGCCACTGCCCCAGCCGTGTGTTTTAGTTCCGACGCTGGTTTGCCACATTTGATTGCCTTGAAGGTCGAATTTGAAGACGCCGCTCTTTCCGAAAAAGACATAAAGATGCTCGCCGTCGGTCACCGGCGTCTGGGCGGCATACCCATGATCCCGCACGCGTTTCGACTCGGGAAGCGTCGGCTTGATTTGCGTATTCCAGAGAATCTTTCCGGTTTTAGCGTCGATACACACCAGATGAAGTGTTAAGTCCTCCATGCGGCCCGACTTATTTGCCATGCCGTATCCGCTGTAGCAGGTAACATACAATTTGCCGTCTAATGCAATCGGGCTGGACGAACCGTAGCCGGGCATTGCTGTTTTCCAAAGGATATTTTCCGTCTCGCTCCAGGTAACAGGCAAATCTTTTTCCTGCGAAATGCCCAATCCACCCGGGCCTCGAAACTGAGGCCAATTTTCAGCAAACGCAGTCTGGGCCAAAAAGATAATAATACTCAACGAGACAACATGACTGAGACGACATTGAAACATAGCTATACCTTTCACCTTTCACCTTTCACCTTTCAGATTAATGGAAAATTATTGATACAGTTTACTTGACATACGACATGATACAATTTAATCCCGCGGCAAGCAAGCTTTAATTCCTCCGCAAGCACTTAGTATGTTAATGTGCTCCACTGACTATCCCTACACCAGCCCCAAGCCCGCAAGCTGGTCGATAACATAATCCAAAAATTCGTCCGAGACGGGCATCTGTTCTGCCTCTCTACATTTCCAATTGATCTTAACAAAGCCGATTCGGAAGCGCAAGAAAAAATATCGGCGGGTTAGAAATAATCTTGAGCTCTGTCAGCGATTCTCAAGTATCATTTCTGCTGAACGTTTGCAGCCAACTTATTGACTGCCTTTGTGAGGCACATGATATTAAATGCAATTTTCTTAAGGCTCCTCAAACTGCTTAGCCACAAGAGTCTCAAGTTTCTCTCCAAGGCGAGACCACATTTGCCATATACCAATTCCCGCTAATCCACAAAATACGAGTGCAGCACCGATGATCTGCTTTCAAAGGAGCCAAGTAACCTGCTTTCTCTGTCCTTCGCTAAGGTCCTGTGGTCTGCCTGCCATTTTAACCTCCTTTTACTATAAAGCTTTTTTCCGCCAAGTGGTTGCATGATAAGTTGGAAAGTCAGGAATGTCGAGAGGAATCTTGGAGGCTAAGTACAATATACCGTTCGGAGTAGATTTGATTTTGTACGGCAGCCCTAAGGGCAGAAATGGGCGATTCAAGGTCGGGATCGATACAGCTTAGCCTGACTTTTAATCCAGGACAAAAAGGCTACTATTAAAATTTGATCTTATCGACTAGGTCTTTGTCAATCGGAATGCGATCATCGCAGACACTCATAAGTTCATCATGCGGCCGTGGGGGTATATGATAATATAGCTCAACCACAGTGCCTGCATTGCGTGCGATCTGAATCGCCGGAACAAAGTCGCTATCACTCGCCAAGAGAACCGCCCGCTGAATTTGATGCCCCACGCTGAGTTGAACCAAGTCGACTGCCAGGAGAATATCCACCATTTTCTGCTCGAATCTGATAGTGCCATTTTGGGATTCACGCCTGGCAAGCCTTCCCAACTTAACTTGAAAACGTGACTGCCGTTCCAACGCCGCTGCAAAACGATCAAAACCAGCTTTTCGCGTTTTCTGACTCGGAGTCGGGGGTGAACTCACATACGGAGCACAGTCATAGTAGTACGTACGCAACCTCTCCTGCCCGGCAGCAACAATTTCTGAGAACTTGAGGTAGGAGACTCGTACGTTGCCGAATTGCTCAAGCACCTTCCTGGCATATCCACCATCAATGAAAACGGCGTATCTATCCATATTCCTCTCCATATAAAAAAAAGCCAGCGACCGTTAACCGATCACTGGCGAGTATTAAGTACCAGCGACCTCAAAAGATCACTGGCGATTATAGTCATTTACAGACAAAAATATATAATAAATATACGATATTATATCGACTAAATCAACACTTTTGTTCGATTTGTTACTGCAATATTATTCGAGACGACGCAAGTTTTTATCGCTAAGATATTGTCTATAAAGGTGTTATGGGAATCTTGAGTGATGTTAGAAAATCTTAGATAATCTTTGATAATGCTAAAAATAATTGGATTTGAATTGTTTTAATCCAATCAGACCCGCTAAAATCCATCCGTGGCCCAATATGAGCATGAGTTCTCGCTCGTTCCGTCGTCGTACGTCACTGAGTATTGAAAAAAGCAAGTTGCGAGCAGGAGCAATTAGTCTCTCGAAACACTAAGTCTGCGTAATTCTTCGAGATTTCCTTCTGTCATGACTTGCTTTTTGTTTCTGCTCCGGCGTTTTATCTGTGTTTCTCCGTCCCGGGCCTTGTCTCTGAATCAGTCGGCCGTACGGGCGATTCGGAACCCGGTTGCTGCACACATGGTATTCAGCCACCAGTTGATGCGGGTTGTAACACGGCACCCGGCAGCATCCGAATCCCAGTTACCGCCTCGCGCCATGTGGCCGCCCTTATTGAGAGCGTACGGATTTGCTACCTTTTTATCCGGGTAATCGACACCACTATCCGAACACCACTCCCAGGCATTTCCGCTCATGTCATAGAGTCCCAACGCATTAGGAGCGAAACTTCCGACAGGGGTAGTCGCCTCCCTGTACCGGCCCTTCACAGTGTACTTCTTTTCCGCCTTACGGGCATCGAAGTTTATCTCATCCGGTCTGGCAACGTTCTTACCGTTACCGAATCGAATTTTCTTACCTCTTTCCCTGGCGGCATACTCCCACTCAGCTTCAGTTGGCAGGCGAAAACCCTGGACCTGCCGTACGTCGGTTGTGACCTTTCCGCCTTTATCGAGGAGCTCTCCCGTCGATTCGTTATAGGCAGCCGGAAGACCATGCTGCCCGCTCAGCCAGTTACAATAAACAATGGCATCTTCCCAGGCAATCCAGACCGCCGGATGCCGGTCTGTCTGCTTAAACCAATGCGCTTTGAAGTTGGGGTACTTCGTCTTTCCCTGCTCAATCATTTCCTTGGTAGCTTTTCCCTGCCCATCCGTTTCCGCTTTGGTTTTGTATCCGGTTTCTTCGACGAACTTTCGAAACTCGGCAACAGTGACCTCATACGGCGAGAGCAGAAAGCTACCAAGCTCGACTTCGTGAACAGGCGTCTCGGCCAGCATGGCCCGATCGCCGTCAGCCAGTACATCTCCCATTAAAAAGGTGCCGCCTTCGACATGCACCAACTTCGGATGCGAAGGCTTTTTTTCAGCTTCTCCACCGGTTTCTTCTCCCATTACGCCGGGACAATACATTAAAAGCCCCAACGCAAGAAACATCATAACGGTACAGGTTATTTTCGAAATTCTCATGATAATAGTTCTCCTTCTTAGGTTGATCGATCTGTCAAATTATCTCCTTGTTATCTTCACATATCTTCAGATACAACCATCAGTCCTATCTTTATAGACGTTATATCCCTTTAAAAAAATATCCCAATTATAAATATTATGCAATTTATTATGAATGGCGTAGGATGTGCAATCGAGTCCCTTGGGGACAGGCTATTCATAATCCTGTCCTTTCATTTTTATGTCACTGAAGCTCTATGTTCATTCAAATAAGCGGGAATAAACGGAACAGCAATAATGCAGATGTAACGTATCATATGGTCACTTGGATTCTTTGAGCGTTTCGAGAATCTTATTTATAAGTTCTTTCTCTATTTTCCCTTTTTGGATCTGACCAACAGATGTACGGACCCGGATGCTGAGGAGACGAACACATATTCGCGGTCATGGCCGAAGATTCTGCCGAAAATTCTTTAACCAAGATTCGAATGGAATGACATAAATAGCCTGTTCTACATGAGCAAGGTGAACTGGAAGAGCGCTTGAGTAAGCATTACTACTGATTGTTTGGTAAAAATACCTTTTTCTGAGTATTCCAGCTTTCCATTCGATTTTTGTCACTTGCACATCAGAAATCCCAAGGTTTACTATTTCAATGTTGAGAACTTCGGCGCATTAACATGCGAAGTGCAACAGACTCGTTTACGACATTTGGCCCGGTTACGGACCCGGCAGGTTTATCATCCAATCAGGCCATTGCGGCGGCGGGTCCGCCATACTGTATGTTCGGTGCCACTTCAAGTCCCAGAGGCCCTTTAGTCTCACCCTGTGAGCAGAGCCGTCCATCATGCAGATGTGAATCGTATAGGCATGGCGGTTCAAACAGTATCGTCCGAACCCCGTGTTGTGCCGGACCTGCTCGTCCGGGGGCGCCGGGTCACTTCGAGCAGTTGGACCGCCGCCCCATCGCCAGCACTCCAGGAACATCGGAATACGAGCGGCGCTCTTTTGGTCGATACGTCGCCAGGCCCTGCTGTCCGCCTGGGCCAATCCCCATATCGTGGTCACGCCGGGACGTAGATCATAGCACCAATTGTTGATTCCATAGCTGTTCTTATGGATTTTCTCGTCGATTACACAATCCCAGGCCATTCGAGCGGGAATCGTCTCTCCCTCCTCTTGTGTTTTCGTTGCCATCGGACATAGCCGTGCCTTCTGGCCGCCTGTTTCGTAATACGGCATCAATGGGATAATCCAGGTGCCGCCGCCCGACGTACTGGACTGTTTCCATACCATGAACTTACTTCCGTTGTCATAGGTATAAAGGTAGAATATTTTGCCCCACTGATTGAGATTCGACTTACAGATGACCGCCTTGGCCTGGTTTTTTGCACTTCTCAGGGCCGGCATCAATATCGCCATCAATAAGGCGATAATAGCGATTACTACTAAGAGTTCTATCAGTGTAAATGCTTTTCGATTATTCGTATGCTCACTCAGACAATCTGGTGCAGAAATTCGAACCATAAGAATACGATACACTTTTCAGGGTTGAAAAACAAGGCAAATCTCCTTCGATCTATCGTTCGGATTTAATAGGCCCGCCACAATCCTGTAGGGCGCCCATACAAGACACCTCTGTGGAGAATACTTGAGTTTGGAAGGCGGATTTGGTATTATGTGTAATAATACGGATAAACTTAAATGCGAAATGTTGGATAGAATTATTTTATGGTACAATATGGAAGAGAACGGCAGGAACGAGTAATGTTAAGAAGAGCGACCTTTGTTTTAGCAATCCTGAGTTTGACGCTGTTAGTTTCACCATTGATCGGGGCCTCCGATTGCCCGCGAAACATAATATTATTCGGTTGGGACGGGGCGCAGCGAGACCATGTGACCGAATGTCTCAACCGCAGCGAACTGCCTAATTTGCAGAGGCTGATCGACGAAGGGGTTTTCGTCGAGATTGACATCGAGGGCAAAACCGACACCAAGGCGGGATGGACCCAGATTCTTAGCGGCTATTATCCTGAGGTTACCGGTGTTTACAATAACCGCCAGTATCGGCCGATTCCGAAGGGCCTGAGTGTCTTCGAGAGGCTGGAGACACATTTCGGACCCGATAAATTTGTCACCGTAGCGGTTATCGGCAAGTCGGGCAACGTCGGCGCTGCTGCGCCCAAAAAGACCAAAGTAACTGAACAAGACCAGAATTCACAGGCGGGCGCAACAAAAGCGGGAAGAAAGAAAGCTGCCGGCAATAAGGCCAAATCCGAGAAAAAGAGACAGCCGCAGGGCAACACCATCGTTGATAAAGGCGTAAGGTATCGCGTAATCCCCGGACAGCCTTTCTACGTTGCTAAGAATAGTATGGATCTGTTCGAGAATGGCTTGAAGCAGGATGAAAAAGTCGGCGAACGCGCGATTGAACTGCTCGATAAGTACCAAGACATGCCGTTTTTTTTCTTCGTCCATTTTGCCGAAGTCGATCACGCCGGACATAAGCACGGCGAGAATTCCAAAGAATATAACGATGCTTTGATTTCCAACGATCTCTGGACCGGCAGGATTATAGACAAAGTCAAAGAGTTGGGATTGACTGATGAGACGGAGTTTTATATCACAGCCGATCACGGATTCAACGAGGATAAAAGCGGGCACAGTTTCGCTCCCTACGTATTTTTGGCTACGAACAATAAGAAAGTCAACCGTAACGGCCGGCGTCAGGACGTGGCCCCGACCATCATGGAGGCTTTCGGCCTGAACCTGGGCGAGTTCGAGCCGGAATTGGACGGAGTCTCACTGACCAGGCCGGACAATCGTCCTCCGGCGAAGATCGCACTCAAAACCGGCAAACCAGATGTTGTCTATGTTCCAACGCCACAGGAAGTGGTGGATAAGATGCTCGAGCTGGCGAAAGTTACGAAGGATGATTTGCTCTACGACCTTGGCTGTGGTGACGGCCGATTCGTCGTGACCGCCGCTAAAAGGTATGGCTGTCGGGCAGTTGGTTACGACATAAGCCCCAGGCGTGTGAGAGAATCGCTGGAGAATGTGAAGAAAAACAATGTCGAACACCTCGTTCGAATCGAGCAAAAGGATATTTTTACCCTGGACCTAAGTAAAGCGGACGTCATCACGCTCTTTTTGCTGCCGACTTTGAATGTAAAACTTATCCCCCAACTGGATAAGCTCAAACCCGGCTCGCGGATTGTCTCCTACAGATTCGGAATGAGAGGAGTCGTACCGGATAAGATGGTCGATTTTACTTCTCCCAGGGATGAGTCTCAACACATGTTCTATCTGTGGACGACGCCGCTGAATAAGGTCTGGATGTGGAAAAACGGACAACCTCCCGCCCGTACCGGCCAGCGTTAAGATTCATAGCGCGGCAATCAGGCGCTTAGCTAATCTTATATGATACTTATGCTCCGAGCCTAAGATGCGTTTGGAATAAATGTACTGTTTGTAATTATCTCTCTTGCTAAAGGCTCTTCTCTTTGATTATACTTTCAGAGACTAACAGTAGGAGATCAACAATATGAATGCACAAACACATACCCATAGATTCAACAGGTGTTACACATTTATCGTTTGGGCGGTGTTCTGCTTATGCGTTGCGAGTACGGCGATTGCTGAAAGGAAGGCGGTGCAGATAGGCGAGATGACTCTGCTGCTGAAGAAAACAGAACAGGGTCTGCGCATATTAAGCCTGAACGACAATGCCACAGGCCGGGAGCTTCTTGCCCCGGATACTCCTTCATTGTTCGGCATTGAGCTGCGTCATGCGAAAAGCGCCGAGCAAGTCACTCTCACGGCGGATTCGGGTTGGCGCCGGGTCGAAATCTCGGATGCGGATGCTTCGGGACAGCGTGTTATCACCTTTCAGGAACCGGCCGACAATCGCCTGAAAGGAATCAGCGTCGAAGTCAAGCTCCTTGTCAGTGGCGCCGAAAGTTCCTTGGTTTGGGACCTGCAGGTTAAGAATAACAGCGAACAATGGGCCCTTTGGCAGATTATCTTTCCGCAGGTCACGGTGAGGTATCTGGGTGAAGGATCGAGTGTGTTCTATCCGATCCTGTCGGGGATCGAACGGTCGGATTTCTGGGATACTACAGAGAAAAAAGGCGGGCGCTATCCAAGCGGCTGGACGTGCATGCAATATATGGCGGCTTACGATGCGGCTGGAAAAACGGGTCTCTACGTCGGGATGCACGATCCATTCGGCTCGACAAAGGATATCTATGCCCGGGGGCTCAAAGACAAGCATGCGGTGGCCTTTCGATTCACGCATCCTGCTGCTGATATGGGTAAGCCGGGCGTTGACTTCGAGCTGCCCGGACAGGCGACGTGGCAACTCTTACGCGGCGACTGGTTCGATGCGGCTACAATCTACCGCAAGTGGGTCAGCCGGGAGGCCAAATGGTGGCCGGAGTTCGGACCGTACGGCCGGACGGACACACCCGAATGGATGCGAGAATTGCCGGTGTGGGTTATGACCGGCGGCGCTGCTTCCGATTGCGTTGGGCGGGTGAAGGGCTTTGCAGAAGAGCTTGGCTTGCCGGTCGGATTCCACTGGTACAACTGGCACCGGATCCCCTTCGATAACGACTACCCGCACTATTTTCCGACAAAGGACGGTTTTGCCGAGGGTGTGGAGGAACTTAAGCAGGCCGGCGTCTATGCGATGCCGTACATCAACGGACGACTATGGGATACGCGGGACAAGAAAGCCGAGGACTGGCAATTCACCAGTACGGCTCGACCGGCGACAACGAAGGACGAAAAAGGCCAGCCGTACACCGAGACCTACGGCAGTAAGGAGACCGATGGTAATAGCGTAACGCTTGCGGTTATGTGCCCATCGACATCATTGTGGCAAAACCGGGTGAGAGATATTGTGCTTCGGCTCTTTAACGAATGCGGCGTCAATGGAGTGTATATCGATCAGATCGCGGCGGCGTCACCACGATTGTGTTTTGACGCATCCCATAATCATCCCCTGGGCGGCGGCCACTGGTGGATGGAGGGCTACTGGAAAATGCTCGATGCAATCCGCGCCGCCAAACCTGCCGAATGCATGCTCACCACCGAATGCAACGCCGAGCCGTATATCAAGTGGTTCGATGGTTACCTGACCTGGCACTGGCAGGGACAGGACATGGTTCCGGCATTTCCAGCCGTTTACGGCAGCGCCTTACAGATGTTCGGGCGGGCATACAGGGGCGGGCCCAGTCAGGATTTGGCCAATCGCATGAAGGCCGGGCAGCAATTAGTTTTCGGAGAGCAGATAGGCTGGTTCGGTCCCGAAATCATCAAACGGCCTGACAGCGGCCAATTCCTGCGGGATTGCATTGGTTTGCGTTGGCGATTGAAAAAATACTTCTACGCCGGGCGGATGGCCCGGCCGCCGAAACTCATCGGCGAGATTCCCAAAGTCACCGCAGACTGGCAATGGTCCGGCAAGTGGCCTATTACGACGCCGGCCATCATGACCGGTGCATGGCGGCTTCAACGCGAAAACAAAGTAATATTGCTGTTTGTCAATGTTTCCGACCAGACCTTGACGACCAATGTCCAATTCGACACCGAAGAATATAACCTTCCCGGCAAGACACCGAAGGTAACCAAAATCAGACCCGGTACGCCGGATATCAAGCTCAACATCCGGGCAGCCGATCAACCTCAGGTCGAATGTGCCCCTCGATCCGTTTTCGCATGGGAGATAGCTCCGGCATCGAATTAGACAAGAGAAAATTATGCAAAGCCGGGAAATACCTGCTGAAAAATAGTCAATAATAAATCGTCAATAATCAATTAAAAATGCCCGGGACTGGAGTCGAACCAGCACGCCCCTAAGGGCACTAGCCCCTCAAGCTAGCGCGTCTGCCTATTCCGCCACCCGGGCGATTTTGATTTACTATTTACTATTGATTATTGATAATTGACAATTGATTGTCAATTACCAATTTTTAAGATTTGAGAATTATCATGTGAGCTGCCGATTGCTTCAGGAAGTTCTACTTGCCTTTTTGGTTGTTCCAGAGCAGGACCTGGAGGCGCTGGCTGAATGCGAAGCCGGTGCGTTTGCACAGTTCGGCGACCATTGGGGATTTGTCTAAAAGCTCCTGCCGGGTGGCGGCCTGGGGCATCAGCATGATCTTTTGCCGGTTGGCGTTTTCGAGTTTTTCTATCGTTTTTTCTATCTCCGGCAGGTCGGCCTCGGAATCGACGACGAATTTGAGCTGATAATTATAATTGTCAATCAATGCGCCAAGAACCGCCAGGTCGAGTTTCGAGTTTTTGTGAATCGCCGCTAATTTCGGCTCTTCCGGCACCGAATTGCTCAATTTCGGGCTGATACTCATCAAATCGCAGGGCATATCCGGGACGTAAGCTATGCCCGCAGTTTCAATGGTTATGTGTTTGCCGGCGGCTTTTAGCTGACGGACCAGTTGCAGTAAATCGGGATCGACCATCGGTTCGCCGCCGGTGATTACGACAAATTTGCAGGGCCATTGTTGCACGGCCCGGACAATTTCATCTATACTGTACTGCCGCCCTGATTCTTTAGACCAGGCGTATTTCGTATCGCACCATCGGCAGCATAAGGGGCAGCCCGCTATACGAACGAACACACTTGGAATGCCGGCCAGAAAGCCTTCGCCTTGCAGGGAATAGAAAATCTCGTTAATATGCATTTTTCATTTCATACTATGGATTCCCGCCTGCGCGGGAATGACAAGGTTAGGTTTTATATTCAATCGGATCTTCAAGCCCGGCTTCGGCGAAACCTTTTAATCTTAAACGGCATGAGTCGCATCGGCCGCAGCTTCTGCCCTGCTCGTCCGGGTCGTAACAGCTATGCGTCAGGGAGTAATCGACGCCGAGCTTTGTACCGGTCAGTATAATCCCGGCTTTTGTCATTTCAATGATGGGCGTGTGTATTTTGTATCGCCCTTTGCCTTCGACGGCGGCTGCGGTGGCGAGGTTGGCTGTCTTCTCGAAGGCTTCGACAAACTCGGCCCGGCAGTCGGGATAGCCGCTGTAATCGGTCGAATTGACGCCGATATAGATATCGAACGCGCCCAGCACCTCGGCCCAGACAAGGGCGTAACTTAAAAATATAGTGTTACGGGCGGGGACGTAAGTTGACGGGATTTTGTTCGAGCTATCCAGGCCGGTTCTATCCTTGGGCACCTCAATAGCCTCATCAGTCAGTGCCGAACCGCCAAACGCAGCTAAGTCGATATCGATTATGCGATGTTCGGCCGCACCGAGCGATTCGGTGACCTTTTTCGCGGCTTCGATTTCCCGTTTGTGCCGCTGGCCGTATCGAAACGTCAGAGCGTGGCACCGGAAACCTTCGCTTCGCGCGATGGCCAGAGTCGTGGACGAATCCAGGCCACCACTTAATAAGACTACTGCTTTTTTAACTGCCACAAGTCGGACCCTGCCAAAAAAAGTCCTGCATATGCCTCCGACACCTGATTGTAGCGCAGCGACCTGCCAAACCACATCGCTGCCGGGATAGCGAATATACCCGAACATCCGGCTTCATGCAACACTTTTGGCCGGTTTTCACAGACTTCGTGCCGGGCAGGTTTTCATCATTTCCATTTTATTCTTGCTTGTCCGGGGGCAATGTCTCTATTATAATATTAGAAGAAGGTTTATAATAGCGGTCGAAAAATGATTGAAAGGGAAGAAATAGAATTATTCGATAATCCCCGTCCCGGGCGAGATTATCGTATAACCATCAGATGCCCCGAGTTTACGAGTGTTTGTCCTCGAACAGGCCAGCCGGATTTCGGTGAGATTGTCATTGAATATTGTCCCGACAAGTTATGCATAGAGCTAAAGAGTCTGAAATTGTACATGCAAAGTTACCGGAACAAGGGTATTTTTTACGAGGCTCTAACGAATGATATACTGGACGATTTAGCAGGTTTATGCAAACCGCGCTGGATGAAGATTATCTCTCGGTTTACCCCTCGCGGTGGAATAACCACCGAGGTGGTCGCGGAATATAAAGCAGAGAAATAGAACAAGTTTCATCAGAGGTGTCAAAATGGCGATCGTATTTCATTGTGAGTATTGTGGGAAAAAAATAGAAGCGGCGGACACTGCCGGAGGCAAATGGGGCAAATGCCCATCTTGTCACAACAAACTGTATGTCCCCAGCCCTGATACCGGCGAAGAGCTGAAACTGGCGCCAATAGATGAGACCGAGGTGGAAAGAGAACACCGGCTGATGGCTGAGACATACAAGCTTACACAAGACATACTTAAAGAAAAAGAGGTTCCGGACGGACCCGCTCCGCTTTCCGGGGCGGTATACAAGATGAGCGAGAAGGAGTTGAAACAAAACATAATCATGTATCTCCGGAAAATAATGTACGGTGAAGTGGACGAAGCCGAAAGGATCGCTGCTTTGATAGCCCCTTTCGGTGATCGGGCAGTGGCGATTATTGACGAGATAGCGCTTAGTGAAATTCCCGAACCGGAGTTGGCCGATATTCCTCCGCAGATGCTTTCAGGTTCGATAAGGACCTTACGAGACAAAATAAGCTGAGATAAAAAAACACGGACCCGGACATACACGTCCCAAAAAAACCTTTCAATATGCTAACCTAACATGTTTTTTTTCGGTCCGAAAAGATCGACCACCCCCAGAACTCCCTCTAATTTGGTTGTAACGATCTCGTTTCTTATATTTTACTTAGAGATAATCAAAAACAACCTGGTTAAACCTCAGATTAAACTTGGAGGGAACTTTACTATGACTAAAGAGACAACAGCAGTACACGTCACCCATGAAACGGTGGGTAAGGTCGGCGGTATAGGTGCCGTTCTGCATGGTTTCTTCACGAGCAAGCCCTATCTTGACACAATTGATCGCTCAATACTAATCGGACCGTTGTTTACCACGGAAGGCTCTGCATCGGAACGATTGGGCGAAAACAGTGAAGTGCTCTATTCATCTATCGATGAATATGTAAACACGGGGTATGCTCCGGCCTTCCATAAGATTGAAAATTTCTACAATACGGGCATCGTTTATGGCAGGCGAACATTTGTCGATAAGCAGACGGGCATAATAAGCTCGCCTGAGGTCGTGCTGGTCGATGTTAGACATATAGACAAGGGAGTGATTAACAAATTCAAAAGGCGCCTGTTCGAGGAATTCGGCGTCCACAGCAATTTATACGAACATTTATGGGAGTTCGAGCAATATGTCAGATTGGCTCCCGTGGCAATTGCCGTGCTCAAGGCAATCGGCGCCGCCGAAGATTCGACTATAATTATTTCGCATGAGTTTATGGGAATGCCGACCGCATTGGCGGCTATTCTTGAGCCGGCGTGCAGCTATAAAACAATTTTTTACGCTCATGAAGTAGCCACTATGCGACGCATTGTGGAAGAACATCCGGGGCACGATACGATGTTCTATAATATTCTTAAGCAGGCTCACAGCGACGGACTTTACGTCAACGAAGTATTCGGCGACCAGGCTACCTATTTCAAGCACTCTCTCGTGGAGGCCTCACAATACTGCGACCGGATATCGGCGGTTGGCGATTATGTCGTCGATGAGTTGCGGTTCCTTGCTCCGGAATTTGAAACCGCCGATATCGATATAGTATATAACGGCATCCCTGCATACGAAATCAGTCTTGCCGAGAAGCTCGCATCGAGAGAAAAGCTGCAACGATATTGTGAGAGTCTGTTGGATTATAGGCCTGATTTTGTTTTCACCCACGTCACGAGACTGGTACGAAGCAAAGGGATGTGGCGTGATTTGCGTGTTCTTGAACACATCGAGCGGGAGTTTAGGACGCAGGGCAAGACGGGAGTGCTGTTTGTCCTTTCGACCGAGGTGTCACAGCGTCGCAGCCGGGATATTCATGAAATGGAGTCTACATATAATTGGCCCGTAGCTCACCGTGAAGGCTGGCCGGACTTATCCGGCGGGGAAGCAGATTATTATACGGCAGTACAGCAATTCAACGCCAGAAGCAGGAATTTGAAAATAGTGTTCATCAATCAGTTTGGCTTTGATCCCCAAAGATGCGGCCAAAGGATGCCTCATGATATGGAATTTATGGACATCCGAAAGGGAACTGATGTCGAATTTGGCCAGAGTATTTACGAGCCGTTCGGGATTGCCCAGCTTGAGCCGCTGACTTTCGGCGGTATATGCGTATTCAGCAGTGTCTGCGGATGTTTAGGTTTCCTGTGGGACGTAACCGGCCCGGAAGATGTCAAGAATGTTATTGTCGCCGACTATACCGACCTGGAAGTCCGCAGCTATATCGACATCGAAGACCTTTTGCAGATCGACCGGCCGATACGGGACCGGATAGAGGCAAGTCAGAGTAAAAAGGTAGCAATGCAGATATGCTCACGATTACCAAAAGACGAGTTCGAGATCGAAGGCATGCTTAAAACCGGCTATGAGCTTGCGAAGAATATGAGCTGGGACGTGGTAGTGAGAAACTACCTGCTGAGAAGCATACAAAAGATACCGGATAAAGTCTGTCTCTCGTGAGTTATACCCGGCCTCTTAGATTATGCCGATGGTTGCCGGGATTTGCAGAAAGTCCTTGCAAAATCAAGTGCTCTCGTGCTATAATTATGCCAGCTTCATAGCATCACAGCCCGGATTTTCTCAAGCGGCTGTAGCTAATGTATAATGTAAATCATGGAGAGCAGGTAAATGAAAAAGCCGTTACTTTCAATTCTTGCTCTGCTCTTATTTTCAGCCGTGCCAATACCGGCGGTTCTCGGCGCGGTCTCCGATCGCTACATCCCGAATGAGATAATTGTGAAATTTCGCGGCACGGCTGCCGATACAATCGAAAAGCAGCTACATATCCGGAACCCGGCTGATGTTCCGAACTTGTCGCTCTTGTCATCCCATTTTGCTACGTTGAATAAAAAAATCAGAGCGAGCCGGATCAAACCTCTGTTAAAAGATTTTAGAAAGAGGCGACTCAGGCTCGAATCGTTTAAGGGGGCAGCCGGCAGGTTTCCGGCAAAAAAACAAAAACGTGTCCTCGAAAGACTCAAGCGGGCCCCGAAAACCGCAAAGGTTCCCGACCTCGGAAAAATATACAAGATTCAGCTTGACTGCGAATCCCGGCAATCACTTGAGGAAGCTCTGGCGGAGTATCGAAGCAATCCCGATGTCGAATATGCGGAGTTGAACTATATAGTCTCGGCAGACTCAATACCAAATGATCCTCTGCATCCCGAGCAATGGTCTCTGAGAAAGATAGTTGCTGAAGGAGCCTGGAGTATTTACGCCGGAAGCCCGGAAACGGTAGTTGCCGTGTTGGATACGGGTGTGGATTATAACCACAGAGATTTACGGGACAATATGTGGGTCAATGAAGCTGAACTGAACGGGACTGAGCGAGTAGATGATGACGAAAACGGCTACGTTGACGATATATATGGCTATAACTTCATTTATAACAATGGCGATCCCTTCGATGACTACGGCCACGGTACTTATTGTTCCGGCATAATCGCCGCCAGGGGTGATAACGATCTGGACATAACGGGTATTTGCTGGAATACAAAGATTATGGCCCTTAAGTTTATGGGTTTGTTCGGAGATGGAAGCACATCCGATGCGGTCCTTGCGATTTATTACGCCGTGGAAAACGGCGCCGACGTTATTTCCAATAGTTGGAGTACGAAAGATGAGTCTCTGCTGCTTAAAGATGCGGTTGATTACGCTCACAGCCAGGGTGTGATCATAGTGGCATCGGCCGGCAATGACGATTCGGATTTACCTCAGTACCCGGCTTGCTATAAAAACGTTATTTCCGTGGCGGCAACAGATTCTGAGGACAAAAGATGGCCGTATTCCAATTATGGTGACTGTGTGGATATCGCCGCTCCAGGGGTGGATGTTTTGTCACTGAGCGCGGAAGGAACTGCGATCGGCGTATCAAACGATGGATACACGACTCTGTTATCAGGGACATCAACGGCCTGCCCTCATATAGCCGGTGCTTGTGCCCTTATACTTTCGGCCAATCCGCTAATGACGTTCGATCAGGTAAATAGCGTGCTCACGAGAACGGCGGATCCGATTTCGCCCGGAATCTGTCTTTCAAACGGACGGGTGAATCTTTCCGAAGCAATGCATGCGGTTATACCCTCGCGAGGATATATCAGTTTTGATAGCGACTATTACGCCCGCCCAGGCGATGTGGGTATGCTGCTGGCGGATTGGGACCTGAAGGGCAAGGGCAGTCAGGATGCGACTATAATGACAAGCGGGGGCGACCTGGAAAAGGTTGTTCTGGCCGAGACGCCTTCCGTCTTCGGTGTTTTTAACGGGAGCATTCAGACCGGCTCGGGTCAACCGGAAAAAGAAGATGGAAATCTACAGGTTTCTTCCGGTGAGGTCATAACGGCAGTATATTTCGATGCCAATGACGGCACGGGTAATCCATCCGCAACAATGGATAGCGCACTTATGGATTGTGAGGTGCCGGTGCTTTTGGATATGCAGGTTGAAGTGCAAAACCTTGCGGCGAGTATAACGTTAACGTCGGACGAACCAACCAGGGCGCAGGTTCGATACGGTCCGGCACGCGGCGGGCCATATACCTTCGTACGGGAAGATATTGTTTGGGCCGATGAACACGTTATCGAGCTGAGGCCTCTCTCAATCAACACGGATTACTATTTTGTTATAGAGCTGGTCGATGCAGTAGGCAACAAGGTCACGTTGGATAACGGAGAATTGTGCTATTCGTTCAATACATCGGCGGAATTTCTCGGTTTTCGGGTGCCCGATGTCTATCCCGCAATTCAGGCTGCGATAGACGATGCCTCGGATGGAGATACTATATGGATTGCTGACGGGCAATACTCCGGAGAAGGAAACTTCGATATCGACTTCAAGCGAAAGGCCATTACAATAAAAAGCGAAAACGGTCCGGACAACTGCATTATTGACTGCCAGTTCAAAGGGCGCGGTTTCGATTTCCACGACGGCGAAGGCGAAAAATCGGTCCTGGACGGCGTTAAAATTATCAATGGTTCTGTCGGTGGATTTGGCGGGGGTATTAAATGTACCGCAAGCAGTCCGACGATTATCAATTGTATCATCAAGGGAAATTCGGCCGGAGAGTACGGCGGTGGAATGTGTAACTCTTACGGCAGCTCACCGAAACTGACCAATTGCACATTCAGCGAAAACTCCGCCGAATCAAAGCTTTCCGCGCTCGGCAGCGGCGGCGGAATATGCAATCTGGTCGACAGCAGCCCTGTAATTACCAATTGCACCTTCAGTATGAACTTTGCCAACCATAGCGGTGCCGGCATATACAACTCCGAGAATAGCAATCCGATTTTAACTAAGTGCACGTTCACTGCAAACACTGCCCGACATGGCGGCGGTATATATAACTGTTACGATAGCACACCGAGATTAGCCAACTGCATATTTATTGGGAACATGGCCGAATACGGCGGCGCTGTGAAAAACAGCGAGGCCGTTCCGATCCTGAACAACTGTACAATAAGCGGTAATTCGGCGGAGATGGGCGGCGGGATATGGAATGGATGGGGCGGCAGTATCGAACTGGCCAACTCCATTCTCTGGGACAATAGCGACAGTGGCGGTATGGATGAATCGGCGCAGATCAACAATGCGCAGGGTAGTAAAATACCGGTCATTAATTATTGCTGTATCCAGGGTTGGACCGGAGCTCTCGGGGGGATTGGAAACATAGGCGCCGAGCCGTTCTTTGCCGATCCGGATGCTGGTGATTACCATTTGAAGAGTGCGGGCTGGCGCTGGGATGCTGAGCACCAGCAATGGCTCCACGATGAAATAACCAGCCAATGTATCGATGCGGGCAATCCCGGTTCACCGTTGAAAGGCGAGTTGTTGAGTATGCCGGGTGATCCTGCTAATATGTGGGCAAGCAACTTACGAATCAATATGGGCAGCTACGGCGGCACAGCCGAGGCTGGTATGCCTCCCAATGACTGGAGGCTGCTGGGAGATATGACTAATGATGGGATTGTCGATTCAAAGGATTTTGCCGTTCAGGCTCAATATTGGATGAGAACCGGCAACGAACAGCCGGGCGACCTGGACCGAAATGGTATGGTAGATACGGCGGACCTTGCTCTATTGACTCAAGATTGGCTTGAAGATAACAATCTGAAGCATTGACATCAGCCCACTCGAAAGAGTAACTCAAACCGACCGTTTTGAGTCGAATGATATAGTAAGTTGTTTAATGGCAAGAACATAAAAAAACCTGTCATTCCAGCGGAAGCGGGAATCCATTAAAACCATTACGTTCATGGATCCCTGCTTTCGCAGGGATGACAGCGCGAATCGATCAGTTTGAGTACTAAAATAATTTGACTGACGGGCAGAGGACGATTAAAATTCTCAGCCGTGGGCAAGGCTGGGAAAAAACCAATAATAGGTATCCTGGGTGGTATCGGCTCCGGCAAGAGCACTGTGGCGGCTGAGTTTGTAAAATTAGGCTGTAAGGTCATTGACGCCGACGAAATCGCTCATGAGCTGCTCGAAAAAAAATCGGTAAAGAAAAAAATAGTTGGCCTTTTTGGCTTGACTGTTTTGGATTCCGATGAGAAAATTGATCGTAAGAAATTAGCCGGGGTGGTTTTTACTGACGCTAATAAGCTCTCATCGATTAACAGGATTATTCATCCTCTTGTTCTGGCGCGTGCTGAGGTGCTTATTAAGCAATATGAGCGACAAAATCAAGTAAAAGCAATCGTTCTGGATATGCCTTTATTAGCAGAAATTGGCTGGACTCGGCGATGCGACAAGCTAATTTTTGTCGATTGTAAGCAAAAATTACGGGAAGAAAGGGCGAAAAAGAAGGGTTTTGACAAAAATCAGCTTAAAATTAGAGAAAATTTTCAGATTTCTCTGGACAATAAAGCGAGCCTCGCCGATAATACGGTAGAAAACAATTCTGACTTCTCGGCATTGGTCAGACAGGTCGCTGATATTTTCTCTGTTATTATGTATAATGGGTAAGCGGGGTTTTTTGGCAGCTCACTCGTATTTAGAATTGCCCATTTTTGAAATATAGGTTTTATTTCTACTATTCAAAGTTCAAATCTTATTGAATTCCTGCGGGAAAGTTATCCTGTGGAATTATGCCTCTAATACTTATTAGCGGGGACGAGTTCCACAGGGTTAACAATAATGTTTCGCAAGTGAAAAAAAGGAGTAATGATGGCTAAAGCTGTAAAAGGCACAACCAAAAAACGCAAGAGCGCAAAGAAAAAGGCTGCTGAAGAAAAACAAGCTGCTGAAGAAAAACAAGCTGTCGCCGAACCGGAAGAGCAAACGCAGCCGGAGGAAGAAGCTGCTACTGCTACGGCTACGGTTGAGGAGCCGGCCGACGTAGAGGTAGAGACCGAGGAGGATGAAGCTCTGAAAGCTAAGAAAGCTGAAGAAGAATCCACTCATGCCAAGTACGAGCGAATTAAAAAAGGCAGCTTGTATTTGACGGATTTGCAGAAACTGACCGTTGCGGAACTGCATGATCTTGCCAAGAAAGAAGGCATCACGGAATACAGCGCGCTGAAAAAGCAGGATTTAATTTTCAGGATTCTCAAAGAGCGCATCAACCAGAGCGGATTAATGTATGGCGAAGGTGTGCTGGAAGTGCTGCCGGACGGTTACGGATTTCTGCGAAATCAAGACTATAACTATTTGTCGTCGTCGGACGACATTTATGTTTCTCCGTCTCAAATCAGGCGTTTCGGCCTGCGAACCGGAAATATCGTATCCGGTCAAATCAGGCCGCCGAAGGATTCGGAGAAGTACTTTGCACTGCTGCGCGTTGAGGCGATTAACTTCGAGGACCCTGACAAACTTGCGGAAAAGATTGTGTTCAGTGATTTGACGCCGCTGCATCCTGAGGAACGTTTTATTCTCGAAACTACAGAGGAAGAGCTGAATATGCGAATCATTGATTTGGTTACTCCTGTAGGCAAAGGTCAGCGTGGCCTGATAGTTGCTCCGCCGCGAACGGGCAAAACAATCCTGCTGCAAAAGATTGCCAACGCCCTGAGCGCAAATCACCCTGACGTGAAATTGATAGTGCTGCTGATTGACGAACGCCCTGAAGAAGTTACGGAAATGGAGAGGAAAACCGCTGAAGACGTCGAAGTGATAAGTTCGACTTTCGACGAACCGGCCGCACGCCACTGTCAGGTTGCCGAAGTGGTAATCGAAAAGGCGAAGCGGCTTATCGAGTACGGCAAAGATGTGGTGATACTGCTGGATTCGATAACACGCCTTGCACGTGCGTATAATACCGAGATGCCGCACTCGGGCAGGATTTTGACCGGTGGTGTTGACGCCGGCGCGATGCAGATGCCCAAGCGGTTTTTCGGCGCTGCAAGAAATGTCGAAGAAGGCGGCTCGCTGACAATCTTCGCAACCGCATTAATCGACACGGGCTCGAAAATGGACGAGGTCATCTTCGAAGAGTTCAAGGCGACCGGAAATATGGAGTTGCACCTTGACCGCCGCCTTGTTGACAGAAGGATCTGGCCGGCCATAGACATCAGCCGAAGCGGAACCAGAAGGGAAGAATTGCTGCTCGATCCAAAAGAGCTTCAGCTTGTATATCGGCTCCGAAGGGTTCTGAGCGAGTTGAATCCGGTCGAAGCGGTCGAGCTGCTGAAAAGCAGGTTAGCCAAGACCCGAACCAACGCAGAGTTCCTGATGACGATGAACCTCGATTAAGAGCAGGTAAAGTATAAAGCGGGAATTTTAAAGGCACATAGCAATACCCTATTTTGCGTTCAATTGTTTGCTTTACATCGTAGTTCCTTTTGATTAATATGATACTCCGGCCGAATTTTGTGCCGGAGTTTTTTATGAACAATTGTCGAAAGCTGGGAAGCCATGAGTGAGCAACTCTCGAAAATTTATGAACCCAAAACGATAGAGCGGCAGGCAAACGAGATATGGTCTTCGCGAGCGTACTTCCACGCCGAACCGCAGGTTGACGGTGAAGGTAAAGGTACCTATACCATCGTAATCCCGCCGCCCAACGTTACCGCACCGCTGCACCTGGGACATGCGCTTAATAACACGTTGCAGGACATTCTGATTCGCTTCCGGCGAATGCAGAAATACAACACTTTATGGATGCCCGGTACGGATCACGCCGGCATTGCCACGCAAACGGTCGTTGAGAAACGTATCCTTTCGGAAGAGGGAAAACGGCGGACCGACTTCGAGCGGGATGAATTTGTCGGGCGCGTGCAGGCCTGGAAAGACGAATATGAAGCCCGCATTATCGAACAATTGAAAGCAATGGGCTGCTCGTGTGACTGGCAGCGCACGCGGTTTACTATGGACGAAATGTGCGTCAAAGCCGTTCGCAGCGCTTTTTTCAGGCTCTTTAAGGATGGATTAATATATCGAGGCAAAAGGCTGGTCAACTGGGATCCAGCCACTCAGACGGTGCTTGCGGATGATGAAGTCGAGCACGAGACAGTACAGGGGCATTTCTGGTATTTGAGGTACCCGCTTGTCGAGCGTGTGGAAGGTGTCGCGGGCGTCCCGCCCGCGCGTGTCGAAGGCGTCCCGCCTTCGCAAAAGTACAGCGAATCGGCCATCGACAAACGACAAGGCCGTTACCTGCCTCATTGGTCCAAACAAGGCGCTACCTATGCTGTTACCTTTCGGCTTGCCGATGCCGTCCCAAGTGAAGTCTCCGAATCATGGCGTCTTGAACGCCGGCATCTCGTCGAGCGAGCTCAACAGCAAGGGCGTTCTCTGACCCACATTGAGCGAATTGAGCTGCACCGACTTCACTCAGAGAAGATTGAATCATTCCTCGACGCCGGACACGGCGAGTGCATTTTGAGAGATCCGCAGCTTGCCGAGATCTTGCAGAATGCACTGAAGCATTTCGACGGCGAACACTACGAACTGGTTGCCTGGGCCGTCATGCCCAATCACGTTCATGCAATCGTTAGGCCTCTCGCCGGCCACGAGCTGCCTAAGATCATCCATTCCTGGAAATCGTTCACATCCAAACAGATCAATCGGCGACTCGATCGACAGGGTTCCTTATGGATGGATGAATATTACGACCATCTGATCCGCGACGAAGAGGACTTCAGGAACCAGATCGATTATGTTCTTGCGAATCCTGAAAAGGCAGGTCTGCAAGATTGGCCGTGGTGTGGGATGGGGGGGTCAGTCTCGGATAAAGAACGAGGGCAGGATGCCCTCGAAACGCGCGGGCGAGACGCCCGCGACACGGTGACTATCACACACGTCACCGTAGCTACAACCCGGCCGGAAACGATGCTCGGCGATACGGCCGTGGCAATGAATCCAAATGATCCACGCGCAAAATATCTTGTGGGCAAAAAAGTCCGGCTTCCCATTGTCGGCCGTATTATCCCCATTATCGCAGATGAGCATGTCGTTCTGCCCGATCCCGATAGTGAGGATGAAAAGGCGCGATTCTCGACCGGCTTTTTGAAAGTCACGCCGGCACACGATCCGGATGACTGGGAGATCGGCCAGAGACACGAATTGGAAGTAGTCAACGTAATGGCGCCGGACGGCTCGATAAGCGACAAACACGGCTGGGAAGACGCAAAAGAGCCGGAGGCACAGTCGCTGCTTGGAATGGACCGTTTCGAAGCGCGTGAGGCCATTGTCGAATTTTTCCGTCAGGAGAATCTGTTGGAAGATGTTCGTGCATACACACATGAAGTCGGACATAGCTACCGCAGTCATGTACCTATCGAGCCTTATCTGTCCGACCAGTGGTATATCGCCGTGAAGAAGCCTATCGAGCATCTGTCGGATAAGTTCGGCTCCGGCCTTATCGAGGGAACGGACGTGCCGCTAAATTCCTTAGCCGGCCTGGCCTTAAAGCCCCTTCTTGACGGCAGGCTGCGCTTCACGCCGGAACGCTACGCAAAAACCTACCAGACCTGGCTGGAAAACCTTCGCGACTGGCCCATAAGCCGGCAACTCTGGTGGGGACATCGCATACCAGTCTGGTCTCGCACTATCCATCCAGGTGAGGAAAGCACAAAAGAGATCAGGAAATGGTATAATATGGATTTTGATCATATCCTTGATGGACAATTGGACGACAAAGTTACCTTTTGCGTAATGGACAATGAGACGGGACAGGTCGTGGAAAACCCAAATGAGAGGTTGGGCTGGGATCCTCGCGGTGAGTATACTGTTTATCTGTGTCCTCTCATGGACAAGGAGACAGACAAGATAGGAATTTGGGAAAAGGCCGGATTTGAAAGAGACTCGGATGTCCTCGATACATGGTTTTCATCGGCGCTTTGGCCTTTTAGCACGATGGGCTGGCCTGAAGATACACCGGAACTCAAGACATTTTATCCGGGTAATGTGCTTTGTACGGCCAGAGAAATCATTACGCTGTGGGTTTCGCGTATGCTGATGATGGGACAGTACTGTGCCGGCGATATTCCGTTCAGCGATGTATATATTCACGCGATGATCCAGGATGGCGAAGGTCGCAAGATGTCCAAGAGCCTCGGCAACGGTATCGATCCTTTAGTAGCCATCGACAGCCACGGGGCCGATGCTATGCGATTTACATTAGCCAGCATGGCTACGGATACGCAGGATATCAGGATGCCGGTAGCGGCGATGACCCTGCCGGATGGGCGACAGGCCAATACATCGCCGAAGTTTGATATCGGGCGAAACTTCTGTAACAAGCTCTGGAACGCCTCGCGTTTTGCGATGATGAATCTTGATGGAACTGACCCGGCCGGTTTCCATCAGGGCGAAATGGATATTACCGACAGGTGGATTCTATCCCGTTTGACCGATACGATAGCTGAGACAACCAGGTCTCTGGACGAATTCAAATACAGCGAGCCTTTGTCGGTACTCTACAGGTTCTTCTGGAACGATTTCTGCGACTGGTACCTCGAGTGGGCCAAGCCGCGGATGCAGGACGAGCGGAAACGGCCGATCGCACAGAATGTCCTGGCTTTTGTGCTGGATCAGACTCTGCGTCTCTTGCATCCGTTCGTCCCTTTTATTACCGAGGGGATATTCCAGAAACTCAATGAAGTCGCACCTGTCAGAAGACTTGAAGGGCTTATGGAGGCGAAAAGCGCCGCCGGCCTGGTTATAGCCGAATGGCCCGAAAAAATAGATTCCCTGCGAGATGCGGATGTTGAGAAACAAATTGATATTATTCAAACAGTAATTCGTACCGTTCGGGATATCAGGAGCAATCGGAATATACCGCCGAAAGAACCTTTGGTTGTATCGGTCAAGTCGCAACGGGAGACTGCCGACGTTCTTAATCGAAACGCGGAGCTCATCTGTCAGTTGGCCGGAGTTAAGGAATTTGAGGCCGGGATCGATATTGTAAAACCTGCAAATGCCGCTGTTTCAATCACGGATGTTACGGAAGTGTATGTCCACGATGCGATTGACCTGAAAGCCGAGCAACGTCGGTTCGAGAAACAGAAACAGCAGATAGAAAAAGCGAAAGAATCCGCAGAAGCCAAGCTGGCTAACGAGAATTTTGTGACGAAAGCCAAGCCGCAAGTCGTTGCTCGGGCCAAAGCAAAACTTGCTCAACTTAAAGAACAGTTAGAGACCGTGGAGAAACACCTTTCGGAATTGAAAAATAGTGAATGAGTGAACTCGGGCGTTCCTGCAGGAATCTGCCAGATAAAGGTGGCGCAAAAATGGAAATGGAAGCTGAACTATCGCGTATCATCATAAATGAAATGTCCGACCAGCAGGTGATCGTCCTCAAAGAGCGTAACGGCGACAGAAGTTTTCCAATTGTGATCGGCATCGTGGAAATTTTTGCCATCGACCGTCGATTGAAGGGCATCAAACCGGCCCGCCCGATGACACACGACCTGTTGGCGAATGTCATTGAAAATCTCGGCGCCAGGATCGAAAAGATCGTGATTAGTGATTTACGCCATCATGTTTTTTATGCAACTCTGCACTTGAGCCTGAACGGGCGCAAAATTGAAATTGACTCCCGCCCTTCCGATGCGATTGCCCTGGGCGCGGCGTCGAACGCACCTATTTATGTTGCCGATCATGTTTTTGAGCAGGCTTCTCAGTAATAAAAGTCGAGATAATCAGCAATCCTACCCCAATGCAAAGCAAACTGTCAGCGACATTGAAAGTAGGCCAGTGATAGCTGCCCCGATAGACGTCGATGAAGTCTCGCACTGAGCCATCATTAAAGAGCCGGTCGTAAAGATTTCCGCAAACGCCGGCGGCGAAAAGGCCCAGAGCGATATGGGTAATTTTTTGCATGCCCCCGCTTAGTAGAAAAACAACTAAGATGCCGACAATGGCAATTATCGAAACTATCGCCAGGAAGTAGGGCTTGCCGGCGAACAGGCTAAAAGCGGCGCCGTTATTTACCGCGATTATCAGTCGTAAGAAACCGTCTATGACAGGGTAGGTTTCGTTTGGTTCGAGCCAGTTGAATACAGCTTTCTTTGTCCACAAATCCAGTGCCAGCCCGCCGATCATCAAAGGCCAGAATATCAGATGAGTTCTTGCATCCGGCAGCGAGAGTGCCATTTGCTTGAAAAAAGCCTGACTCGGGTTCGGCCGGGCGCTATTGGTTTTTGTCTTGATTTCCGTCATAATTCATGTTTACTGTTTTGCGCTGACTGTCCCATTATAACCGTTTATAGCCTGTCGGTCGGCAGGGAATTATATCACACTAAGTATCGCTGTCAAAAACTTTTAGCTCAGATGGAAATTTTGTTTTTGCAGGCGCTCTCTTAATGTTTGACATATTCATAGTAAGGTTGTATCATAAGCTCGATTCAAATGAACTGTAAATTGTAGACGAGGTAATCCCTCGTCTTTGTTATATTTGCTTGAAAGGTTTATTAATGGCTAAAAACAAGGTGACTTTGAAAAATAAGCCATATATGCTGATTATCCGTGACGGCTGGGGTTATAATCCGAACGTTTCCGAAGACGAGTATAATGCAATCAAGTGTGCGAATACACCGGTGGATGATATGCTGATGGCCGAATATCCGAATTGTATCATCCATACGAGCGGAGAAGACGTGGGCCTGCCGGACGGTACTATGGGCAACAGCGAAGTAGGACACCAGAATATTGGGGCGGGCAGAATCGTTCCCCAGGAATCCGTCAGAATCAGCAAAACCATCCAGGACGGTTCTTTCTTCGAGGCTCAGGAGTTTCTGAATCTCATCGAATTCGTAAAGAAAAATAACGGCAAAATGCACGTCATGGGCCTGTGTAGTGACATCGGTGTCCATTCTCTGCTGGGCCATCTGTACGGCCTGCTGGAGCTGGCAAAAAGAAACGATGTCAAGGATGTTTTTATCCATGCGTTTATGGACGGTCGGGATTCGCCGCCGGACAGTGGTGCCGGATACATCAACGACATCGAAAAGAAGGCCAAAGAAATTGGTGTCGGCAAAATCGCATCGGTCATGGGCCGGTTCTACGCGATGGACCGCGACAGCCGATGGGACCGGGTACAGAAGGCTTACGAGTGCCTGACGATAGGAAAGGGTCTTAAAGCTTCCAGTGCAGCGGAGGCCGTTTCCAACAGCTATGAAAAGGAAGTTACCGACGAGTTTATCGAGCCGACCTGTATTGTTAACAAGGACAGTGAGCCGATTGCGACAATCAAAGACGGCGACGGTGTGATTTTCTTCAACTTCCGCGGCGACAGGCCACGTGAAATCGCACGGGCGCTCGTCGGGCCGGACTTCAAAGAATTTCCAAGGACAACCCAGCCGGATATTTATTTCGTCTGTATGACCGAATACGATGCAACAATCCCGGCGCCGGTGGCGTTTCCAAAACTGCCGAAAATGAAAAATATCCTGGCGGCGTATTTGGGCTCATTGGGGCTGAAGCAATTTCGCTGTGCGGAGACGGAAAAGTATGCCCATGTCACGTTTTTCTTCAACGATTATACGGAGAAACCGTTCCCCGGCGAAGACAGGCAAATCGTACCTTCGCCCCGGGTACGCACGTATGATTTAAAACCTGAGATGAGCGCTTACGAGGTTTGCGAGGTCGTGCTGGAAAGGCTGGATTCGAACAAATACGATGTGGTCGTGGTCAATTTTGCCAATCCGGATATGGTCGGCCATACGGGCGTATTGTCGGCTGCCGTAAAAGCGGCTGAGATGGTGGATGAGTGTGTCGGCAGAATTCTCGACAAAGTCAAGAGTATGGGCGGCGCAGCCGTTATCACTGCCGACCACGGCAACTTCGAAAGGATGTGGGATACCCCGAAGAATCAGCCGCACACGGCCCACACCGTTGGTGATGTGCCGCTGATTGTCTTCGACGAACGATTAAAGGGCCGCAAGCTCCGCCAGGGCGGCAGATTAGCCGATATAGGCCCAACCCTGCTGCAAATGATGGACCTGCCGCAGCCAGAAGAAATGACCGGTACAAGTTTGCTTGAACATTAAAATTATCTCAAGTAAAATTTTGATGTAGTCAGATTACTACGATACGACCAAGTAAAATGGCAATATAAACCGGTAAATGTCTATAGAAAGCGGTACAGGAATAATTAAAGCGAAAAGCATTGCTCGGTCAGTACGTCATCATAAACCGCAATGGCAAACCCTGCCGCGTTCCAGATAAAGAAGCATTGAAAATCGACAAATCCAAATAGCAGGCTTTGACATGTCGGAGAACATGGATATAACAGGGGAATAGTTATGAAACTCGATTTAAGCAGTCTCCAAAAAGCTGTTGAATCTTTGGAAAAAACAATAAAAGTTGCTGGAAACAACGCGTTGGCTGCCGAGTTGGACGAAGATGCTAAAGATGCTATAAAAGCAGGAGTAATCCAGAAGTTTGAATTTACCTTTGAATTATGCTGGAAATTTATGAGACGATGGCTCAGGGAAAATGCGGATGTTGAGGGAGCTGAATATCCGCGCACCCGCAAGGAGCTTTTTCGTCTGGCGGCACGTTTCGGCCTGGTTAGAGAACCTCTGTCATGGTTTTCTTATAGCGATGCACGCAATCTGACCTCGCATACCTATGACGAAGATAAGGCCGAAACAGTGTATCAAGCAGCGGTAGGTTTCTTAGGAGATGCCAGATATCTCCTGAATAGGCTTCAAGAACGTAATGATTGATGTAGAAGAAAAATATTTAACCGAAATACGCCGGATTCTGGGCGAGCACGTGTCTGATTGTGAAGTTCGTGCTTTTGGTTCACGCCTCGATGGCAAGGCGCGTGATTTCTCTGATCTCGACCTTGTGCTGGTTGGCAGCGAAAAAATCAATTGGCGAAGGATAGAGCTGCTTAAAGATGCCTTTGCCTCATCCAATATACCAATGACCGTAGATGTAATTGACTGGCATGCAATATCAGACGAGTTTAGAGCGGTTATAGAAAACAATTACGAAATTATTCAGGAGAGAAAATCAAAATCAAAATCCAAATTCAAATAATTTACCTTGCCGTCACTTCTTCGCTGAGATAATATTCGCCGCAGTTTTCACAGATTTCGGCGGGCACACCTTTAATAACAACAGTTGTATGACCACCTCCAAGTGTTACAATAGTAGTACCATCATGTGTTAGGCCTTGTTTGCAAATTACACATGTCATTGAAAAGCTCTCCGTGTTTTGAAATTATCTGTCCAGATTTTATTATCGGGAATGTAATAAGCAATTTTCTTAACTTTAACCGATTCTTGTCCGAATGCAAGCCACAAATTAGTGCTGTTTAATTATAAATCTGTGTCTTAATGACGAAACGCTGGAATTCCATAAGCAAGTGGAATACAATGAAGAAATTATGGGACAGATAAGAGTTCTTGACCAGAATATGATTAATATGATTGCCGCCGGCGAGGTGGTCGAACGCCCTGCCAGCGTGGTCAAGGAACTTGTTGAGAACAGCATCGATGCGGGGGCGACAAAAATAACGGTAACCATCGAGGACGGCGGCAGAAAGCTCATATCTATCACCGATAACGGCTGCGGAATGAACGCAGAGGATTTGGGCGGAGCGTTTGAGCCGCACAGTACAAGCAAGATCAAAACCAGCGCCGACCTGCACGGCATATCGACGCTCGGCTTTCGAGGCGAAGCACTGGCAAGTATCGCCTCGATCGCGCAGATTCGGGCCGTCAGCAGGACTAAAGGCTCAACCGGAGCCAACTGTATTGAGATCGATTGCGGAAGTAAGGGGCGCGTCGGCCCATGCAGCGGCGATTACGGTACGACAATCCAGGTCAGGGATATTTTTTATAAACTGCCTGCCCGGCGAAAGTTTCTCAAAACCGCCAATACCGAGATGGGCCATATAACCGAGCAATTTACGCGGATTGCACTTGCGAATAAACACCTGGATTTGACGCTGGTACGAAACGGAAAAGAGCTATATCGGCTGTCGGACAAAGATGGCCTTCGCCGGCGCATAACCGAACTGTTCCCGATGCCTTCGAGCGACATTTCCGAGAATCTGATCGAGGCTGAAAGCGGCGAAAAAGGCCTGCACGTCCACGCCCTGATGGGCAAGCCGCTCATCTCTCGGACAAATAACCGGTTTCAATACGTGTTTCTGAATGGCCGGTTCATCCGCGACAAATCCATTTCGCACGCCATCAAAGAGGCGTATCGCGGGCTTCTGGAGCCCGGTCGGTTCCCCGTCGTTTTTCTGTTCATTAAGATGCGATTCGAAGATTATGACGTGAACGTGCATCCGACGAAAATCGAGGTGCGTTTCTATAATGCCAATCTGGTGCATTCTCAAATTCTCGGAGTCCTTCGTGAAAAGCTCCTGGGGACGGATATTGAGATGCCGGGCAAGCTGCCGGAGACGCAGCGAGCTGAGAGCACTTTGCGCCATTCGCCTCCGGTTCGGGACCACAGAATCGCCGATGCAATGGCTGAGTTCTTCAGAAAGCACAGACCGGCACAAATGCAGCAGCAACTCGGATTTCACCAAACCACGCCGGGCAAAGTTCACGCCGTATCACACGAGAAATCCGTGCAGTACGATAGAAAATATCTGCAGATACATGATAGTTTCATTGTGGTACAAACCGAAGATGGATTTGTTATTATAGATCAGCATGCTCTTCACGAACGCATCATATATGAAGATTTGTGCAGGCGGATACGCAAACACAAACTCCAGTCGCAGAGACTGCTGATTCCCGAGAGCTTTGAGGTCACAGTATCCGGAGCGGAGGTGTTGAAAGCCAATGCAGGACTTACCGAAAAGCTGGGAATCGAGCTTGTGCCGTTCGGTCCCAGGACCATGGCTGTCCAGGCATTTCCGAGCCTGCTGTCGAATGTTCAGCCGCTCGACTTTCTTCAGGATTTGATAGACCTGATCGAGCACAAGGATGCGGGACTCGATGCCGAGAGTCTGCTCGATGAAGTCTTGAATATGGCTGCATGCAAGGCGGCAATCAAGGCGGGCCAGAAGCTGACAGACAGCGAAATTGAACAGTTGCTTGCGGATCGGCAAAACGCTGAGTCGTCAAGCCGCTGTCCACACGGCAGGCCAACTACTATAAAATTTTCTATCAGCGATTTGGAAAAACAGTTCAAGAGAACCTGATGAATAAGTGGTCTTTTCTATTATTGGTCATTTCAGGCTGGATGGTCGTTGGAGTTACTATGTTTGGTTCCCGGCAAGGTCGGGACAGTAGTGGCGCCCCCCTGCCGGACCGGGCCGACAGGATTGTTTCTTTGGCGCCGAATATTACCGAAATTCTTTTTGCGATAGGGTTAGGTGACGAAATCGTTGGTGTTACGCTTGACAGCGATTACCCCCCTGCCGCGGCGGAAAAACCGAAAGTCGGGACGTTCTGGCAGCCTGACATTGAGGCAGTGGTGGCCGCCAAACCGGAGATGGTTATTACACTTGGATTCGAGCAGCAGAAGAATCTTGCCGAGCGCTTGAGACGAATCGGCTATAACAGTCTGACAGTGAATATTGAGAAAGTAGGCGATCTTTTTGCTGTGATCGAAGAAATAGGGGCGGCGACCGGCAGACAGCGACAGGCGGATGAATTGATAAGTCGTATCAGGGCAAAGTTGCAGCAACTGGCGAGCCTGATCGGCGCCGAGGCCAGGGTGCGGGTGCTCTGGATCGTTCAGAGAGAACCTCTTAGGGTGGCTGGAAGAGACACATTTATTAATGAGATGATTGAACTGGCGGGCGGTGAAAATGCAATCGGGCCGACGGTGCATAAATATCCCCCGATTGGTTCCGAGCAGGTCATTGCCTGTAATGCCGACGTTATCATTGAACCGGCGATGGGCCGAGATGATATTGAAAGCCGGCGGGAAAGTGCGCTGCAGCATTGGAATAAATTCAAGCACCTGCCCGCCGTAGCAAACCGTCGTGTTTATGTTATTGACGGCGATACAGTCTCACGGCTTGGGCCGCGGCTGTACGAGGGGACTGAAACAATTGCCAGATGTTTAAGACCCTATCTTTTCGAGAACTGAGGTAATGGAACAATTATTGACAGCAAAAAGGCTTATTCTCAGGATCGGATTAGCCCTTGCGGTGCTTGCGGCAGTGATGTTCGTTTGCTCTCTGGTTGGTACGGAAACCGTTTCATTGAAAGCAGTATTGACCGGTCCCGGCACGCAGGCGGCACCAAATCCCGACTATGAAATTTTCATAAGAATCAGGCTGCCGCGAATTATTCTCGCCGGCCTGGTCGGTGCGGCACTGGCATGCGCGGGTGTTGTATTCCAGGTTCTTTTGCGGAATCCTCTTGCAGATCCGTATATATTAGGGATATCGAGTGGAGCCGGATTGGGGGCGATTATCGCCGTAATCAGCGGGTTTAACTGGACGTTGTGGGGGCGTTCTCCGATCGCGGTTTTCGCGTTTGCGGGGGCTTTGGGGACGGTCTGGCTTGTATGGTTCATCGGACGGCTGACGGGAAAGTTTCATGTAACGGGCCTGCTGCTCGCAGGGGTCGTGGTCAACGCCTTTTTTTCAGCTTTGATGATGTTTCTGACGTCAATAGCGAAGTCGGACCAGGTCTATGCGACAATATTCTGGCTAATGGGAAATATGAGGGAGGGAGATTTTCTTGTGTTGTGGATCGCTGCCGGATGTGTCGGTGGTGGAATCGTGGCATTGTTCTATATCGGTCCGCAGTTAAACGCTTTGAGCTTCGGAGCCGATGACGCCAGGAGCATGGGTGTAAACGTCGCCAGAACCCGGACAATTGCCTTTGGTATCGCAGCGGCAATTACCGCTGTTGCAGTCAGTCTAAGCGGACTGATTGGATTTGTGGGCCTTGTCGTTCCGCACGGAGTAAGACTGGTATTTGGTCCCGACCACCGCCAGTTGCTCCCGATGAGCGGAATTGCCGGAGCGATATTTCTGGTTATTGCTGATACGCTGGCTCGTATTATCGTTGCTCCGGCACAATTACCGGTCGGTGTGGTTACGGCCATTGTCGGGGGGCCTTTCTTCCTGATTATATTGGTCAAATACAGTAGAAAAGTAAGCTGGTTGAAATGAGCGGCATTATAGAAGTTGATAATTTGACTTTCGGCTATACATCAGAGACTGTAATTCTGAAAGACATGTGTTTTAGTGTAAGGCCGGGGACATTTGTGGCGATAGCCGGTCCTAACGGGGCCGGTAAGAGCACCCTGCTGAACCTGATGTGTCGGGCCCTGACGCCGAACTCTGGAACGATCAGGATTGACACCGCGGCGATAGAATCATATAACACCAAGGCCCTTGCTTCAAAAGTGGCGGTTGTCAGGCAGGAGCTTGTCCCGGCCTTCGGCTTTTCAGTCATGGAAACGATTCTGATGGCAAGGACGCCTTATTATGGCTCAACGGGATTCGAGACCCGGCACGACAGGGAAATTGCGAATGATGCTCTTGAAGCGACAGATACGGCTCGATTTGCCTACCGTCCGCTCACAAGTCTGAGCAGCGGTGAGCGGCAACGCGTGTTTATCGCAAGGGCGCTTGCCCAAAACAGCCCGATTATGCTCTTGGACGAGCCGACGAGCTTTCTCGATCTGAAACACCAGGTTGGCATATATGATTTGCTAAAAACCGCACAAGTCGAAAAAGGTAAAACAATCGTTGCCGTAACGCACGATATTAACCTGGCGACGCAATATTGTGATGAAATTCTGCTTCTTGGCGCCGATGGCGGTTACCATATCGGAAAGACAAAAGCTGTTTTGTCTGCCGAGAAAGTCAAAGAAATCTTCGACGTTAATGTCTTTGCGGGCGAGATCGGGCCGGAAAAGTTTTTTGTTCCCTTGGGTAAATTCGCAAATGACAAGAGAAAAATGAATAAAGAATCGGGAAATATCTAACTATAAATACTTCTTATACAAGAGTTTAAGAGATATTAGATGATTTAGCTTGAATAATCTCAGCATGTTGTCTATACTTTCCGAGCTTGAATTAGGCTCTTCGATAGACTAAGTATAAGTAATATGCTCTGAGATGTTGAATGTTTGTTTCTGTAGGTCTATTCAGGGCTTTAGCGTAAGAAAGGTGGACAATGAAGTGGTAAAAAAACGTAAGAAGACATCGAGAGCGCAAGTAAGCTCAACCAGGAAAAAGAAGCGCGGTTTGGCAGCCGCTGATGCTAAATATTTTAGAGAATTGCTACTGGAAAAACGCAGGGAAATCCTGAGAAATGTGACTGAATTTGAGGATGAAGCTCTGAGGAAATCCCGACTGGATGCAACCGGAGATTTATCGTGTATGCCGATCCATATGGCCGACCTCGGAACGGATAACTACGAGCAGGAATTTGCCCTGGGATTGATGGATAGTGAAAGGAAGCTGCTTCGCGAAATAGATAATGCGTTGGGACGTATTGAGAAGAAAACTTATGGCATCTGCGAAGGTACCGGCAAGCCGATATCCAGGGCTCGGCTTGAAGCTCGGCCATGGGCCAGATATTGTGTTGAATACGCCCGGATGCTGGAACAGGGACTTGTAGTAGAGCAAGAAGAATAAATTTTAGTATGAAACACAGATGTCCGGTCTGTCACAAGACTGTTAAAGCATCATTTAAGGAAAAATCTGAAGAAGCAAGATTCTTTCCATTTTGCTCCCGGCGGTGCAAGTTGATAGACCTGGGGACCTGGCTGGATAGCGAATACAAAATAATATCCGGCCCGGAGTCTCAGGAATCCGAGGAGTTATCCGATACTCCACCCACCTTTTCTGACGAGCGCTAAACAACAGTTTTCAGAGACAAAATCTTATAAAATTTGTTGAAATCGACCTGTAATATATTATAAATATCCGTGTTCGCTCTTTACTTACCCATCGATAATTGTAACCTTCTTGAAAGGAAGCAAAATGGTAAGCAGCAAAGAACCCTCTCAATTGTTAGGCAATCTTCTCTTTCCGAAGATATTCCAGACTTTCCGTATGTCTATTCAGCCGACGAAATTGATTATTACCTCCGTTGCATTGGCTGTTATATGCCTGGCCGGCTGGCTTATGGATTTCAGCAAAACTGTTGTTGCCACGAAAGGCACATCTACTAAGCTGACGGAATTGGATATTTATATGACGAACCAGAGTCAACTCGGGTCATATATCGAAAGTTTCAGGGAAAAGGATCAGGGCATAGGCGTATTTTCCACGCTTTGGCACTTCTCCGCTAAAAAATTCCAGGGTGCGGTAGATTCTGTGTTCGCATTAGATGTGCCGGGTGTAATAGGAAATATTACTGATTTTTTCAAGGCGGCGGCATGGGCTTTAAGATACCACCCGACCTATTGTATTATCTTTTTCATAATAATTCTTTCCGTGATTTCCATCTCCGGCGGTGCCGTCTGCCGAATTGCGGCCCTGCAATTTGCCCGGGGAGAAAAACCGGGTCTGACCGAAGCGCTGCGATTCAGCATAAAGAGATTCACGAGTTTTTTCACAACACCCTTGGCGCCGGTCGGTATAATTATTTTCATCGGGCTGTTCATATTTCTTTTAGGGCTCGCAGGTAACATTCCGCGGGCGGGAGAAATAATAGTAGGTCTCGGCATGCCGCTGGCCTTATTTGCAGGTGTCTTAGTAGCGGTAATTGTGATAGGAGCTGTAGCCGGATTTAATCTGATGTTTCCTGCTGTGGCGTATGACGGCTCCGACTGCTTTGACGCTATAAGCCGCTCGTTTAGCTATGTATATGCCAGGCCGTGGCGGATGATTACTTATACTGTGATAGCTGCAGTTTATGGTTCAATTTGTTATATGTTCGTTCGAATTTTTGCCTTTTTGTCACTTTGGATTACGCACTGGTTGTTGCAGCTTGGTGTCTGGGTCGATAACGGCAGTAGTGAGGTCAACAAGCTCACGGCAATCTGGCCGAAGCCGGTATTCGTTAAACTGCTCGGTTCTTCAGAGCCGATAGCAACTAACTGGACAGAGTCGGTAGGCGTGTTTCTCGTGTACCTGTTCGTGCTGGTTGTCGTCGGGCTGGTCGTTTCTTTCATCATCAGCTTTTATTTTTCCGCCAATACTATAATCTATTCGCTTATGCGCAATACGGTCGACAATACCGCCCTGTCGGATATTTATATGCACTTTGAGGAGGCGGAAATAGAGCCGCCCACGACCGAGCTGCTGCCTCAGGAAGAACAGCCGTCGCCGGAGTCAAAATCGCAGCCGGATGAATCATCTTCGCAGCAGTGACGAAGTGAATTCTTTGCGCTGTTATTGAGATATATCGGACGGATAGAAACCGTAGCGCCGAGAAAATATGCCTGAGACAAAAACAAACATAAAACCGGGCAATAAGGATAAGAATCTACCGGAATTTTCAACGACTTTGCCCGCCCTGCTTCTTCGTATCCGCAGGCCGTTAATTGTGCTTGCCCACATAGTTGCTTTCGCCTGTTCTTTGGTACTTTCCTTTCTTGTCGTTCAGAACATGCAGTTCAGGAGTGAATGGCTTGAGCTGTATCCTCCCATACTAATGTTTTTTCTTATCGTCAAACTTCCGGTATTCGGTCTTTTCAAGCAATACCGCGGCTGGTGGCGTTATGTCGGCATTTCCGATCTTCTCGGGATATTCGGAGCGTCGCTGGTCAGCACTTTTATTATTGTGGTTTTATGGTTTGTAATAGGCAACATGCCTGCTTTTCGCGCAAGTTTGCCGGCCGGTTTGGAGAGGCCCGCCGAAGGTGTATGTATAGCCGATATGTTCGCCACAGTATTTATGCTCGGCGGATTGCGGATAATTATACGGCTGTATTTCGAAGAGTTTCGCACGGCCGAAGCCGGTCGGTTGAAGCGATTTCTTATAGTAGGCGCCGGCAACGCGGGTGAAGCACTGCTGAGAGAAATCCTACGCATGCCCGTGACTCGATATGATGTTGTCGGCATGATTGACGATGACTCTGTAAAACAGGGCACTCATATTCACGGAATACCGATTCTCGGCACGGTAGAACAACTGCCCGGGATATGCGAAGAGCACAAAATCGAAGAAATTGCCATCGCAATGCCCTCAGCAAGCCCCAGACAGCTAAGGCGCGTCATCCAGGTATGCGAAGGAACTAAAATTCGCTTTCGTACCGTGCCTTCGATTACGGATATAGCTTCCGGCAAGCTTCGCGTCTCTCAGATTCGGGACGTTGACATTAACGATTTGCTGGGCAGAGAAGCTGTCAAGCTCGACATGGATCTGATAGAGAATTTTGCCAGGGACAAAATAATTTTAGTTACCGGCGCCGGAGGCTCCATCGGTTCGGAAATGTGCAGGCAGCTCTGCAATTTCAAGCCGAAGCTGCTTTTGCTTGTTGAGCAGGCCGAAAATCCTCTTTTCTATATAGAACGGGAATTGTGTAAGCAATTTGTAAATGTCACTATCAAGGCGATTATCTGCGACATAACCGACAAAACTCGTGTAGATGAAATTTTCAGGGAGTATAAACCACAGGTTGTTATACACGCCGCCGCTCATAAGCACGTGCCTTTGATGGAGCTTAACGCCGGCGAAGCTATTAAGAATAATATTTCGGGCACACAAATTGTTGCCGATGCCGCAGACAATTACGGTGCTACCAACTTTGTAATGATCAGCACCGACAAAGCCGTTAATCCGACAAGCATAATGGGTTCATCCAAGCGGATTGCAGAGATGTATATCCAGGATCTGAGCAGGACCAGCGAAACGCACTTCGTGACAGTTCGATTCGGCAATGTGCTCGGTTCTGAAGGCTCGGTTGTGCCTATCTTTAAGAAACAAATAGCCGAGGGAGGCCCCGTAACCGTTACGCATCCGGAAATGAAGCGGTACTTTATGACCGTACCGGAGGCGAGCCAGCTCGTTTTGCAGGCGGCGACGATGGGAAAAGGCGGAGAGATATTTGTGCTCGATATGGGAGAGCCGGTGAAAATTGTGGACCTCGCCAGGGAGCTTATTACGCTTAGCGGTTTTCGCCCGGGAGAAGATATCGAAGTTACTTTCACCGGCCCGAGATCCGGCGAAAAACTCTTCGAGGAACTCTCTATAGAAGGCGAAGATATGCAGCGTACACGACACTCCAAAATTAGTATATGGAAGAATATTCCTATGGACCGCGATACGCTTCGGGCTGGCATTAGTGAACTGGCTACTATTGCAAATACTCGAACCTGCCGCGGAATTACGCAAAAAATCAAAGAACTTGTGCCGGAATATACCGGCGGAGATAACCAGGCTTAAACTAACCTCATTTCTGTAAAATTATGGCTCTTGAATCCCTTTTCGAACACCCGCATTGGGACCATACGATTATTCGGAGATTTCCCTTGACGAAAGCACAGGTGATTTAGTATAAATGAAGTTGTAGAAATCTGTGGTTTTCTGTCTTGCGTCAGGTGAAATTTTGTAGTTTATTTCGGATTTTTACTTTTCAGTTAGCTACTCATATTAGGCTTTTGAGAAGAGGAAGTGATGTCAAACCTCAAGCAACAGCGCTGGATAAAATACATAAAGTGCGTGTTGGCAAGCAATTATTATCAGTCGCTTTGGTATAGCCGAGGCATTATTATCTTAACCTTATTTTAAGGAGGACTATTATGTGCAGAAAAATGATTTACCTCATATCTCTTGTTTTGGTGCTTGGTCTGGCCGGGAATGCGGTAACGGCAGATCCGTATCAGCAGGATACCGGCCCCGACGGCATCGTTTCGATCGAGGCTGAGAACTACGATGAGTACACTCCGAGGCCTCCCCACACGTGGGAGCTTATCACGGAATCGGCGAGCGGTTTCTCGCCCCCGAATGGATTCAGCGGCGGTTTTGCAATGCAGTCAACACCAACAACGCCGGCCGGCGGTGCCGGTCCCAATGATCCTGCGGATTTTTTGGCGAACAGTCCGAGATTGGATTACGAAGTCAAATTCGAACAGACCGGAACGTACTATATCTGGGTGCTCGCCTGGGGCCTGGATGGAAATTCCGATTCTATGCACTCAGGTCTGGATGGAGAGGCTGTCGCGACGGCTGACCGTATCGGCGGCTTCAGTAACAACTACACATGGACCAATACTGCATATCAGGATCCCGAGCGCATAATGTTTGATGTTACCACCGCCGGGCTTCACACGGTAAATATCTGGATGCGCGAAGACGGTTCTGTAATTGACAAGATTGTCCTGACCACGAATCCCGATTACACGCCGACCGGATCCGGCCCGCCCGAGAGCTGGCGCGGCCCACGCTTGAAGGCCTATAACCCTGTCCCGGCTGACGGCGATTTATATTTGGATACGTGGGCAACCCTATCCTGGACGGCGGGAGATACCGCGGTCTCGCATGATATATATATGGGCGAAAATCCCACCGACGTAAACGACGGGGCTGCCGATACGTTCCGCAGCAACGAGGGTTCGGCTTTTTTCATTGCCGGCTTTCCCGGATATCCCTATCCGGACGGCCTGGTTCCCGGCACAACATACTACTGGCGTGTCGATGAAGTCGAATCGGACGAAACGAAACACAAAGGTGATGTCTGGAGCTTCTCGGTTCCACCCTTGAAAGCTTATGAACCGATTCCGCCGGATAACGCAAAATTTGTAACCACGGATGTTAGCTTAAGCTGGGCCGGAGGTCTAAACACGAAACTGCATCATGTGTACTTCGGCAATGACTTCGATACGGTCAACAATGCCGCCGGAGCTACTCCACAGGCAGACACGACCTATACTCCGGCTGGCCTTGAGCTGGACACAGTTTACTATTGGCGAGTCGATGTCTTCGACGGTGCTACAATGCATAAGGGCGAAATATGGAGTTTCAGGACCTTACCTGAAATTACCGTTAGCGATCCCAATCTTGTCGGCTGGTGGAAGCTCGACACAAGCTCCGGCACGACAGCGATAGACTGGTCCGGATACGGCAATAACGGTACGATCGAAGGTGACCCGCAGTGGGTAGAGGGCTTTGACGGCGGGGCAATCGAGTTCGACGGCGTCGATTATATCGAGTTGCCGACGGACCTGGTAGGCTCGGATGCCGGCTCGGCAACCATGTGGATCAAAACCGAACAAACGAACAGGGGTATGATTCTTTATGGTTCCGATGGTACCGGCGGTAATGGTTATGGTGATGAGAATGAGATGCACATCAACGTCGAGAACGGCGGCCTGATCGAGTTGTTTATCGAGTTCGTCGATTCTGATGTGAGCGTCGAGACCCCCGCGGTGAACGATAACTCTTGGCAGCATATTGCAGCCACATGGGACATCAACGGGCAAATCATGCTGTATCTCAACGGAGGTGAGCCGGTCACTGCGGATCATACGGGAAATGACTTCCGGTTTTCAGGCCGTCTGCGCCTGGGCGGGCCGAACAGCAGCGAGCGCTTCTATATCGGTTCGCTCGATGATGTAAGACTCTTTAACCGCGTGCTGTCGGCGGCAGAAATTAACGAGACGATGCGCGGCGACCCGCTTCTTGCATGGAAGCCCAATCCAAGTAACGGGGCGATACCTAATATCAAAAATGCAACGCCGCTGACCTGGTCGGCGGGCGATATGGCTTCGGAGCACGATGTTTATTTCGGAACCGATAAAGCCGCCGTCGTCGATGCGAATACCTCAACGGCGGACATATATCGAGGCCGCCAGAGCTCGACTACATATACACCTACCGAAGGTGTTGAATGGGGCGGCGGGCCTTACTACTGGCGTATTGACCAGTACAATACCGATCAGACGATTAGCAAAGGCCGTATCTGGACCTTTACCGTTGCGGACTTCGTTCTCGTGGAAGATTTTGAGAGCTACGATGCCGGCGATAACCAGATATGGTACGCGTGGCATGACGGCCTCGGCTATGGCGTGCCGGGCGTCGATCCTTACTTTGGCGGCAACGGTACCGGCTCGGCGGTGGGTGACGAAAACACCGCTTCATTTACCGAGGAAACCATCGTTCACGGTGGTGGTAAGTCGATGCCATTCTCCTACGACAATAATAAGCAGGGCTACTCGAAGTATTCAGAAGCGGAGTTGACTATAACCGCTCCGAGAGACTGGACCGAGGGAGGTGTTGACCAGGTGTCACTCTGGTTCAGAGGCAACCCGGGTTCTGTCGGCAGCTTCACAGAGGGACCGGTCGGCACATATACCATGACCGCCTCAGGCGCGGACATCTGGAACGATGCCGACGAGTTTCATTATGCTTTCAAGACGCTCACTGGCCCGGGTACGATCGTTGCGAAGGTTGAGAGCGTTGAGAATACTAATTCCTGGGCCAAGGCCGGTGTAATGATCCGCGAGACGCTGGATCCGGGCTCGAAATTTGCCGCGGTGTATATCACGCCGACAAATGCCGACGGTACGCCCACGCAGGGTTGCAGAGTCCAGGCGCGGACGGATACTGCGATTGACGCCACGAGTGACACTTCGGTGGCGACACCTGAGCAAATGGCAATCACTGCGCCTTATTGGGTTAAATTAGAGCGTGATGTCTCCGGCAACTTCAGGGGCTACTATTCGGCCAACGGGACTACCTGGCAGGGAATGGTATGGAGACCGACCGTTTCAATGAACTCGAATGTCTATATCGGTCTGGCGCTGACCAGTCATGACGCAGCTCTGACGTGCGAGGGCGTGTTCTCCAACATCACGATTACCGGTACGGCATCTGCGCAGTGGTCAAATCAGGATATCGGCATCACCAGCAATGCTCCCGAGTCTCTGTATGTGTCGCTTTCCAATAGTGCAGGTTCGCCGGCAGTTGTTTACCACGATGACCCGAGTGCGGCGCTGATTGATACCTGGACCGAGTGGTTGATTCCCCTGCAGGCTTTTGCCGAGCAGGGAATCAATCTGGCAAACGTTGACAGGATTGCGATTGGCCTCGGTACTCAGGGAAATATGACAGTACCCGGCGGTTCGGGTAAAATGTACTTTGATGACATCCGGCTGTATAAGGGCAGAACGATTCCTGAAGAGTAATCACTACTCCGCGTTTTCGCAGGGAAAACTTTACGCCTGCGAAAGCTAATGTAGCGGTGACATCGGGACAAACAAAAGTCCAGGGCCTATACTGATTGAATCGGTTTAGGCCCTTTATATTTATTTTCCATCATTCCCCCTCTTATCTCAAATCTAAAAGAAAACCCCCAAAAAAATATATTTTGAGGGTAATCGGAATAACTAATTGTTCTTTAGCGGACGGCTCTTACGGCTCGTCACTGTCGTGCCCGTTATTTCGTGGATGGGCGTTTTCATAAATCTCTTTGAGTCTTGTCGTGGAAAGATGCGTGTATATCTGGGTTGTTGACAGTGACTGGTGACCGAGCAGCTCCTGTACGCTTCTTAGGTCGGCGCCGTTGTTTAACATGTGGGTTGCAAAACTGTGCCGCAGCGTATGCGGACTGATCGCCGGATCGAGACCGGACATTTTCAGGTACTTGTCCATCTTGCGCCGAACGCTGCGGGTGCTGAGTCTTCGGCCGTGCTTGTTCACGAATAAAACTTTAGAGTCGAAGTTGCCGTTGCTTTGCGCCCGTTTGTTCCGGTACTCCATGTAGTGCTGGATAACCTGCAGAGCGGATGAGCCGATCGGTGCGATTCTTTCCTTTTTGCCTTTGCCTCTGATATGCACGACCTCGCCCAGGAAGTCTATATCGTCCATGTTCAATGCTACAAGCTCGCTGACTCTTATTCCCGTGCTGTAAAGAGTCTCGAGTATGGCTCTATCTCTTGCACCAAGCCAGGTATTTACCGGCGGAGTGTCGAGCAGTCTCTTTACTTCTTCGTATTCAAGGAAACGCGGCAGTTTTTTCTCCTGCTTTGGTGTCCTTATTGACATCACGGGATTGGATATAATGTGGTTTCTTTTGACAAGAAATTTATAAAAGCTGCGCAGCGTTGCCAGTTTACGGGCTATGGTCGCTTTGGAATACTGCTTCTCGTTCAGAAGTGTCAGATATGATCTGACCGAATCTGTCCTCGCTGAAAGTAGCTGTTGGTCGACATTGAGATCGACCTTCGTTGCCACGGCTGTAGCTGGTTCGGCGTCGTGATGTGATTGAGATATCAGCTCGGCGCCTGGCGAATCGCTCTCAGATGTCCCTTTTAGAAACTCGGCAAATTGTGTTAGATCGGCACCGTAACACTTGGCTGTGTGTTCGGAAAAGCGCCTTTCGAACTTCAGGTAATCTAAAAACTTGTGGATAATTGTGCTTTCTTCCATAATCTACCTATCTATTTTATTTGGTTAAATCGAAGGTTTTATTAACTTTCTAAAACCACAGTTATATGTATACTCTTTAAGCCTTGTACGATGTCGTTACTGATATTTCTTTTGAATCTGGACGTTTGTGTTTTCGCTTAAGATTTCATCGGCCTGAACAATAAGTGACTGCGTGAGTTTGAAACTCAGAACGGCTGCATCAAACCAATCGAAATCCGTTCGTTTATCTTTTGCCTGCTCAATCAGTACATCGAGAAGATCATCTTCCATGCCGTTCTGATAACGAAAAATATACTTCTCCTCGCCTTTGTTCAAAATCAGTTGTCGCTTAATCCTTTTCATTACAATCAGGCAAAACGTCCGGGCAATTATTTCTTTTTGTCAGTTAGTTCCTATAAACTTCTATATTTGTTATCGGCCTAAAACAAACTTACTAAAGCAAAAATCACAAATTTCTAATCGACCGTGATAAAATCGACACTTTGAAAAACGCCACAAGGCTTTTATCGGCCAATAAGACCCCAGGCTTTACAAATTGAATGTGAATATGGGGAGATTATGGGTAAATTTTAGAAAATTTTGTCACGGAGTTGTTATTCCGGATGCTTCGTTTTGCTCAGGGCAAGGCTTTGAAAAAAACTATTCCGCCTTTTAACGCAGACTGAATTAAACCACGGTTTTGAAGGTCACTGATATATTTTGTTGCTTCTTTGCGGTTGATATCAAGACCTGCACATATGTCGTCGAGTGAGCAAGGCCTTCGTTTTAGCATTGATAACAGGGCTTCGGTTTTATAATTTATTGCCGAATAGGAATTCGATATGTTTTCGGATTTACTTTCCTTGAGTTTGCAGCTATGGGCGGTGGAAAAATCGGCCACAACCTCACACTTTGGGCCAAGTTCGGATGCAATGTCGTGTAGCTTCTTGGCGCTTAATCTTACTATATTTGGGTCAGCCGTGGGTCGTACGGCGGTATTAAGATGGACCTTATCGGGATTGATAAGGCCGATTGCATCTTTGATTCTGGCAATTTGCTCAGCTCCGGTATTTATCCCTTCGACGAAAAAAATCTCCAGCCATATTTGACCGGAAAATTCTTTTCGGAATGAGCACAATCCGGAAATCAGCTTTTCAATACTAAAAACGCCATGTGGGCGATTGATTCTTTGAAAGGTCTGCTCGTCACCGGCATCCAGTGAAGGCATTACGACGTCAGCCTTTCGGCAATCTGCCCGCACGTCCTCTCTGTAAAGCAGCGTACCGTTGGTTAATATCGCTATAGGAATATTGGTAACGTCCCTTAAGTTATCTATAAGTACACCAAGCTGCGAATTCAGTGTCGGCTCGCCGGAGCCTGCGATTGTGATATAATCGGCTTGAAGTCCTACTGATAATGCTTCTTTTAGCTCGGCCAGGACCGGCTCGACAGGTATATATTCTTTTCTTTCTATTGCCGTCTCGGCGGTCTTTCCGAGCTGACAATAGACGCAATCCAGGGTACAGATTTTCAGCGGTACGATATCGATACCAAGGCTTAGCCCAAGTCTTCGTGAAGGAACCGGCCCGTATAAATATTTTTTCCTGCCTGTCACTTTTTTATCCGTTTATAACTTCAAATATTTTTTTGCATACCGTCAATAACTCTTCGAGCCATTCTATTGGCATAATACAGGCGGCGTCAGATTTTGCCTTTTCCGGCTCGGTATGAACTTCAATAAAGAGCCCGTTCGCGCCGGCGGCAATTGCCGCTTTGGCAAGTATCGGGGCCATTTCACGCCGGCCTGAACTTACATTGCCGAGTCCCCCGGGCTGCTGTGTGCTGTGTGTAGCATCGAAGACTACCGGACAGCCTGACTTTTTCATAGTATTAATAGCAGTCATATCATTGACAAGCCTATTATAGCCGAAAAATGTTCCACGTTCGGTAAGAATTATTTTTTTGTTTTTACAGGCGCGGATTTTATCGACTACGTTCTTCATCTCACCGGGCGAGAGAAACTGGCCTTTCTTGACATTGACAGGCTTGCCTGTTCGTGCGCAGGCGCATAGCAGATCAGTTTGCCTGCACAGAAAAGCGGGGATCTGGAGACAATCGACAACTTCGCCTGCAAGGGCCGCCTGGGACGGCTCGTGTACATCGGTCATAACAGGAAGGTTCGTCTGACGACGCACCTCTGCAAGAATTTTCAGGCCTTTTTTCAAACCCGGTCCGCGAAAGCTGCTCGGGCCGGAGCGGTTGGCCTTGTCGAAACTTGCCTTGAAAATTATTCCCACGTTCGTTCTCTGCCCGATCTCTCGAAGGCGGTTTGCTATATTAATACAGCAGGTTTTGCTTTCAATCACACATGGCCCGGCCATCAAAAAGAGAGGTGCATCCGGGCCTATCTCAACTTCACCGATTTTGAAACTCATTCGATACTTTCCTTCAATCCGAAATCAGAGTGTCTGTTTTATTCGATTGGTAATCTTGAAGCAGAAGATGCGATATTTTCTTATCCTATTGCCCTGATAATTCTTGTTCTTATACCCGCAGGTTTGGCGCCTTCCGGTACTATACAATTGACGGCATGGGGTATTACACTGATTTGAACCGGCAGGGCCGGGCCGGGATCGCCGTCAATTTCAGTTTTGATACGAGTGCTTTTGGAGCTTACTGAAATGTTTTTGCCCTGGCGATAGATGACATCACGCCTGTTGGCATGGTGTTTCAAAATCGTCATCAGCGAATGCTTGGCCAGGTGCAGTTGGGATGCGCATTTATAAATGCATATATCTAATAATCCATCTCCGAAATCTGCATAGTGCAGGACCTGCAAACCTACGGCGTATCTTGAAATGTTTCCGACAAAAACCAGGCCGGGACCGTCGAAAATATCTTCTCCGTCAACCTCGACACTCATCGACTCGAATTTGTACTCCCAGAACGTTCTCCAGATCGGCCAGAAGTAATCGAAGTGATCTATGTGTCCGGCCCGCTGTTCGCTGACCCGTTTGACCACCGCACCGTCAAATCCGAAGCCGGCGATCGATGTGAAACATTTGCCGTTTGCATTTCCCAAATCAAGGGGTTTAATGTACCCTGCTTCGAATGTTCTTATAATTGTCTTGAGTGTTTCGTCGAAGCCCAATTCGTTTGCGAGCAGATTTTCAGTACCGTGAGGAATAATCAGCAGCGGTTTGTCACTGCCTTCGAGACCGTGGGCGACCTCTCGAATCGTGCCGTCACCGCCGACGCCGACAACCATCGCACAATCGTAATCGACCGCCGCATTGGTTGCCAATTCACAGGCATGGTCCAGAGACCTTGTCAAACAGGTTTTGACTTTGTATCCCTTCTTGACGAGGTATTGCTCGAATCGGCGACCAATTCTTTTGCTGCTGGTAGCGCCGGCTTTGGGATTTATGATATAAGTTATATAGCCGTCATCCGGTTTCATATTTCATATCGTGCGGCGCGTGGATTCAACGCGCGTGATAAACTACGCGTCACGTCGCTCGCGTTCTTCCTTTGTCAACTGGGCATAACTCTTTGTGATGTGCGGCAGGTTTGTCAATCCCAGGCTCTGTTGCACATCGGTAATTTTTTTATCATCCGGACCTTCTATTTCCACAAAAGCGCCCAACAATGGTAACTGGTCCAAGGCCACGGCGCATCCGCCAAGCCGCCAAAGACGGCGATTTTTCTCGACAACCAGGACTTTTACATAGCCCAATGCAGATAGCAGTTTCCGTGTGGATTCGGCATCTTTGATTTCAATCTCGATTTCCTGTCTTTTCTTGAAGTTGCTTTTTTCTTTGGCGCCTTTGTAAGTCAAAAAGAATCTTTCACTGCCGGCGACCGATTGACAACGTAGCCGAAGACATCGGTCGGTTGTGGTCAGCGCAGAGTCTATATCGTCAAAAAGATAATCCGTCTGCAACTGCTCTGCCAGAAACTCAGCACCGAGTTCAGCCAGCTTCTGCTCTACTTCCGGCAACGAATCGACCTTTAACTTTGCTTCGATTTCGACACACATCCGTTCTATCCGTTAGTTTATTGAGTCTTTCGGACAGCTTCAATAAAATCCCTGGGCTGAACTACCGCGCCGACGTTTGTCTGCAGGGCAGTCTTTTGCCACAGGGTGACAATTTTTTCAGATTCGATTTCCGGATTGACCTGATAAGCCAAAACGGCAAGTCCCGCCAGATAAGGTGCAGCCCAGCTCATCCCTGCTTCTCGCCAATACGTATAGACATCATTACCTGTGTGACAGGCCGTCGTCCGATTACTCGCCGGGACCAGAACGGCGCCGGGCCTAACGCCATATATTCCACTCTTATAGCCGGCCGGGTCGTCCGGGTCTTTGCCGGGAATCCGGGCGAGCATTCCGTAATGAATCGAATCCTGCGCACATTTCACGATCAGAATGCCGTTTTGGTCGGCTTTCTTCAAAGCCTCCTTCCAGCGTTCAAAATTGGTCTGCTGAGAGAACATTCCTGTTGAGATGCTTACAACTCGAACTCGCTGGGTTGTTGTTGGATCTGCGTTGAGCTTGTTCAGCTTATCGATAATGTCATAGTACGGTTTGTTTTCAGGCTTCCACATCGGTACGGCGAAATAATAGAGCGATGCTCCCGGCGCAACTCCGCAAGTTTTACCAACGGCAATACTGGAAACGGGCGGCTCGTGCATTTTTACGGGGATGCCCTGCACATCTATCGCTTCGTATTTCACAATCCGGCGTTCTTGCCCGATATCGAGCGGCTTGCCGTTTACGTGTATCCAGAGAAGAGTTGATGGAGTGGAGTATCGCCTCATTCTGCCGAACGTGGCCTGAACATTGGAATACTTAAGGTCCAGTATTTCCATACCGCCATCGTTTCTGACTGTTTCATTCCCGTCGGGTCCAAGCAAAGCCTTCAATTCATCCGGAGTCGTCAGCTTATAGGCAATTCTGCCGTCGGCCGCTGCACAACGAACAATATCGGCCGGATTCGATTTTGTCGGCGTGTCGGCTGCTGCGCAGACGGAGATTGTATAGGAGCATAAAAGAAGCGCTAATACCATAGATGCACAAAGTGGTATCCGTTCTGCTTTGAACAAAATAAACGAGCGCACGCGAATATCTCCTTTCTTCCCAGACGAGACTATCGTGTCCGGTTTAAGTGACTATATTAACCAGCCGGGATTTTATAACGATAATCTTCCTGGGCTCATTGCCGGCCATCGCGGCTATGACCTTCTCGCAGCTCAGTGCCTTCTGTTTTATCTGCTCCTCATCCGCATCTGCCGAGACGACGATCCTTTCCTTTATCTTGCCTTTGACCTGCACCGCAAGTTCGATTTCCTTTTCTTTGATAAGCTCCTTATCGTACTCGGGCCAGCTCTCATAAGCGAGGCTCTCGGTATGGCCCAGCCTTTCCCAAAGCTCTTCGGCGATATGAGGCGAGAAAGGAGCAAGGATCAGAACGAGCTTCTCGACGACGGCTTTGGGCCTGACTGGCAGCCTGCTGAGGTGATTAACGAGAATCATCATCGCACTGATGGCCGTGTTAAAGCCGAAACTCTCTATATCGTCGCCTACTTTTTTGATCGTCTGATTCAGCAATCGAAGCGTCGCCTCATCCGCCTGTGCTTGTTGTACGGACTTGTCCGGCTCGCCGGTATCCCCGTCTATAACGGTGCGCCAGAGCTTCCGAAGGAACCGGTGTACGCCTTCGACCCCCTGCATGCTCCAGGGCTTGATGGCCTCCAGCGGACCCATGAACATCTCATATAGCCGCATTGAATCAGCCCCATAATCGGCGATGACCTTATCGGGATTGACGACGTTGCCGCGTGACTTGCTCATCTTCTGGCCGTCTTCTCCCAAAATCATTCCCTGATTGATAAGCTTCTTGAACGGCTCTTTCGTGCTGACATAGCCAAGGTCATAGAGAAGCTTGTGCCAGAACCGCGAATACAACAGGTGAAGCACGGCGTGCTCGGCCCCGCCGATATACAAATCAACGGGCATCCAGTACTTCTCCTTCTCCGGGCCCCAGCCCTGCTGATCGTTATCAGGATCGAGATACCGCAGGTAATACCAGCAACTGCCCGCCCATTGAGGCATTGTATTTGTTTCTCGTTTGGCTTTCGTGCCGTCGGCCAGAGTTACCTTTACCCAATCATCGACGTTGGCTAAGGGTGGTTCGCCCGTCCCGGTCGGTTTATATTTATCGACCAACGGCAGCTTCAGCGGCAAATCCTGTTCGGATAGGGCGACATCTTGACCGTTTTCGGTATGCAAAATTGGAAACGGCTCGCCCCAGTAACGCTGCCTGCTGAAAAGCCAGTCGCGCAGCTTATAATTTACCGCCTTTTTGCCCAGGTTCCGTTCTTCAAGCCAGTTCGTAATCTGCTCCTTGAATTCAGCCGTGCTCAGGCCGTCGAATCGTCCGCTGTTAATCGCCCTGCCGTTGCCGACAAAGCAGAGCTTGCCCTGCTTAACCAACTCGGCTTGTTCGCTTTCAGGCGGTTCAACAACCGGGATGATAGGCAGATCGAATTTCGTCGCGAACTCGAAGTCACGCTCATCGTGAGCGGGTACCGCCATGATAGCGCCGGTTCCATAGCTGATTAGAACATAATCGCTTATCCATATCGGAATCTTCTCGCCGTTTACTGGATTGATGGCGTATGCACCGGTGGGCTCACCCGTTTTCTCTTTGGCCAGATCCGTACGATCTAAATCGCTCTTCCGTGCAGCTTCATCACGATATTGTTGAATAGCTTCTTTTCTGTCTTCGGATGCAATCTTATCTACGAGGGGATGCTCGGGAGCCATTACCATGTACGTGGCGCCGAACAGCGTATCGGGGCGAGTAGTAAAGACGCGAATGTTTTCGTCAAAGCCGTCAACTTTGAAATCCACATCGGCTCCGATACTCTTGCCGATCCAGTCCTTCTGTAATTTTTTTATAGATTCCGGCCAGTCAACTTCGGCCAAATCGTCCAGCAGTCTTTCGGCGTATTTGGTAATACGAAGCATCCACTGGCGCATCGGCTTGCGGATAACCGGGTGTCCGCCCCGCTCGCTCAGCCCCCCTATCACTTCCTCATTGGCCAGGACCGTCCCGAGTTCCGGGCACCAGTTGACGGCAACCTCCGCTTCATAAGCCAGGCGATTCTCATTTATGAAACTCTGTCTGTCCTGTTCGCTCAGTCCCTCCGGTATAGGAAGCTGCTCTATAGGTTTGGCTTTCTGATCGGTTTCGTCGAAGTAGCTGTTAAAGAATTTTAAAAATATCCACTGAGTCCATTTGTAGTACTTCGGATCGATTGTGGCAATTTCCCGCTGCCAGTCGTAGCTGAATCCCAGTGATTTTGTCTGGCGGCGCATGTTGTCAATATTATTTTGCGTAGTGTCTTTCGGATCGGTGCCGGTCTTAATGGCATGCTGCTCGGCGGGAAGACCGAACGCATCCCAGCCGAACGGATGCAGGACATTAAAACCTTTCATCCTTTTGTACCGGGCGATGATATCGCTTGCCGTGTAACCTTCCGGATGGCCGACGTGCAGGCCCTGGCCGCTTGGGTAGGGAAACATATCCAGAACGTAATATTTCTCTTTGGAATCATCGCAGTCCCGAGCCCTGAAAACCTTCGTGGTTTCCCAGAACTGCTGCCATTTTTTCTCAATTTCAGTGAATGAATAAAATCCGTTTTTGGAACACATCAGTTTTTTCTGCTCCTTATCAATGTAGAAAACAATCTTCTGCTACACAATAAACCAAATTTCCCGTAAAATCCACTAAAAATCCATCACTTATCACTTCGTATTGCGGCACAAAACGTAGATCACTTGACATTCTATTAAATGGAAAAGCAGGAAATGCCATTGTTATAGTAAGATGACTGACGAACCGTGTCGCGTCGAGGATTTAGAGTTTCCACATTCCATCCGGAAGTACCCGAAGGGAGCCGGTGTCACGATAGAAATTCAATGTCGCTATGTTATAGTCCACAAGAGCCTGTGCGGCGTCGTTCTGAGCGTTGAACAGGTCACTCTGAGCCTGGAGCACACGGCGACTGCTTGTCTTGGAGTACTGGAGCAGCAGAAAGGTATTGTTGAATCGCTGCCGGGCTAATTCGAGAGCCTCCAACAAGACCTTGTACCGCTCGGCCGCTTCGGTCAGATCGCGGTGGGCCTGCCGTACCTCTAACGCAATCGTGTCGGCTGCTAACTCGTATTCTCGTTGTCTTTGATTCAGAGTTATCAGGGCTTTACGATAAATGTTTTGCTCGGGCACGCGGTCAAGAGGCAGGTTAAGCTCCAGGCCGAGTCCGTATTCCTTACTCATCCAGTCGAGCCTTCCCCGGTCTGCTTGTCTTGCTGAGGTAACACCGGCGGTGCCAACAAGATTTGCGTCGGCGCGGAGGCCGTCGGCGGCAACAAAAACTTTACGCTGGGCATCGATAATGGTATCAACACTGTTAATTAAGTCGAGACGCTGAAGCAAAGCAGCTTCGACGGCCTGGGCCTCGGTAAAGTCAGGCTCAGTCATCTTCGTTGTTCTCAAGGCCTCGAATTCGTTCTCGTCTAACTGGAGCTCCGCAGTCGTGGGCAAATTCAGGGTTATCTTGAATTCGTCCAGTGCCTGCTTGTATTCTTTTTCCGCCTGAGAAAAGATATTCCGGGCTTGTAGTTTGTCCTGCCGGATCCGGTTGATCTCGAGCAGGGGCGCACGACCCGCATTAACTAATTTTTCTACGCGATCATAGATATAAGCCAGAGTAATGTAATTATTACGAGCATTCTCTGTCGCATTGAATTGTTGCAGGACTGTATAGTACTGACTAATCACCAAAACAACGAACGTTTTACGGAACCGGTTGAAGGAGCGTACCTGGTAGAGAGTATCGCGTTCGGCTTGAGTGAGATTTTCCAGAACGACTTTTCGGTCGCTGCCTCGCAATAAAGGCTGTGTTACAGTTGCGCTTAAGATCGAGGACAAGCCGCCTTGCAGATTGCCGCTGAGCACGTCGATCCATGCGGCGGCAAGCTCGGTGCTGATTCTGGTGCCTCCCGCCAGCAGCCGGTTAAAGCCTATGTTAGATTCAGCCCCTACTACCTCATCATTACGGTCCGCATCGTATTCGCCGCCCGCCCCGCCGAAAAACTGATATTCGAATTCGTGCCGGGTCAGCCTCAAATCGAGAGCCTTAATATAAAGTTCTTCTTTTTGTGTTTGATATTCGTGATTTTGCGCGGTCGCCAGCGCAACCGCCTGCGGCAGGGTCAGGACGCCAAAGGAAGCAACCTGTTTTTCTTCTATTTGAATGTCGTTGGGTGATGGCACGGTGTCACTGATTTTGTAGTTATTTTTCGTACCGAAATCATCGTCCCATTTTTGGTCGATGATATTATAGACTTGATCGTCGGCCTCTTTCTTGTAGTTATGCTGAGCGCACCCAAGCCAGCCGCACGTGCAGGCCAAGGCACATAAAATCAAACAAACACGGTTTTTGCAAGGGTAATTGTAAAGCATATACTTTATACTTTCCCTCGATCCTCTCAAAAAGTTTAGCCGTCCACTTCAGGCTGTCGCCGGCGTTGCGCATCCAACTACAATCTTCTTATTCCGATCATCTCACCCGGGATCAGCTCCAGGCCGTCAGGAATCTCTATCAATACGGGACGTCCCCATTGAGGCATGTTGGGATTTAACCACATTCGTTCCGGCATGAGTTCCATTGTGGGCCCGATCTGTTTGATTTGTGACTTTGCTATCTGGGGCGGCTCTCTGTCCTTGATTATTTCAACGGGCATATTTTCTTCAACTTGCCCCAATAGTCTGTCCCCGATATATGCAATGATTTCACTGGGCATGGCTTGGGCTATCGCAAGGATAGGTTCTCCGGCGGTGACGACTTCGCCGGGCCGGCCCATTATCTTCTCCCCGGGCCTGCGCATCAGAGCCTCATTCGCCTGCTGCTGGATCGGGATTACCACGCCATCTATCGGAGCTTTTACCTCCAGGTTCTCGCGAGCCTTCAGTGCCTCAAGCTGAGCAAGCACGCCGTCCATTAATCGCTCCTGGACGGCTATCTGTTTGCGTATGACCTCCAGAGCGTCGTCTACAGAAGGATTAAAAGGATTGCTCTTTGAATATTCATCCTGTCGTTGTTGGGCCTGTTCCAAATCACTCTTGGCCTGCTGAAGCAAATTCTCATTCTCCTCTATCTTTTTTGCAAGAGCGTTATATTGGATCTGGGCCTTCTCCTGTTCATAGGGTGCGATCGCTTTCTGCTCCACGAGGTCACGGGCAATTTTTGCCTCCGAAGCCAAATCTTCTAAAACAATTCGGTCGGACGCAATTTGCGACCTTAGACTCAGGATTTGTATTCTGGCATTTTCGATATCTACGGCAAATGTTCTCATACGCGCGATGCGGTTGATTACTCGATCGGACTCCTCGGCCAGCAAAGTTTCCTGGGTCGGGACTAACTGGGCCGACAAATGTTCGATTTCCGCCAGGATCGCATCCAGTTGTGTTTGCAATTCGATCCGCGGCTGCTCGTTATCCAGAACCGTATTGACGATGGTAACGGTTTGTCCCTTCTTTACGTGTTCGAACAGTTTGACAGCAACGGTCTTAAGCTTGGCCTGGCAGTTTACAGAAACGTGAAGCACCGGGCTTCGAGCCATGCCGACGATTTCGAAACGTTGTGAGCGGCGGGTAAAAAGCCCGATTACACATGCCACTGCACCTAACCACACCAGGATAGGAAAGATGTGCAAACGCAAACGAAACGGATAATTTCTAAGTCTTATCCTTTTCATTAAGCCTAAACCTCCAGCAGCTTTTCCTGCATTGTCAGGCTTATGTTCTCAAGACCCTCGACTTGTTGCAGCTCGGATAACATTTGTTGGTTTCTCTCGGCATTTCGTATCATCAACTGATAGGCGTATTCGACTTCGGATACCCCGAAGCCGCTGTCCTGCGCCGAGATGAGAGTATAACTGCCGCAGAAGCGTTTGAGGATAGTGGGAATCGGACTTTCGGGCCCTATATGGCCTCTGACGGTAAACCGCAGAAAACCGTTGTGCGGCTGATGTGTCCCGAAGCCTGTCACATAGAGATATATGATAATAAGGCTCAGGATAATCGTCCCGACGATTGCTACGGCGTATCGCTGAGAGCCTGCCGCCATGCCAACTACCAATGAGCAAAAAATGAAGGCTATGTCCCTCGTATCTTTGATAATGTTACGAAAACGGATAATCGCCAAAGCGCCCATTAATCCGACAGCAGTGATGATGCTGGTGCCGATGACAGCCATGACCATTGCTACGACTACTGTTATTATAATCAGCGATTGCACGAACGACTTCGAATAAGAAATGCCGCTGTGAGTTAAGTAATAAACCCAGGCCAGAGCTTGTCCGAGGACGAAGGCCAGCAATAAAGACAAAAGGATCGCCTCAGGTGTAAAAAATCCCCCGGATGAGGGAGTGCCTTCCAATATTTGCCACATTCTATCCATAATTACTAAAACGTTAATTGAGGTGCGTAGAATTCTAATAAACGTGAGTCTGTTATTGACGAGCCAAACTTTGAAATCGATCGCGCCTGTAAGTTGAAGTACTTGGCCATATCGCTCAACCATGCAGGATAGTTGTTCGTAAACTTGATCTCTAAAATAACTCCATTCAGCGTAAAGGGATTCGGCTGCCAGCCTCTTCCGCCAAGTCTGACTTCCGGGCGGTTCGTAACACAATATGCCAACTTTCGATCAAAGGTTACTCTTACTCTATTTTGCGAATTACCTTCGAATGCCTGTCGTATGTACCGGATGAGCACCGTAGGCTTTGCCGCGATATTTTTCATATACAACTGGAACTGGTTGATTGAGTCCATATCTGCCGTATAATTCTGCGGCGGCAGAGACAATCCGGCAAGCAGGGTCGGCACATCGCGATCCATAACTCGCGCCCGGCTCTTATTAATAATAGTATTTATCCGTCGTTTGATCTCGAAAAAACGCGGATAATCCAACTCATCGGTATAACTGCGGATACGCAGCTTAAAACGGTTTTTATGCCCTCTCAAACTTTCCTGGCAAAGTTGCAGATTCTCCGAATCCAGATAAAGACTCACGATCGGATAGTCACCGCTTCTTTGTAGTTTGCAATACCTGTCCACTTCCAGATAAGGTTTTACGAACTCTGCGATCGCCTTGGCCTCTGACTCGCTGATGTGATATTTCAACTCATGGCGGCACGTAAGAGTTCGGTCGGCTGATTCAATTGTTTTTTTTTCTTCTGTTTGTATTGCTTTTTCTGTCATTAGAGTTCTTATTCTGGTTTCAGGTTTCTCTCGGCGACCCGCCGTCTAACATAAAAATCTTCTTTACCAAACCACCTGTTACGCAAAGATGCTGAAATTACTAAATCAATTGTTATTCTGACACAATGACCTATTTCTTATTATCGGACACACTCTGTGTATAATAGGATCCGCAAAGCCAGGTTCTGCTCTGAAAGTCTTGCTTTTGCACCCTTCAGCCATTATATACAAATATTATCTTAACTATTCTAACATATTTGGACTGGTTAAGTCAACACTATTTTGGTTCTCGATATTAGGCTAATGCCTTGAATTAAAGGGTTTTTACTTGACTGCACAGCGCTACTTCTATTAAATCTTAATACGTATCGATTCATTTTATCGAGAAGGTGTTCCCGCTAAAATCGGGAGCTGAATATCGGGGATTCTTTTGTCTCTCCCGTCTTCTACGGCGGCAATTTTGCCCTGCAGAAGAAAGCGACAGGGGCAAAAACCTCTCTTACGAATGGTAGGAAAATGTGTTTATGGCGGATAAAATTGTAAAAGTTGGAATTGTTGGTTTTGGTACTATAGGCTGCGGAGTTGCTAAACTATTGACAGAAAATGCTGACTCAATAGCAGCCAGGACCGGTCTTAGACTGGAACTTGCATGCGTTGTCGATACGGACACGACATCCGAACGTCCGGTAAAACTGCCTGAAGGTGTTCTAACCGATGATCTGAGCAGCTTGTTAAACGATAATACTATTGGAATAGGAGTTGAAACGGTTGGCGGGACAGATATCGCAAAGGATATCCAGCTTAGGATGCTTGAGGCGGGAAAAGATGTAGTTACCGCTAATAAGGCTCTTCTGGCTGAACACGGCAACGAGCTTTACAGAGCCGCTCACAAGTACGGCCGATGTATAGCCTTTGAAGCGAGCTGCGCAGGCGGAATACCCATTGTTTCAGCCATTAGAACAGGATTATCGGCGAATAATATTACGGCGATGTATGGAATAGTCAATGGGACTTGTAATTACATCCTCTCGAATATGACCTCGAAAAATGAGGATTTTTACGAGGCCCTGGCACAAGCGCAGGAAAAAGGCTATGCCGAGGCAGACCCAACGCTGGATGTCAGCGGCGGCGATAGTGCCCACAAACTGGCTATCCTGGGTTCCATTGCTTTCGGATGTGAAATTGCACTTGAAGACATCTTTGTCGAGGGCATCGATGGAATTTCGAAAGATGATATTCGTTACGGCACTGAAATGGGCTATTGTCTTAAACTGCTGGCCATCGGGCAGAAAGATGCGCAAAACAGGATTTCACTGCGTGTGCATCCCTGTTTTATTGCCAGAGAAAACTCGCTCGCCCGCGTGGAAGGACCATTTAACGCCGTAAGCATATTCGGCAGTGCCGTCGGACAGGTCATGTATTACGGTCGGGGTGCGGGAATGATGCCTACTGCAAGCGCTGTCGTATCAGACATTATTGATGTGGCCCTGGGCAACTCCGCTACCACTTTTCGTCAATTGAATCTGCGATCCAGAAGCGAAACAGCGCCGTTCATAGAGAAAATAGATAATATTGTTAGCAGGTTTTATATCAGGATAATGTGCAAGGACAAGCCGGGTGTTATAGCTCAATGGAGCAAAGTGCTCGCAGACAACCAGATAAGTATATCCGGCGCTATACAACACGAAGATACCGGCCCGGACAACACTGTGCCGGTAGTAATCGCAACACATACTACAATGCAGAAAAACATCACCGCGGCGTTGGAAGGCATGGAAAAGCTCGATGTCATTGGTGGAAAACCGGTTTGCATAAGAATCGTGGACATCCCGGAGGATAAGGATTGACAACAAAGTACGCTATAATAGTTCCTGACGGAGCAGCAGATGAGCCGCTCGAGCAGTTCGACGAGCAGACAGCGCTTGAAGCTGCTGAAATCCCCAATATGGATAAAATCAGTGCGTTAGGCCGGCAGGGTCTTGTCCAGACGGTCCCTGTGGATATGGAGCCCGGCAGCGATGTAGCTCAAATGAGTATGTTGGGCTACGATCCGGTTCGTTATTATTCCGGCCGGGCGCCAATCGAGGCGGTGGCGCGCGATATAAAGCTCTCTCTGGATGACTGGGTTTTCAGGTGCAATCTTGTTACTATTGCCGACGGCAAAATGGCGGATCACAGTGCCGGGCATATCTCCACCCCCGAGGCCGCAAATTTGATAAAAGAGCTGGGCGACCGGCTTGGCAACGAGCAGATTATTTTCCATGCGGGTGTAAGCTACAGGCACTTGCTGGTTTTCAAGGGATTCGGTTTCGATGTACAAACATATCCTCCCCATGATCATATAGGCAAGGCGATAGAAAAGTTATTGCCTCGCGGCAAAGGTGCGGATTTACTCATCGATTTAATGGCGCGTTCGCAGCAGCTATTTACGAATCACGACATTAACAAAGTCCGGAGAGACCTGGGAGAAAATCAGGTCAGCTCCATCTGGCTTTGGGGACAGGGCAAAAAAGCCCAGATGGAACGATTCCAGAAGCGCTTCGGAATCAAGGGCGCCGCAATCACCGCCGTTGACCTTGTGAGAGGATTGGCAAAGCTTATCGGCTTCGATTTGATTGCTGTGCCCGGCGCCACCGGTTTCATCGACACGAACTTTCAGGGCAAGGCTTCGGCCGCAATCGAGGCGCTCGAAAAGTACGACATAGTTTTTATCCATATAGAAGCCCCTGACGAGGCATCTCACAGCGGCAACGCCGAGATGAAGAAAAGGGCTATCGAGCAGGTTGATAAATATATTGTCGGGCCTGTGCTTGAGGCGATACAGAAATATGAGAGTTGGCGAATACTCGTCATGCCGGATCATCCGACCCCGGTCCGGACGTGTGCTCACTCGGCTGAGCCGGTGCCGTTTGCGATGGCGGGCGACAGTATCAGCGGTATCCTGCATGCCACATTCGGCGAGACTAATGCCACCAAATCAGGATTTCGGATAGAAAACGGTTATGAGCTGATGGAGTATTTCTTAAAAAGCTAAAATGCTTGACAACCGGGACCGAATTTAGTACAAATACAAATTTAATAAATATAAAGGAAGTTAAGTTTAAGTATACACAGGTCATCTATGGCAATAATTGTACAAAAGTTTGGCGGCACTTCAGTTGCTGATGCGGAGAAAATTCGCCAGGCGGCTCAGCGCGTAATTAAAGCGGTAAAGGATGGTTTTAGTGTCGTGGTGGTCGCCTCAGCGCGGGGTAAGCAGACCGACCAGCTTGTTAAGGATGCTCTGGAGTTAAACCCGAATCCGCCGAAACGTGAGATGGATCAGTTGCTCAGCACCGGTGAGCAGCAATCGGTCTCGCTTTTCGCAATGGCTCTCGATGCATTGGATTACGAAGCCATAAGCTTTACCGGCAGCCAAATTCGAATGATGACCGACAGTGTGCACACAAAAGCACGGATAGTAAGTGTCGATGCCGAACGAATTCACAGGCAGTTGGATAAGGGCAAGATTGTAATTGTCGCCGGTTTTCAGGGCATAGATGAGCATGATAATATCACTACGCTTGGCCGGGGCGGCTCGGATACGACCGCAGTTGCGCTGGCCGCATCCGTGGGCGCTGAATTATGCGAAATCTATACCGACGTCGATGGGATTTATACCTCCGACCCGAGGATATTCAAAAGTGCCGTTAAGCTGAATCAGATCAGTTACGATGAGATGCTCGAAATGGCGAGCCTTGGCGCCGGTGTCATGCATCCTCGTGCCATCGAGTTCGGTAAAAAATACGATATTAATATTCATGTCAGAAGCAGCAGTGAAGATAAAGAGGGAACATTAATTACTCATGAGGTGCCGCAGATGGAAGGTGTAGTAGTTTCGGGCGCGACCATACAAAGAGATATGGCCAAAATCGGTCTTGTTGGGGTTGATAATATTCCGGGCAACGCCGCGAAAGTCTTCGCTCATCTTGCTAAGGCAAAAGTTGTGGTCAACGATATCGTTCAGACGGAAATAAGCCCTGAAAAGGCAAACCTGTCGTTTATGGTTGATATTTCCGATTTGTCTGCTGCCCGCCAAGCGGTGGATCAAATTAAAAACGATATTCATTGCAAGAGTGTTTTCGTGCGAGAGGATATCGCGGAAGTTTCAGTGGTTGGAGTTGGAATGCGAAGTCATTACGGCGTGGCTGAAAAGATGTTCGAGGCACTGGCAGAGGCCAAGGTCAATATCGATTCCATTACGACCAGTGAAATTCGTATCAGTTGCGCTGTAGACGAGGATCAGGCAGAGAAAGCCCTTGAGGCCGTTTGTCGTGCATTTCAACTGGACAAACCCGCTGAGCTGCGTAACCCGTGAGTTATTTCGCTCGGCTCGATTAGCAATTTAATGACAGTTAGATGCGACCTGAGAAGAACAGAGTCTTTTATGCCATGAGCAAACGGCGGAAGACCGGCATCATTATGCTGTGCTTTATAGTGCTTGCGCTGTTAGTTTGGCTCGACCACAGCCCATTAAGACACAAGTGGCGGCCTGCCCCCGAATCGCAAGACCGGACAAAAGCCTATGATCTTGAGAAATTTCACGCCAAAACATTTGCCGTAATAAATGTGGTTGACGGCGACACAATCGATATAAATGTCCCGGACGGCCGATACGAACATACCCGCATAAGACTTTTGGGAGTAGATGCGCCGGAAACGAAAAGCGAGCAGGTTGATGAAATGTACTTTGGCCCGGAAGCCGCGGAGTTTACGAATAAGTTGGCTCTCGGAAAGTCCGTCACTGTTTACCTCGATAAACCGAACCCTGCCAGGGGCAAATACGGCAGACTTCTGGCTTATGTCAAATTGCCGGATGGCAGATTCTTGAATGAAGCTCTGCTGACCGAAGGTTATGTCTATGCGGACTCGCGTTTTAGCCATAGTTATTATAACAAGTACAGGCAATTGCAGGCCGGAGCACGCAGCGCGAAAAAAGGATTGTGGCAAAATGTCACACCCGACCAACTGCCCGAATGGATGCAGTAGTATCTGTTTATCATTCCGACAAAACAGCAATTTTTAATTCTCTCGCATTATTGCAATAAGCATAAAATTAAGATAATCTTATGGTGTTGTATGAATCGGCCGTGATTGGAGGAGATGTGCAGGAAGCATAAATGAATAATCGCATAAGAATTACGTTGTGCCTTTCTCTTGCTTTTACAATTATTGCGGTTCTGTATGTTTGTGGTTGCAGTTCTGTATCGACCGGACCAGAAAATAACAACAGCACTCAGAAAGATTGCGACCTTACGCTGGAGCAAAAACAGGTCGAATGGCAGAAGATGAAAAAGTGGCGAAGCGTCCACGGAGGGTGGATTGAGGATGTTTCGGTGGGCGACTCAAAAAAGCAGACGGAAATGGGCGAGCCGGTACAAAGCAGGTTCGTCAGGACTTTCACGTTGTCCGAGTGGCAGCTCGCTTTGCTTGACTGGCACAGTTTGGGTAGCGGCGGCGCTCGTGTTAAAGATAAGGGGATTCTGCCCGGCCGGGGCGTCGAATTCGACGTCTATTTCCCGGGCAATAATCCCGGCGGCTGCTCGCTTGACTTCGTCTCAAGCGGCGAAGGGGGAAGTGGAAGTTTGGTGGGGACTGATATACGCGATTACGGGGCGATTGCCCTGAAGTTCAATCTGGTCTCGGTTAACGGAAAAAGCGGGCCGGAACTAAAGCAGAAGCTCGTAGCCGGCGTGGTCATCGGCCCTGCCGATACGGGCCTGCTTTCTACCTACGAGCCGGTTACGCTGGGTCTGACGGATTCGGAAAAGACGGTGATTGCGAAAACGTATGTGTCGACGGATAAGATATATGAGGTTGGCTTTCACGTCCACATGCTCAATCCGGAGAACTGGGAAGTATCGGGCAGTATGATAACGCTCCGGGTAGAATCCGCCGGGTGAGACGGAAATTCTCCCGATTAGATTGTTTATGAGTATTACCTGCTATATCGTATCTTATACCAGAGCATACCAATCCATTCGTGGACTGCTTCCGTGCTTGTCTGCAGGTTTCTCGCAGATGGGATAAAATTATCCAGATATCGTGTTTTTGGTGTATAGAGATAGCCTACCGGAATAGGCACGATAGTGTCGCCGGCAAAGACCTGTCTTAACGTCCGTTCTGCTCGGGGCATATGCAAAGCAGAAGTCGCAAGGCCGATATTTCTGTGTTCTTTCGGAGTAAGTAATCTTTTAAGCTCCGTGGCATTTGTCATGGTGGTTTGCGATTTGTCTTCGGTTATTATCTTGTCTTCCCGCACTCCTAATTCTATCGCAAGCGCTTTCATCGCCTCGGCTCCGCTTTCTCGTGCATCGTCTCGCCAACCTTCGCAAAAAGCTATTGTTCCGGCTCCGCTGTTCTTAAAGGCTTTTACTCCTCCTGATACCCGTGCATAGGCCAAGCCGGTCGGTTCGGCGGATTCTCTTAGTCCTCCTGAAGGATGATAGCCGGCGCCCAGAACGACCACGATATCCAGGCCGGAGAGGACATCGATATCAGGCTGGCGATATTGGCTTTCCAGGGAATACAGGAGTCGGTCGGAGATTGCAGATATGCTAAACAGATATAAGACCAGCCCTGAGGCGATAATCAGAATCCGCCCAAGGAAACAGAGCTTCTTTCGCCGCTGCCTCAATCCAAAGATCAAGCCCAATGCTATAAGGATTAGTATCCACATTATTGGAGTTGCCAATAACGAAATTAGTTCATACATTTTCAACACTCCCTTTGGAATAGACCATCATTGGATGTAATTTTGATATTGAAAGAGATTCGGATTTCAGAGTTTGTCAAGAAGGATTCTTACAATTCGTTGGGCGGCTTTTCCGTCCCAAAGCGGAGGAATCTGCGGCTCTCTCCAATTGCCGCTTGTAGCGTTACGATATGCGGCGAGAATCCTCTGCGGATCTGTGCCGACAATCTGGTTCGAGCCGATCTCCGCCGTGACCGGCCTTTCGGTATTCTCCCGCAGCGTGATGCACGGCACTTTGAGCACCGTTGTTTCTTCCTGTATGCCGCCGGAGTCGGTCAAAACGACCCTGGCACAGGAATTCAGCTTCAGAAAGTCCAGATACCCGATTGGATCCATCAGATGTATGTTTTGTAATGAATCCATGCGATCCTGTAGGCCCAGTTCCGCCAGGTTTCTGCGTGTTCGGGGATGAATCGGGAAAAGAATTGGCAGCTCTTTCTGAATGACCTCCAGGGTGTCGAGGATTCGCGAAAAGGTCATCGAGCCGTCAACATTCGAAGGCCTGTGCATCGTGAGCACGGCGAATCCATCACTGCCGATAAGGCCCTGTCCGTGTAATTGCTCGATAATTATCGATTCTCGGGCTTTCTGGAGATTATTCAGCAACGTATCGATCATGACATTGCCGACTAAGTGGATTTTATCGCGTTTGATACCCTCTTTGATTAGATTATCCACGCCGCTTTGTTCGGTGCAAAACAGCATATTGCTAATCGAATCGGTCAAGACCCGGTTTATCTCCTCCGGCATGGAGCGATCACCGCTGCGCAATCCCGCTTCGACGTGGATAAGCTTTACGCCGAGCTTTACGGCGACTAATCCGCAGGCAATTGTACTGTTGACATCGCCGACAACCAGCACGGCGTCCGGTTTGTGTTCGAGCACGACCGGCTCGAAGGCCTTCATTATCTCGGCCGTCTGATAAGCGTGCGAGCCGGATCCGACTTCCAGGTTAATATCCGGCTCAGGAATCCCGAGCTGACGGAAGAACAGGTCGCTCATCTTCTCATCGTAATGCTGGCCTGTATGAACAAGCAGCGGTTCTATGCCGGATTGATGCCTGTACTGCTCCATCAATGGAGCAATCTTCATGAAATTAGGACGCGCACCGACTATGTTTATTATTTTCATAGCTGCAAAAAGCTTGTAAATCAGATTAATAGACTATTGCGTTTACGGCCTGTTATTTTACCGCAATAGTACCCCCTAAATCAACAGGAAATGTCAACTGCTGGTAATTCCCCCAGTCTGAAGTATTCAACTGTATGATTACCGCTAAGAGGCTCTCATGCAAATTTACGCAATTTCATACCGGCCACACCCATACCGAGCATGCCAAGCAGAAGAGCACCCGGAACCGGAGTTGCGATGAATGCCTCACTTCCACCATTATCGAACCCTTGGACATGTATCCCGATGCGTAGATTGTCTGCTGTCCAGATTTTATTATCATAATCATAATACAACTCTGGATGAAAACCTCGATCTATTGCTGTTAAGACATCGGCAAAAGTCTGGCCGGGTTGAAGATTAAAAAGAACTTCCAAATGCTCTCCTGCGGCGTTCACTCCATTGTCATATACGGGAGAATCAGAGTCTGCCGATAAGCCTGCTGACGTGTTAAATTGAGGGACTATACCATTTCCTCCAGGTAAATCTCCCGGGGTGGCAGGGTTACTGAAACTTACCCCAGAAGTACCGGTAAGACTATATATATCAGCTAACAATGCTCCGTCGTCAATATAAATATCTGTAATCGAACAAGCCTCAATTGCTGCAGTGTTATAGAAAGTAAAAAGCACCTGATCACTTCCTGGATCAGTAACATCAACAGTAAGCTGCGCTTCACCAACTGATGCATTAGACGCATTATTGTTTGTGATATTCTTAAAACCATACAAATCTGCTTGAGTCTCAGTTGACAGAAAAACCACTAAGACAAGAGCGAGAATCCCAAGATTCATAAGACGTTTTACTATACTTGCAGTTGGCATTACCTACCTCCGTTAAAACTTGAATCCATTATGTTTACAGTATCACTAATTCACTTTTCCATTTCGTTGATTATACTTCAGACTTGCCTATCCCCCACTGAAGTAGCACTACAACTATCACCTAATTTATTTAGTATAATATTTTCATTCGATATTGTCAAGTCTTTTCTCAAGGAAAATATAAAATGGGCGTTAGTTCCGATAAGAATAGTCCTGGTTTTAGAAAATACGTAAAGATAAAATTGGGCCATAGACTTTTTTTCGATTGTAATATCCGTAAATCTGGACAAATAATTGACTTCTGTTCGGGCTGAGAAGATTTACAGCCTCATAGTTGGCAATATGATATCTTACCGTTCCATCGACGAAATCTATTTCGCCCACAAGACGTTCGATAAAGAATTTTCTTCGAATTGATTCGGCAGGTTTTACTTACAGAATAAATAAATTCAAAACCTAAGAGATCAGTGAAAGATACGGCGGATTAATCTATAAACCCAGGAAATGCCAAGTGTTGATTACTTTTTAACAATTATATTTAGAAAACAGGCGAATCCCCGTTGAGTGGGGCTTCGCCTGTAAGTTTTGTTGCTGAATATATAATTATCTATAGAGCACTTATGCGTATTTACGCAATTTCATGCCAGCGGCACCAAAACCGAGAATCCCCAGTAGAAGGGCTCCGGGAACTGGAGTCAATATAAACGAATCACTATATTCACCAATTCCTTGGATGTGTAATCCAATCCGGAGACTTGGATCAGTCCAGCCTCCAGAATCAGTATAATATAGATCTGGATTAAAACCAACGTTTATGGCTTTAATAACATCGTCAAAAGTTTTTTCTGTTTGAAGGGCAAACATGATTCCCACAGATTCTTCGGTTTCACCAGTTAATCCCTCGTAGTTATCTACTCCGTTTTCTGCTTTATCATTGTCAGCTGAAAAATCCCCGGTTGCAAAAAAGGGAGGTACAACAGTGTTGCCGCCCGGAAGATTTGACGGAGTCGCTGGATCGTCGAATAATACTCCCGAGGAATTCATTATACTAGCTATCTGAAGTAATTCTCCATCATCAAAGTAGATATCTGATATATATGAATCGATAGGACCAGTATTTTTGAAAGTGAAAAGAGTCTGGTTGTAATCCACCCCTTCGATATCAACAGTTGTTCCTGGATCAGTGACTTCGACGGAAAGCTGCGATGCGATTGCTCCTGCTATACCGGAATTATTTTCTACAACTCCCCAAGACGTAAATAGTGCTGCTTGAGCTTCTGAAGAGTAGAATAAAACCACCAAAATAATTGCTACTATGAGTAGACGAACCACTATGTTCTTGTGTGCATTCATAAGATCACTCCTCCAAAAAAACTTGTACTATGTTCGATGTTCAGTACTTCCTGAACCTCTCCTCTCATTTATTTATTTAACTTCAGGTCTTTATTTTCTCTGAAGTAACATTACACAGACAACCTATTTTACTAATATTAATGAAATGGCTCGATATTGTCAAGTGATTTCTCAAGAAAAAAACGAAAAAGCGGAATTTTTTAGGAGTTTGTGGGGTTTAAAAAAGAGGTGGAGTTTATATGTTATTAGCTATCAAATACTTATGAAACTTTTTGGGCTTGATATGAAATGCTGAATTTTATGTAATTTCTGGAGGAAAATTCTTACAGAAACAGATATTTAGAAAAAATTACAGATCAAAACGGGCAGTTTTGTAGATTTTCTGAGTTTTTTAGACCTCTTAACCGCCGGTTTACTGGAGGATACCCTCGATTTCCGATCGTTCTTCCGGCGTGAATATGTTAATTTTTTGGTCAATCTCCCGGGCTTTCTGCAGGTGCTGTTTAGCCTCGGCAAGCTCGTTGAGTTTCACACAAACCCGGCCAAGCTGCAGAAGAGCCTTTGCCTGCTGGGGGGTATTGGCGGGTGTTAAATTTACAAGCCTTTGAAAGTCACTCTTCGCATCGGCAAGTCGGTTCGACATATTGGATAGAATCACTCCCCTCGTATCGAGAAGATGCAACTCATCCGGCATAATCCTTAAGCCCTCATTCGCGAGCTGAAGCGCAGCTTCGTAGTCTTGATCATGCTCCTGGATAATCCAGGCAAGGTCGTTTAGAATTTGTATATCTCTTGGATACTGCTTGAGCAGTTCGCGGTAGACATTCTTTGCACGCTCGGCATCTCCTGTCTGATAGAGGGCGAATGCAAGGGCTAGGCGAATGTCTTTAATGTCTTTTGAGGTTGGTGCTAATGTCAACGCATGCTCGTAAAGTTTAATTCCTTCTTTTTTAAGCGACATTGAATCCAATGCAGTTAAGACCGTTGCTGCTGTCAGGACTGTCGCTGGATTCTGATCTTTGGCCGAGATGTATGCGGAGCTGATATTCTCAAGTTTTTCAAATTGTTTTTGCGCTACCAGCCAAATAAATCGGGCATGTAGGGCAGTTTGACCGTTCGGATCCATCTGCTCAGCCTGCTCGATCCAGGAATTTGCCTGGTCAAGGTCGCCGCTGAGACGATACAGGTCCGCAAGTGTCACGAGTGCGGTAGCACCGGCGTTTCCTGTCTGGCAATAGGTCTTGAGTTCAGGGATTGCAGTCTGAGGGCTTTCGAGCGCAACCATGACACGCGCCCGAGAGATGAGCAGTTGTTCGTCCGCAGGGCCGCTGCCGAGTCCGGATTCGATCAGTGTCCGTGCCTGTTCGAGAAGGCTGCGATCCCCAATCTTTAGCGCAGCCGACACCAGCACATCCCTGGCTTCGGCGTTGTTCGGATCTTCCTGGAGAGCCAGTTTAGCCAGCTCGGCCGCCATCTGAGCATTCTCGAGCGCAAGCTCCGCCCTGCCTCTGGCCGCGAGCAACGCCGGATTGTCGGAATTGGAGCCGAGAGCGCGAATTGCATAATTACGGGCGGCCTCGTATTGGCCTTCCTGCATCGCAATGCGAATCAATTTGAGATGCGCATCGACTGCCGTAGGTTCTAATTTGGTAACATCTTCCAGCTTCTCTCTGGCGGCCTTAAGGGATTCCGGCGTAGATTCCTCCAACAGTTGGATCGCTCGGAGCTGCATCAGTTCAGGATTTTGCGGTAATTGTTTTTCAAGCGCTGCAAGGATTTTAAGTGCCTTTTGGGTATCCTGGCCTTGGTTGCGTATGAATAGTGTCATCATCAGTCTTCGCTTCAAGCTCAGATTCTCAGGATACGCATCCAAACCCTCTTCAAGTGCCTCGATAGCTCTGTCGAACTGCTTATTGCCGGAGTAGAAGTTGCCTAACAGTTCATAACCTATCGCACCCTGCTCTGCGAATGTCGTCAATTTCCTGTAATCCTGCTCGGCACGTTCGAATTCGCCTTCAGCGGCTGAGTGCAGGGCTCGCATCCAATAGGCGTTGAAATCATTAGCATCCGTAACATAATCATTGAGTATCTTCCGGGTCTCTTCAATCCTCCCTTCAGCTCTTAGGATCGACGTTCTCGCCGCCGTTAGCGCCAGCGAGCCCGATGTTATCGCTTCGGCCTGGTCCAGATAATCCATGGCCTGATCGACATCTTTGTTTTGACCGTATATCAGTCGCGCCAGAAGAATTCGCGAGCTTGCATCCTGGTCGTCAGCCGATACCCTGAGTTTCAACTCTTCGATTGCCCGGGAAAAATCTCCCGTCTGAAGGGCCGTTCGGACATGCAATGCACTGGTGAGCCGCTCATCCGATTCAGTCTGCTCGAGCACCTTCTCGGCTTCCGATAAACGGCCTTGTCGTTCGAGGATGGTAACTAATTTTTGTGCGATATCCGTGGCTGAAGGATTGCGGGCCAGCGCCTGGCGGCATATATCTTCGACACGCCTAAGATCGTTCAACTTCTCATACATATTCACCAACAGCAGTACAGGCGCCGACCATTGGGGGTCCGCATCAATGCAGTATTGAAGGTGGCCGGTAATATCCTGCTGCTTCTGACGCCATTCGTCGGATGCCAGCCATAATCTCGCCTGATGCAGACGCCATTGGAGCCCTGTTTGCCCTTCGGCCTCCCTCAGTTCGTCGATTAGTTCCTGAGCTCTATCCCGGTCCTCCTGTATTTTGCGGGTGGCCAGAAGCAGTATGCGGGCGCGGATTTCATTTTTATCCTGTGCTGCCATATCACTTAAAATGCTTATCCCTTTATCCCGATCAGCATCAGTTTCCCCGTGCGTAAGCTCCAGTAAGGCGAGGTTCATCGATATGGATCGCTTCTCCCACCTTTCGGTCACGGTCTCCATCGCCTTTGTGAGGCAATTGCGGGCTTCAGTATAATCTGTGTTAGCCACGTGAAGATTCGACAGAGTAAGCCATGGTTCCGCTACCTCCGGATGCCGGTCACAGGCATCCCGGCAGGCGCTGATCGCCTCATCCATTCGTTTTTGCCGGCGATAGAACCTGACGAGCTGAATCTCGGCTCTGAGCGGTTCGGAGCACTCTTCAATAGCCAGCTTTAGCTCCTTTTCAGCCGTATTAAGATCTTTAAGGTTAACTGCAATAATTGCCTGCAATATACGGATATCAACACGATTGGGGTGTTTCGTCCTTAGTTGTGCCAGTTCATCTGCCAAAGCCTGTAGGTTCGGCGTTTTGTCCTCCGGATTCTCCGCCGAGACATTGACACTCGCCTCAATGCGAAGCATCTTGAGGACGATGTCCGTGGGATCCTGCGGCTCTGCCATTCGTGCTATCTCGAACGCTTTGCCCCAGTCCCGCAACTTGAGATACTCCTTTGCCAGTTGTAATGTCATTGTCGGATCTTTTGGACGAAGACGAAGATACTGGACGATAGCACTGACGGCCCTTCTTGTCTGGTCTGTTCGGATAAAGGACTCTGCCAGCAGCCGCAACACTTCGGGCGATGAGGCCCCGCTCAGAACGAACGGCTGCAGGGCATTGATGACGCCGTATGGATTGCCGTAACCTCTTGCCACAAGCGCCTGTAGGTAAGCCAAACTCTGCCTGCGAGCCGAATCCGCTTGTTGAGTATAGATGGCGTCAATATACTCATCCAGGCAGTCATTCGCATCCTCAACTCTGTTTACGCCAACATAAAACATGATGGCCGTAGGAAGGATCCGGGCTCTATGCCTTCTTTCCGTCAGTTCTTCCAGTACTTTATCGACCTTTTCGACAGCTCCCGCCGTGTTCCCCTTTAGTCCATCCAGTCGCGTTGCCAGCATGAATCTTGCTAAGGTCCAGTTTCTTATGTCGAAAAAAGATTCCTCCAGCTTTTCCTGCGGCAGAGCTTCGGCGGCCTGCAGTTCGTTGGCTGCCTTGTCAAGCTCGCCGTGGGCGATCCACTCTTCAGCGAGCAACAAGCGGATACGAGGATCTTCCGTGCCCAGTTTGGTGGCATTCTCAAGGTCGATTCGAGCTAAATCCATGTTTTTTTGTACATCTTGTGCGCTCTGGCCTGGAGTCTGAGATAATAAGCGATAGTATTGTGCGCGAGAGGCCAGTGCCTCGACGGATTCTGGGGTATCTTCTGCATATTTTACTGCCTGGTTAAGCCATATCAGGGCTTCTGATTTATCTTCAATGGTAACATCATTGTAAATAATCTGGCTCATCAGTCCGCAAGCCCGAACGTATTCTTCGATAAACTCAGCAGGAATGTTTTTGGATGGAAGGTTTGGCTCGAGGTTATTTATAAGTTTCTTAAGCTCTTCCTGGGCTTCCTTTGTTTTGTTTTGACCGTACAGCGCTTCGGCGAGCTTAAGTCTTGCTTGCCAGTCATTCGGATCATCTTCAATCCGATTGCGGGCAATGTAGGCCAGCTCTTCGAAATTGCCTATGGCGGAATAAAGTTTGATTAGTTCTTCGTATGCGGTCTCGTCGAGAGGATCCAGTTGAAGTATTCGGCGATAGCCTGCGATGGCCTGCATGATGTTTGGGCCTTCGAGCGGCCGGACGGATATGCGTGCTTTGGCATACTTCCTGAGGACTTCGATATCATCGGGATTTCTTCCAAGATACTCCTGGAAGTTCTTATAGGCGGTCTCCCAGTCCTTTTTTTCAAAAGCGGCGTTACCCTCATTTAGCGACATTTTCGACAGAAGGTTCCTTCTGATCTGACGGGCGGCGAATAAAGAAGCTCCGAGCGCCGCCGTGACGATTATCAGGATTATAAGCACCTTTACGTTTATTTTCGCACATCTGTTCCTATTGAGCATGACGTATCTCCTTTGGAATATCACAGATTTTTCTGTCTATAAACTTTAACCAGTTTAACATGCCTAAATACCGGTTACAAGGTTAAATTTATCAGCAATCCGTTCTGCTCGCCGCCTATCTTATCGGCGTACATTTTGAGTCTGATTTCGCCATTTTTGGCCGCGATTACCTTTTTAATCGGCTTATTTCCATCCTGAAAACAGCGAAACATCTCAAAATTATGGTTGATTTGGATGAAAGGATCAAGAAATCGGCGGGTTTAGAGATATGAATAATCAATCCGGCGAAGTCCATTGTTAAAGGAACTCAGCACGAAAGCCACTTTTATTCAATAATTATGATTGCTTATTAAAGGATTGTTATACGAATTTACGAAGTTTCATCCCGGCAACACCCAATCCAAGCATCCCAAGCAAAACACCCGCCGGAACGGGAACCGGATTAAAAGTAAAATCATCAACCGTAAAAGTATTACCACTATCAATACTGAATACCACATAAGCGATACTCGGAGCGCTGAAACTTAAAAACATGTTTGGTTTGTCTTCGCCAAGATCATAAGTGTTGGCTTCACCGGTTGAGTCAGGTCCTGATAGGTTAACCAATTTATTATCAGAAAAGTCATAAGCTGTTAAAGTCACATTCGCCGATCCAGTCACGTAGCCGCCGGCCATTGTCCAATCTGGACCGACAGAATCTATCCTTATGTCGCCTCTCGTTATTTCGTTAGTTAATGGGTTAATAAGCAGGTTCTCTATAACATTGGAACCTGAATAAGTGGGATAATATGAAGGATTGGGTGAGACACAAATTCTTGCAGTGTTGTTAAAGTCTGCTCCGAGCGATGAGAACTGGTCGTCAATGAATAGATTTGTATATTCCCAAGAATCAAAATCAATGACTGTCATATCGGCGTGGGCGCTCGTGGCAGCCAAAATTAGAACCGCCGTGGCACAAAACGTTATTAGCTTTCTCATTTTATTAATCCTCCCTGACTTCTGCAAAATTTAAGTTAGGCATATATTATTTTTAGAAAATCAATTTTACGATTTTCTAAAATAATTTAACGGCTGCTACAACTCTTATAGTATCTTGTTTTCAAAAGTATGCCTAACTTCAATTTTGCAGGGTTCATCCGTACAAATAACTATGGCAGATTAACCGCCAACCAATCTTTCACAAATACAAAAATCAGGGGCGAAGACCTCTCTTAAAGGTCTTCGCCTCCTCCAGTTTTATCACTATTGACGCTTTAGCGCATTACTACCCATATAATAAGGGCTTTCATGCAAAACCCAAATTTATCCTCTCCCTGATTATTTTGGACATCAATTTCTGATTTTCCTTGAAGAATGTCAGAATATAAAGCCCGCCATTAGGTCAAGCAATACCTTTCAATTTTAAGAAAATCTCCGCGCACAAGCTGAGTTTGGCACTTATACAAAATACACAAAACTCGTGTATTTGAGTATAAAAGCACTTTCAATTAACCTGTCGAACAGGGACAGGTTAACTGCTCATCACTTCACTCCACCACGAAGATTGATGCTACTTGTCGGATTGGGCGAAGTCCCTTACAGCCGGGACTTCGCCTCCTCCAGAAGCCTAATAACTGAGATTGCCCATTCATTGAGCAACCAATTCCCAATTCAATTGCTCTTACGCAAACCTGCGTAATTTAATACCAGCTACACTCAGACCAAGCATTCCAAGCAGAACAGCACCCGGAACAGGTACAAGATACAGCTGGTCCTGCTTCAATTCAGGACTATTGGTGTTATACGTACCTTGAGCGTAGATGTTTAAGACGCGAACCTGTCCGATCCCTGTCCATCCGGCATTTGTAGCTTCATTAATCCATGTTGCGGCTTGCCCATCAGCTGATCCGATTTCATTTTCGATGAACCAGATTGCTTCTTGGAGTTCTGCAGCCGAAGTGCTCCTGCCTACTCCCACGTTGTCATAGTCATAATTAGATAGTACACCTTTGGCAAACTGCGTGTAGATGTAAGCTGTTCTTGGATCAAGGGGATCTGCCGTAAGAGTGCCACCCTTTACTGCCTGTGATCCAGTGGGCCCCGATGTACTCACGACAACATCTACAGGGCTAGCTGTGTACTCGAGAAGTTCCATACAGATCGTTTGGAAAGAATTAGCGGTGCCCTTAATTCCACTGGTTTTACTAGAGTATGCAGAAATATCCAAAGCCGAGTCGCTGATTGTGAATTCTCCACCGATTCCACTGGAATAAATACCGCCTGTTTGACTCAGGTTATCCACACCGGCATACCAGTCGGCCATACTGGGTGGTGCTAGAAATACACAGAGTATTGTAATAAATATTAGTTTTTTCATTATTCAATCCTTTGTTATTCAATAAATCAATAAATCTTAATTTCTTTTTTATCCCCACACCAGACCCATTTAATGGGCCAAACATTTTACTATCAATGATAATTGGGTTTGACATTACACCAATTTATGGCCCCTCGAGTCCGTGTGCAAGGAAAGCAATTCTTCTAAGGCAGGACCGGAGGGCCGCGGGGTGCAATTACATCTGGTGTCAATTGGGACTTTTGCCAAAAAGATACAATTATCAAAAGGCTGTATTTTGGTATATGAGACTCCACCATAGAGGCCGGCTGAACGAAAGAGCAGGTCTGTATGGGGTAGAGAGTTTCCGGCGTTACGGCGAGGCTGTGGCCGATCTGGAAGGGACCGCCGTCGTGGTACCATTCCGGAAGGAATTCGAAGGATATCTTTTTAACACTGGGGACTACCTGGCATAAACCCAGGCCTATCAGGGCGTAAATGCATAAGGCAAGGCTCCCCTGGCCTTCTGTAAGGCTGCGGATATTCTGCATTTCCGGGTTTTGACCGGTATCGGCAGCCGGCTCAGGCAAAAGCTCGACAGGCCCTAAGCCCAGATTTGAGGCGCTGGGGTAATTAAACAGGCTTGATGAATCTGTGTAATGAAGATCGGCACTGCTGCGAGGGACATACGGTGACTTCCCTCGTTCAGCGCTCGTACTGGATGCCGGCATCATGTCGGCATACGCAGAAGCCGTACATACCAACACCAAGAATAAGACTAAGATGGTTCTCTTGCCCTTCATTATCAGCTTATTCACCAACCTTATTTTTAGTCGCGCACTACCCCTTATGTAGCCGCTTAACTCCTCATTTATACATTTTTATCAAAATCCCCGTTTAATGTCAAGAAGAATTTTCAAAAAAATGGAAAAATTTTTCCGTCTAAGCCAAATTGCCCATCATCAGCCTTAAATTCATTCTTATTATGGGCTTACAATCAACCTGTTGATGAGGGCCATCAGCTTTTGTCCGATAATTATTCTTTTTTTGCTATTATTTCATCTGGCTTAAGTTCGGTTTCGGGCAAAGTGAGCATTTCCATCAGCCAAAGCTCGCCGAAGATTAGCAAAACGGCGATCGGCATCATGACTATACCTGCAAAATCGTGGAAGAATTTGTCCGCCGCCTCCGAGCTTAAATGCAGCATAATCACCGCCGTGACGAAGATTCTTATTATGTTGCATATTACCGCTATGGGAATACTCGAGGCGAGCACAATGGCTTTCTGGAGCCTCGAACGCCTGACCATGTAGGCGATGAATGCGGCCACGATAATGAACGCCGTGAGCATTCGCAGGCCGCTGCAGGCCTCTGCGACCGCCAGAGGGGTATCCTGATTCAGCATCATGACATTTCCCTGCTGGCTGACCCTGACGCCGAACGCCTCCATAAAAAATACCGCACCGGTCGTCGCCATACTCTGCAAAGGTCCGCTAATCAGGTTATGAACGCGTCCGGGCAAAGGGAGCATAAGAAAAAGGAACAATAGTATCCAGGAGACACATCGAAACACCTGCCAGCCGGCGACCATAAGAACCAGTCCTGCTATAGTCAGAACCAGCGAGTAATTGTCTATCGAATCAAACATAAAAACCAATCCGTAAAACCGCGTTGCCTGTGCGAAGATCAGCAGTGCTATGCCCCACATCCAACAGGGTTTTAGCAGGCACTTTCTAAGGTTCTTTCTCTCACGCCAGAGGAGAAATAACGCAACGAGCGGAACCAGTTGGCCTGCGGAGTAGTCATCATTAATATTCCATTCCCTGAAAAGGGAGGCTACTATACGCCAATACGACCACGCAGTAACAGCCAGCAACGCAAACGTAACGCAAACAAGTCCCAGAGAGCCGCTCTTCATTTGATGGCTGTCGTTAATATTCAAAGCATGTTTGTGGCGAGTACGCTTGTTAGTCACTTTCTGTTACTCCATCAAAGCTAACAAATTGGGAACTGTGTAAATAAAGAGACAAAGAAGATTAAGAAAGTAAGAAGATAAGAACTTCAGAAGATAAGAAATTGTTACTCAATAACAAAACTTGCTGGCTTTCTTCTCCATTGAGATGAGCATGCCTATTATATCTTCATATTCATGATCCATGCGTAGAAATACATCATTCGGTATCTCCATCACAGCGATGAATGCACGTTGATAAACCTCAAGATCACGAAAATGTCTAATATCCCTCTTTCGCTGTTCCGCCATAGCTCCCCTTCTTATATTCTTCCCTTCTCAATATCCCCCACTTCCTATCTTCTTATCTTCCTATCTTCTTACCTTCCAGCTTCCTACCTTCCTGTTTTCTTATCTTCCTACATCCTATCTTCAGCTTCCTGACCATCTTCGATACCTTCGAACAGTTGGGATATCAATGAAGCGGATTCGACAGCAAAAGCGCTGACCGATTTAGTTGCCGAATCGGCGGTCTGACTTGGTGAGATGGCGGTAGTGATCTGCACTTGGGCGACATAACGAACCGTGCCGGAGCCGCGCCACGCCTTTGACCGCAACAGCGAAACATCGCTGGAATACTCGCCATCTACGATGTAGTAATCCAGAACGACGACTTTCTTTTTGGTCAGAGTGCCGCGAGAAAACTGCATGACGTTGCACGGCAGTTCTGTACCATCACTCAGAGGCAGTTCCATTGAACGCTTATCGGTTAGTGTCCATCCCGCCCCTGTATAGCAGACTTCCGGGCGATGCGGCATAAGGTCACGTGCTTTGACGCCGGTCGCGATATATAACGAGACGAATTCCAGACCATTGTTTCGAGAATAACTGCGGTTTATGTGCGCATCGGTATCTGTCGCACGTACAATAGCTTCGTCCAGCGGCACTTCCCGGCCTGTCCAATCGCCGACCTGCATAGGGAATTGTTCCAATATAGCAGATGATATTGGAGTGGCGTCCCCGGGAGCGGCCAGTCGGGCAGCCAGAACACGATACCCCAGGCCAAGAATGAGTATCAGGAAAGTTGCCGTTATCGCGGCTATTATAACCGGTCGCGGGTTTTGATTTTCGATTTTCATAATTCGTTCTACCTTTTATACATTTACGACTTGACTGATCTTTGAATTGTCATGCTGAACAGAGTGAAGCATCTGGGATATGAACTTGATTCACGCCGGGTTACTATTGGAGATTCTTCGGCTGCGCCTCAGAATGACAAGAGGCAAGGATTTCCGTTTAGTGGAGCCTGTCCTCGAGCGTAGCGAAATGCTCAGGATGACAAATGTACGGTCGGTTTGAGTAAAATCGTTAACAATGGAATGCCCACTTCCATTCAAGGATGTGTCTAAATCTACTTATGGTAAAGGCATTTTATCAAAGTCTTTTTATATATCTTCGATCTCTTCGTTTGAGGATAATCATGCACAACGCCAATGCCCCATAAGGCAGGAAATATTCGAGAATACTTCCATCCTGCGAATGAGACAGGGAGCATCCCCCGCCCCCGCCGCCACCACTACTGCTGCTAACAGTATCGGCAACTGTAGCTATAGCAGGTCCCAGCAGAACATAGAATGGCGTAAAGTGTGTCGTTTTGAAGCGGAGTGCATGCAGACTCGATGTAATTACGATAGTTTCGATGTCCGTTATTCCCTGCTGGCTTAGCGGATCGTACCACGCTCGCGAATCGTACCAGTACACCGTAGGAGTGCCGTCGTCGCCGGACACGGCGTATGGAATCGTTACCGTGACGGGTGTATTGAACGTTATTCCGCTTGGTCCGAAGTCATAACCGTTGAGAAACGGCAGCGTGCCGTATTCGTGCGGATTTACGATTCTCGTTATCGAAATTGTTACATCGTACGGGCACGCCCCGGCGGGCACTACTACCGAAACATCTTCATCGTCTGTTATACTTTGCGGGTCGGTTCCAACAGTTCCGCCTGCAGAAGCAGCAATCAATTCCGACACCAAAGGATCCGACTGCAGGTAAACACTTCCGGCGAAATATATCTCCGTATTCGCACTTCTGTAATCGGTCCACACGAGATACGGATAGCCGTATTGGTCTATGTTAATTGCAGGCTCGATCTGGTCTGAATTCGTGTCTCCATCGCCGACAAACACGTTTGTTCCGACCCCGGCGTTTGTCTGTACCATGTAAATGTCCGTATCGCCGGAACTGTCAGATAGGTTGCGCTCATCGTGCCAGGATGCGAAGACTTTCAGGTCATCGCCCGTGCTGCCGCTAACGGCGATCGACGGCGAGAGCTGCTCTTTGCCTAGGGTATCGTCAATGAGATTTGTGCCTGTTAACGGGCTGCCGGGTAAGCCGTTCGATGATGCGTAGTAAATATCGCTGTTGCCCGAAATTTGATCGACCCACAGCATATGCAGAATCGTGCCGGCCGATTCGGTAGCAATTACAGGGTCAGATTGAGATCCCGCTTTTGTCACTATAGGCACATTCGTCCATGTGCCCCCGGCCGCACCGTAGATATCGCTCGTTGCATTTCTGGCATCGGTCCAGAGAACGTAAACAGTATTTGCCGAATCGACAGCTATCGCCGGATTAGTCTGATTGGCAGTGTTTGTGGTAATTTGAGAGACCGTTTTTGTTCCGAAGCTGTTGTTCGACGAGGCGATACAGATATCCTGATTGCCCGCCCGGTCATCCTGCCAGGCAACGTAAGCATAATTAGGAGACTGACTGTCTACGGCTATGGCGGGATTTATCTGGTTGCCTTCGTTGGGATCATTTACCCTTGTCTGGGTGGTCCAGTTTGCCCCATCTACCGAGGTAGATGAATATATGTCCCAGTCTCCGTGCCTTTTATCCTGCCAGACGACGTACAATTTGTTATCCGTACCCAGTGCTATTGCGGGATTTGCCTGGTCGGCGGTGCTGCTCGTCAGTCGGACGCTGGCATTGAAAGTATTCCTGTCCGCCCGCAGCCTGGCGATATAGATGTTCCTGCTGCCGGCCGGTCCGGCGTGCCAGACCGCCCATATATTGCCGCTGCTGTCCCGTACAGTGGATGGGGCGGCTTTATTTATGCCCTGAACGGTCGTATCGACCCGTATATTTTGGCCGAACGAGCGCATCTCGGTAATAAATGAATAGGTTCGTTCGGCCATGACATTGCCGAACAGGTCTGCTGCATTAACCGTGACGGTCTTATTCTCGTCGAAGCCAAATATCTGGTTCGACTGGTAGGCATAGGTATAATCAGCTTTTGTGCCGGCTCTCCGGCATTTGCCGGTTGCGCTGCTGTAGTCTGGGCTGTCGCCGGTATATATAGTCTGGCCGTCGAGCTTGATGATAACAGTGTCTGCATCGACGCCAACGCCGGCATCGGTGACGTGCAGGATAATAAGGCTGTTCAGCGGGGCCTGAATGGAATCAGCCGCCGGGGATAGATTGGATACCGTCGGCGCCGTTTTATCGCTCATAACGGTAATATATATTGTTTCCGAATCAGTCAGTTGGCCGTCACTGGCGGTGAAGGTTACAGGGTAATTATTGCCAACGTTGCCGGCAGAGGGCGTCCAACTGAAGGTTTGGTCCGCAAATGTCGCTCCGGCTGGCAATCCGGCCGCTGAGTAGGCAACATCCTGCCCGTCCGGCTCGGTCGCGCTTATGCCGAACGTAAGCTGCATGTCTTCATTGGCATATTTGTCACCTATCGCATCGAGCACGGGAGGTCTGTTTGTGTTATTGACGGTTATAGTAATGGTCTCGGAATCCTGTGCAATCCCGTCACTTGCGGCGAAGGTGACGTTGTATGTGCCGGCCTGGGTGTAACTGGGCGTCCAGGTAAACGTTCTTCCTCCAAAAGCCGCACCGGCAGGCAGGTCAGTCGCCGAGTAAGTTATTGCATCACCATCAGGATCCGTGGCCGATATAGTAAAGCTCAATGTGGAACCCTCACTTACAGATTTATTACCAATAGCTGCCAATATCGGGGCCTCATTGACTGCGATTCGGATTGTCTCAGTTACAGCCACACTGCCATCATAGACCTGGAAGGTTACATGATAGATTCCGCCCTGGCTGTCTGTTGGTGTCCAGGTAAAGGTTTGGTCTGTCAATGTTGCCCCTACCGGCAAATCGGTCGCTGAATAGATCAGCGTATCACCTGCATCGGCGTCTGTGGCACTTATTATAAATGTCAGCAGTTGGTTATTTTCAATCGACTTGTCGCCAATCGGTGCCATCACCGGAGCGGAGTTGCCTGTAGTTGCTGTCGTCTGTGAGATAACATTCGATAGAGGTGATGTAGTGCTTCCCGTCTCGTTGCTCGTCTTGATAGCGATATAATAAGTCGTGCCGGGAGTCAATCCCGATATTGTAAAAGTCCGCCCTACACCAAAATCCTCAGGCGCCGGCTCACCCTGCACCTGCGTAGCCGTGCTCCAGTTCGCCTCTGTAATCAAGCTGTTAGCATACCTGATATCATAACGAGAGGGCATACTCGCAAGCCCGTCATCGCTTGGCATAGTCCATGAAAGAGTCACCGAATTCTGGCTGGTACCAGAAACTGCCAGATCAGTGACAGGATTAAGAGTAAACTCATAAGCCCCAATATCAGGAGCAGACCCTTGGGGAACAAGTTTTCCTTCAAAATCTTGAGTTAAGCCAACATCAAATCCTGCATCTATTGCTGGAGAGTTACTACGCAATTTGAAGTTGCTTCCATCATCTGATAGAAAGCTTGGGTTTTCAGTTAGTGAGTTACTATCAGCAATATTGCCTACGGCCGAATGACATGCTTTCCATTCCGCAAAAGTTGCCGTATAATTATAGACGTGTTCTCCTGCATCACAAAAGTAGAATAGCTCATCCTCCGCACCAGCGGGATAATACAAGTTGTTATCACATTCAAAATCATACGTAATGTCTGGATAGTTCTGTAGAAAATATACGTGTCGATAGCCAGATAAAGGAGAAAGCGAAATATTGTTATAGAATTTCAAGTCTACACCATCGCTATGATTGCCTTTTATGACATAATTGTCAGCGCAGCCGTAAACAACATTGTTATATACCTTCATTGTGGATTTTCTTGATGGGCAAATGCCCCAACCTTCGCAGTTGGTAACAATGTTATAAGCTATAAGATAATCTCCTTGATTTTCTTTGGGATTGGTAGAGTCGCCCTCGAAAACTATTCCGCAACCCTCAGATGAGTTCCCATAAGAAGTTAGCATTTGCGTAATGTAATTTCCTACTATGTAAATATGTTTCTGTGAGTTTACTAAACCAACATGACAATCAATGGCCGAACCGCATCGCTCAAATCTGCATCCCGTTACGTACAGATACTCATGATTTTGCATACAAACTGCATGACAGTCCGTGCTTGGATCATCCATGTTAGGAAGACCTAAATCGTGAAAATAGCAATTTTGGATATACAAGTGATGTGTATCCCCGGCATTCCAGTACACATAAATACCGTTGCCAGCCTTAGTAAATTCACAATTTTCAAACGTAATATAACTAGCATCTTCGGGAAAATATCCATATAATGAACCGAGAAAGTTGAACTTACAATTACTAATAGTATAATGGTGATAAATACCTGTATCTTCTATTGTCCCGATAAAGAAAGTAATATCTTCGTATTTAATATAGTTATTCCCGTCTCCGAACTGCAGGTAATACCCCCCAAAACCTGAGAAATACAAATTAGTTGCAAATGTTCCGGCGTTAAACGGTCTTAGCCATATCCTACTTTGCGAAGTTCCAAAATCTTCTGAGTAAAAAACGCCGCTTTCGCTGGAATTAATTACTTCCTCGGCAGAACCTAACTTTGTATATTTGTCAAACGTATCGTCTATTATATTTTCGTATAAACCATTATAGGTATATATTTTATTATACTCTCCTGTTTCCTGATAAAAACAACCAGCAACGCTCGGTTCTGTCCAATTTTCCGGACGTATCCCACCAGTACGCCCGTCAATATAGGGATTCCAAATGATTGCAGGATGGTCGGGATGCCCTTTAATGGTAATATAATTTTCGCTTGTACCTGAAGTTTTCGGAATCCATTTATATTCTAAACCACTAACACTTCTGTCGTATGTATTTATGTGTTTATCACATACGTAGAGGGTATCACCTGCTTCAACTCCCCCCTCACCCCAAACCACGCTCAACAATCCGTTCCAAGCATTTTCGTAAGATGTACCATCTTCCGAACCGTAACTACCCCCAGTTGGCCGCACAAACCAATCGCTTGCTGCCGCATCTGCGGATAATATCAGCCATACTAGGCCTAAGGTAAGGATATAAGCTTTGTGTTGTATATGTTTTCTTGTTCTCATTTTTTTCACCATTATCTGCAGTTATTTTTAGAGTACCAGTTTGGCATTCGGGGGGGTGAAAGAAGGGTAACCATAATCACGGCATAGGTTGGTCCGAGAATAGGGTGACGTTTTTGATATTTTGTCTTTGAAAATGAAATATTATCACACTCCATATCCATTTCTCTGAGTCCCTTATAATTGTCCCTGCTTTCGTAGGGATGACAGCATTATTGACTATTGTTTTTCCCGTTCAGCTTTGCTCAGAGCCTGCCCTGAGCTTGCCGAGCGGGGCGGGCTTCATGGTGAGCAAAAATCCGTGTTTATCATCGTTAATCCTGTCTAATTCAGCCTTTAGCCGTGTTCATCAGTAAAATCCGTGTTTAATATATATTCTTATTCTTTTAAACTATAAATAATAAATGTTGAATTTGAAACCTTTTTCAGACAGGATTTACAAAGATATTGTTAACCACGAATTCACACAAATTTACACAAATTCTTCAGCTGCCTTTGGCCCTTATTTTTGATAATTGTCCCTGCTTTCGCAGGGATGACAGCATTATTGACTATTGTTTTTCTTGTAGTGAGCAAAAATCCGTGTTTATTATCGTTAATCCTGTCTAATTCAGCCTTTAGTCGTGTTCATCAGTGAAATCCGTGTCCCTCGTTATTGATTAATGATTAATGATCAGTGATTATTAATCCAAGTCCTTAGGCTCTCGGTGCCTGTTTTGCCCTTGACCTTTTGACCTTCCTCTGTTCTGTGTGTCCTCCATCGACTTCGCTCAGGACTGTGTCTGTAGCCAAAAGGTATTCCGTCAAAGCATGGAATGCCCATGCCTGGGACCAGCGCATGTAAGGGACACGGTTCGTCAAGAACCTGCCCTTCCTGAAGTAGAAGAATCCTCTTCCGCTGTACATATTCTGCAGCATCCAGTGGACAATTTCATCTGTAAGATTTTGGTACTCCTTACCTTCCCGGCAGAAGAAGCAGATTGCCTGGGCAGGCGAATGGATGTCTATCGGATAAATACGGTCGTGATAGTATTTCGGCGTTCCATCTTCGAGAAAAAAATTCTTTGCGTAGTAGTCGACTCCCTTATTATAAGCCGCCCGATGATTCAGTGCTAATCCTACATCCAGGATGTACCGAATGGCCTGAAGATTGAAACCCGTGTGAAATGAGTCAATCCAGCCCTGGATACTGGTATCCGCATAGAACCACGATCCATCATCCCGCTGGTGCCGCATTGAATAGTTCAGGCTTGCTAAAACCGCCTCTGTCAGTCGATCATCGTCACAATACCGCGTCAATCGGGCAAGAATCGAAGCGCCGAGAAGATTCGCATTGTGCACAGCAGCGGTGTCTACCGGCGTGTAACTAAAACAGAACGTGTCATCCAACATGGTCCTGTGGAGGTCATTCAGTATGAAGTCCTTAATCGGAATAGCCATATCCAGCGCTCTTTGTTTGCCCGTTAACTCATAGCAGTCAAGCAAGGCATGACCAATGAAGGATGTATTCACAATGGTTGGTGTCCCCGCAGGCCGCATGACCGTCCGAGACTGCCAGTTGAAGTTATAACCCCATGCATTGCCTGAATATCCATAACTGCGAAGCTGATCCAGTAGATCGAGAAGATAATCGACTCTCTCGATATATCGCTGTTCTTTTGAAATAGCATACAGTTTTGAATAGCCCCAAAGGAAAAGGCCTATACCCTTCGGATTATGCCCTTTCTTTACCCCCAATAGGGGACGGAGATTTACAGGACATCGCCTTAATAATTGTGTAAAGCCTATCCTGGCCCATTTACTCTTACTGCTAAGCAAATTTAGCAGCGGGCTGTTCAACGCATCATAGGGATCGTACCCGGCGTAATCTGCCGACTCGATGTAAGAGAGCATCTGTTCGATACAGTTTTGTACTATAGGTTTAAGCATAGATAATCAGAGAGAAACCGCCTGGTGCGTCCTGAGGGACTCAAGAACGGCAAAAGTAGTTCGTGTCACAGCAAAGATTTCATCGGCTGGGATGAGAGGTGGTCCACCCTCCTTGATGCCCTTAATGAAAGCCTTGACCATACCGCCTTGACCTTTGTTCTGAACAAGGCTTTTCTTGCGACGGGGCTTACCGGTCGAATGGATCTCCAGCTCTTTGAAGTCTCTGATAATACCAGTGATGCCGGAACTGTAGACTTCAATGTACTCCTTGGGCATCTCTTTGGAACCGTTCGAAAAGTAGCTGATACTACCTATGGAACCATTAGCAAATTGCAGGTTGATGCTAACCGTATCATTCAAACCATCGGGATCTGGAATAGCCACAGCATGTACCTGTTTAGGAAGAGCTCCGCATAGCCATATTAGGAAATCGATGAAGTGGCAAGCTTCCCCGATAATGCGCCCACCTCCGATGTCTTTATCCTGTATCCAGCTATCCCGTGGAATCGGACCGGCGTTGATCCGATAAAGCATTGAAATTGGAATATTGTCCAAATGTTTCTTCAATTCCACAGCATGCGGAGCAAATCGTCGATTGAAACCAACCATTAACTGGCAGCAATTATCTGAACTGTTGTATAGCTCTTCAATTTCAGCCAACTCTTCCTCGGTCAGACAAAGCGGCTTTTCCACGGAAATATGCTTCCCAGCCCTGAGGGCCGACTTGACATACCCTGCATGGCTGTTGTGCTGCGTGGCTACGAACAACGTGTTGATGGCATTGTTTTCGAAAATGTCTTTTGGTTCAGATGTGCAGAATTGAAAGTTGAACTTTTCAGCGACACGTTTCGATGTTGTACCTGAATTGTCCAGGATCCCGACACAGGTCACATCGTCATCATTGCGTGGTATATTCGGCAAAAGATTCTGTTGCGCGTAGCTGCCTGTGCCGATAAAGGCAATGTTTACCTTGCCTTCAGCTTTCGCAGGTTTAATCGCGATTCGTTGCCGTTTTATTGGTTTATCGACATCGTATTTTAGAATAATACCAAGAAAAGGCTCACTCCGGCTGACGATCATGTCATAAGCCTGTGGTGCTTGCTCAAGCGTGAACTCGTGAGTCGTTAAATAGTCCAAGTCGATCCTGCCACTATGGATAAGCTCCTGGAAAGCCTGCATGTTCCGCTTCTCTGTCCATCGGACATACGCCGCCGGGTAATCAATACCCTTCTCTTCATACTCAGGATCATAGCGGCCGGGACCATAGGAGCATGACATGCGCAGTTCCAGTTCTTTCTTATACCAATACGGATCTCGATCAAATCCCGTGGGCACTGCTCCTACTACGACAACTCTACCCCTCTTACGTGCTAACTCTCCGGCACAATTAATCGGATCAAGACTGGAAGTACCTGCTGTAATAATCACGGCATCGACACCCAATCCGCCGGTTTGACTCTCAATCTTTGATGCTAAACCAGATGAAGAACGAATCCATGCTTTATCACAACAATGTTTTGAAGCCGTTTCAACAGCATCATGGTCAATGTCAATTCCGAAGGTTCGAATCCCACTAGCTCGCAGCATCAAACAAGTCAATTGTCCCAAGAGCCCCAGGCCGATCACTGCACAGCTTTCACCGAGTCGCAAATCGGCCTGCCTGATACCTTGTAATGCAATCGCTCCAAGCGTGTTATAGCAGGCTATTTTGAGGTCCACATCCTCTTGGAGCTTCATACACAAATTACGTGGCACACATATAATCTCGGCATGGTTGGCATAACCAGCACCTCCGCAGGCCACCTTATCACCAACAGAGATATCCTGAATGCTCGATCCGACTTCTATGACTTGGCCAGCAGAGCTATAGCCCAGGGGTGAATAGGCATCCAGCTTCTTCATTACTGTTCGGTAAGTTTGTACAGGGCCTTGTTTTTTGAATTTATCGAGCACCTGCTTGACCTGCTGTGGTCGTTCTTTAGCTTTACCTATCAGACTCTTACGAGCGGTCCTGGCAGTAGAACCCTCAGTCCCGGCACTAATCAGTGAATAGTGATTACGAACCAGTACCATTCCTGAACCAACTATAGGCCACGGGAGTTCTTGTACAATGATCTCACCGGACTTCAAATGCTGCGTCACCTGTTCCATTTTTTACATTATCCATTATATACAAAAAGAATGTCTATTTATAACTCTGTGGCGAAACCATATTCGCTGGGGCTGTACATCAACCATAGGGCGACGATCCTATTTTAGCTTCAGAGTAGTTGTTCAATTCCGTCATAAAAAGCTAAGCATCTTTTATTTCCCCGAGTGCCTGGATGCACTGCTTCCTGAGAGCAACCATTTCAGCTTTGCGCTGCGTCTCCATAGCTCTATGACTTGCCCTAAAGTAGGATTCGTGTTGTATGTGGCTTCCTCGTCCGGATTTGGCAATAACTCATAATTCCCTGTTTCCAGTTTATCAATCGCTTCTATCATTACTGAAGGGGCAATCGAATAACATTTCTTTACCAAACTTGACACAGTTTCGTTTTTGGTAATTTTAATTTGCTTTTGAGTAATGATTTTTCCGGCATCTAAGGCTTTTACAACAAAATGGATTGTCACTCCGCTATATTGCTCCTGCTTGTAAAGAGCCCAAAAAGGTGAAAAACGTCCCCTATTTTTAGGGAGCAAAGCATTATGCCTGTTTAGAACGCCAATGGAAGCTGTATTAATAAAGTTTTCTCTCAGGATTCCCGGTGCTTGGTTTATGATAATATCAGGTTTCAGCTCTTTTAGTAAATTAATGAGCATTTGGTCATTTACGGTTGAAAACTCATGAACAGGCAGTCCATTTCCCTTTGCGATATATTTTATACTTTTATTGGGATAGGAAGGTATTAGCCTATTCGTAACTTTACTTAAATGGAAGTATAAAACCTTTATCGCATTTTTTATAGTACCAACTGCTCCAAAAATTAATATTAATGACAATACATTACTTGCTTTTCTTACAATTATAGATCTTTTGTTCTTTTGACCTTTGTTCGAAACTTTTGGAATCGCACCCCTGCCGTTTATTAAACCAATTCCGATAATCTGTGAGCATTTAGCTTTTATAATCTTTTCAATAAAACCATTTATAACCAAAGGCTCTTCCGATGTTGTGATGAATATTTTTAACTTTTTCCTCTCCATCTATTACACGCCTTTTACTTTATATAGATTGTAGAATTCTTTCATAGTAACAATTTCTACGGCCTTAAAACTCTTCATGTACTTCCACAACTTAATATGCCTTTCAAGCTTGTCTTGTGGCGTCCCTCTATATAAATGCCTGCGCCATCGAAATCCATGTACCTTCAAATTTGAATGATAGTTTTTCTTGCCCTTTATTTCCGGAATAAATTCATAAGGATGATAGAGATATACAATTGGCTTGCCTGTTAGAAGTGATTCCAAATAGAAAACACTGAACAGAATTTTCATAAACGTAAGACCAAAGACATAGAGCACACTCGAAATAAAAGGAATAAATAGTGCAGAAACCGGTACAATTAATACTCTGCTATTACCTCTTTTAAATGGACTTGAAGGACTTGGGTTATAGGGTAGGCGGGGAGCGAACAACCAGTCTTTATTAAACATGTTCGAGCTGACAAAGTCCATTCTTTGTGAACAGATAGAAGAATCAGTTAAATATCCCAATGTCTCTATGACTCGATACATATGTGAAGACACTTTCACTCTTGGAGCCCGAAATGAAGAAACATCTTCATTTGTTATTCTTTTAAGAATGTTCGTTGCCTCAGAAATGTATTGAAATTGTTTTTCATATGATAATAGATTATATTCTTCATCGTCGTTATGAATTAAACCATGGCAGCCAATCTCATGACCTGATTCAGCCAGTAATTTTATGCAGACCTCTATTTTCGTTGCTTCTTTTGCGACAAAATTGAAAGATAGTTTTATATTCAAATCTTTCGCAATATTCAATATCTTATCGAATATCACCAACTTGTCGCTATGTTTGTGATGTTCTGAATAATCAATATCTCCTGAGATAATTACATATACTTTTTTGATTTTTCGAGTCATTATTACTCTAAAAATAATCTTGGATATTGAGAGCTTGGACGGCTTTCTGACCCACTACTTATCAATGAATAATTATTTCCAACAAGTGCCTTTCCATGATTCCAGTATTAGGAAAATCTACCTGTAATTACCCATATTGGATTTGTGAGCAATTAGTCTTAACAGTTTTTGCCTCCGATATTTTGTATTTGTGCTTCAGGAATCTTTGAAATTACAAAACGAAGTTTTCCTGATTTTGTCCTATCAATCGCTTCAACGTAATCAATGTCGATTTTTATCTGGTTTCCAAGCCGTTCACGGGTTTCATTCAAAAGCATCTCTTCGTCTTTTTCAGTGTATTCTTTGCCGCGTACTACTCTGAAAATGACTCGCTCGACATGCTCCTGGAATATCTGGCATTCCTTAATGTTGACCATATCCTTGAAGATGTGATCGAGACGTCCAATATGTCGGCCATCGGGAGTTAAAATATAGTCTTCTTTCCTGCCGTCGATCGATTTGACTAATCTCCCCATACGTCCGCATGGACATCTTTTATCCGGATCTTCAAGTCTGACCAGATCACCAACATCATAGCGGATGAGCGGGAAGGCATAATTGGTATAGTTAGTGCCGATTATACGATATGAGTTATCATCAGTTGGAAGGAATTCGATATGAGCATAATCCTCATCCACATGGAGATTCCCTTCCGGGCATTCGGAGATATTACCCACGCCTTCCCCCATGCCGTAATGTTGTCGACATGGTGCATTAAACGCTTTCTCGATAGCTTGCTTTTGTTGTTGTAATAGATTTTCACTTCCAACTGTTATCACTTTGGGCCTGAAGTTTAACTTAGAGCCCTTTTCTAACATAAAGGATGCCATTAAGCTCAAGAGTGAAGGGTATCCTTGAATCCATGGAGGTTGTCGTCGATTTAATTCGTCCACATAAAATGATAGATTGCGCTCACTCATATGGTAGGCACTAAAAAGAACTTGTCGGCCCGGGCGGTTCATACGCCAGAAAGGTGGTTTCGATCTTTCTAACGGTACTATGGATTTTCCGTGGAAATGGGCGTACCATGTATTTCGGTCCAAGCCGAAACGGGCTCGGTATCGCCACCATACAACCCACTGTTCCTGCTCTGCCTCCAGGGTAACCGGGAAAATCAGTCCGGCCCCGGTTGTGCCGCTTGTGCGAACTATACTATACTTCATTTGGTCTTTTAAGTCACTGTGAAAATCAGCCGAGTTTTCCTGGACAATCTGCTTATTAATAATTGGTAGAACCTTCAGGTCTTCAGGTCCACTGATATCCTCAGGATTAAGGTGCATTTCGGCGAATAAGCGGCGGTAATATGGGACGGTGCTGGCAGCATGTTTCACAATGGCCTGGCATCGCTTCTGAGTGAAGGATTTTAACTGCTGCTCAGTCCATTTTTCTCGTTCAAATACCTCTCGTTCAAGAGTCTTGTAGTTATTGTCATATCGCTTCCATATGAGCTGGGCACCATACAGGCTGCAGAGGATATTCTGACAGAAGGTTGGGAGATGTGAATAAATATGCTTAGAGTTCAAGCTTTTTCTCCGGATTATGACCGATACTTCTACGCTCGATATGGCCTGCCCACCCAAAATGTGGACGAAATCCCAGATGCTCTGCTTCTTCCAGTTGAGCAAAAAGGCCGTCCCACTGTTGTAAATTTGATATGCATACTATTTCATTAGGGTAATATTCGGCCAAAGGATAATTTTTTATCTCCCATGCCTCTCTCAGCATAGGTAATTTTCTATAATCAAATCCCATCAAGGTTGCGCAAACTGTATCAACAGCGACAGGATTGAATCCGGCCACGATTACGCCGCAGGGTTTGGCATCAACCGCTACTGGACCATCACCTTCCCCGGCAATAATTCCATCGACCAAAGTCATGTATCGCAGAGGCTTGGTTCGAGGTGTACTATCTCCAGCAAAATGAAACAGGCATTTGTTAAGGTCCAGGACCATGCGCCAAGCCGTATCATTGCCGTGCCAGTTCCCCGAACGAACAACACGGCTCGTATCCCCGAAAATAGATTTTCCTGCTTTAAGTATTAATCGCGAAAGTGGTCCACCGCAACCGCCTGCCGCTGTTAGGTATTTTTTGAAACCGACAATCAGATGGCTTTGAACCTTGTTTTGTAGATTGCTTGTAGGAAGCTCATCCCCTCCCTCAGATGGCGTGCCGAGAGTATAGTGGGGCAGACAATTCCTGTGGCCGTTCACACCAACTATGTTCTTCAAGCTAAGTGTGACACCTGTCTTTTTGTGAGTTTTCATTTTCGGAAGATTTATTAGCACATCCGCGTCCATTACACTACGGCAAAGCACATAGGCATGATGTCCATTTTTATGATAGTTGGCAGTTTCTTTGAAATCGTAATCCGCGCCATAAAACCTGCCATTAAGTGGATAATTTGCAAACTCGCTGCCATCATATAAGTTGATTGTCGTATAGCCGGTTGGATCGCCAGGCAGTGACTCTCGTTTATAGGTCACACCATTTCTTTGGAGCCAACGATCACGGCGCAGGTCGAGTAACGAAACTTCCAGTCCCTTATCCCGAAAATAATCAACGATTTTATCCAGCCCGGTCCGCCGCACGATTTCATCGAAATCCGAATCTGTCTGTGGACCATCCGCTATAGTTACTTTTCCTTTTCCTTTCAGCGCAATGAATACATAGTCCAGAACCGCCCGAATAATGGATGGGTGTGTTATGACCTGTTCCCATTCATCATAGCGCAAGCGGTGTGATTCACGAATTAGATTTGGTTTCAGTAAAACGTGATTACCATGCTTTATTAAATCGCCCAAAGGATTCCATTCTTTTTGCTCGAAATTTGCTTTATCTAATCCAAGCAGTTGGAATGAACTTCTGACGGATTCATACGCATCGTTTTTGGCTTTAGAAATATTTTCGAATGGATACTCGGGATAAGTCTTATCCGGAGAAAAAGGCACATTCGAAGGATAAAAACCTTCATCTTTATATATCGCAATGTGGTTATGCTTGCTAAATGTTATTGAGACACCTATTAAAAATTTCTGAGAGTTCTTTCGCTATGATAGTAATGTCGAATCTTTCTCTCGTATAACGATAGTTATGCTCAGCAATCCGGCAGTGTAAATCCCGGTCCTGGAGCAATCTTTTGATATTCTCAGATAGCTGCCCTATATCACCAGGCTCGCTCATTAAACCATTTTGCTCGTTCTTCATTACTTCTGCGTGTGCTCCTACCGGAGTATATATAACAGGTTTTCCAACAGACATAGCTTCGAGCATCGCTCTGGAAAAACCTTCTGAGTACGACGGCAGCACAAAAATGTCCGCACTTCGTAAATGCTCTAACAAATCATCACCGTATATTATTCCTAACTCATGGTAGTGTTCTTGAAATCGACCCGATAGTATTTCTTTCCGTGTTAAATATGGATTCTCATAACACAATCGATTACCTGTATATTGGTTGAAATGAACGTTTCTTTCACCTTTGCGAATGGTTCCAGCAAAATAGAAATGTGCCTCAGGGCAATTCTCTATAACGCTCTCCATGCTAAGCAGCAAGTCAGTATATCCCTTTGCTTTTGTCAAATGGCCGAGGAATAATATTTTACCATGTTGATAACTATCAAGATCAGGATTATCATACACTACCGAGTCGATTGCTTGATACAAAACTTTTATGTGGTCTTTTGGGATCAATCCCTCGAATTGTTCCTTGAGACATTCGGCTTGAACTATGGCTGCTGAGACAAGCTTACACGACCATCGAATCAACCACTTTACAAGTGGATGGAATTTTTCGTAATTCAGCTTAAAGTGACTTCCGCGTAAATGAATTAAGCATTTGACTTGAAATAACCGGCAAATTGTCAGGCACCAAATATCACGCCCTATCCACCCAAATTGTGTTGCTGTAACTGGATAGTAGGCCAACGCAGGTCTATATCTAATAATCATATATAACAAGGAAAAGACAAAGCGAAAGAATGCAAGACATGCTTTAGAGTCAAATTTTCCCTTGGTTGAATTGCTCTTGCGAACATTTGTATTCAGAAAGAATATGTGAAAACCATCCTTAAGGGAAGAATCGAGAAACAGTTTCATTCCCATTTCCGGCCCCGCGTAAGGAGGTGGATATGGGCCAATAAATAGAATTTTCCTTTTTTCCGACACGTAACTGCCTTTTAAGCAAAGATAAGCTTGTAGCTACTATTTATGATCCGGCTCTTCCTTCTTAACAGATCAATCGAGTAAAGCACGCAATGCCCTGTATTAAGGGAGATATGGGCCAATATAACTATAGTCTCCGTTGTTGATCATTTCCTGAAATTTCTTGCCTGTACCACAAATGCTGAACTCAAAGAAACCGTACATAACAAAGAAAGCGAATGCCACATGTGTCCACGTAAATCCAAAAATAGGAGCTCCGCTCATGCTGTTCACAATAGCGCCAACTGTTGCGGCGAATATCCCAGCAGAACCGGGTAATGCAAGGCGCGCCTGTCGATAAGTGGCGAACAAGAGACGGGTAATGCCAATTAGGTAAATACATAGCCCGATGATGCCAGTATTGATCAAGACCTCCAGTATAGAATTATGTGCACTTGTCACATACTGCTTTACGTTAAAATCCATAAATTTTGTGCCAATCCCAAAGCCAAAACCTCGTATAGGATGCTTTCTCACAGCATTCAGAACCGGTTCCCATACGGACACTCTGTTCGCACCATGTGCAACTCCTTCCCAGCCCTTACCTGGAGCGAGCAAATCACCCACATATTGAAAACTGATCCCGATTACTACGGTCACTACAATAAGGCAGAGGGCAACCAGTACAACACGCCTGAGCAGATCCTTCCTGACAATCACGAGAGAGAGAATGCCGACAACTGCAGCAATGTTGCTGCCGGTGGACGTGCCAAGAATAAGCCAGAGCAAGCCGGCTGCGCCAAATACTAATAGCCATCTGCGACGAGCACCCCTGGCATTTTGATACTCCGCAAATGCATAGCAGAACAGCATCATTGCGCAAATGCTGTATGAATTTGTATGCCATAAAAGAGTGCCTGTTACAATGGCTCGTGGGAGATAAATCATCATCATAATTGTAGCGACGACTGACAAGAAAACTCGCTCACCTCGTTCCATGGATTTTGCCGTAGATGTAAGCGTCAATGTGAGGACAATGAGAACTAATGCTTCAAATGCCATATAAAGAGAGTATTCAATTCTTGGAGACCATGTTGCGCTCAAAGCGGCAAAAATATAGTAAGCAAGCATTGCAAAGAAAGGCCTCCTGCGTAAGGCGGCGAGAATCTTTGTAACGCTCGGTTCACCAACCATTAGGATAAAAAGCGTTGCGAAGACAATCAGTATCTGTATCCCGGCAAATGTATCAACTGCTGAGAATTCCAGCCTTTTCCGAACAAAAATTGTTTGCCGGATTATCCAGGCAAAAAACAGGAACCACAACATGAAGATTCTTATTGTCATGTTTTTAAGTTTCCTTTGTGAAGGAACTTCATTTAGTACGAATATTGCATCGGCATCATTGTGGCTGGCCCCAAGTGTTTGTAAACAGAGCTGGCACAGTAGTGTTGCTAAAGCACTATGATATGCGGCTCTCGGTCATCTTGAATCGTCATTACTACGAGAGTCCAGCGTAAGAAGAGTGCGAATTTTAATGCTATTGGTATACGAATTCTTGAATAAGCGTGAGAGTGGATTGGTTCTACGACTACTAAATAACCAGACTGGTAAGCCAAAGAATATGCTCAGCGGTGCTCGCCAGCAACTCCGCCTACACCAGACATATGTGCGTGCACATTTTTTGAAGGCCAAAGCAACAATGTCTGATCTCTTTCTGAGCTGTCTTAGCTTGGAATTTTCGGCTTGACTAAGCCTGCCTCCCTCAATCTCTGTGATATATGGACTTTCACAGTAGGAATCACCAAGATAACCAATGGACTCAGAGCCAAAAACATGTTGTATTTTTCCACAAGTGGCAACTAGACTGCGATTACCGAGTTCAATTGATAGTCTGAAGCTATCCCAAAAAATTTCAAAACCATTCAATATTTCTAAATTCTCATTTGTTGTTGCTACGAACGATCCTCTGATGACGCGGTGTTTCCACTTAGTAGAAGGGGGCCCCCAACTTGCGTGTGCATAGTATTCGGCATGAGACTGGGGCCAGTGATCCTGCCGTATCAATCCATTACCTATAAACTTCTTGCCTTCCTTGAGCATCTTAATGCAACGCTCCACAAAATTTAAATCCGAGATAATCAGATCGTCGTGTAGGAAAAATACATAATGGTAATTTCGCCAAATATTTGTCTCTAAAAATTGCTGGTATCCCCCCCAATCATAGCCTATATTAGGTCCAATAATGATACGATCTTTCCCTATGAAACCAGACACATAATCAGGTACCTCACTGATTGGACGATGGCTAAGGATATATGTATCTGCTCTTACAATGCTTGTAAGTTGCTCTAATATATGTCTGTTAAAATGCCATCCTAATACACAGAAGACACAATCTTTCATATAGATATAACCTCCTTACATGGGATTTAATTAGATGTCATCACATGTTATTTATTCTTAACGTTTATACTATTGTTATGGATTTATTAATAAAGCTCTGTTGTTTATAATTTTCTGCTAATTTGACAAATTACACTTGAAGTACAATCTTAGTCGATTCATTGTGTAGTTTTGGCAACGTTGAAAGTAAAATACAAGTATGTTAATATATGATGGTTTTCACAACTCTATATGATTAAGCCAACCTTGTGTGGGGATAAAATCGAATAGTCCTTTATACCAGTTATCTGTTTTGTTTATGTTAGACAATACCTGAATTTTATCTCTTTTTGGATTGAAATCAGAAAAATTTGTTTGATAATAGCTACTTAGCAAGGGAATTTTGTTAATATCATAACCCATTATAGATGCAGCTATTATATCTATTCTTAAGGAATCGACTCCGCTAATTATCAATCCACAATGTTTAGACGATGGTGATAATGGTCCCTCGCCTTCACCTGCGATAATAGCATCTACTAACGAAAAACACTTTCTTTGTTTTGATTCTTTTATTTTGCCACTTTTATCCGCAAACAACAATATTGTGTTAAGGTCATGGACCATGCGCCAAGCAGTATCATTTCCATACCAACTACCTCCGTAGATCATAGAAGTCGGAATCCCCCAGGAATTTCTTTCAGAGCAGTCAAACATTGAAGAGTAAATATGTCTGAATCTCAATCCAAGCCACCTTGCAATTTTCCAAAATACCAAAGGTGCCCTTTCATTCAGCGTATCCCTGACTTTTTTAAACAGTACATTCGCAATGTTTTTATATGGAAATTCATCTCCTCCTTCTTTTACGGAGCCTTGTCGATAGTGAGGCAAAAAATCCTTGGAGCCATTGATTCCTACAAGATTTTTAAGACATGCAGTTAGTCCTGTTTTGGTATGGGTTTTTAATTTGGGCAGATTCAAGATAACGTCCGCTTCTAAAACAGAGCGTGCAACCAGATAGTTATGGATACCTTCCTGGTGATTATTCTGAAGAGTAGTATCCTTATAATCGGTTATACCGAAACGTGTTTCTGGTTTTGTGACCTTTTCTAAAGCGCTGTCTTTCTCAAGTTTCACGAGGCAATAATCTAATGGGTCGCCTTTTAGAGAAATGCGTTCCATTGTCATACCGCCGCGTGTACTCAATCGAGCCCACTCCTTCCTTAAATCGTAAAATTCGAAATGATGTATTCCGTTTTTACGATACCAATCCTTTAACTCATTTAAACCTGTTTCTTGTGTAAGTTTTTCGAAGTCTGCTCCTTGAAGGGGAGAATCTGCAACGATAAGCTTACCATCGCCCTTTAGGGCAATTAAAGCATAATCGGCTACAGCACGTATCAAAGATCCGTGTGTATGCATCGTGTTAAGGCTGGTTTGTTGCCCCATTTCATGCATGACTAAATTCGGTTTTATAAGAACAGTCTGGCCGGGTTTGATAATTTCAGAAAAAGGATTCCAAGTATCGCTTCCGAAATTTTTTGAATCCATTCCGAGGATATTAAACACTTCTCTGACAGCAGAATAGACTTTATTAGCGGGATTCAGCGGAAATTCGGTCGTAAATATTTGCTTTAACTCCGGATAGCCCTTATCTGGGTGATAAGGCCATTCGTCTGTATATACAATATCTTTATCAAGGTATAATGCTACTGCTTTATCATACATTATTATTTCCAGATTCAATCACTATTTATTCCCAAAGCTGACAGGCACATCTGATTTTACGTACATATATTTACCGGATGGTTCAGGTGGAATGAACTGTGGATATTCAAACATAATATTGACTTCTTTTCCGAGTTTTTCCTTTAACTTGTTCAACAAAAATTCTTCGTCAGAATTGATATAATTAGATCGCTTCACTATACTAATAATCAGATTATTAATATCTGGCTGAACCACCTGATATTTATCGATTTTAGACGATAATTCTTTAAAAAGATGGGGTATAAAAAGACCTGTCATATAAGTACCGTCTTTAGTGGATATAATGTTAGTTTTTCTTCCTTGAGTAACTTCAAACAGAGGCGAAGCCCTTCCACACGAACAGATTTCCTTTTTCCACTTTCCAATATCACCTATTCGATATCGTATTAAAGGCATTCCAAAGCTATATAGGTCAGTAATGAAAATCTCTCCATCTTCTTGAAAGGTTTCTTTATTGTTTTTTACGATTTCAATTAAAAGCGTATCCATATTCACATGGAGCCCACATCTCTTAACACATTCTACTCCCATAGCTATTGCATCTCGTGCACCATATTGCTTAAAAAACTTACCATTCAGAAATTTCTCTATATATTCTATCTGATCAGGATATATCATCTCTGCCACCTGTACTATTATTGGAATTCTGACCTCGATCTTGTGTGCTTCAACATACTGCGCCAATAACAGAAGGGAAGAAACATATCCGAATATAACATGGGGTTTTTTTCTATTAATATAGCGACAAATATTATGAAGCTTCTTTTCGTTGAGATCAAAAGTTGGAATTGTGTATTGCCTCATAAGAAATGATTTCAACATCTTTTTTAGATAGTCTTTTTTGGAAAGTTCAATAGGAGCACCGGATAAAAAAACAGTTCTTCTAAAAAAATCCCAGCCAGTCATTTGATATGCCTTAAAAGCCACAGCTGCTCTTGAATCGTATTGCATCTTTGTCAACAGGAAATTCGTCGGTGTTCCGGTTGAGCCTCCTGTGGCATATTCCATCAGTTGAGAGGGATTATATGATTTTGATATAAGGGAATCGTAATTATTTTTTAACTGTTTTTTTGATAGAGAAGGGATTTTTTTTATGTCATCAAGAACTTTTAAGTCATTTGGCTCAAATCCGATGGACTTGAGTTTTTCCTTATAATATGGGACCGTTCGGTATGCATGTGTAATTAATTTCTTCAATTTCTCAAGCTGTAATGATTTTAGCTCTTCCAAACTCGAAAACTCATTATGCTTAAAAGATTCATAGAAAGTAGAGAAATTTCTACCTTCAGCTTTTTCGTAGAGTTTGATGATTTGATATGCTAAGGTCATAAAAAAAAATACCTCCCGTTACTTATGCATAGCGTACCTGCATGCATCAATAAAGGCCTTTGCGGAATCCTGATAATTCGCCTTCCTTACGAGTTGCTTGGATATCTCTGCAGCTTCTCTTCTCTTCACCGAATCCCAACTTAACACTTCCAGGACACGCTGAACAATACTGTCCTTATCTTCTGGATTCACGATATGTCCGTTTTTACCTTCCACAATGAAATCAGGGGCGTTCCCAGCCCTATCTGTACATATGATAGGTATGCCGGAATGAAGCGCTTCAAATATTACGAGAGGATTACAATCCGAGAGACTCAGGAGGATAAAAAGATCACACTCTCTGTAGTAACGAGCCACACGAGAATACGCAACCTGACCGCAAAGCTTGACTCTCGCAGATTCTGTGTCGCGCATGAAACGCTCCACGTTTTTCCTAAGTGGCCCTTCTCCGACAAGTATTAAGTCTACATTATTCCTAAACTTCTTCAGTACCTCATCATATACATCCATCAGCATAGGAATACCTTTACGGGTAGAAAGTCGGCCAACAAACAATATCTTTCGATCGGCTAGATCCCGTGTTATATTATGTTCTAGTCCATCATCTGAGCAGGATGAGAACAAGGAACTGTCCACACAATTGTAGGACCTGAAGAAAGATATTTTGTCTTTACTTCGATTTAGTGATCTGATATATGTACGAGAGAGTTTGCCGGCATCTATAAAAGCCTTTGCATTAGCAGCCATCATCCTTCTAAAAAGTGTTCTCAACTTACCTTCATGTCCTCTAATTCGTTCTGTAGTCTCTGTGGATTCAGACCAAACGATGTACTTTTTCCTAAAAATCTTGGAGTAAATAAATACCATGAGTGTGGATAAACTAAAACCACAGCAGATGACAATATCGGGTTTCCTCTTGATAAGTAATGGCAACAATCCGAAGGATATCGGGAACGTACGTTCAAACGATAAGGGGATACTCGTGCCCCACATTGTCAAGACTTTGAAAGGCATGCCTTGCCCGGCATTATTCCAATCAGGCCTTGCTTGGCACTTTGGAGTTGTCAGTACGACAGTAAAGTTAAAATCCCTACTTCTTGCGATCTCCGCGAAAAGCGGGACTCTATACGGCGCAATAACATCTTGTATTAACCAGACGCTGGTCATGGGATGCAGGATCTCTTTAAGTCACAATCTTTTGTAATCTTCCAAATATAACTTCTGCTTTTCTTCGACAGTCGAATTCATCGCTCAGAACCGCTGCGTTTGAAGCGATTCTGGCCGCGTATTCAGGATTCTCATAAACCATGCGCAACTTCTCCGCTAAATCGGCAGAATCGTCGGGTCTGAACAAAAGTCCGTTATCGCCGTGCTTTATCATCGAGGCGATTCCTGGCAGATCAGGCGCTATCACAACGGCACCGCATGAGAGATACTCAAGTACCTTAATCGGATAGGTTTGGGCCAAATCTGTCGTGTTTCGGAACGGAATGACACATGCGCTGGAGGAAGCCACAAGCGACATGAGTTCGTTATGTTCGATGAATTCATAAAAGCGGACATTCGTACGACCAACTAATAATTCAATCTGCGATCGTATATCATTTGGTATTTCGCCCACTATCATTAGCACTATGTCAGGGTGTTTACTACTCAGAATATCAAATGCCTGCGCCAGCAGATCAAGTCCCATATAATATGTAAACCGGCTTCGCATACACAGAATAGTAAAAGGCCCGTTATGCGTGTAGTTATGTTTCAACGATTCCCTTTTCTCAGCATCCAGCCAAATTGCATTTTTCAGCAACAACATTTTGTTTCTGGGCACGCCGAACTTGGCGAATTCATAATCGGGTAGAATAGACAAAATGAAGAGGTCTGCGAATTTGAATAGGATAGAGGCAATCCTGCGATCAATCCTACTTATACACCTCCGCATTAAACGTTTCGAGTGACACCTAAATGGAATATCCCAGACATCGACGACCCACTTCGTCCCTAAAATTATCTTTCCCAAAAAGCCACATATACATAGCTTGGAAGGCTCGGTTAATACAATATCGAAGTGCCTGGATCTACCTTTGGTCAACATCCAGAAAATGCAGGTTAAAATAACACCTAATTTACCTTTGAATGGGGCACTAATGATTTCAGTACCTTCGGCGGCTGAAGGAGAGAAATCGGCATCTTTCTTCCCAAATACCGTCAGGTTAGCTTGCCGACTTAAAAAGTATATCCGCTGATAATGATTCATATTCTCCATCCAGGTTTGATGACTGGCACCTGTAACAAACAGTACTCTTAACATATGTATTAAATTCCGCGCAGTCTCCTGCCTTTTGCTCTTTGCGGTTTTATGCTCATAATGGTCTTGTTAACCTTTTTCTGCATTCAAGACAATGTTCATTGCCGTGGATATATCCAACCAAATATCCTTTACTAAAGCTCCACCCTATACCGAAGGTCAATATTGGCATCATAAATAAAGCGGGTAAATCGAATCGTTTAATAGCTCTAATAATTGCCGATAGCTTGCATTGTTGTTGCATTATCCGCAGACCGGTTAATGGCGGCACAAAAAAAGCGGGCATTCCTTTCAGGTGCAGCTTCAATGCATACGGCATCTTTATCAGAGCCTCACCATCTCCTCGTCCATAATTGTACGTCTCACGCCAGAATTGCTTTAATTTCCGCGGCCTGCCCCAGTAGGTCATTGCCTTTGGTGCATACGCCATCTTATAGCCGCCTTCAACGATCTGTCGGCCAAATACCGAGTCATCGGCATAGAATGTTAAATCTTCTGGCAGGCTACCCAATTCTCGCCAGACCTTTTTGATATACGCCATGGATCGATTACCGGGAATAAATCCAAGTCCGAATTTTGACTCACCGCCGTTAGTGAGATAATATTCGGCCCGGGCGGTGGTGCTTTTAACGGTTTCCTTATCGATCTGGGTACTGCCAGCAACCACCTCGACGCGCGGATCGTTTTCAAAAGGCTTGATTAATTCTTCACACCATACTGGACAAAGCCTAACGCCCATGTCAGTTGACAGTATATGCTCATAAGAGGCCATTCTGATAGCGACATTTCTGCCGTGGGCGGCAGCTCCTTTTTCCTGTTTCACAATAATTCTTTTATCCTGGTTAGCCCATTCAAAAAGCAACTCAGTAGTCCCATCATCAGAGAACGCATCTACAATGACAATCTCATCAGGCTGTCTCGTTTGGGCAAGTAAATCATTTTTCCAACGAGGCAGCGAAGAAATCTCATTTCGGCATGTGGTGACCAGTGAAAACTTCAGCATATCCAATTAAACTAAGCGAGCCTCTCCAGCCAATTATTATAAATATCCTCAAGAGTCTCTCTGAAAGGAATCTCTGCTTTCCAACCCAGTAATTGCAGCTTCGATGGATCGCCCAAAAGGACTTTCTCATCGGATGGTCGAAAGAGTTTGCGGTCTTGTTCGATCTTAATATCAAGGCCGCTTATTTCAATCAACATATTCAGGCTTTCATGCATAGTCCAGGCTTTTCCTGTACACACATTATAGACCTCACCTGATTGCCCTTTGTTGGCAAGAAGCCATAACGCCTTGGCGCCATCCCGCACATCCACAAAGTCCCTCAATGAATCCAGATTGCCGACCTTTATGACAGGGTCTTGTTGACCATGTTTGATAGCCGCCAGTTGCATTGCAAAATTCTGCAAAGCTGTAACAGGCGGATGATCCGGCCCGACATGGATAAACAACCTTGGAATCACGACATCCATGCCATAGTTGAGGTGATGCTGACGACTCATCATTTCCAGACATGCTTTCGATACACCGTAAGGTGTAATGGGTCTTAGTAAAGTGACATCCTCCCGGATGGGGATCATGTCCTCCGGCACAAATCCATATTCCGCGCTTGAACAAGCAGGAATGACTCGTGCATTGGGTGAATACTGCTTGCAGGCATTCAGCACGTTTCGAGAGCCTGTCACGTTTAGTGTATAGGTGGTGTCCTCTGCCTCCCATGATTCACCGTTGTATGCCTGTGCAGCAAAGTGATAAATTAATTCTGGCTTCCATTCCTTCCAGACACGTTTCAGGAAGTTGGTATCAAGAATGTCTCCCATATAGTGTTTGAAATAGGATTTCGTATGCATGTACCTTGATGCAGATGTTGCCCGAGAAATACCGGCTATATCACAGCCATGCTCATGCAGCAAATTAGCGACATGCTTGCCGATCATCCCTGTTATACCAGTGATTAAAACTCGCATTTGTCCTTTCCCTAAATCACATAATACTTTCGATATCACTTACCCATGCCTCTACAAGCCCATATTCCTGTTGTGGGAAAAATCCTTTTTTAATGAGAGCTTCATAACATAAAAGGAAATTTTCGATGACATTTCCAGCACCTGCTTTGAGCGATAGAGCTCCCAAAATATCGACGAAGCGTTGATTGCCTAAATAACCTGGTATCTCATCTTCGAAATCTCGCATTAAGTCGTGAACATTTCTATCTTGATATACTTCCGAAGAATGGAAGACAACACCATATCCCATTTCCCATAGGCAACGCTGTGCTATAAAGCTACGCCAGATGTCAGTCATTCGAAAAGAACAAAAGCTGGGCAGATACATCAATGGATAGGCTTCCGGCCACCACCAAGTACTTTGACTGTTAAAAGGACACCATAGTCCCGGTTTAACATATATACTTGGCCCCTCATGAAAAGTTATCATTTTATCATGCAAAAGGCGCCACGTAGCATCCACATCCGGTGAATTGTCCGCAAGTCCCTGCTGAATAGGTGCTTTAATACTTATCTGCTCAGCACAGGATAGGTCGTAATCAGCATTGCTATTTCGAACGTAGCCAAGTGGAAATCCTCTAGGCCATATAAACTCATTAGTAAAATATTTAAAGACATTTAACCATCCTTCCTTCTGGGGTACTCTGGCCTCAACTTGCAATTGTCGTAGCTTCCATTGGGACAAAGGAGCATTGTCATCATCGGTTTCGTAAATACAATTGGCTTTTTTCCGGATAGCATAAAGATACCCGATGTTCTTGCGAGCATAATGGCAGGTAGGCAAATTATTGATTAACTTAAAGGGAAGTTCTGTCTGATTCTTGAGAGAGAAAAAGGACGTAGCGTCTGTATTATAACTGTATGGTCCTTTCTCATCACCGACGACGACCAAATGGCCATCAAAGTCAGACAACTTCGATACAAACATTCTGACACCCTTAGTAGGTTCGGCTATAGTAGTTATAACACAATACATTATATGAGAATTCTTCATGATTGAGATCAATACAAAATCCAAAATTGGTTAATAGTAAACGGTCTTTATTCTTCTATGACTCCCTCTACTAAGGCAGTTAAGCCAGTTGTTTCCCAAAGGTTATAATCACCTTGCTATGAATCTAATAAATGTTTTTCTTGTAGGCGCTTCCATTCACTACGAGCTTTAAGAATTATATAAAGAGCAGATAATAAATAGCATGGTATTAGTACCGAACAAATAGCATTAACAGAAACTTTGCCGGTTAGAAAAAAGAAGGTTGAAACTCCGATCAAATTTCCTAAAGTGATGATTGTATTGGATATGAAATAGTGTCGTACTTTTCCCATGCCCATGATGGCATAAAACGCAGGGCCCGCAGCCATACTCGCATACGAACCTACTAACATTAAACGAAAAGCCAAAGGGATCGTATCAACATATTTGTCACGAAGCCATAATTTAAATAAGAATTCTGCGGTTATGAACAATGTTATATAAATTGGAGAAGCCCAAAAAATTATCATCTTTATTGCTTTTATAGTAATAGTCTGAATTCTCTGAATTGCATAATCAGTTGAAAGTCCACTTAAGCGACTTATTTCCGGCAATAGTGCCCTAAGACCTTGATCAACCAGACTTTTAATCTGGAAGGCAGAGCGGATCACGATTTCATATACAGGTAATGTAGAAATTCCCGCATATCGAGAAAGCATTAATTTATTGAAAGGTTCACGGATCATAGTAATCACTGTTGATCCAAATATGCCACCGACAAAGCTCAGAATGCGTCTGCAGGACTCCAAGTCGAAGTTTTTTGTTCTAAGAAAGCGGATATTAATTTCACGGCGAATACAAATTAGGCTTGCTATATGAATGAACATGTAATCTAAGGCATTCCCTATTAGCAGGCTTTCAATACCCCGATCACAATACAACAAAATAGTAGATACGACAAGAGATAAAATTCTACCGATTGAGCGATTATAATTCGCCAAGTCTATCCGCCTTAATCCAGCCAGTGTCGCATTCAATGCTTCTACCAAAAAGATATAAACGCTTAAAATACCAACGTATGGTAATAACAACAAAACGGTCCTTGTATCCTTATCCTCTAAATTGAATACATATATGATCTGATTCTTGAAAATCAAAATTATTATTAATACGATTGTTCCACTTAGACACAGTAGCGCCATTGAAGTTGTAGCATACTTAGCAATACCTTTTGTATCACTACAGCCATACGCTTCGGCAACCAATTTCATGATTGCCTGGTCAAAGCCAAGATTGCCCAGCCGAGATAAGCCCAAGACAGTTGCTAATACAAGCCAAAGCCCATACTTTTCAAAGCCAAGAAAATGCAGGTAGATAGGATATGTTACCATCAAGGCGACAGTATTTATCGCTGTCACCATAAATCCTGAAATCATATTTATTCGTAATTGTGAGGAAATCAGCCTCTTAATCATGGTTTCTTCGATTACGATTGAGTGACTCTGTTAATTCTTCGGTTCCTTAATGATGGCCAATGAACTCTCCAGATCGCTGCGTACTTTTGCAAGTGTCAAATCCTTGCTATATCAATACTGGCATCTACAGAAAATGATCATGTAATCCATTCCGGATTAGTCACGTTTAAATAAGAATGTATAATCTCAATGAAAGCAAGCATTCTAAAGATTTCAGTTATGAAGCTGTAAAATAAAAATTCCTACCAGAATTTAATGGATATTGTAATTTTCCAATCGAGCTTATTATCTCGTTTCTTATCAAAAGTGCTAAAGTTTATGATGCTGATAATACTTCGAACGTCTGATTTTATTTAAATACCGAGCTGCATATGCGAATGGTAGGAACGTATAGTGCATAAATTGGCTTACTGCTCCGAGGTAAAGCAGACGCTGCAGCAAATTTTGTCTATGAATAAGCTCTTTTGTTTTTGAAGCAAGTCCTGGATCTAGACTATAATAGGCACGTTTAAGCATCAAAGTGGCGTATCCGCTAATTCGATCATTTACGCAGAAAGAGACATCATACTTTTCTGAAAAATAGTGAATCGTGTCAATAATTGACATATAAAATTCGTAAAATTTAGCGTTATTTTGGGTATGTGAAGCAGATTCCGATAGTATGTTATAAGTAGCAAACGATTCGTCAATATATTTAAATTTTGTCAAACGAGAAAGTTCTAACCAACGAGGGATGTCTCCCATCAAAAAACGATTACTTTGGAAAACAATAGGATCAGATTGAATGACTTGTAACAATAGGTCTTTTCTAACACATACGGTGGGCGTTCTGATTGGATATTTACGTTGAAGAATCGATTCAAAAAGACGGTTTGATTCCTCTTCATTGGGCTTTATATCATAATATCGGTTAGCATTCCGGATATGTCTTCCAGTAATAGTATTATGCACGTCTACATCAGAATGCGCTAATCCTACTTCTGGATGAGCATCTAAATAATCTACCTGTTTCTTCAGTTTCTCAGGATTATGCCAGTAGTCGTCTCCTTCGCAGTATGCTATATATTTACCCCGACAGACCTTCTCTAGCCGATAGTTATTCTTAGTCATCCCGATATTTTGGTCAGAAGTTATTATACGAATAATGTTGGGGTAGTTTTTTTGATATTCAAGAACAATTTGGAATGTTCTATCCGTTGAACAATCTTCACCAATGATTAGCTCGAATGGAAAACTGATTTCCTGCCTAATGACACCTTCAATAGCTTTGGCTATGAATAATTCATGATTGTATGTAATCATCTTGACACTAACCAATGGTGTCATAGAAAGAACACTTGGATTGCTGATCTCCCGGCATGGAATATCTGGTGGTTCAAAAATACTATATTTGGCTTTGTCACTCATGTTAATATCAAGATTCCGTAAATTTATGCCAGAGCTTTACGCGGTTTAGGAAGTTTGCTTATCGAAAAATTGACAATCTCAGTGAAAGCGGACATTCTTAAAATCCAGGCTAAGGTAGCATAGATGACAACGCCAATTAGAATTTGGGTGACTAAAAGGATAACATCATTAGCTATTTGAAACCAGCGAATCGAATAAACTCCTGCAGCCATTACAATTGCTATTGCTAAGTAAGGTGCTAAGTTAAATATCTGTTCTCGGATCGGATAGTCAATCAATTTGCCTGAGTAGTAGCTATTTAGATAATAGGATAGAATTGAGACTGCGACTTGACCACAGATCATTGCATGGATACCCCAGCGGTAAGTTATGGTAATTGAAATAACAATCAAAATTTTCTTGAGTACTTCCAAGCGGAAGAACAAGTCTGATCGACCAAGAGCCATTAAAACATTCAAATTAATAACATGAAGCGGCCAGATGATACCAACGACACATAGTAATTGTATGAAGGGTACACATGGCAACCATTTGTCGGTCAAAACCAAAGACACTAAAGGTCTAGCTACAATAGCCAAACCAAGCATACATGGTGCAATAATCATTATGAGGATCATTAACGATTGTTGGGCTCCAATTTTAACTTTGTTCCTTTGATCCTGAATTCTGGCGAAGACCGGAAATGTAACAGAGCTAATGATAGTGGTCAAATTCGATACTGGGAATTGTTGGATGCTTTTGGCTCTGGTATAGAATCCCAAAGCTTCCGGCGTAAAAAGCCTACCAATTACTACAAGATAAATGTTATTGAAAAAGGTGTTCAGAAATCCCGAGAAGAGCAACTTCGAACCAAAAGAAAACATACCTTTGAGAGAATTAAAACTTATAATAAAAGCAGGACGCCAATCACTAACCAACCAGAAAATAGTGGTTTGCATCAGGCTTCTGGATACCTGTTGGCCCACAAGTGCCCAGACTCCAAAACCTCTGTATGCCATTATAATACCAAACACACCGGAAAGTAGTGAAGCGGAAACACCTACTTTAAGTTGAGATTTGAAATCGATTTTTCTTGTTAAAATGGTTTTTTGTATTTGTGAGAGCGCGTCTATAATCAAGTTCAGCGACAAAACTCGCGTCAAAGGAGTTAACAAAGGTTGTTTATAAAAGGCGGCTATCTTGGGCGCTATGAACCATAAAATGCTGGTTGTTATAATAGAAATAATAATATTGAAATAAAAGACGGAAGATTCATCAGTTAGGGTGATGTTCTTTTTTTGAACCAAAGCCTGCGCAAAACCGCTATTAATAAAGGCATGCGCCAAAGCAATAAAGATTGCCAACATTGCAATAAGTCCATACTGTTCAGGCAGAAGCAATCTTGCCAGAATAATCTGAATGACAAAATGTATTCCCTGCTGACCATAGATTTCAATTCCCCGCCAAAATAGCGCATTAATTGTCGTTTGCTTGAGATTATTCATTTGATTATGATATCAATTCATAGTCTTTTAACAATTCGTTTATTTTTTGCTTTGAATTAAACATCATTACATCTATTATTGACAACGAGGGAACAAAGCTATTATTGAATTGTTTATATGTTATATAATTGGGTTTGTGAAAAAGTAAATCTATACCTTCATTCTTAAAATTATCTTTTTCATAAAGCTTGATTCCTCCAGATGAGTTCAAATATATGTTTGCATTTCTTGCTTTACATATTTCTATGACTTTTTTTTCTGCCTTTAATTCATGGTTAATTGGAATTGTAGATGCAATTAAAAAAGGAGTTTGTATTTCAAGATAGTCTTTAGTTAGTTTTAGACAATTTAGAAGAAAGTTAAATAGGTTATATTCTTCAAACATAATACCTTTTTTAATAATTGGAAATACAAAATCAAAGTTTGGTGATTTTCTATAAGATTCAATTAATCTATTTAGCATTTTTTTTTTCTTCAAATGCCAAATCTCAGCTAAGTATCTATCTCTGACATTTAAATAATCGGAGTCCTTTCTTAGGGGAAGAGTAATATAAGAATCTTTTCCGTTAACAAAAATTTTATTCCTATTAATCCATCCTTTTTTTGTATATTTAATATTATCATATATGACAAACTCATCAACGGCATTTATAAGCTGAAAATACCCTATATATGGGAAGAAATATGGTTGCATGATTGCTATTCTCATAGACAATCCTAATTTATATGTCATCCACAATGGTCATGCTGAACAAACCAAAGCTTTTTACGTGTATAGCATCTCAATTGTGCCGAATTGCGCTTGTAAACAACTTTGCCAGAATAGTCTAAGCTACAAAACCTATGTCCCTGACGATTGTATGTATCTATCTCGTGAAAAATCATAGTGCTATATTTTTTTACTTTTATTTTAATCTTTAGGATTCATCCGTTAGAGTAATTACCTTCTGACATTAAACATGCCACTACACTTTTTTGGGATTTCGACAACATTATCACAAATTCTATGAACATCATTGAGGGAAAGATCATAGTATATTGGCAATGTAAGAATCTGAGTTGCGATTCTACTGGCTACGGCCAAGGGATCTTTAACAGGCACGCTTCTGTAGCAGGAATAATCACAAACCAGGGGGTAAAAGTATCGCCGTGTAAAGATATTGTACTTCTTGAGTTCCTCATAGAGCTTGTCACGACTCATACCAAATTCATTTTCATGCACCTCAATTGTCATATAGGCGTAGTTATAACTAATATCTTTTGGCATGTCTGTAATTAGCTTAATTCCGGGAATATCCTTTAACCGTTCGCGATATACTTTAGTAATTTGTCGGTGTTTTGCAATTACTTTGTCCATGTAGCCCAACATCATAATACCCATTAAAGCCTGTATCTCATTCATCTTTGCATTCGTACCTGGTATTACAACTTCGACTTCATTTTCAAAGCCAAAATTTTTAAGATAATCAAATGTCTTTTTAATACCTGAATCTTTAAAGATCAGCATACCACCTTCGACGGAATGGTAACATTTAGTGGCATGAAAGCTGAACATACTCAGGTCGCCAAAATGGGCAATTGATTTATTACCTATCGTTACTCCGAAAGCATGGGCAGCATCATAAATCAATTTTAAATTGTTACGCTGGGCTATATCGGCCAGGGCATTAAGCTTACATGGATGACCGAACACATGAACCGCTAAAATAGCCGTGGTCCAGGGAGTAATCGCCGCTTCTACTTTTTCTGGATCCAGCGTGTAATAATCCGGCTCGATATCTACAAAAACCGGCCTTATCTTATTATAGTATAGGGCATGAGTTGTCGCGATAAATGTAAATGGTGTAGTTATAACCTCCCCGGAAATACCCATTCCCTGTAATCCGATTTGGAGAGCTAAGGTCCCATTATTAAATAGACAGACATTATCTGTCTCAAAATAATTTTCAAGCTCTTTTGAATAACGCTTTAATATGGGGCCGTTATTAGTAAGCCAGTGGTTATGCCAGATTTCTTCCAATCCTTTACAGAACTCTTTTAAAGATGGTAGAAAAGGCCGAGTTACATAAATTGGCTTTTCAAATGGTTTTATCATATCTCGAACTCTATGTTTATTTCAAATACCTTGTCTTGTTATTAATATTCTCCAACTTAACCTAAGGATTCAATAATACAAGATTGCAAAACCATATTATTTCTGTTCTTTATACCCACAAAACGCCAATGTTGATTAGTATTTTGGGTTTAAGACTTTTTCCGATTTTTTAAATACCATTCGATTGTTTTCTTGAGTCCTTCATCAAAATTGGTTTTGGCCTTGAATCCAAAATATTCTTTGGCTCTTGAGATATCCAAGCATCGTCTTGGTTGACCATCCGGCTTGGAACTGTCCCAGCGAATTTCACCAGTAAAGCCGGTAAGATCGGCGATTTTTTCACTAAGCTGTTTTATAGTTATTTCGAAGCCGGCGCCGATATTCACCGGTTCAGAACTGTTGTATTGTTCCGTTGCGAGCAAAATCCCCTCAGCGGCATCGGCGGCATAAATAAACTCGCGCGAAACGTTTCCCGTGCCCCAGCAATCGATATAGTCCACATCGCTTTCAACCGCATCGACGCATTTTTTTATTAACGCGGGTATCACATGACTGCTGGAGGGATTAAAATTATCACCTGGCCCATAGAGATTCACCGGCAGCAGAAATATTGAGTTAAAACCGTATTCGGCACGATAAGATTGCGATTGAACGAGCAGCATTTTTTTGGCCAGCCCGTAAGGTGCGTTGGTTTCTTCGGGATAGCCGTTCCATAGGTCCTCTTCCTTAAACGGCACGGCCGTAAATTTCGGATATGCACAGATAGTTCCAATTGCTACAAATTTCTCGATATTTCTAAGCCTGCCCTGCTCTATAAGCTGGATACCCATCATTAAGTTCTTATAGAAAAACTCTCCAGGATGCTGGCGGTTAGCGCCGATACCTCCTACGACCGCTGCTAAGTGAATAACAATATCCGGCTTCATATCTTCGTACATCCGAATGATGTCGTTTATATCAACCAGATCATAGGCTTCGATCTTTGGTACAAGGATATTCTTACAGCCCCGTTTTCTCAGCCCTTCAGTAACATATCCCCCCAGAAAACCAGCACCACCGGTAACGACAATCCGTTTGTTCTCAAAAAAATTATTCATTTTTTAGCTTTTGGTGGTCTTTGACAATCTTCGATGCCTCGGCACTTCTCATATCGGCTTCGACCATCATTCTTATAAGATTCTTGAAAGAAACCTTCGGTTTCCAATTGAGGATTCTTTTGGCCTTACCTGCATCGCCCTGAAGATGGTCGACTTCGCTCGGTCTAAAATATCTCGGATCGATCTCAACATACTTTTGCCAATCCAAATCAAGATAGCCAAAAGCCTCCTCTACGAACTCTCTGACAGAGTGACATTCACCAGTGGCTATGACATAATCATCAGGTTTATCCTGCTGGAGCATTAGCCACATTGCTTCGACATAATCACCGGCAAAACCCCAGTCTCGTTTTGCATCGAGATTGCCCAGATAGAGCTTGTCCTGCAGGCCCAGCTTGATTCGCGTTGCCGCCCGTGTGATTTTTCTCGTAACAAACGTCTCACCCCGTCTGGGCGATTCGTGATTGAACAAAATTCCATTACAGGCAAACAAGCTGTAAGCTTCTCGATAGTTTACTGTTTGCCAGAAACTATACACCTTGGCACAGCCGTATGGACTTCGCGGATGGAAGGGCGTCTTCTCGGTCTGGGGTATTTCTTGTGCTTTGCCGTACATCTCGCTGCTGGAGGCCTGATAAAACTTTACCGGCTTATCGCAGGAACGGATTGCCTCCAATAATCGAAGAGTGCCAATAGCATCGGTATTAGCTGTGTAAATAGGCATATCGAAGCTGACGCGGACGTGACTTTGTGCTCCTAAGTTATATACCTCATCCGGCTGAATCTTGTTTATGATTGCTGAGAGATTACTGCCGTCTGTCAAATCCCCGTAAACAAGCCTGAGTTGGGGATTTTCGTGTGGGTCTTTATACAGATGGTTGATCCTGCCCGTGTGGAATGAAGAGCTCCGCCGCATTATGCCCCAGACTTGATAGCCATTTTCCAGTAGCAGTTCTGCAAGATATGAGCCATCCTGTCCTGTAATGCCGGTGATAATTGCCTTTTTCATAATGTTACGATTGTTTTTGAGGTAATCAATAAATTCTTATTGCTATTTTGCTATCGCTGTCTGACGGTTTTGCAGTTTGACCGTTTTTCAGTATGACGGTTTGACTGTTTGACGGTTTGACAGTGCGCTAAACGGGGGCGGCTATGCCGCCGCAAAGCGTAGTGCGCAAAGCGCTCGGCGCATGCCACTTTTCGCTTTACGTCCTTTTCTTGCCGCTTTCCGCTATCCTCTTAGCGTCTTAGCATAGTTCACGATTTTCCTGCTGACTTCATCACAGCGGTCCAGTAGCTGGTTCGTTTCATCCTCCGTCAGGATCTCCAGTCTGCGGAAAACATGAACCATCGATGCACACTCGAAGTCGGACCGCCGGGCAATATTTAGGAACTGGCGGAATTCCGTACTGTGCAGACTGCCGCTGCCTTCTGCTATGTTATTGGATACGGATAACCCTGCGGCACGAAGCTGTTCGGCATATCGGTACAGCTTGGCCTCTTCCAGCCGAGCGGCCACCTTATGACATTCTACGGCTAACTCGCAGGCGAGTCTCCAAATTTCAAGGTCTTCAAACCTAAAATGAACTTCTTTTCTCTCCATCGCTTACCGCTTACCGCACCGCCGTCACACCGTATCACCGTCGCACTTCGGTACTCGGTTTTCGGGATTCGCCACTGGGGCGTTCGCTTCGCTCACTTTTCAGGATTACTGTTCGAGGGGATTGAATCCAATCGATCATGTATCGATTTCGGATTTTTGCGGCAGTCCAAAACTGCATATATCCTAATACTTTTTCCTTCAATCCGATAGTAAATCGCAAATGGAAATCTCTTGGTAAGCAACCGGTGATAGCCAAAGTGTTTTGGATGAATTCCATAATACAGATGTAATGACTCCATGTCTGAATAGACAGAGTCCAAGAAATAGTGCCCCAATCCTTGAGATTGAATTTCATAGAAGTTGGAGCCATCAACAAGGTCCTGTTCTGCTGCATCCAGGATCTGTATTTTCATTGAGTTGCTTTCCTGATCCTCTTCTTCGCTTCGTTCAAATCGGAAAAGGATGCATCTCCGTCAACCACCTTCTTTTCCCTTTCCGCCAAGATTGCCTTATGCCATTCTGGTGATGGAACATCATCTGGGGATCGACACAAGTCGTCCCATAGCAACTCAATGGCCAACAATTTTTCAGATACAGTCATTTTATCCAGCGGTAAAGGTCTATTCATAATCCATTTCCCATCTTTTTCTTTTCAAACAAATTAGATCCGGCCATATAATTATATCAAACCGGTCCAAAAGGTTCAATGCAAGTTTTAGGGTACTCGGTTTTCGGGGTTCGGGTTAACCACTAATCTGCACTGATTTACACTAATCATGGCGCCACGCTCTGCTATCACTGTTTGACGGTCGTGTCAGTGTGACGGTGTGACCCTTCGTATTGATTATTGATTATTTACTATTGACTATTGACAATCGACTATTTAGGGCGTTCGTTTTCTCCGTGTGCTCCGTGGTAGATGATCTGTTCGACTCTTTCGCTGCTCCGCCATAGCCAGCCTTCTTCCCTTCTTACCTTCTTACCTTCTTACCTTATATCCCCCATTTCCTATCTTAGTCACGCGTTGAGCGCAGCTATCTCATTATATTAATGCGAGGCTCTGTTTGTCTCTGCTCGATTTTATTGTTATATTTTTAGTAGAAGGATTAAACAAATCCAGTAGTAATAGAAGTAATTAGACAACTCAATTTATCACGAACTAAAAACCCGCCCTTATTTTTACTGATAGAACAGAAATCCAATTAGCTCCGGTAGTGTTACCCGGAGGACAAATATTTATTAACCCTTTTTTAAGGAGTACGAAAATGGCTATTAATTACGCTTTATTCGAGAATCATCTTACCAGCGATCCGGACGATTACGCCGCCCAGGTGAAAATCACCGGCTCGGCTGGCCTTGAAGTAATTGCCCAACGGATGATAAACCAGGGCTCGACCGTCACCAAGCCGGATATCCTGGCCGTACTCGAAGAGGCTATTAAAGCCATTGAAAGCTGCCTGCTCGACGGCTATCGGGTGCAGCTCGGTGGATTATGCGAGCTGTTTCCCCGAATAAAGGGCGTCTTCAACGGTATCACCGACACGTTTGATGCATCGCGTCATCGGGTGGATGTAGGGGCCAATCCGGGAGTTAGAGTCCGAAAGACGGTTCGCGAAGGTGCCACAGTTACTAAGACTGAAACCATCAAGCCGGCGCCGGCATTGCTGGAATACGTCGATCTGGGATCCGGTGAGACTAACGGAAAAATAACTTTCGGAAATATCGGTACCATTAACGGCCACCGGCTGAAATTCAATTCCGACCAGGACGATGAAGGCACTTACTTTGTCAATATCGATACCGCCGACGAGGTTAAGGTAATTACCATCCAGAAAAATAAACCCGGCCAACTGGTCTTTTTGGCACCGAGTTTGCCAAACGGCCAGTATTACTTAGAGGTTCGAACCCGATTCAGAGACTCGGCCGAGCTTCGCACCGGCCGCCTCAATGAGATACTTGAATCTGCACAAACTCAAGGTGGGTAATTAGTAACGAAAATACGAAATCCGAAGCACGAAATTCGAGACAATGTTGAAATCTAAATATCGAATGCTCAAAACAGACGGTTTCGGGCCGAGTTAGTAAGCTCCGAGGCCATGTGTCGGTAAGCTCCGGGGCCGCGAGGCCCGCGGTGCGGCATGGTGAGCCTGGCCCTCCGATGCTACGAGCCCGGCCCTCCGGGACCTGTAGCCAATAGGCTCAGGCGGTACGACTGTATGACGGTACGACTGTACGACTGTACGACGGTACGACGGTACGACTGTATGACGGTACGACTGTACGACGGTACGACGGTACGACGGTACGACTGTATGACGGTACGACTGTATGACGGTACGACTGTACGACGGTACGACTGTATGACAGTACGACTGTATGACAGTGTGACGGTACTGTAACTCAGGGAGGAATTGAAATATGCGTTTTGCTCATTGCAATGCAAACCTTTCTGGAAGCATAAAAAAATGAAAAATCTAATAGAAAAAATATGGCCTGCAATCAGGCACAATCAATGCCTGGCCGCAGCGGCTGCTGTTTGTATCGCTCTGGCCTGCTGGATCTACGGGTGCCAGTCGCGAGTGCAATCCATGAAAACGCCCGAAAAAAAGGTAGTCCGGTAAGAGCTTCAGATAGAGCTGGACGCCCTTCTTGCCGAGGCCGAATTGAAGTTCGAGGACCTCAACCGACAGGATGCTTTCAAAAGGCAGCTCTTCGAATATGCCATGGTAATGGCGGAAGGCAGCTCAGTTAATCCCGTCGGCGTAGCCGTTTCACTTTTCAGCATACTCGGTATCGGCGCCGTTGCCGATAACCGGCGCAAAGATGGTGTAATCAACAGCCTTAAGAGGAAAAAATGATGACATTTTTTCCGTTTGACGGTATGACCGTACGACCGTTTGACAGTGTGACGGTTTGACTGTATGACCGTACGACCGTGTGACGGTTTGACAGTGTGACCGTACGACCGTGTGACGGTTTGACAGTGTGACCGTACGACCGTGTGACGGTTTGACAGTGTGACCGTACGACTGTATGACCGTTTGACCGTATTACCGTATAACCGTATTACCGTATGACAGTATGACTGTATCACCGAATCAAAATCGTGCGCACCATTTATCGGCATCTATCATCATACGTCCAAGTTTCTGTCCAATTTCATGACATTTAGAGACCAGTTTCTGATATTCTTCTGTTACTATATATCCACATTTAAGAGCAGTTTTCAGCCAATGCCGCGTCTCCAGTTGTTCTCCATCAGCGTCCGTCAATTTGCTGATGAAATGAGCTTTGTATCGCCGTTTTGACCAAGACTCTGCAATGTTCGCTCCTATCGAGCGCGAACAACGACGAATCTGATCGGTCAACGAATACCTTTCTTCACTCGGAAAACGTTTGCTTAGCTCATATATCTCCTGCTGCAGCTCTAATGCAAGCAGATAGACATCCAGTTCTTCATAGTCTTTTACAATCGCCATTTTTTCCGTTTGACAGATTTACGGTTTGACAGTGTGACGGTATTACAGTTTGACAGTACAACAGTATGACGGTTTGACTCTTGGTATTGATTATTGATTACTGACAATTTACTATTTGAGGCGTTGTATTTACGATTTACTATTTACGATTTACTATTGTGTCCGTGTTAATCAGTGTAAATCGGCGTTAATCCGTGTCTAAATATACTATTTATTTATGGTTTAATTTTCTACCACGAAGGTCACAGCTTGCCCTGAGCTTGTTGAATGGGAAGGTTCACGAAGATTAAAACAATAATCAATTTATGCCGTAGATACATTAAATATAGAAAATCCGGCCAAGGACTTGCCGTCTGAAACCAGGATGTTATAATACAACTGAACGTGATAAATTCGTCCGGCAATAGTATATTTACCAAGGAGAATCTTATGGGCATTGTCGATAAAAACACCAAACAAATCGCATCCCTCTGCCGGAAATACTCTGTTAAGGAACTGTACGTGTTCGGTTCCGCTCTGCGTGAAGATTTCGGATCGGACAGTGATATTGATCTGGCCGTCGTTTTCTCACGCAATGGCGTCTCCGGCAGTTTCGACCAGTATTACGATTTCAAAACCGAACTGGAGCTGCTGCTCCAACGTCCCGTCGATCTGGTATGCGCCGCCAGCGTGCGCAACAGCATTTTTCGACGGGAACTCGACGAAACCAAAAGGCTCATCTATGCGGCATAAACCCTCCAAACTCCGTGAGGACATTCTTCGATCCGTCCAGGAAATCGAATCCTTTTGCCACGGCAGGACATTCCATGATTTTCAGGAAGATCGTGCACTGCAACTGATCGTAGAACGTGAGCTTGAGATCATTGGCGAAGCGTTGGCCCGGCTGCGAAGAGACCATCCAGATCTTTCCGAGCAGATCCGTGACATTCACAAAATCATTGGCCTGCGTAACGTGCTGGCCCACGGCTATGACGTCCTCGAACACGAGATACTATGGGATATCGTCCAAAATAAACTTACCCTCATAAAGCACGATATACAAATGATAGGATAACTGTCACATTGCATTATCACCGTCTGCATTTAAGATACCTATACCATTAACACGAGGAATGATTTTCCCGTCGAGTCGTTTAAGTTCCCGCAGAGCTGACTTTTTCCATTCAATTTGATAGGTAGCCATTCCGTTTTAACTCTGCCACGACGTCTTGATGCCGTACAACTGGTTCTTCCCGTCTCTCAGCGACAACTGCCATTTTTTTCAGTGTGACAGATTTACGGTTTGACAGTTTGACGGTTTGACAGTTTGACCGTATGACCCTAGGTATTGACTATTGATAATTGACGATTTACTATTTTCTGTTTGAGCCTTTGCATTTACTATTTACGATTTACTATTGACAAGTCTGCCTTCTGCTGCGATAATGATTTAGTCGACCAGTGGAGTAACAAATGAAATCCAGACTGTACATTGAGAGCAGCGTCATCAGCTACTACGCATCTCGGCCCAGCCGCGATCTGATTGTCGCAGGCCACCAGCAAATCACACAACAATGGTGGGACCAGCAGCTATCAGGTTACGATCCCTATATTTCCGAAGTCGTGCGAGAAGAGATATCGCGGGGCGACGCGACCGCCGTGGCGTTGCGCCTCCAGGCCGTCAAGGGTTTTGCCCTCTTGGTCGTCACGCCCGAGGTTACCCGACTCGCCAGGAAGTATTATGCCGCCCTTGACCTGCCGGACAAAGCGAGGCTCGACGCGCTCCACCTGGCCCTGGCCGTGCAGCACGGAATGGACTACCTGGTTAGCTGGAACTTCGCTCATATCGTTGGCGCCCGGCCCAGAGGCATTATTCAGAGAATTAATTACCGCATGCAAATGGAGACACCTATATTATGTACGCCGGAAGAGCTCATCGACGAAAACCTGTAACGTCTGATCCCATTATTGAAGAGGTACGCCGCGTGCGAAAAGAGATCGAGGCCGAGCATGGCAACGACTGGAAGGCCCTCGAACGATACTTTACGGACAAGCAAAGCAACGCAGCGGAGAAAAAGATTGCTTACAAACCCAAAAAACTGCCCCAGTGAAGAGCGATGTAACCATATAAGGGCATTTGCCATTGACTATTGACTTTGAACACTGACTGACGCTGGATTCAGGGAACACTGACAGTAACGGAGATTTTCTCCGTTCCCTCCAGATCGCCGGTTTGCTCCCCGGCGCTCCAGAGTTCACAGACGTTTCTTACCACGATGAAAACGAAGAGAAAGCGATCATAAACAGCGTATATCCGCGTCCATCTGCGGTTATTTTCAGTTTGACTGTATGACAGTGTGACAGTTCGTATTGATTATTGATTATTTACTATTGACTATTTAGGGCATTCGTTTTCTCCGTGTGCTCCGTGGTAGGATCTGTTCGACTCTTTCGCTGCTCCGCCATAGCCTGCCTTCTTCCCTTCTTACCTTCTTACCTTCTTACATTCTTCCCTTCTTATATCCCCCATTTCCTACCTTCGTCACGCGTTGAGCGCAGCTATCTCATTATATTAATGCGGGGCTCTGTTTGGCTCTGCTCGATTTTATTGTTATATTTTTAGTAGAAGAATTAAACAAATCCAGTAGTAATAGAAGTAATTAGACAACTCAATTTATCACGAACCAAAAACCCGCCCTTATCCTTGCTGATAGAAACAGGAATCTTATGAGCTCCGGGGATGTTACCCGGAGGACAAATATTTATTAACCCTTATTTAAGGAGTAAGAAAATGGCTATCAATTACGCTTTATTCGAGAATCATCTTACCAGCGATCCGGACGATTACGCCGCTTAGGTGAAGATCACCGGCTCGGCTGGTCTTGAAGTAATTGCCCAACGGATGATAGACCAGGGCTCGACCGTTACCAAGGCGGATATCTTAGCCGTACTCGAAGAGGCCATTTGTTAGTCAAAGCTTGCCCTTTCTATTTTAGCCGCCTTGCGGCGGGTTAACATCCATATTGACATTTACCGGGGCCTGGACAGCGTCGCCTTTGCGGAGCCGCTGGAGGCGTTCGAGCTGGTCGATGGCTTTGTAGAACTGTCTTTCGATAGATCCTTCATATTTCAGCAGGCGGTTCAGATCTTGATCTTCCGGGATGCTGCTGAGTTTCTTTTGGACCTGGAGGGCGAGTTTGTTATTTTCTTTTTGGCCGTCCAAGTTGCGAATATTCTGCTGCTGTGCTGCGATCGCATCATCACAGACTCGAAGGTGGAGCTGCCAGATTTTATCGTTTGACCAATGAGCCTTTTTGAGGGCTTCATGTATACTTACCGGTGAGTTACTGAATGATTTGACTCCTTCCTTTTCCGCCTCATCACAGAACAAATTCCAGTTAGCTTGGTAATTATCGTTGTAGATCTCTTTAGGATCTTTGCCGCTCTGTCGGAGTTCTGTGAACTTATCCTTGTCTCTTTTTAACTTAATTATAAAGTCCCGAGCTTTCTGAATATCGGCGTCGATCTGCTGGTCAGTTTTATGGTTAGCCACACCAGAACAATAAGAGAATCTTTCTCGGCAGTATTTGTCGGTAAGGTTGTCCTGTTTGTTTCGGATGAGACCCACCTCGAATCGATGAGTGCGTCTGAGTCGCCAATAGGCAACTGCTATTTTTTCCACCAGCATTTCTTCGAGCGCTCCCTGCGGACTGAACTGGGTATGAAGATTGGCCAGCAAGGCATCAAACTGCTCCTGGCTTTCCGCTCCTTCGCCGGCGGAGATTACAATCTCCTTGGCCAGCAGGCCGTGCTTTAGTGAGTTCCGAGCTGCTATTGCCTTGCCGGATTCTGTGGTCGGGCCGGTTGATTTTGCAGCATTTTTGCGGTTAGCGGCAATTTGCTTGTCTGTTGTATTCACAACATATTACCTATTTTAACAAATGGGTTCGTTTTGGAAAAATATATTATTTATTACCATCTTAACTTAGTCATTCAAACTGACCATTTTGAGTAGAATGATAAATTAAGTTGTTAAATGACAATAACATATTCCAATTTGTCATTCTTGCGAAATCGAGAATCTACTAAAATCGGCACGTTCCTGGATCCCTGCTTTCGCAGGGATGACAATGTGAATCGGTCAGTTTGAGAAGATTAGATAAGATGGTACTGTACTTAAATCCGGATAGACTTCGTCCCCGTCGGCTGCACTGACAAAATCAGTGTAACTGCTTGTTGTAAACGGTATTACGGCATCATTTTTTGATGTCGGTTCTTGCCAATATAATGTTTATGCCGTGTTATATTGCTTCCGTGCCTGGTACTCTATTACGCCTCAATCGATGGATAATAATCCTCCGAAAGCAGTAATTTATGTCCTCTGATGCTATGGATTCCGCATCAAGTGCGGAATGACAAATCCTCAAGAGTATCAATCGAAAATCTTCACTATTTTATATTGCTAATCGGCTTTTTAACAAGCCTGCATTCCATAAATAGCTGTGAACTTCGTCGAAATGAAAGTCGGGCTTATTCTAAAGAAAAAAATTGCTTTTTGACTGAGTTTTTGCCGTTGACTCTCTTCGGCCGCAAAGTCTTGTATAGCTTGGGTTTATGGATTTGTTCTTACAATACAAAAAGGCGATTTTCTCAAGATGTTAGCCTAAATTACATTTCGCTACAGCAATATAATAGTCATATACTAATGGTTAAGCTCCTATAACAACGAGAAAATCATGACTGCTTTGTCTTGCCGTAATGATAGCCGTAGCCGTATTTTTCGTTTTCACTCGTACCGATGAAGACGGTTCCCAAAACACGCCCACCAGCCGAATCCAGGCGGGCGAGGGCATCAATTATATTGGTCCGCCTCGATATCAATTCCCGCTCGACTATGATTGTACCATCGACCTGGCCTGAAAGTATTGCCGCATCGGCTACCGGAAGAATAGGAGGGCTGTCAAGCAGGATGATATTGTACTGTTTGCGCAGCTTGCCGATAAAGGCCTTGAATGCTCCATTTGCCGTCTGCTCGAACACCGCACCGTCATCGGCTTTCTTTCCGGCGGGCATTATGCTCAGGCCGGGCGTTTCCGTTGGGAAAAAGTATCGTTTGTTTGTAGAGCCGTCACTTAAAGATTCCATCAGGCCGGACTTATCGGAGAGCTCGAACTGCTTGGTAAGGGACCTCTTGTGGAAGTCCGAATCTATCATGAGGACCTTCTTACCGGCCTGGGCAAGGCTTTTGCCTAACATCATTGTGAAGGCAGACTTGCCGGTTCCCGCATTGGCGCTGGTGACTAGCAAGGTGGTGCTGCCTTGACCATTCAGCCGCGACAATAGTGCCGTACGCACGATCCGGACCGATTCGATAAGGTGCGACCGGCTTCGTGTTATTTCATCGTATAATGATTTTCCCCGTGACTTTTTGATACGAGTCACGGGTATGTAACCAAGCAGCGGTGCCTGCATTTGATGGGGCATGTCCCTGGAGGAATAAATGGCCTGATTCTTATTAGCCCTGAGGTATGCCAGACCACCTCCCAAACCTATACCCAGAATCAGCGACATGGCAGTGAATACAATTCTACGGTCATTATAAGGCCGGGAAGATGCGTGCGCCCTCATCGATACCTCGATTGAGCCTGCGGAGACGTTGCTTTCCATATTCTTCTGGTCCAGACGCTGCCGAACTGCATCGAACAACTCTCGCTTGTGAAGCAGGGAATTATTCTCCTTATCGAGCAATTGAGCGTTATCGAAGAGCTCTTTAAACTGTTGCTGCTGCATATTGTATTTTTCACTCAAAAGCTTCTCCTCTTGTTTTGCCCGCGCCAGTTGATGCTCCAGCATTCCTTTTACGTAATTGGGATCGTTGGCGCCAGCAGTTGTTATTTGCGTTCCAGCCGGACTTTTCGGCCGGTCACGCCACTGCTCATCAAGTTGCTTTTCCCGTAATTTAAGCGATTCCTCCGCGAAAGCTAAATCCTCTTGCATCCGGGCTGCGTCCGGATGCTTTGGTTTGAGCAGACTGGTTTCAATATTGTGTCGGATAGCTCTTACATTGGCATCAAGTCTCCGCCACTCTGCATCCTCATGGTATTTTGCTTGTTTCTCTACAATGTCGCCGTCCACTTCATTGCTGTCATTAGCAATGACCTGCTTTATATCCCATTCCAATACAGCAATTCTCTGTTGCAAATCGCCGAGATTGGCTTTTGTCTCTTCCAAACGATCCCTCTTGCTGGAGATAAGCGATTTTGGATCTTGCGTGCCCAAAGATTCGCGAAGCTTGGCGGTGGTTGTCTCCTGCCCCTGAATTTGTGTTTGTAAAGATGTGTACTGTTCGGTCAGTTGGCGGTAGAGCTTGTCCTCATCGGCATCAGACTTTTCCTCAATGTATTTTATGTATTCTTCCAAAACCGTATCCACAATAATTTTGGCATCTTTAGTATGGTAATCGATAAAGCTGACATCAATTAGCTCTGTTTCCTTCCGAGGTCGAACTGAAATGTTTTCTGCGAGCCTTTCGATAGGAGGGTCAGGTGGATTTCCATGAAGGCGCTGCAGAATCGACTTCGGAGGATTCTTATACCACCGTGTCTCCTTTACTTCCTGCCTTTCCAAAGCACGTTGAAGTACTACTGAACTTTTTATTATGGCAACCTGGGTGTTCACGAATGAACTATATAAGGGAATCATTCCGCTATCCTCTGTCTTAAAGACCAGATACGGGATAATAGGCCTGACTCGCACTTCCGCCCTGGCCTGGTACTTTGGTACTACCTGGGTCCAGATGGCGGCTATCATCGGAGTGGCTACCAGGATGAAGACTATCAACATCGTCCATTTGAATCGCAGGATTGACGTTAACAGTTCAGTTGCTGAAGGTCCTGCTTGCCTGGGTCCGCCCATTGTCATGTATTGGTTAGGCACTAATGTGGCATTAACTACCGATGCCGGCTTTTTGGCAATAGGCATTATTTCGTTGGGCTGCATGCCTTTGTTGGATTTGCCGGAATCATCCCTTGCCTGTACTATAGGGTCTGGATTGAACTGCGGATCTTCCCCCGCCGAGTTCATATTGTGTTTGTTTTTATCTTCCATATTACTCATTCTAACCTCTCCCCAGATCAGTTTGATCTGTTCCCTTTAGAGCATCCATATCTCATACCTTACAAAAAAAATCCGTGTACGACTTATACTACTTGGCTATTTATTTTATGTTCTTGAATCGAACGGCTCCAATAAAATTATTCCTTCACATAGTCCCTGTGACTCCCGGCCGGTATGGTGAAACCAAATAATTTTTCCTTAACAACTCGGGCGAAATAGGGAATAAGTACTTTTTGGATTCGCCATCTTTTACGTGGTTCCATCATAAGACGAAACAGAAACTCAGTACCGGTCATTCGAAAAATCTTCGGGGCTCTTTTAAGACCGCCGGCTGCGATATCGAAACTGCCCCCCACGCCCATACAAAAATTTACGTCTATAGCATCTCGATACTGCCCTATCCATTGTTCCTGCTTTGGTGAGCCCATGGCTACGAACAGCAAGTTCGCCTTACTGGAATTTATTTGTTCGATAACCTTTTGTGAGTCCTCAAAATATCCATCATGCCAGCCGGCAATCCTCAGATCGGGATATATCTTCTGCAGCTCCGAGCGAGCGGCGGCGTTGGATTCGGCGGAGGCGCCCAGCAGGAAAACGCCCCACTTTTTCTCGGATGCCAGAGAAAGAACTTTGAAAAACAGATCACATCCGGTACATCGCTTAATATTTCGTCCGTAAAGTATCCTGGAAGTGATCGAGACGCCGACGCCGTCGCAAATACCGGCATCTGTTTGTCGCAGAATACTCAGTAACTCAGGTTTGTGCCATGCGCTATAAATCTTGATCGGATTGATTGCAACCCACCACGCCTTGCGGTCGGACTCAATTATCCCTTCGATACATTCGAGGGCTTGATCGTATGATTCAAAAGGTGCTACCGGGATTCCCATTATGTCAAGTGGTGTGGGAATTTGTCCCGGTCTCTTCAGGGTCTGTGTATTTGCCAGGTCTCCGGCTTTTTCTTCAATCGTAAATCGGCGTTTATTATAGCTAAATAGATCTAATTCTTCAGCTTTTTCCTCCTGCTCCGGCGGAGGGTACTCATCCATCAGCCTGGCCAGGAGCATGGCCTGCCGGCTGCAAAGTTCCAGGTAATCATCAGACCAGATACTTGCTCTTAGTTCCCATTCTTTTGTCCCGCTGCCCTTAAGCGGCAAGTTGAGTTTGACTATCTTGCCACTCTTGAACTTTCCTTCCGGAGCATTCCATAAACAGGTGTTTATATACTCGCCGTTGTGACGATTCCACAATCCAATAGTTTGGAAATTCATTTTTTCGCACATGATGCAGATTGTCTCCCACCATTTATGGAAGGATTTGGATTCACGCATTCTTACTTCGGCGTTTTCGAATTTGCGCCTCTGTTTCCTCGCATCGAGTGCGATGGCCACGTTACGTTTTAAGGCCCTGAGTATTTCATAAGAACGCCTGCCGTGCAGGCATGCGAACATTGAGAGCAATAATAATAGTCCGGCCGCCAGCAGCCCTACCGGCCAACCGCCTTCCGCGGTTAACATAAACACCCCGATACTGGCGCAAATAACCGTAACGGCATAAATAATTATGACCACGGTCCGGTGGTGCAGGCCGAGATCCAACAGGCGGTGATGAAGGTGGTTTCGATCGGAAGCGAACATCGAACGCCTCGCAAGAAACCGGCGGCCAATAACGACGAAGCAAGTATCGAGAATCGGCACACCCATGACAAGAAATGGAATCGCCAGCCCGACTGCTGTGGAAGTTTTCGACTGGCAGACGATGCTGCCGGCTCCGATCATAAAGCCGAGGAACATCGAACCGCTGTCGCCCATGAAAATCTTGGCCGGATAGAAGTTAAAGAACAGAAAGCCCATCACACTGCCTAAGAGCGCCAGCATCAACACCGCCATGGCCGCCTGGCCGGTCCAAAAGGCCATAAGTACGAGCATACTGCATACAATAGTTGCTATCCCGGCGGCGAGACCGTCCAGCCCATCGATTAAGTTCATACACACCGTAATCATCACTATCCAAAGTATTGTAAGAGGCCATGCCGCCGGACCGGTCTGAACGGTAAAATACGTCCCTACGGAAATGGAATTTAATTTTGCGCCCGAAGCACAGATTGCCAGTGAGGCCACGATAAGGCATAACAGTTTAATATAGCCTCTAACAGAGCCCAGGTCATCAATCAAGCCCACGAAAAAGATGAAACACGCTCCCGCCAGAAGCGCGATGAATTCCGTCCGGGACTCACGAAAAGCCTGACCGATGGTGTTATCCAGGAAAAACATGGGAAGCACCAAAGCAAGTGTCGATATCACAAAAACAATTCCGCCTATACGCGGGATGGGCGTTTTATGCACCTTACGCGGGCCGGGAGCATCAACTAAGCGAAACTTCTTAGCCAGTTGCGAAACAATCGGTACGAGAAGCATCGCTACCAATACGGTTCCAAAATAAACTGTTATATAGGTTTTCACTGGCTAATCCGTCCTCTCGATAACAGTCGTGGGGCGGACTCCGTCCTCGTAAGTTGCGTTCGAATAACTCTTCCTGATCCCCGACAAAGCAGCAACTTATATCTGCTTTTGGACACGCTTTTCACCCACAGATAATCCTGGCTCTTATGAAATCCATTGCGAACAAAATGCCCTTTGATAAACCACAATCGCAGCATCCGTGCTTTCCATGGAGAAATGCTTTTATAGAGGTATAATGTTCACCACCACATCTCCCCCCCTTTTCTAAACGTTAATTATACGGGATTTCCTTTTACAATGCAAGCAAAATCCGATTGAAATAGCATTTTTCTTTAGAATTTGCCTTCAAGGTGATTTGCAACAGTTCCATACACATTGCGCGCACTCCAAATCCCAAGCATACAAAATGCTTTTTTCCAAACGACAATCGGTGTTTTTACACTCTTCAGTGTGTTATTCCCGGCGAAGAATGCCTCCTCGAAGCAAATCCAGTCATCAACAACACGCACTGAAACTGTATTATCCGGACTATTCTATTAAAATTCTATTGTGATGACTACTTATTTTTACCTATTTTAAACTTTTTTTACTTTTTTTAGGCTCAGGCCAATCTTTCCTTTCTTCAAAATAGTTCCTTAGCTCTTTAGTTATAATGACTTACATAATATTGTCCAATTTTAATTGGGAATTAGCGGCTTCAAGATATTTAAGAAAAACCTGTCGTTCTCGTTCTTGTCATTCTGAGTCTTTCGACAACTCTCAGGGCATGCTATGCGAAGCGTTTGTGATTCGAACGCAAGAAAGGGCTTCTCACATATAATTTTAGACTAACCTGCACTCATTTTCGGCTTGTCCGGGTGGACTCCGTCCCCGTCGGTGCACTGACGAGGCTGCTTGCGGGCAGTCCTATGATATAAGACGGCCCCTGGTTCTTCTGTGAGTCCGCGTCGGAAATGCTACTGTGATAGTCGGCCAACTCGAAGCAATCTATTATCAGCCAAGCGTTCCCGTTCTTTGCTAACCACACAGACCAAACACAAATATGGCCGTGCCGTCCTTAGCAGGTGTCACTCACAAGCAGTTCACTTAAATGCTATGGCGACGGGGTTCCTTCCCAATAAAACCTGCGATTTTCATATTATCCCTGTTTGATGCGTTTTGTAAAGAGATATATGCAAAGAAAAATGTCAGTTTTTAGGAATATTCTTTCTCGAAAACAAGAAAACAAGGGGGATGTTATCGGGCAAAAGAAAAAATATGCAGAACGGCTCTTATGGGAGAAAAAGGTGAAGTGAATTTGCCGATATGAAGCTTTCCGGTTGAGGCGAAAGCGCATTTTATTGTCAATGGTGAATTGACGCTTTATCCTTGACTCTCGGCATATCGCTTATCAAGGGAGTGACGCAGAGTCCAGGCTATGAGCTTTGCGTTAATTTGAGATTGCGAATTTCAATCGTGGAATCCAGCAGGTCTGTGTTTTTGAGATTCCTTTTGATGTGAAGTGTTTTGGTTCTTGCCGGGATTTGTGAAGATTGTACTTTCTGGAGGAAGTCGAAAATCTGGCGGAGCGTCAGGTTCTCCATCTCTATTTCAACTACTGTTTCATGGTAGTCTGTTTCGAGCTGCGATGCCTGCTGCTTCATTGTCACTAAATTATTCTCAAGGCCGCATTCCTGAACCAGCGATTCGGCATACGGCAGCAGCTCGAACGTCTCCTGCTGTGAAGATATCTTTGTACGTAAAGCCACTATAGCATCATTAAGGGCGGTGTATTCGGCGGCTTTGATACCAAGTTGTTCAAGCTCGCTTTGCTTTTCCGGTATCACGCGATTGAGTGTCTCTATACGCTCGAGGGCGGGACCGATACCAACCGTATAAAATGCCCAGGCAGCGACAATAACTATCACTCCGGCGGCCAGCCAATATTCTCTCTGTGTTAATCGCATTATTTTTTACTCTTTCGCTGCAAACGATATTAGAACAGTAAAGTGAACGCGTTCGCCCTCAGGCTCCCGCTGAATGTCCCGGACTTCTACAGTTGAAAACTCCGGAACATCCTGTAATCGCTGTTGCCAGTTGTATGCGGATTCGAACGATTGGGAGGTTGCCGTCAGCCGAACGGATTCAGTTGTTATCAACATATCTTCAAGATTGATATTTATCTCCGGGGGAGTACTTGTAGTGATTGCGTACAAGACATCAAGCGGTCCGATACCGGCGCCGGAGATTGGGCCAAAGATTGCATAATCCTTTCGTAAAGATTGCAACTTTTGATCTAACTGAGCGAGCGGATTTACAATGTTTTTCTCTTGGGGCAATGTGCTCTGAAAGCTTCCTCTTATTTCGCTCTTTACCTGAGCGTACTGTGCTTCTAAATTTGACAGTCGCATAAACAGCCCAGCCAGTGATACGGCGGCAATCGCAGCGGCAAGTATCGCAAAAATTACCAATTCCTTTTTCAGGTTTAACGTCGGCTTAGGGTTGGCATTGTCAGCTTCGAGAAAGTCGATACCCGCAGTATGCTCGGGTGCCAGCGTCCTCAAAGCGAGACCTTCGGCGACGGATATATTTGCGCCGGGGCGGCGAAGATTCTTCAATAAGACCCTTGCGAAGGGATTAACAATGATTGTCGGGCAGTGCAGGCTTTCTTCGATGGCGTCCTTGAGGCCCGTGGATTTATCGTCTCCTGTAACCAGGTAAATTCTGGTACCCTGCTCAATATCCGCCCCGAACAGTTTCCGCCAGGTAATCGTTGCTTCGCGCGACAGCACGTTTGCAACTTTTTGCTCGACCGAAACGGTATCGTTGTCGGATGCGCAAACAATCGGGAAGTTCCTGACAATCAAGATGCTTTTGTTTTGGGTGAATGCCAAAGTCAGGTTCGATTCGGTTAGATGTGCGATAATAGCTGCGCCGGTTTTGATTTCAGGGTGGTTCAGCATAATTGTTGAGTGAATCGCAAAAATCGCCGCCCCTATTAAATCGGGCTGCATCCTGGCATGAAGTAAGATCTGCCGTGTCTCGTGCAGCGATTCTTTTGCAACTGCTGCGGTAAGAAGGCAATCCTTTTCGCCGTCCACCCGGCGGTAAGAATGCGGCTGGGCGACGATTTGATCCGGCTCTATTGGAAAATCGTATTCCAGTGCGGACGAGTTTTGTCCGGCGGTTTGTTCGAATCCGACCGAATCGGTCTCTAAATTTCGGAAGAAAACGGTGTTGTTCGGCACGGAAATAGCCACGGCCGCGCGTCGATCAAATCCGTATTTACCGACTAATGTCTTGAGTATATCCGGCGTCGAGTCCGTGTCTCGCCGTGCCTGTGTGTCGAAGGCTTTTTCGATGCAGAAAGCCTTTCCAATGCGCATGACTTGTACGGCGCACAAATATGAAAAACCAACATCTATGCCGATACATCGCTTAACCATCATCTTCTCTTTGTTTGCTGCTACGCAAATTCCGTAACGGCTTATCCTTAAAGTTCTCTGTATAAAATCACATCAATGCTTTTAGTTTCGGTATTTCTTCTGAGTATCGCGGTCACTGTACGGTTATGATTGCCGGCTTCTCCCCGTGCGGTGACATGATAGTATTGGTCCGTCGGTTCAACGGTTGTCACCTTATTGATTGCCAGATAAAGGCTGTCTGTCATCCCTGGTATATCCCTTAATTCGGCAATGCTTTCGAGGGGCTTGAACTTTCGCCTATCGATAATGAGCTGAGCCAGGGTAGGGTCCATATTTTCCGAAAGACTTTCGAGTACGAGCTTGCCGGCGCAATTGATGTTTATCTTCCCATCGCCGTAAACCGTCAGATAGTCGCGCATGAGCTCGAAAATCCGCGGTGTTATTTCTTTGACAAGAAGAAGCTCTTCAGTCGTTTCGAGTGACTTATTCCTGCACTTGTAAGGGTGCTTTAATTGATTGTAATAGCTCGATTCCGCACCCAGATTGTCGTTGTTTATAAACGTTAAACACTCAATCTCGTCATCGCCGTCGGTCCAGTCGATAATCGAAGGCACCAGGCCATAGCCGATATTGGAATGGCCGGCCTGATTCTGATTGAGCAGATCGATAAGCCGTAGAAGCTGATCAACTCTGGTTCGCTTCAGATTACCATTTTCATCTTTGAGATGGTTGACGTTCAGCTTTCCGCTTTCCTCGGATATAATTATCGAGCATTTTCCCTGGTCAACGGCGAATGTTTCTTCGCCTGAAAACAGATCCAGCAGCGATTTTTCGTTATGAATATCGGGAGTATCACGGACGGCGGCAATCGCGATATTGAGACCCGCTTTCGCACAATTGAGCGCCTCCCGGGAATTTCTGAAATCATCGACGCTGCCCAGATTGGTTCGGGATTCGTAGTTAAATCCGAGCAGCAGGACGCTCATCAAGATAACCATGCAAAGGACAACTACTAATACAAATCCACCCCGCTCTGTTTTTGTCTTTTTCGGTTTCATTAGTTGTTAACCGATACTATTTTCTCGGTTCGAGTTATTTCCCGATTCTTTTGACAGGATACGTATGCAACAGTGGCGTAATGATATTGTCGATAATTTTCATCTTCGCAGCCGATTTCAATTCTTACGGCATGCGGCAGTTGTTTGTTATCCTTAAAATCCCAGCTTCGCAGCCATTTCTTGCCGTCGAAGAACTTTAATTCGAGGGATTTGACACCCTCTGCAACCGGCTGGAAATCTCTTTCTACTGTCTTTTGAGCCGTGCCGGTAAACTCTCTCTGGCTTAATGAGAGCAGGCTTGCTCTTTTATCGAATTTGTACGTAACCTCGAACAGTCCGTCCGCCGGCCGTTTTTCCCCGAGCAATCTGTTCGTAGTTACCAGGTGTAAAATCTCGCCCCGCCGAGCAGCCGAATTGCCGTTGAAATAGCTGAAGCTGTCTTCGAGTATCATGCCCTTCTGTATTATCTGTTTGGTGCCGGGTTCGACAGGCTCTGCTTGTGTATAGTTGGCATCTGCCGGCGCGTAGGAGCAGCGAATTTGCCGGGCCATCTGATCCAGCGTTTTACGCCCCTTCTGAGACGCTGCTATTTTAGCTTTGCACGTTTGAGCCGATTTCGAGGTGGCAAAGTAGCTGCCGTACACCATGCAGAGGATAGCTGCAATAAGTGCCACAGCCACGAGCAGCTCAACAAGCGTGAATCCGTGTTTTTTCGACCTGTTATTCATGGCAGCTTCCTGTCGGCGAGATAAGTTGACATTTGCAGCTTTTTGCGACTTACACCTTGTTTCCAGGTGATATCGACAAGTATTTTACGCAATCCGGCGATTTGCACTTTGTCCAGTTGGCCCAGCCGCAGATCCCTAACTTCGGTCTGCCAGTTTAAGGTCAGGCCGTTTGTTCGAGTTGTGCCGGAATTGGTACCCTCTTTCGGATAGCCGGCAGCCGCCGTCTCGGCTATTTTTTCATTCGCCAGAAGGACGGCTTGTGTAGTTATCTGTGCCTTATCGACCATACTAATACTGATAATATGCAATCTGAGCAGCGTCAGCAGAGAGATCGAGACGATTGCGAGAGCTACAACGACCTCTACGAAAGTGAAGGCCCTCATCCGTTCTCTGCCGGCGGTCGTCCGCACGTTTTCGCTGTTTGTCTTATTCTCAGTCTTCAAGATTCCAGCTCTCTATGTCGGCATTATCCTCCGCGCCGCCGTCCTCGCCGTCCTTGCCGAAAGATTCCAGGTCGTAGTCTCTGCTTTGCACTCCCGGACAAACGTAGATATATCTATTGCCCCAGGGGTCCATAGGCACTTTATCGAGGTAGGCGTCGCTGTTATAGCCTTTTATGCCGGGATTGGAGACCAGCACTTCGAGGCCTTCGGAAGTCGTTGGAAAACGCCCGGTGTCGGTCTTGAAAAGGGCTAAGGCGGATTCGATATGGCGGATATCGATTTTGGCCTTCACTCTCCGGGCCTGTTCCGGCCTGTTCAGGATTCTCGGCATAATTATCGTAGCCAAAAGACCCAGGATTACGACCACAATCATAAGCTCGATCAGGGTAAATCCCCGCCGTGGCCTATAGCCTGTATGGTTTTGCGTATAATTTTGTGTCTTCGTATTCATCTTTCAAGAGTTCCTTTAAAGGACCTGATTTATGTCAAATATTGGAAGTAAAATAGCAAGTACGATAAATCCCACCACCGCCCCCATAAGCAGGAGTATCAGAGGCTCGAGCAGAGAGGTCAGGGTTTTCGTCGTCAGCTCCACCTCATTTTCGTACATGTCGGCGATGTTTATAAGCCCCTCTTCCAGGTTTCCGCTCGCCTGGCCCGTTGTTATTATGTGATGTACGATAGGCGGAAACAATCCGGTTTTTCTTATCGCATTGGCAATAGCCTCTCCCTTGCTTACCAAATCCTTTACCGAATCCAGGGCGTCCGCGATAACTCTGTTTTGAATCACCTGTTTTGCGATGTCCAGGGCGCTGAGTATCGGGATACCGCTGACAAGGAGTATCCCCAGCGTTCTTGACAGGCGCGCTACTTCCAGTTTGAGAAAGAGACCGCCGAAAAGGGGCAGCTTTAATTTTGTACGATCCGCGTACAACCTGCCATTTTCAGTTCTGTATATGGCTATAGTCCCGAAGAAAGCGAGGCAAACCGCGGCGGCAATTAACGTCCAGTAAGTCCGCATAAAATCGCTTGTCGAGATAAGCAATAGCGTGGGCCAGGGAAGAGCCCTGTTCATTTCGATAAATATCTCCGTTATGCTCGGAACGACAACGGACATAAGAAATACCACCACTGCAACGGCAACTACGACCATCATTAACGGATAAGCAACTGCCGATTTTACCTTCGCCGCAAGGTTCACACGTTTTTCCAGTATTTCGGCCAGGCGAAAGAGAACTTCTTCCAGTGTCCCGCTCGTTTCGCCTGCGGCTACCATATTAATGAACAGGTTTGAAAAAACTTTGGGATGTTTGCCGAGAGCATTAGCCAGTGTGCTTCCCGAATTAACATCGTGAGCAACTTTTTCCATGACCTCCGCGAGATGATTGTCACGGGCCTTCACGCCCCGCGACTGTTCGACTAATGCCGATAGCGCTGGCACAAGAGGCATACCGGCTCGCAGCAGCGTTGCCAACTGACGAGCGACCATGCAGATATCCCTTGTGCGGATTCTCCGGAAGATGTCTCTTTCGTTAGCTTTATGCTTTTTATCAGCACTGCTACGGCTTCCGGCCGATTGGTCCGCTTGGGCCGACTTCTTTTCGTTTATCAAATTATATTCAACCACCGACACGTTCAGTCAATCCTGTATTAGTTTGCACGAAATCCTGTGTGACCCTGTAAACCTCTTCGAGAGTAGTCTCGCCGGCCAGGGCCTTACGTAATCCATCCTCTCGCAAGGTTCTCATGCCTTTGTCCACGGCGGCTTTTTTGATAACATGCGAGCCTCGCCGTTGACCTATCAGCTCCTTTATCTCGTCATTGACAACCAACAATTCGGAGATTCCCGTTCTTCCCAGGTAGCCGGTTTCGAGGCAGTTCTCACAGCCATGTCCTTTGTAGAGCCGGCTCTTGGTTGCGGAGGTTTCTTCGTTTTCTCGCAATAGTGAAATCACTTTCTCGTCCGGCGTGTATGGCTTTTTGCATTCCGGACAGATAACCCGCAGCAGGCGCTGCGCCATTACGGCGACAACCGACGATGAAATCAGGTAAGGTTCGATACCCATATCGATTAGCCGTGTTACTGCTGAGGCCGAGTCGTTCGTATGCAAAGTGCTCAAAACCAAATGGCCCGTGAGGGATGCCTGTATTGCAATCTCCGCCGTTTCGACGTCCCGGATTTCACCTATCATGATTACATCGGGGTCCTGACGGAGAATGTGGCGCAGACAGTTGGCAAACGTGAGATTTATCTTGGGCTTTATCTGCATCTGCCCGACGCCGGGCAGTTGATACTCAATCGGGTCTTCAACCGTAAGGATGTTTCTTTCCTCGGAGTTAAGTTCGGTCATGGCTGCGTACAAAGTCGTTGTCTTGCCGCTGCCGGTAGGGCCGGTGAGCAAAATGATACCGTGATCCAGTCTAATCAGCTTTCTGAAGCTGTTGAGCACTTGCTGTGACAAGCCTATATCGTTCAGTCCCAGTTCGCCGCTGCCCTTGTCAAGCAACCTGAGCACCACCCGTTCGCCGCCGGACGTCGGGATGACGGAAACTCGAATATCCACCAGGTTCTGGCCTATCTTGATGCGGCTCTGGCCATCCTGCGGCAGCCTTCGCTCGGCGATATTAAGACTCGACATAATCTTCAATCGCGATACGAGAGCCGCAATCTGCTGTTTGGGCAGGGTAAATACATCGTGCAGCACGCCGTCAATCCGGAATCGTATCCGGGCTTCGTCTTCGTAAGGCTCGATGTGGATATCGCTCGCCCTGCTGTGCACCGCATGGAAGAAGATTTTGTTGACTAATTTTATGACGGGCGCCTTGTTGGCGATATTGAGCAGGTCTTCGGCCTGAGTTTTGGCGGAGATGCCGTTAATGTCGCTATCATCCTCGACCAAATCCTTTTCAATGATTTCATCATCTCTATTAAGGCTTGTGCCTTGATAGTAGCATCGACTGATGGCTTTTTCGATTTCGGATGCCGAACAGGTCACCCGGCCGCAGGGCTTGCCCAGGACCGTTGTAATTGCATCGTACGCTTCCAGGTTCAGGGGATCCGACAGGGCAATTGCAATTTCTCCATTCCCTAAAAGAAGAGGAATAGCGGATTGTTTCTTAAGAAACTCGAGCGGCAGTTTGCGCACCAGCTCCGCATCCAACTGTTCCGGAAGTATGTTCTCCAGACGGTCGATCTGAAGTTGTCTTGCTATTTCCTGATCCGGTGTTGTCGACACTGGCCGGTCTCCTTAAAGGCAACGAATAGTTGCTCTATTAATTTTCTGCATCCTCTTGTTCGATCATTTCCAGCGCCGGCTCCATTTCTTTCCTTTTCGCCTCGGTTATCTGCTCCATATCCTCCTGGCTGCTCACAACGTATGGTGTTATAAACATTAAAAGATTCGTTTTTTGCAACCGTTCTTTCTGGAATCGAAACAAACCGCCGACCAGGGGTAGATCGCCCACGAGCGGAATTTTCTTCTCGATATTGGTTTTGTCATCACGAATAAGACCGCCGATGACAATAGTCGAGCCGCTGTTCATGGAAACAACCGTCTGAGCCTGTCGCTGAGCCGTTGTGGGTGTGTCGGTGGAAGGGGTGGTAACGTCTTCGATGAGTTTCGAGAACTCGCTGTCGATTTCGAGTCTGACAAGGCCGCCCTGGCTGATGTGCGGCGTTATTTCGAGACTAATTCCGACATCCTTGTATTCGAACGTTTTGATTACCGTCGGCGTTATCAAATCCGTAGTTTCCGTAATTCGCGACTGTGTGACAAATGCCCTGTTTTCACCGACGATTATCTTTGCTTTAGTGTGGTTGGAGGTTGTGATGTGCGGCGTCGAAAGGATATTGACTCCCGATTTTTTCTCCAAGGCGTGCAGAATCGCTCCGATTCTGACGTCTGAGCCGGTTCCTTTCCACGCGCCGACAGCCAGGCCCTCGAGATCCCCGCTGAGGAAATCCAGCCGCGGGCCGAAATTAGTCGCCCCGAAGTATCGAACGCTGTCTTCCACGGGATCGTCCATCGTGGCCCAGTCGATACCAAATTCATTTAAGCCGTCTTCACTAACCTCCATAATGAGCATTTCAACTAAAACCTGCTCCCGCACTATGTCCAGCTTTTCGATAATCTCGGCGATAACTTCGTAGTCCTGCGCAGAAGCCGTTATGATAAGCGCGTTTGTGCCGTCATCTGCGGTAACCTGAACCTGCTGTGTCCCTTCGAGTGCGCCGGTAATTCTCATATTAGCGAGGGCGCCCGTAAGTGATTCGGCCGTTTCCTTCGCGGATGCGTTGACAAGATAGACTACATGGACGTTATTGACGCCGCGCGGCCGCTGGGTGTCAAGCTGCCGGGCCAATGTCTTGATCGTCTCGGTATCCTGAGGATTCGCGACGGCAATAAGAGAATTCGTTCTTACATCAGGCAGAATCTTCATACCCGTTTCAATCGCCGAGGTGGTGCGGGTACGTCCGGTCTGTGAAGGAACGCCCCTGTCTGCATCCATGATTTGGGTGATTTGATCGCTGAGCACCTGTGCGGAAGCATAAGTCAATGGAATTGTGGTAATCTGCTCTTTCGATCCCGGCACATCAAGGTTACGAATAATTTTGGCGATATGATGTATATTCGAAGAGGTGTCCGTCACAAAAATTGAATTTGTTCGGGGGTAAGTCGTCATATGCAGGCCCGTAGTTAAAAGAGGCTTCACAATCTCACTTACTTCCGTGGCATCGGCGTACTTCAAGGCAATAATCTGGGTGACAATAGAATCATTCCGGGGGATTTCCGATGGGTCACTGCCGATGCGAACCTGTAAGTTTCGCTTCACGGCTTCTTCTCTCGGAATTATTTTAACCAGGTCTCCGGCGCCGGCCGGCACGGCGGCGTAACCCTTAACATCCAGAATGGATTCCAGGACCTGGTAGATTTCACCGAGACGTATCTTCGTAGGCGACATTAGCGTGACCGAGCCCTTTATCCTGTCATCCACGACAAAATTAATGCCGGTAATATCGCCGATAGTCTTGAGCATTACCCGAATATCGACCTGGTCGAAGTTTACGTATATCAGCTCGTCTGCCATACCCGGCTTATTGAGCGCAGGTAAATTCACCGTTGTTTCTGAAAATGGCTGCTCGCCGCCGAAGGTCGCGCCGACTGCAAAATTCATGCAGAATATGCATATTAGCCAAAGGATGTTTCGTATTGGTTTACGTACTTTCCACCCGTTTATGTGTAAAGTTTCTATCCGCATTTGTTTTACTCACTTACTTATAGTTTTTCGATTTCCCAAGCGCTCATCTCAACGAGAATGAGAACGCTTTGATCTTGTTGCCCCTCATAAGCTCGATATTCATAGCCGTCTGGGACCTTGCCTTCCTGGAAATCTGATAAGCCTTCTGCTTGCTGTCCAATCGTTGTCCGTTAACGGCACGAATGACATCGCCGTTTTTCAAGCCAAGGTCTTCCGCCCCCTTGATGTCTTCCAGGCCTGATATTCTAAGTCCTTCGACCTGACCGTCAACGGTGTGAGGTTCGATATTCGCCTTCGGTATCATTGATGCTGCGTATCTGAGCCTGTCTGCGAAAGTAGGCTTAGACTTGGCTGCCGGTTGAGCTTTAACTTCCTGGGCGGCATTTTTTGCCATAGTTACCTCGGGAATGACGGTCTCCTGCTTATCGGATTCTTTGGTGCGAATGTTTATTTTCCTTCTTTGACCATCATAAAGCAGTACTATCCCATCCTTCTCGATGCTCTCGACAGAGGCCGATACAATCGTATCACCGGTCTTGTATACGTTAAGCGCGTTGGTTTTAAGGTCCTTAATAATTGCCCGGGAAATCTCCGGACTGCCGGCCACGGTACCAAGCAATGCTATACCGAGATCTTCCTCGCCAGACCATATTGAGCCGGCGATATTATCAACCTGCAAGGGCTTGTTTGCATCCGGTGTTGAAGCGGAGCTTCCGAATATATCGTGCTCGACAATAGCCGAATAATCCTGAACCGAGTTGTCCGGTACACTTTCCGGTTTCACTACGGCTGTATTTTCGTTACCCGCTGCTGATTTTAGCGCCATCGCCTCTTTCATGTCCTGTGAGATCGTTACTGTCCTGACAACTGCATAACCCAGAATCAATACTATCGCTAACTTAATAGCCAACAGGGCCTTATGTTTATAGTTTTTGTTGTTTTTCTTTACCAAAAGACACCTTCTTCCTTGTTCTTTGCGTTCGGCGCCTGCTAATCGTACTTTGCCGGGACATAATCCGGATATTCTCCTTGACGCGAAGCTGCCAAACTTAACAATCTATCGGCTTATTGATACCTTGTATTTAGGAAAGACTCGTTCCCGGATGCATCAACCCTCTCATACTATTTACCTTTTTTAATGTTACAGACGTCTAAAAAACTTGCCGAGGAGGATAAAACTATAATTTACCTCAGCGCATATATCCAAAACGCCGGCCATAATGAAAATACAAACTTTATTATAAGACTTTTCAATCGGTAGTGCATCATAGAAATCATCACCCAAATCGTACATTTACGTTAACACTATCACCATTACAATATAACAGGCATTAGCCAGCCCGTGAAACAAAATAGGCGCCAATAGCGATTTGGTCCGAATAAATAACCAGCCGAGAACCAAACCCGGCAGGAATATAAGTGCCGATATTATCTGGCCTTGTATTATGATATGAGCTGCTGCAAAACATGCTGCCGATATTACTATGCTTGTCCATTGATGCAGTCGGGGCATCTTGCCTATTGCCGGAGTTGTTAGTCTGAGGATATTGCTCTGCAGATAACCCCTGAAAAATACTTCTTCGGATAGCGCAACGTACATAAACTGGTAAAATAACCAATATACCCAGTCCTGCCCCTGCGAAAGAACGGGCGGCAAAGGTGGTTTTAATTGATAGGATTTTAGCAACCACAAACTACAGAACGTAAGTGGAAAAAGCACGGCGCAAGTCCATCCCAGCATAACGAGAGAATCCTTCATCTGCCCGATGTTGAGACCGAAGCCGGGAAACTCGCGTTTTTTAACCGTTGTAGGAATCAGTGCGGCAAATATCAAAATACCGGGAGTAATGAGCCAGCCGGCTCTGAAAGCCGAACTGCCGCCGATGACTTTAATTGCTAATATTGCAACAATTGCCGCCAGAGCGGTTTCTATAAGCAGGGGTATATCAAATCTGACTTCTCTATCTTCCATATATAGAGCCGGCTCGAAAGACGGCAGGGAATTAGCAATACCTTTATGGATACATTGATAGTTCATACACCCTATAAAGTATAAAAAATATTGGCAAAACAGGCAAAGACGCCCCAGCCAAAGCCGTAAGTATAACAAATAGAGACCCTGAAAGCAAGTGAATCCGGTTGAATTGTACCGCTGTGACGAGCTGGAATTATCCTGCCGGTCTTGCTCACGTCAGAGCTATTGTGAAGCCGTTTTTATCTCGGGGGCAGTTATGTTAAACCAACAGGGATGATCTATATGCGGAAAGTCTTGCTCTGGATGGTATTAGCCGGTTTGCTGATCGGATTCAGGGACTCCTTTGAATGGATAAAACCTTGAATTGCCGGCAAATATACCCCTTGGGATTGAAGTGTGATAGAGAATGTATGTCTATGGTTGTTAAGGGTTTAGCAGTAGTTATATCGGCAAAGCACTTATTCAGCTCATATTCATGCCGTCACTTATTGCAACTTGGCTTGCCCCGCGCAGACTCCGTCCCCGTCGGTGTACCAACGATGCATATATCAAGCCAAACGTTGGTACAGAACGTGGGAGCGTCATCATATCGAAGGTTATCAAACCGAAAGACTTAACTTATTCGCTTTGTATTTTCATTCCTTGCTCTCAGGGAGAGTTAGCGAGAATATGACCCTACTATCCATAGCGGCTTTCACTGAAGAAGCACATCCATCTTTTACTACAGCGACGAGATCCTTGCCTCAGTAAATGCTGTATATTGGTATTATTATGAAAAGAAAGTATATAGTAAAGAAAAATTTTGAGAAAAAAAGCTTTTTTGTTGTCCGTCTTCCTACTTTTTAAAACAAGGTACTTATAGTTTTATTTGACAAAAGGTTATAGCCGTTACATGGTATGCGGGATGCAAAACTAAAGGTTGTATTCCTTGATTTTCCGATAGAGCGTTCTTTCGCCGATGCCTAAGATTTTTGCTGCTTGCTCCCTGTTTCCATTTGTTCTGGCCAGGGTCTCTTCGATAGCCTGCTTTTCAAGCTGGTCAAGTGATACGTCCCCTAAGGCTGCTGCGGGCCGGCTGCCGGCGAGCAATTGCCGTCTTTGTGCTATCTCAGGGGGAATGTCCTGAACGTCCAGCCGGTCGCGATCGCACATGACGACCATTGTCCTGATAGTGTTTCTAAGCTGACGGATGTTACCCGGCCAGTCGTGGTTTGAAAGGACCGTCAGGGCGGCGTCGGTTATCCCGGCGACTTTGGAGCCGACCTCCGCGGCAGCCTCTTTGAGGAAATAATCGATCAGCGCCGGAATATCCTCCGCCCGGTCACGCAAAGCCGGCAGAGAAATGTTTACGCCCTTGATTCTAAAGTATAAATCCTGTCTGAACTTTTTCTCTTCTATTATTTCAGGCAGGTTCTGGTTTGTTGCGCTGATGATACGGACATCGATAACCGTTGGTTTGTTGGAGCCGACCGGTATGATGATTCCATCTTCAATGACACGCAGAAGCTTGGCCTGGGAAGCGGGCGCCATGTCGCCTATCTCATCCAGAAACAGCGTTCCCTTGTCGGCTATCTCGAAGAGTCCTTTCCTGTCGCCGGCCGCACCCGTAAAAGCGCCTTTGACGTGGCCGAACAACTCGCTTTCCAGTAACGTCTCGGTCAGTCCGGCACAGTTTACAGGCCGGAATGGCTTGTTCCAGCGCAGGGAATTTATGTGAATCGCTTTTGCCAGCAGCTCCTTGCCGGTTCCGGAGGGACCTTCGATCAGGACGGAAATATTAGTAGGAGCAACCCGGCGAATGACCTCGAATATACCCTCCATTGTCGGATTGCTGCCCCGCACGCCCTCGAACACGAAATCATCTTTGCCTGGTTTGGGCTTTTGTGCACGGCGTTCTGTAGAGGTAGAGACTTTTTGACAGGCCTGGGTTACAAGCGCGCGAAGCTGGCCGATGTCAATCGGTTTGACGAGATAATCGTAAGCGCCTTGCTTTATAGCTTCCTTGCAGGTCTCGATAGTGCCGTAGGCGGTTATTAAGATTACTTCAGTATCGTCATTGTACTTCTTGGCTTCCTGAAGTATGGCCAGCCCGTCGATGTCACCGCCCAGTTTCAGATCCGTAATAATAACATCGACCTGCCGGCTGCGCACAATCTCCAGCGCATCGGTGCCGTTGTAAACAGCAATCGCCCGTGTGCACAATTTTTCGAGCGATTCGACAATACCATCAGCATGGTCACGCTCGTCGTCAACAACCAGTATTACACCCGCTTTTTGCGCCAAACTGACACCTCACTATGCCTGGACGGGCAATCTTATATCAAAAGATGTCCCTTTTCCGGGCTCACTATTAACTGATATGGAGCCGTTATGAGCCTCGATGATTTTCTTTGCCGTCGGCAAACCCAGGCCGCTTCCCTGCGGCCGAGACGTATAATAAGCATCGAAGATGTGCGGCAGTTTGTCAGGCGTAATGCCGGAGCCGGTATCGCTGATCTGTATTAAAGCATCTTTTTCCCGCCTGTCGGTTCGTATCATTAAGTCTCCGCCGCCGCTCATGGCCTGCTGGGCGTTAATAAAAACATTCAATAGTACTTGTTTTAACATATCAACGTCAACTTTACAAATCAGCCGCTCATTATACAGGCCCTGATGGATGGTGACCGAATGGCTGTGGGCCTGCGGCGAATAAAAATCAATTATGTCGCTTACAAGCTCGTTAATATCGATACTTGCAAGCTGCAATTCGGTCCTGTCAACATAACGCAGAAAACCATCGAGTATCTGTTCGAGTCTATCCGTTTCTTTTTGGATGACGGCTAATTTTCTGATCGCCCTTGTGATCTTCGGACCGTCCCTGTCTGCGGCGATTTTGCCGGATTCGGCGAGGCTGGAATCCTCCAGCTCTTCTCTGACAAGCTCCAAATTAATTTTAACTGTAGAGAGGGGATTCTTGATCTCATGGGCAAGCCCGCCGGTCAACTTGCTTAATTCCTCAAGCTGTGCACGGTGATTATTGCCATTGCTTTGAGTTCCGGCGACCCGTTTAAGAAGAAACGGCACGGCGACCGCCAGTAAGCCAACAACAAAACCGCCAACAAACTGCAGCACTTATTTTTCCTTTGGCTTTTCTTTTTTCTTCATTTCGATAAGAGCGGCTTTGCGGGAAAGTTTCAGTCTGCCCTGGTCGTCGATTAATATTAGCTTGACCGAGATCAAATCGCCCATTTTGCAGACGTCTTCGACGTTTTTGACGTAACCTTCGCTTAGCTCGCTAATATGGCACAAGCCTTCGACTCCCGGCACGATTTCAACGAATACTCCGAAATCCTTCACAGATACCACTTTTGCTTGTTCATATATCCGCCCTACTTCAGGCGGCTGTGTAATCGATTCGATAATCTCCCTGGCTTTAAGGTGGCCGTCTCCGCCGAGGCAACTGATATAGATGGTACCATCCTCTTCGACTTCAATGTTTGTGCCGGTTTGTTCCTGGATACTCTTAATCATTTTGCCGCCCGGGCCGATGATCTTGCCGATGAGTTCGGGGTCGATCTCGATACTTACGAGTTTCGGTGCATAGACGCTCAGTTCGGACCTGGGCTTACTAATGGCCCGGGCCATAATTTCCAGAATCTTCATCCGTGCCGTCTTTGCCTTCTCCAGGGCCTCGATCATAATATTGTGTGCCAGGCCCTCGGCTTTTATATCGAGCTGTATTGCGGTAATGCCGTCAATTGTCCCGGCAACTTTGAAATCCATCTCGCCATAATGGTCTTCCTCTCCGACGATATCGGTCAGCAGTTCGTGCCGGCCGTTTTCGTCGCTAATCATTCCAATTGATATACCGGCAACGGCTTTGGTCATTGGGACACCCGCGTCCATCAGGGCCAGTGAGCCGCCGCAAACCGAAGCCATGGAGCTGGAACCGTTCGATTCGGTAATATCCGAGACGATTCTGACGGTATAAGCAAATTCATCGTCCGGCGGTCTTACCGCCTCCAGCGCCTTTTCAGCAAGGGCCCCGTGACCTATTTCTCTTCGGCCGACTCCGCGAACGGGCCTTACCTCGCCAACGGAGAATGGCGGGAAATTGTAATGCAGTGTGAAGTTCTGAGCGTACTCCTCTAACAAACCGTCAATGATCTGCGCGTCCCTGATGGTACCCAGAGTCACACTTACAAGCGATTGTGTTTCGCCGCGTGTAAATAGCGCCGAACCATGAGTTCTCGGCAAAATACCAATTTCGCCTGCAATGGGACGAATATCGTCGTAGCTTCTGCCGTCGGACCTCTTGCCGCTCAGCAGTAATTTCTTAACGACCTGTCCCTCGATTTTTCCGAGGATACGTTTGACCATTGCCTTGTCATATACGGCATTGGCATCATTTTGCGCTTCCGGACTATCCTTATCGGGACAGTATTCCGCCTTAACCTGCTCGAATAATTCTTTCACTGCGTCATTTCGCTGCTGCTTATCCGGTATTTGTTTAAGCTCGTAAAGTTTATCCGATATTTGCGAAGTAATTTTTGCTTCGAGCTGCTCGTCGTTTTCCACGAGGGGGATTTCCTTTTCGGCGCCGACTTTCTCGCGAAGTTCTTCAATCATTTCGCAGACCTCGCGGACGGTTTTCTGGGCGGTTGCGACCGCTTCGGCTATCACATCTTCCGGCAATTCTTTCGCCCCGACCTCAATCATGTTAATAGCTTCTTTACGGCCGCCAAGAAGCAGGCTCAGGTCGCCCTCTGCGATCTGCTTATGAGTGGGATTAATTACAAATTCGCTTTTTACTCTGCCCAGTCTGCACGCGCCGGTTGGCCCCATAAACGGTATCTTGCTTATTGTAAGGGCGGCACTGGCCCCGATCATAGCCAGAATATCGGGATCGTTTTCAAGATCGGCACTTAAAACGTTCGCTATAATCTGTACTTCCTGGAAGTAACCCTCGGGGAACAACGGCCGAATGGGTCTGTCGATCTGCCTGGCCGTAAGGGTTTCCTTCGTGCTTGGTCTTCCCTCGCGTTTGATAAATCCGCCCGGAAACTTGCCGGCTGCGCTTTGTTTCTCGCGATATTCGACACTTAGAGGGAAAAAATCGATGTCATCGAATCTCGGCGGTGCCGTAACCGCCGATACAAGAACAACTGTATCTCCATATTGGACTACTACTGCTCCATCTGCCTGTCGGGCAATTTTTCCGGTTTCGATAGATAGGGTTCTACCCCCAATTTCTCTTTCAACTCTACAAAAATCATTCATATAATAACCTCTTTGATAGGTTCTGTACCAGGATAGTCTCGGCTAACACCGTTTTATGCGTGGTAAGTGGTTCGTACTCTTGGGCTTTTCTATTTTCGCAAGCCAAGACGGGATATAATTTCCTGGTACCGTTTGACGTCTTTTGTGCTCACGTATTTGAGCAGCGCCGATCTGGTACCGACCATTTTCAGCAAACCACGCCTGGATGCATGGTCTTTGCGGTGGGTTTTGAGATGCTCGGTAAGGTCGTTAATCCTTCTGGTCAATATCGCAATCTGCACTTCGGGTGAGCCGGTATCGCTCTCGTGAATCTCAAAATCGTCAATAATCTTATCTTTTTCCTGCTTCGTCAGCATCTTTTGGATAAATCCTTTCTAACATACTTTTTAAATTAAAATAATCGAGCGGAGATTCTAATTAAATATTTCAGTTTTTGCAAGCCTTTTTCCTTCGTTTTAAAAAAAAGATTTGCCCTGTCAGATATGGAGCCGGCTTTCGTAGACCCCATCCTGCCGCTTAAACAACGAGCAATTAACGTTCCGGTCGGCAATCGCCCTGTTGTTATATGGGAGTTTAATGCCTGTGACGCTTAATTGTGATTTCCAGCTTTTTTTCGTTCGAGGAATGCCTCTAAGATTTCTGCTGCGGCGACGGCGTCAATGCGTTTCTTTCTTTTACCTCTCGTAAAGTCCGCCGGAGCGAGCTTCTCTTCGGCGCCGAAACTGCTCAATCGTTCGTCCTGGAGTTGGACGGGAACGGAAAGATACTTTTTTAACTGCTCGGCGAACTTCCTGACGAGTTTGGTTTGAGAGCTTTCCGAGCCGGTCATATTCAAAGGCAGCCCCAGTACAACGGCTTCGGCGTTTTCGGCTTCGATTATCTCTTTAATCCTTCTCAGCAGCCCTTTCTGGCCGTGAAGTACCGCCAGGGGTGAAGCGATAGTCTCGTCGGCGTCACAAATCGCCAATCCCGTACGTTTGCTTCCGTAGTCTATTGCCAGGTATCTCATCTCGTTCAGCGTTCCTGGTTCGGCGTTCAGTGTTCAGCTTGATGAACGTGATCATAAAAACTTTTCGCCCGCATTTTGCCTTATCAATTCGAGCAGGTCTTTCAGTTTATGGGACTGGTCGATGTGACAAATAAGCGTGGCATCGGGGCTGTGGGCGACTACCATATTCTCCAGGCCGATAGCTGCGATCAGATGGCCTTTGTCTTCGGTTACTATGATGCTGTTTTTACAGTCAAGCAGCTCGCTCTGGCCTGCTATAACGATGTTTTTGTCCTTGTCGGAATTGATAACATCGGCAAGTGCGGCGAACGAGCCCATATCGAGCCAGCGAACATACAGCTTTATGGCGTTAACTCGGTCTGCCTTCTCCATCACGGCGTAGTCAATGCTGATTATTGGCAGCTTTACGAACCATTCCTGAAGTGTTTGCTGCTGAATCGGGCTGTCCCAGGCTGCCCGGATTTTGGCCAATGGCTCGCTGGCTTCGGGCAGGAACTTCGCCAAATTAGCTAAAATTGTTTTGGCCTTCCATACGAACATCCCGGAATTCCACAGGTATTGGCCGGCTTCGAGATATTTTTTTGCAGTTTTTTCGTCAGGTTTTTCCCTGAATGCATCTACTGAGTAAATTTTGTTTTCGCAATTCGGATAAGTGCGGCTCTTGCCGCATTTTATGTAACCCAGTAATGTGCTGGCAAAAGTGGGCTGGATTCCAAAAGTAATCATATCATCCGGATTGTTATTGATAAAGGCCAGGGCATCTTTAAGAGCCTGTTGCAACACCTCGGCAGGCTCGATGATCTGGTCGGCGGTAACCACGGCTATGGTGGCTTCTGGATCATATTTAGCCAGGACGGTTGAGATCAGCCCGACCGCACCGCCGGTATCACGCACTGCAGGCTCGGCTATTACATTATTAACAGGTAATTCGGATAAGTCTTCGCGGACTACATCTGTATATTCCGTATTCGTAAGCACAATGATGTTTCTTATGTCGAATATGGGTCTTAGACGTTCGAAACATCGGCGAAGAAGTGTCTGACCATCGAGTAGTTTTAAGACCTGTTTCGGCCTTTTTTGCCGGCTGAGAGGCCACAACCTCTTTCCCGTCCCCCCTGCCATTATTACTGCGTAATCCATTGTTCCCCTCGTATTTAACTTACTTTACTGAACGCATTAAACGAGAAAACTTACGTCAACATTAGTTTTAGCCCGGATATCCTGAGCAAATTGTTCATACGTATAGTTTTTTTTGTATTCACCGGTTTTGCCCATCAGGGCGAATGTGGCTTCCTTGCCTAACTCGACGGCCGGTTGGTTATAGGTGTTGATATTGAACAAAGCCCCGGCCAGAGATGTAGTCACCTCATACAGATAAATGAACTGCCCGATGGTATATGCGTTAACCTTATCGAAAAGAACCGTCAGGCAGGGCCGCTTGTCCTGTAAGAGGGCGTATTCAGTCGCTTTCTTTTCTTTGTTGAGTAATTTGCTCAATTTCTTGCCGGCAAGGAAACCGAGTTCCGGCGCGCAAGCGGGTGCAGGGCCGATCTTCGGGGGCTTAGGAAAATTATTGACCTGGAGGAAAGTGAACAGCTTGTCATTAGGGCCCTCTCGATACAACTGCACCTGGCTGTGCTGGTCGGTAGTCCCGAGTGCCTTGACCGGCGTCGGGCCTACCCAGACTTTTCGTTTATTCAAATCCAGCCTCTTGCCGAGACTCTCCGCCCATAATTGCCGATACCAGTCGGCCATATCCTTCAGGGCATAGCTGTAAAGCATCATTACCGAGATTGGCTTGCCGTTCGTATAAAAATGGTAGTTGATTGCAGCGTTAATTGCGGCAGGATTTCTCCGGAAGTTCGTGCTGCTCACCTTTTCGTCCATATTCCGTGCACCGGCGAGGAGCTGGCTGATATTTATGCCGCACATCGCGGCACTAAACAGGCCGACCGCGCTTAGGACGCTGAATCTGCCGCCGACGCCATCGGGGACTTCGAGCGTTTTAAGCTCGTCTTTGTCGGCTATTGTGCGCAAAGTTCCGGACTTTGCATCGGTAGTCGCTACTACCCGCTTTTGGTAACCATTCTTGCCGAGTGCATCAATAAGCTTTTCACGAATGATCATGAATTGTGCCGCGGTTTCGGATGTTCGGCCTGACTTGCTTATTACGTTAAAAACCGTCTTTTTCATTTTTAGTTTTATGTATTCGAGAAAAGAGCTGAATTGAGCCGGATCGACGTTATCGAAGACGAACAGCTCCGGTCTGCCGGATTGCTTGTCACTGGGATCGGGTAAAAAGGGGCGTAAAGCCGTATCCAAAGCGATATTCCCGAGCGCCGAGCCGCCGATACCTAATACGACGAGATAGTCGCATCCATCTCGAAGAGTTTTCACGAGTTTATTTACTCGCCTTGAAATCTGTTTATTGTACGGCAGGTCTCTGTACGGAGTCTCGCCGGCTTTTCGCTGTTTGTTTATCTGTGAAATCAACGGTTTGATTTTCTTTTCCAGCGATTTTAGCTGCCTCGGCGTGATTCCGTCTTTTGCGCCGATCGCTGCGGATGTCACGTTCTTGTAGTAAAGATTTATTTGCGGATTTGCCACTCGTTTTATCCTTTCTCGACCGTTTCTATGTTTTCTGCAAGACTTCCGATCAATTCTCCCTCTTTTCTATTGCCGCCGGTGCTCCGAAGAATTTCTTCAGACGTTCTGCATTGAATTTCAGCTTGCGGTCGTAGGTGTAAATCCCGTTAACTTCCTGCTCGATGTCGGTAAGCTGCGTGTAGCAATATCCGGCGATATTGGGATGATTTGTCAGAATCAGCGTCAATTTCCCGATGAGTTCCTCGACCTGCTCGGCCGTCTTGCCATATCCCCATTGATTCCTGCCGGAGCCGGCCGGTTCTTTACTCGCATGTTCTTTGGTCCAGAAGGTACCGCCGTATTCGTCCACCGAGTAGGGCTGGCCTTTGTAGGGCGCGGAAAGCTCGGGAAAGCGAACAAAGACATCTTTACCGCCGGGTGCAACCGAAGCGTAGCGCTCGCAGAACGTCTCCGGATTCTGGTCGTAATCGTGCACGGTGAAGATGTCGGTCTCGACGTGGACGTATCCGCTGCAATCATTAATCGGGCGCGTCGGATCCAGTGCACGAGTCAGACCGACGGTCTCTTTCACCGCCCGCCGGTGTGTCTCAAAGCGAGCGCCCGCCGCTCTACGCGTTTCATTAAAAGGCGTCCATGCTACGATTGAAGGATGGTTCAAATCTCGCATGACGACTTGACGCCATTCTCGCTGATGGTTGTGCACGCCCTGCGGATCGGCGAACGAGTGCGCCCCGCCCCAGTCACAAAGCTCGCCCCAGGTTATATATCCAAGCTTGTCCGCCCAGTAATGGAATCGCTCCTCGAATACTTTCTGATGAAGGCGCGCCCCGTTGAATCCGACGGCCAGAGATCGTTCGATATCAGCCTTGAGTTCCGCATCGCTGGGCGCGGTCCAGATGCCGTCGGGATAAAAACCCTGGTCGAGGACATGCCGCAGAAAAATCGGCTTATTATTGAGATAGAATTTGTTCCCTTCGATATGAAATTTACGAAGCCCGGCATAGCTTTTCACCTTGTCCACCACCCGGCCTTCCTGTATTAGCTCGAATTTGAGATTATAAAGATAAGGGGCGTCCGGACTCCACGGCCGAGGCTGTGATACCCTGAGCGCCCTGGCGATTCCACTGACGGCGGCCGAGCGGATGGAGGATAGCCTTCTGTCTTTGCTGTTGAGCAGAATCGCCTGGAATTCCATACCGCGACGGTAGTTATTGATAACCGGAGTCAGAACAAAGCGGCGATTGTCAAGGTCGGGCACAATGCGAACCGATTCTATAAAACTCTGCGGCCGGGCTTCAAGCCAGACAGTTTGCCAGATGCCCGTAGTGCGTGTGTATACTACGCCGCGTGATTCGAGTCTCCTGCTTTGCTTGCCGGAGGGCTGGACGTCGCCGCGTACGTCGTCAAGTGCGCAGACTACCAGGTCATTCTCGCCCTCGTGCAGCGCGGCGGTAATTTCGAAGCTGAACGAGGAAGAGCCGCCGTAATGCCGGCCGACGGCGGTTCCGTTGACCCAGGCGCGGCAATCATAATCGACTGCACCGAAATTAAGGAATACGCGCATGTCCTCCCAGTTTTCCGGGACGGTAAAAGTGCGTTGGTACCAGACCGCCGGAATGAAACCTGTATATTGAATGCCCGACAGTTTGCTTTCCGGACAGAAAGGCACGATGATCTTCTTGTCAAGATTCGATGGATCCTTATGCCAGCCCTCGTCATAACCTTTGACGTCGAAATCAAAGGCGAAGTTCCATTCGCCGTTCAAATTCAGCCATGTCTCTCGCTGAAATTGCGGCCTGGGATATTCCGGGCGCGGGATGGCGCCCCTCGCAGCCGTAACTGTGACAAGCAGAGCTAACAACAAAACTAAACGACAGCAAACACGCAATTTTTTCATTATAAAAGTGTAACTCATGAGTTCCCCTTTTATCGAACATTAAAGACTACCGCAGGATATTATCAATTCGTGTCGGAATAATCAATTAGGTACGTACCGATCATGCTTTCAATTCAACATTTATCATTTCCTTTGCGGATTTATCGAGGCGGAAAGTCCCGGTTAGCTTTTTGCCGTCAATCCGCGCGCCGACTTCATATTCTCCGAGGAAACCGCGGAATCGTGCTGTACCCTCTGGATCGGTTGTTTTTTCCGTCCGGGTCCACCACTGACCTTTGATGAGGCGTTCTAATTCTTCATAAGCAGGTTTCGGTGACATATCCTCGCGTATGAGGCCGGCAGGGGCTCGCTGCCAGGCATTCTGGTCGGTGAAATCCCACCAGGTGATGGCTTCGACGGCCGGATGCGAGAATAGCATGCGGTAAAACTCGGCAACTTGCCGGGCCTGGCGTTTTTCGCCCTCAGGCGTGGTTAGCCAGCCTTGCTGAGTCTTGGGGCCCGAAACCACGGTCGTCTCGGTAAAGTGCAGCGGTTTTCCGAACTTAGCAAACTTCTCACAGACTTCCCACGCCCGCCGGGCGCCCCAATATTTGCCGTGCATGTGAGATTGAATGCCGATAACGTCGTAGAGCGGCTTGCCGGTTTCATCAAGCAGTTCCGCGATTACCTTTTTTTCATAGTCCAGATCGGTTCGATAGTCATTGATTAACAAGGTCGCTTGAGAATTGGCCTGCCGGGCTGTTTTGAATGCCTTGCGGACGTATGCTCCGACGCCCATTTTCCGGATAGCCTCGGTTAAGATTGGTGCCGCCTTCTTGATTTGTTCCCGGTCATAATGCGTTGCCTCGTTGACCACGTCCCAAATGTCGATGTCGCCTTTGAATTTCTCAACACATCGGGCAATACGTTTGAGCTGAAGCTGCATTGCTTGATCCGGATCATCACGCAGCCACCGCGGATCTACATAGTTCCAGGCCAAAGGGTGGCCCTTGGTTGTGATATTGTTTGCCTTGCACCAGCGGACGATTTGGTCGGTACGCTCATCTTCCGGCCGGCCGCGCCGCCGTTCGTAATTCCACCAATAGAACGGCAGTGTAGCAAAGTTCAGAAGCGCCGCGAAGCGTTTCTCATAGGCGGCGTTATCCTCCGGCGTCCTGCACCGGTGAAGTTTGAAAATATTGCAGCCGAAAAGAAAATTGTGCTGCTTCTGCTGGATTTTCACGGCAAGGCCGTTCTGAAGCGGATTTCCATCTGGCCCGGCGAGTTTTAATACCGCATCGCCCTTGCGGTGTTTTTCAATACGGTCCTCAGCCTGATCGAGAATCTCATTTCTTTGCTCCTGTGCGGCGAACAGCGGCCTCGAAAATGCCGCCGAAGCTGCGCTAAATCCTGTCGCTTTTAGAAAATCACGCCGGTTCATAACAGTCCCCTTCCGAAAAAGAGCCCCGCCTCTGATATGGGGCTCAATGTAAGATTTCATAGCGAAGCGTCTGTTCAGACAGCCTCATTTACCATTTTAATGTCTTTGTATTTACAGAAAGAACCCAATTCCTTTGTTATATCTCCGTAGCACGTTTGGCGGTGCAGGCCGCTCGTCCAGTTCTTCCAGAGCTTCTCGGCGTCGCCGTCCACCTTGACTGTGATCTTAGTCCGGCAGCCTCTATCTACATCAGGAGCGTCGATAATCTCACCGGTGAAGTACGGCATGAAATCGGTGCCGACCAGTTTGGCCTGGGTTACTTTCCGTCCGATTTGCATAAAAACCTGGGGGACGACGCCTTCCCGCCGTTCCATAACCGTCCGCAATTTATAGGGATCGCCCGGTTTGGTGGGGCCGTCCATCTTTGTTGTTCCCAGACAGTGAGCCAGGATGATGCTGTTTTTAGATTCATCTACGGTTGGGTCACTGATAAAACCGGGTTTGCCGACCAGCCCTTGCATGATAATGTGAGTCATCGCGCTTTGTAAATCCGACTCGCAGATACCGCCCAATCCCATGTTATTTAGCCTTGTAAATCCAACACAAGGGTAAGCAGGCAGTTTGATGGTCTTATCCCACATTGTGCCGTAACAATCGATGGTCATAACAGTAGCATTTTCCTGGTTCAGCAGATCTTCCAGAGCCAGAGCCAGCTTGCAGGATTTAAACATATCCGAGCGGGAAGGCTCGACAAGCTCTCTGGCTCCGTTAATCCATCGTTCGGTCTCTGCCCTGGCATCCCTGTCGCTTACGGTGTCATAAGCGTCGAGAACCTGCTGACGTTCGATTCGTTTGATTTCGGTTCCGAACTTGTCCTTCATGACGTTTGCGTAATTATCGAAGTTCCGTGTTGTGAGGTTCAGTATCTTGGCTTCTCTGAGATGATGAATCGCACGGAACGGTCTTATGGCAACCGCTAACTGGCTGTAGTCGCTGGTGAGCATACATTCGAGTTTGGATCCTATTTTTTGCTTCTGCACGGCTCCGAATCCCGTCCAGCCGTGTCCCGAATACGGGGCGGCGAATACGACCGTTGGCTTGCCGACGCTGAGAATCTCATTGAGAATCGGCCAGACGCCGATATTGAAGTGAATTGCCAGAATGCCATCTACTTCTTTTAACCTGCTTTTGAGCGGCCCAATTTGATCCGCGGAAGAAACCATCTGGTCAACAACGAAATCGACATCCGACAGTTCTCCTTTAAGCTTTGCGAACTCGGATTCGTAAAATTCGATCTCTTTTTTGAAATCCATTCTCGGCTTGGGCCACAGGCCGTGCGATGTGCCCATATAGATCCTGGCGACTTTCACTTTTGTTCCGCGGCAGCCCGGACTGATGAGTTTCGAGCCTCCTGAGCCGGCGCCGAACACAAGGTTCGAACCGCCAATGCATAGAGCACTTGACGCGACTGACAACTGAATGAATTCTCTCCTGCTTATCTCTTTGTTCATTTTTCTCTCCTTTTTGTAGTTTCGTTGAACTTCCCGCCGGATAGGAGCATCCAAACCTGCGCCTGGCCGCCGGCTAAATATCTACTTCTGAAAGGTTGGCGTATTTTACCACGAGTGATTTTGTCTGTCCAGAGTTGAATTTGATGGTAACGACGCTGTTTTCGCCCATATCGAGAAATTCCTTAATTCTTCCAAGGCCGAACTTTTCGTGCCGTACTAATTGCCCCTTCTTAAAACGCGGCACGGTTTGGCTCGAACTTTCGTAGTCATCGCGATCATCAATGTCGAAGTCGTCATCCCGGTCCTCTTCGGTGAAATTTGTGTCAAGCTCGAAGAGAAATTCCGACGGTATGGTTCGCAGAAATTGGCCTCGCACTGTCCGGTAGCGGGCGTGACTGATATACAAGCCTGCTTTTGCACGCGTTATACCGACGAAGAAGAGCCTGCGTTCCTCCTCCAATTGCTCGTCGTCTTCGCCTGTGTTACTTCTTTCGTGCGGCAATAATCCGTCTTCGACGCCGACTATGAAGACATGTTCGAATTCGAGTCCTTTTGCAGCGTGCAATGTCATCAGCGCGACACGGTCGCTGGCGGCGTCGTAAGCATCGGTGTCGCTGAAGAGAGATATTTGCTGGAGATAGTCGAGCAGTGAAGGCTGTTCTGCCTGTTTGTCGTACTCGGCGGCGCTGCTTATCAGCTCGTTGAGGTTCTCGATTGCGTCCAGGCCGTCAGTACCGCCGGCACGAAGAGACTCAGCCAGCCCGGTCTCGGTAAAGATGCGCTCGGCGAGCGGTGCAACTTCGCCGCTAACGTCTTTAGCGAACTGTTCGAGCATATTGACAAAGACTGCAAGCTTGGCTTTGGCCACTTTGGGAAGAGAATCAATGTGATTTGATTTTTTCAGGGCCTCGAAAAAAGAGATTCTGTGCCGGACTGCATAGGCGCTAATTCTGCCGGTTGTTACTTTTCCTATTCCGCGGGCCGGTGTGTTGATTATACGCAAAAGTGCAATTTCATCATCGGGATTGACAAGGACTTTCAAAAAAGCGAGCAGGTCCCGGATTTCCTTTCTCCTGTAGAATTCCACGCCGCGAACAATCTGGTATGGTATTTTATTACGGACGAACGCCTCTTCGAGCGCGCGGCTCTGGGCATTGACGCGGTAGAATATCGCAATGTCATTAAGAGATACACCTTTGCCGGTCAGCTTGTTTATCCGCTGTGCAACCGCGTGGGCTTCTTCGTTTTCATCTTCGAATCCCTTAACGCTAATACTCTCGCCTTCCGGTTTTGTCGGGATGAGCTTCTTTAATTTTCTGTTCCGGTTAAATGCAATCAGATGGTCCGCCTCGGCGAGGATATTCTTAGTGCTGCGAAAATTTTCCTCGAGCTTGACAACGGCAGCATCGGGCCAGTCGCTTTCAAAGGCCAGTATGTTGCGGATGTCGGCGCCGCGCCAGCGGTAAATTGACTGGTCCGGATCGCCGGTTGCGCAAATATTGTTATGGTTCAAAGCGAGAGTCTTTGCTATTGAATACTGGGCGTGGTTGGTGTCCTGGTATTCGTCGATGAGCAGGAATTTGAAACGATCGCCGAGCTGGCGGCAGACTTCGGGACAATCCCGGAGCAAAAAGGCGGCCTTCATCAGCAGGTCGTCGAAATCGAGCCCATTCAGCTCGCTCAGGATGTTTTGGTATCTCAAATATATTTCAGATAATTTGATGGAAAAAAAGTCATCGGCGCCGGCCCTGAAAGATTCGGCGTCGATCAGCTTGTTTTTAAGTGTGGAAATCGCATCAAGCATTCGGGCGGGTGAAAAATTTGTGGTGTCGAGCTCGCAATCCTTGACCGCCTTTTTGATACATCTGGCCTGGTCGGAGCTGTCGTAGATACTGAAGTTCGTGTGGATTCCGGCCTGTTCGGCATACTGTCGAAGGATTCTAACGCATAAAGAGTGAAACGTACTGATATGCGCGCCGGCTGAAGCCCCAAGAGTCATCGCTCTTCGGCGCATCTCCTCGGCGGCCTTGTTGGTGAAAGTAATTGCGCAAATATTGTACGGCTGAACCCCCGATTCGATTAGTGCAGCGATTCGATATGTGATGACTCGGGTTTTGCCGCTGCCGGGACCGGCGAGAACAAGTAACGGCCCTTCAGTATGAAAGACCGCTTTGCGTTGCGAGGCTGTCAGTTGTTGCAAGAGTGTATTGTGCATCCGCCAAAACGCTTATGTCTGTAAAACTTATCGTTCAAAAACTTTTAATCAATTCCTGTTCCTGTTGTTTGATCTGCTCTTTCTGCCGCTGAAGGTCTTCTTTCCACGGCTTCAATTTCTCGGCAAGCCCGGGCCGCTCGATTTCTATCCGTGCCAGCAGGCTTAATCTCAAGTTGGGTACAAATTGCCAATCATCCAGGAAATCACGAAGTGCAAGATATTGTAAAGCTTTAAAGGCGGGCAGGTCAATCCTGTTTTCATCCAGATACTTCTTTTGGTAATAAGTGTGAATTTCCTGTGCCAGCTTTTCTCTGCCGACTGAAGCCTCGTCGTCGCGAATCGCATACAGGAAGAAACTTTCCCTGAGCAGGAGAACTACCTGTTCTTTTGCATCGTTTAGGCCTATCGTCTCTAATTCCTCGACAAAACGACTCCGTGCAAATTCCACCAGTGAAACTTTAAATTCGGGCAGGTCATAAAGTTTCTTCAACTGATTATATATTTGTTGTGCTTTTTGCCTGTGACCGGTTTGGTAGAAGGACAGTACGGCGTTCTTGAGCATATTCCGGTGACCATTTTGGAGGGATTGGCGGGTACTGTCTTCGACTTTGTATTTTTCGAGCATGGACAGAAAGGAATTATTGTATGTATCAAACATCCTCAAATCCGGACGTAAAAAAACTTCCTTGAATATCTGGGTCTCAGTTTCCTGTGAACCTTCCACAGGAACTTGAAACTGCATATCACGAATAATCAACTTTCCGTTGCGGAACAGATTCTGCAGGCTATGGTGGACAATACGATCGGTGTTGGTTTCGGTTATATCAATCTCGCGCGACTGTTCCCTGGCTGCTATCTGCAAGCCTTTGACGCCCCAGTAGATTGCGTGACTGTCGGGATGGCGCCAATCCAGAGGCAAATGCACGTTCGGATCGGTAAAATCAATCGGACCGTAGGTTTTGTTCAGCTCACTCATCATAACGGGATCGAGTTTCCAGATTTTACGTAACTGGTGGGCTTTGGCGAAAAGATCGAATTTCCTGAGTGCGTCTGTGCCTCTGAATTCGTCTATTGTGTTGCCGGCTTCGGCATCGAATCTGCTGGAGTTCTGTCGAAGCGACAGATAATTGCTTACGAACTGATTGTCATCGGAAAAAGTGTTATCTGCTGATTTTAGGGCTTTGACCAGCGATGCTACGTTCGGGTCCGCGACAATCTCCTGCCAGCCAAGCGGAGCTGCGGCAAGAGCTTCAAAATACTTGTTGTCTTGTGGTCCGAGCTGGTTATCTTCCGAACTAAGCAGCGGTTCCATGGACATGGCTAACTGGAGCTTGTAATATTTGTGCGCATCGTCGGAGACACCGCCGACTTTATGCTGGAATATCCTGGCCAGCTCACGGTAGATCGTTATGTTCTTGAGCTTGTACTTATCGATAGCTTCATCGCGAAGCAGCTCATAGCCGTTCCTGACCCAGCGCCAACGCTGATCGGGCTGATTAGCGGGTATGGCGACCGAAATGTTATAAGCCATATTCCATGCGTGGAATTCCCAGACGGACGGGAAACGGGGCTGCAGGATGGTTATCCATTCAGCAAGCTGCCTTGCATCGAAGAACTGGCCTTCGTCTTTCAGCTTGTCGGCCCGCATCCATAAGACATCCACGACGAGGCCGCGAAAAGCTCCCGTTGCAATGGTTGCAAACGCCAGAGAGGGCGGAATATTTTCAGGTGTATCTATTATAAGGCCCATATCCTGACGCTGGCGATTTATGGAGTCGAGCTGCATACCTGCGGCGATAAGCAGGCCGGTCGCAATGACGATACAGGCAAAACATATTATTATGTCACGAAAACGCATAATGCAAGTTCTGAATTCATAAGCAGCGAACTAAACGATAATTCGTGCAATTTCCCGATAACTAAAAATCAGCAAGGCAATAAGAAATAATAAGGTCGCCTTAACAAAAATCATATCTCCTTCGAATCCCCACCACGAGGGATAAACTGCGACTTTGGCAACATCTGTCCAGCTTATCAATTTTGCGGATACCAGGAACTTCGAAGGATTGAATTTATCAAACTGCGGCAGAAGCTGGATTAACCACTTGATGCTGTAAGAATAGACTGCGCCAACATTTTCACTCAGTAAGCTGAAGGAATCGATAACAAAACCGCTGAAGCTTGCCGTAAAGAAGATTACAAAGCAGAACAAAATCGCCACCGGAAACGAGAGGAAAGACGAGGCTAACAGGCCCAGGCAAGCCAGGAAAACCAGACGGATCATAACCAGCAGGACGGCTCTAATGAAATTTCCGGTAAACGTGTCGGCCTTATAAAGCACTTCCAGCCCGTCCGGCGGGAAAATAATCGCCACGCTGTTCGGCGGAACGTTCATAAATGCAACGGCCAGGTGGCCGTGTTCCGGCACGACCTCGGCGGGAATTTCTATTTCGTGGAAATTCCGGACTGAGTGCTTATGTACCTCGTCATAAATCGGAGTTTCGCTTTGCGTGCCGTATTTGAAGAACTGGTAGTCACCGACGAACCATCTGCCCCATGCCTGCGAATCCGGCGGATTAACAGGAACGTCGTATTTGAATTTTATAAACATGCTTTCCGCGAGGGGCTTGACGTTTTTGAATTCCCACTGCAAAACCTGCCCGACGCCGGCAGCGCGTTTGGCGAGCTGTGCCTGCTGTGTAAGCTGGGTGATGATTTCTTCTCGCGGTAGATTGGCGGGTAATTCACCCCTCCGGTCGAGCTGTTTGTATTTATCTGCCACTTCTTTTGTGACGTCGACCTCGGGGACGGTCAAGGGCTTTCTCGCGGTATAAAATTCATTGTTCGCCTCAACAAGCTCTTCCTCTGATGCTTTTGTAAATTTCGGCGTGTAAATAGTAATTGCGTAAATGACAGCCGAAAAAAGAATAAGCAGGATAATATCCAGAGCTATGACGCCGAGCAGTTTTCCCGTAAGGATTTGAAAACGGCGAATGGGCTTGGTAACAACGGTGTATATTTGTTTTTGGTCGATGTCGCTTGTCACCGAATAAATCGAAACGATTATTGTAAGCATGCAGAGCAGAAAACTCGTTAGTGAAAGAGCGTAGCTGACAAAGGTCTGAAGTCTGCCCTTCAAAGTCTCGTCGCCTGTCGCGGTAAATCCAAGAACCGGCAGCAGGATAAGCAGAAGGATTGTGAAGACTACAGCTACTTTCATCCGCAAAGCCTGCTTTATAGTATTAATGGCGACAGCCCAGATACTATGCATCGCCTGAGCCTCCTGCCTGCGGCTTTTCGGTCTTGTCCTTATCCCGGCCTTGAGCGTTTGAGCCATCAGTGAGCCTGTCTAAAACGTTCTCTCTGGCTTGCTTCTCCTGGCGGGTGTCGGATTCGACCGGTTCTGTTTCAACTTTTTCTTTCCCGGTAACATCTTTGGATTCGGACGGCTCGGCCGAATAGGTCAATTTGCTCAGCAACTGGTCGTCGGCTTTGGATGTGTGGCTTTCGACGGCGGCGACTTTCTCTAATTTTGGAGTTTCCTCGGGAGCCTGCTTTGCTATCGGTGTCGAAACAAGTTTGTCGAGTATGCTTTCCACGGCCTTCTGCTGCGTCAGGAAATCGCCGATTTTAGTCGTGCTGACCGCCCCGCTCGTAGGATGGGCCTGTTGTTGGGCGTCGGAAACCGTCTTAATGAAAAACGTTTCGAGCTTGTCCAGCGGAGAAGTTACCTCGCAATCGGAATCTTCGCTGCGAATAAGCTGTTTGATTTTCTCAACGGTCTCGTCGCTGATGGCATCGGATGTGATTTGTCTCTTGTTTGTTTGCTGCAAAAGCTCTCTGACGCGGCCCTGGATCTGTATTTTTCCGCCGTACAGAATTGCGATTCTATCACACACGTCCTCGACGTCCGCGAGCAGGTGGCTGCACAGAAGTATTGTCTTGCCGCGTTCTGCGAGCTTCAGAACTAAATCCTTGATTTGCCTTGTCCCGATAGGGTCGAGTCCCGTCGTCGGCTCATCCAATATGAGCAAATCGGGATCGTTAATCAGAGCCTGCGCCAGGCCGATTCGACGTGCCATGCCTTTCGAGAACGTCCCAACGGCTCTGTTTGCGACCGCTTTTAGACCGACCATATCGAGCAGTGCCTCGATGCGCATCTTCCGTACTTTCGCCGGCAGGCCGAATAATCTGCCGTAGAAATCCAGAGTTTCGCGGGCGTTCAGATACCTGTATAAATAGGACTCTTCGGGTAAAAAGCCGATCCTGGAGTTGATCTTCGGATCTGTGCCTTCACCGCCCAGAAGCAAGGCTTTGCCTTTTGTGGGGTGAAGCAGGCCGAGCAGCATTTTCATAGTGGTTGTCTTGCCGGAGCCGTTTGGGCCTAAGAGTCCGAACACTTCGTTGGGACGAACCTGCAAATCCAGATTGTCCACGGCGTAGACTTTCGCCCGACCCCACCAGTCGGAAAAAATCTTAGTCAAAGAGAAAGTTTCAACAGCGTATTCCATAGTTTCGTTTCTCGTATCTCCTCAAGCACGTCTCGTGTTTCGCTCGATGCCTGCCGTTTTATTCCTGAGGTCCGTGGTCGAGTTCTTCTCCATAGCGGACAAGCCGAGCGCTATTGAAAACGACAATCAACGAACCTACGAAGTGCAGAACCGCAGCATAGGCCGCGGGCAGCCACTTCGCTGCTCCTGCAGTGATACCCAGAATGATAAAGATGATTCCGAAGCCGAGATTTTGATAAATTACTCTTCCGGTTTTTTTCGAAAGTCTCACGAGGAAAGGCAGCCGTGTCAAATCGTCGCTCATCAGGGCAATAGAGGCGGAATTGATAGCCACGTCACTTCCGGCGGCCCCCATTGCAATACCCAGATCCCCGGCCGCCAGAGCGGGCGCATCATTTATGCCGTCACCGACGACCACGACCGTATGACCGTCTTTTTTAATCTGCTCGACAATCGCAAGTTTGTCCTGGGGCAAACAGTGTGCTTTGTAGTCGGTGCAGGTCAGCTCGGCGGCGACCCTTCCGGCTACCTCATCGCGGTCGCCGGTCAGCATTGTGACTCTCTTTATGCCGAGGTCAATCAATTCCCTGACGGCGCGCTGCGCTTCCGGCCTTGTCTTGTCCTGCAGGCCGATCCAGCCGATGCACTTCGAATCTTTTGCCACGTATAGGGTGCTAAAACCCTGCTCCTCGTGCAGTGTCGGATCGGAAACGTTGCTTATATCTATTTTATTTTCTTTGAGGAAGGTATCCCTGCCGACCATGATTCTTGCCGAATTGACTGTGGCCGTGACTCCTTTGCCGGGCGTTTCCTCGAAATTGTCTGTCGCCGGTAGGGTAAGATTTGCCTCTTTGGCTACCTCGTGCAATGCTCTTGCCGCCGGGTGCTTACTCATCTGCTCGGCGGATGCGGCCTCGGCCAGCAACTCGGCAGGCTCGACGCCTTCGGCGGGCGTAAGCTTGGTTACGTATAGCCGGCCGGTGGTGACGGTTCCTGTTTTATCAAAGACCATCGCCGTCATCTTGCCGGCAATCTCAAGATCTGCGACGTTCTTTATCAGGATACCGAGCCGGGCGGATGCCGAAATCGCCGCTACCATCGCGGTCGGCGTCGCCAGGATCAGTGCGCACGGACAGGAAACGACGAGTATCGTGATCGCTCTGTCCATATCGCGGGTGAAAAACAAGACTATTCCGGCGATCATCAGGATCGTCGGCGTGTACCATTTGACGTAGCGGTCGATTATCCTCATTATCGGTATTTTCGTCTGCTCGGCCTGCATAATCAGCGACTGAACCTTGCCGAGCGTCGTATCTTTGCCGGCCTTGGTCACGGTAATATCCAGCATGCCGGTAAGGTTATTCGTGCCGGCAAAGACCTGCATCCCGGGCACTTTGTCAACAGGCAGCGATTCGCCCGTAATCGTTGCCTCGTTAATTGAGCTTATGCCTTTAGCGACTTCGCCGTCAGCCGGTATATTGTCGCCGGGACCGACGCGGACATAATCGCCCGGCTTGAGGCCTTTTACCTTCACTTCCTTTTCATTGCCGTTGCTGTCGAGCAGATTGGCTTTTGTGGGTGTAAGCTTTATCAGCGACTCAATCGAAGCTCGGGCGCCGAGTGCTGTCCTTGTCTCAATCAGTTCGCTCAGGAGCATGAATCCCGCAACAACGCCGGCTTCGAGATATTTGCCCGTCGCAAAAGCGGCTATGATTGCCAGGGCCACCAGCTCATCCATATGAGCTTCTCTGCGTATAAGGCTCTTGATGGCATGCAGAACAATCGGGGCGCCGAGAAGGATTGCACCGGACATTGCCAAAAACTGAGTGTTGAAACTGCCCTTTCCATAAATGTACTTTGCTATACCGCTGTTAATGAGCAAAACTCCGCCGGCCATGGTTCCCAGCAGGGCCAAGCTGACGCGAATCTGCTTGCCGTGCGTTTGTTCGGCGGAAATGTCATCCTTAAAATGTAGGTGTTCATGGGCCATAATTTCGTCTCTTGTCTCTCGTATCGGCTTGCGTAGAAGTCTCAGCGATTAACTGTTTCCTGGTTTTTTTATTCTGTCTGCTCCTTGCTTCTTTTCGGCTTTAATGTCGGGTCTCTGTTCAGGAGCACTCTAATCTGTGTTCCCTTTGAACCTTTGGTAGTCTGGACCACGAATTTCTCATCCGGGTTGTTTCCAAGGATTTGCTCTAAGGCATCCAGATAGATTTTTTGAAGCACAAGTTTTGGTCGCTGCCTGTATTCCGGCAGTATGCTCTCAAGATAATCGGCATTGGCTCTGGCACGCTCTACAACCTTCGTTCGATAGGTTCGCGCATCGGCGATTTTCTCCCGGGCCGTACCGGCCAACTGTGTCCAGAACAGCTCTCTGGTTTGTTCGTCGATGGATTCATCATGCAGAGCGGCAAAGAGTTGCTCGGCAACGGGACCGGCGGCCTCGTTGAGGGTGTTTGCGGCATAAGTTCTCGCATTTGTGATCTCAGTCTCGCTTTCCTGGCTTGCCCTGGTAGAAGCCTCGAACGCTTTTTTGACCTGCCGTGGACAGTCGCTGTTGGTCAATTGGACAGAAACGACCTTTATGCCGCTTTCTATTGTGTCCAATTTATCCTGCAGCAGTCTTTTAACGTGTTTCGGGATTCTGTCCTGGCTGGAAATTGCCTCGTCGATTGTGTAATTGACCAATGCGGTTACGACGGAGTCTTCGAACATATTTTTTAGTAACGGTTTGATGCTTTCTGTGATCACATTGAAGTAAATATCGCCGGGTTTGACGTCTTCGATATAAGTATTTATAAAAAACCGTTCGGGATCGTCGATCTGATAAGTTAGCTGCCACTTGGAATGAACGATATTGTAATCGTTGCCGGCAAAATTTCCGTTCGACTCGTCCTGGCTCTCGCCTCGTGTTATGCAATAGCCGTCAAGCAGGGGCTTTAAGGGCTGGTCGGGACGAATCGGACGCATTTTACCGGAAAGTATTTCTGATTGTGTCTGAAAATACCAAAATGAGTCGATGGGCAAATTCACCTGTGTCTCTACGGGAATCTTTACAATTTCGTCAATTGGATAGGGGAATATCCAGTGCAGACCGGGGCCGAGAAGTCTCTTTTCACCCACACCGCGAATCTTACCGAATCGCAGAACGAGCGCCTGCTCGTTAGAATCGACTGTCTTGAATCCGGAGGCCAGAAAAGCGATCACCAGTACTATCATGATCACTTTAAGAATAACGAAACTGATCTGAAGCGCTTCAGACAGGCTCCTGCCGGCGGCGTCAAGCTTGTCGCCTGCGGGCTCTTCCGGCACTGGAACGTTCAGGTTCTTGTTATCTTTTTTTTGTTCTTTCATCATATTGATTGTTCTAAGTTACTTTTCCTATTCTTTTGGTTCGGCCGGCTTAAGCTCGGGTAAACCTTTCAACAGCTCAAAAGGCCTCATATCAGTTGGTGTGACAAAAGTAGTTCTTTTCTCCAGTATTCTCTGAAGTGCTTCAATATCCCGCAGTAACATTGCAAGCTCGGGATCGGCTTTGAGCTTTTCATAATGTTTTGCGGCTTCGGCATCCCCTTTGCCTCGAATGGCTGTCGCTCTTGCTTCGGCGGCTGTGATGAGTTCATTCGCTTTCGATTTGGCATCCGTCTCTATTTTAATGGCTTCACCCTTTCCCTGCGAGGTGATTATTTCAGCCCTGCGGTTGCGTTCAGCCCGCATGCGTTCGAAGACTTTTTTGCTGACTTCTTCGCTGACTTTGAGCTGCTTAATGCCGAGAGCTATGATTTCAATCCCGCACTTGACATCTGCAATGTCTTTCTGGAGGGTTTCGAGCATTTCATTTTGGATTTCTTCAAATGCTATTTTTAATGAGTCACTGTTTACGAATTCGGAAAAATAATGGCGTCCAATCACATTATTCTGAGTGTTGCGGATCCGGCTGTGTAACAACTCGCTTTGAGCTCTTCGGACCGTTTTGGTGGCATTGAAGAATTCCAACGGCCTGGCGATTTTCCAGACCACATACGTACTGACGATAATTGGATCGCCGCCCGCAGTGGTTGTCTCTTCGCTTTGCACCTCGTAAGTCCGCATACGAGAGTCAAATCTGTGTACTTGCTGGATCGGGAAGGGCCATTTGAAGTACCAGCCCGGTTTGGTAATCTCGTCTTCGATGGCAGCTTTGCCGAATGTCGTTTTCAGGCAGGATTCTGTCTCTCTAACCTGGAACGAAATCAGGTAAAGACTCAACGTGATAATGATCAACGTGACGAAAATTGCGATGGCTATGTTTTTCATTGTTCGCTGCTCTCCTCAATGACGCCACTATCGTAGATACTGGGCGCCAGTTTTTCCTGGAGGTCTATAATTGTGATCTGGGTATCGTTCTGGTCGGCTACGACCACGTATTTACGTATGTCGTCGAGTGTCTCCTCGAGCATCGACAACCTTTGCTCCTGGAGATAAATTTCCGGGGCGGCTCTGTAGGCTTTCAACTGCTCGCTGAATCGATCTCCGGTCGCCTTGGCAACTATTTCTTTTTTGAAAGCGTAGCTCTGCGACTCTCTCAATGTTTTAAAAATGTCGCCTTTCGCCTCTTCGAATGTATGATCCAATTGCTTAACGAGCTTTTCTATGTCTTCAGGCGAGTTTGCATCTTCGGCCTGCTGATATTTCAACCAAAGCTCGTACAGCTTTTCGGTCTTTTCTACGGAACCGACGATGGGGCCTAAGGTCTTGTTTCGCTCGGCCTGAGCGTTAAGAACAAGCGCCTGCTTATTTTGAACGGCGCCGATCACCTTTTGATAGTCCGCTGCAACTTCCGGCGGAGGGTGAATACCCTGCAATCCGACGAACACAATCTCAATGCCCAGACCCTGCTCGTTGACGGCTTTCTGAATTCTTTCGGTGAGTATCCTGCCGGCCTTGGCCCGCCCGGTTCCAAGCAAGCTGTCTTCGCTCTCGTTGTTCTCACCGGTTTCTATTTTTGCGCTCGCTGCGAACCTTGTGAGCTCACGATAGCAAATGGATTTGAGCAGTTTCTCCGGCTCATTATGATTATAGATAAAAGAGTACAAATCCTTTATTCTGTATTGAACGGGCACGGCGGCAATAACAAGACTTACCGGTACCGTTCCGACCATTGACCCCGTGCCGATTTGTTCGCTGGCAACCATTAAATGATATTCTTCCGCGTAATGCTGCTCACCCCACAGAAGAGGTTTGCGCTCCACTTCGCCTGTTTCCGGATCAATCTTAGGGACAAAGCCGATGCTGATTTCTGAGATTCTTTCCGTGGGATATTGGTAGGAAATATCAATCGGCCAGGGCCATTTGATATGTAATCCGGGATCGAGAAGCCTGACATTATTAGACTCGTTCAGGGGATTCCCGAAATGTTCTACTATTGCCTGTTCGTCAGGTGAGACTACAACGACACAGCTAAAAAGATATAGCGTTATAGCGCCAAATAGGACCAATGGCACGATCGCCTGTTCGAGCAGTTTATAAAACCATGTTTGAGAGACTTTGAAGCCAAACTGATAGTCGATGGCATCGGCGGCGCTGCGTAGAATACCGCCGGGCTCATTAATCACTCCCAATAGTCTGCTGTCGAAAGCGCTTCTGCTGTATCGGCCCTTAAGTCTCGGGCGATAGATATCCATGACGAGGTTCACTGCGGTTTCGACGCCAAGGACGACCAGAAGAACGGGGATCGCCTGTGCCATGGCGTTCACCGGCCAGAATTTGTTGAAAAGGTACACCACTGCAAGAAGTATGGCCAATATAAAGCATACTACTGCGATGCCGAGAAAAGAGCTGCCGCCGGCCCTGAGCGGCTTCCACTCAATCTGGCCGGACATACCGGTCGCGTAACGCGATATCAGAAAGCTCACGAATGCGATGGCTGTCAGGCATATCCCGCAAAGCAGGGGCTGCTTCAACTCTTCTTCAAATCCGGCACTAAAGGCTTTAAATAAATACAGCCCGATACCTATTTGGAAGGCGCCGATCAGTGCTGCGAATATGGGAACGAACCATTTTTCAAAGATTTCAAGACGGCGCTGGGCTACGGACAATAACGTGGCCTGTTCGCTGCTGGCTTGAAAGATTGCAGAAGTTCTCTCATCACGAATCAACTGGCCGGAATCGAGTTTTTCCTGCTCGGCGAGGGATCGCTGATAGAACTGCAAGCATAAGACGAACCAGATAAAGGCGGCTGAAAGGATCAGCCAGCTAACCGCTGAGACCGCCAAAAAACCGCTCCATCGGCCTAAGAAAAAGGTGATGCCGAAAAAGATAATGCTCAGAATGAAAGATACCAAGGCAATATGTACGGGGCGTTTGGATGATACTGTCATTTTATATCCCGGTATTCCAGTTTGAACAAAAAAGCACAAACTTAGTATTTATGTAATGTACGTCTTATTCTCATTCTAAAGTTATAAGTTGCGTAATATAGCAACAAACGTTATTTTAGTACAGGGACAATTGAAAAAATTGAGCCCTTATTTTAGAGCATGAGTGCTGAAAGTCGGATCTGAAAGATGAATAAGTTATTTACTATTGCAAAAAATACTTTCATAGAAACCCTGAGACAGCCCATTTACTCAATCATTATTATTGCCGCTTTGTTATTGTTTTTTATAAGTCCATCTCTCACGATGTACACAATGAGCGACGACAACAAACTCTTACGCGAGATAGGCTTATCTACGTTGTTTTTGACCAGCTTGTTCATAGCAATTTTTTCAGCTTCCGGAGCAGTAGCACAGGAGATGGAAAATAAAACTATCACGACCGTTTTGAGCAAGCCTGTCCAGCGTCCGATATTCATCATTGCAAAGTTCTTAGGTGTTACCGCCTCAGTGGCTCTGGCGCATTATATATGCACAGTCGCCCTGCTGATGGCAATCAGGCACGGAGTCCTCGAGACGGTAAACGATACGCATGACTGGACTGTCTTGGGCACGGCGGGATTTATCATTGTCGGAGTCGTTTTGCTAAGTGCTTTTTTCAATTATGCTTACGACTGGAAGTTTTCATCGACGGCGATGGTTTTAACCGGAATATTCGCTACATTCGGAATCGTGTTTTTGACTTTTATCGACCGAAACTGGCAGTTCAAACCACAGGAGAACGGCTTCAGCGCGGTCGATATCTACGGCTCGGTCCTGCTGTTGCTGGCTGCTCTGATAATTGTCGCCCTGGCGGTGGCGCTTTCGTCCAGGTTCAATATTGTGGTGACGCTCTCGGCCTGTATTGGGATTTTTCTGCTGGGTCTGGTCAGCGATTATGCGTTCGGCAGGTTCGCCGAAACACATTTATGGGCTAAAATCGGCAGGTTTATCGTGCCGAACCTGCAAGTTTTCTGGATAAGCGACGCCATTTACGAAGGTAACGATGTCCCTGTTAAATTTCTTTTGGTAGGAGCTTCTTACGCCTTATGCTACACCGGCGCCATCCTCGCATTAGCGGTCGCCATCTTCCAGCGACGGCAGGTAGGCTGACACAGTCAGGGAATTCTCAAGATTATTTATTGAAATGCATACCGATCCGGGCCTCATAAATACAATGAATTTATGATTTTCCGGATATTTTAAGGCTTCTTTTCTAACAGGACGGCCCGGCTGCGTTTTATCTCAAGGCTATCGGCTACTGTAAAACCGTTTTGCTCCGCGACCGAAATGGTCGTCTCGAAATCCTTTTCCGATACGTGTCCTTTTGGCTCTGCTACCAGCAGTCTGCCGGCCGGCTTGATCGACTTGTGTATTTCGGAAAAAAATCTGACGGCATCAGGAACTTCATGTAAGACGGCCGAAGCGAGAACGAAATCGATTTCTTCTTCGGCATTATCCAGACAAAGAGAACCGTCGTTACATATAAGAGTTTTAATCCGGCCGGATAAACCTGCTTTTCGTGCACGTTTTTCAAGCGACCGGATCATTTTTTCCTGGACATCCACACATATAACCCTGCCCTTCGGCCCGACCATCTCGGCAAGGGGCAGGCTGAAAAAGCCCATCGCGCAGCCGATATCCGCGACCGTCATTCCTTCATTTACATACGGCCCAAGCATCTTCCTTGGATTTTCAAACAGTTTCCTGACGGGACTTGCCAGCAGATAACCGACCCATATCGGACATACATGATGTTCAGCCATAAAATTTTCCCGAGATACGATTCACGAGATACGAAATACGCTTTTAATTACCGCAATTTCGTCGCAGTTTTGCTGCTTGGGGCATCGAGCGCAGTCGCTCCAGACCTTCATCGGCAAAGTATCCTTTTCCACTGTCTCGAATCCCAATTTCTCGAAAAACACCGGCTCGAGCGTCAGCGCGAAGACTTTCGGTACGCCGAGCTTGACCGCTTCTTCGACGGCGGCGGTTACCAATTTCCTGCCGATACCTTTACCCTTATATATTTGGTCGATTGCCAGCGATTTGATTTCCGCCAGGTCCGACCAGATAATCTCCAGCGCGCAGCAGCCGACTATTTTGCCATCAAGATCGGCCACAATAAAGGTCTGCAGATTCTCATAAATATCGGCCGGGGAACGAAACAGCATCCTGTCCACCTCCGCATAGGAGCTGATCAAAGCATTAATAGCCTTAACATCCGGAATTTTCGCAATTCGTACATTCATATATAATAGTGTTTAGCATATAAGGGGCCGGTTATATTCCGAGTTGCTTATTAATTAACCGAACCAGTTAGTCTTTTATTTCAGAATGCCTTGGAATAGGAGCTTGCCTGCCGTTTTGGGGATTTGCATAAATGTCGTGTCTGCCGCCGTGTCTTTTCAAATAACAACCGCCTTTAACAAGGTCCTTTATCAAGGCCTTTCGTTTCACACTTCCACTCCCAGTTCTATATACTTGACATCAGGATTCGCTTCTTCGGTATCGGATTCCTGCAGCATCATACGGTATGCATCGATTATATTTTCCTTTAGCTCCTCTAAGGTTTTACCTTGGCTGAAGACGCCCGGAATTTCCTTTAATTTTCCTACGAACCAGCTATCATCCTGCCAGTACTCGAGGGTAAAGAACCTTTTCATTTCTGTTCCTTTCGTCATCAGTATATGAACTGTTAGTAGCACTTCATACATCTATAATGAGTCAATTGTATTAAATTTAGTTTGATTTGCCAACAAAAAACCATTGCTGATATCTGTAAGCCTACATCTTGAAAATCTTCCGTGATTTGCCGCTTGTTATTCCTCTGTAAGCAGGGACAATAGTCAATAGTAAATAATAAATAGTAAATGGCAAGGACCTGACACCTTTAATTCTCCCCGTTTGGAATCAAGTAGAGACTGATCCTATTATATACATAGGCGTACAGGCCCAAAAAAAGCCGATTCTTGACGTAAATACATGGTTTTATTTGTGTTTAATTGCGTATAGGCTGGTGCTTTTTTAAGAAATTCGTTGAAATTATGGCGTAGTTTTGTTATTGTCGGATTTGACTTCTATTGAAGTGCATCATGAAAAGTACCAAAGCGTGCAGAAATACCTTTTATTAAGTCAAATGGTAAATCTGAAAAGGAGTTATGTACGCGATGAACAGGCGACATGGTTTCACCCTGATTGAGCTGCTGGTTGTCATTGCGATAATTGCTTTGCTTCTGGCCATTCTGCTGCCCGCGTTAGGCAGAGTGCGGGAACAAACAAAGAGGGTTGTCTGCTCTACACAACTGCGACAGCAGACGCTGGGCATGATATGCTACACGGAAAACTATGACGGCAAAGTTATGGGAGTTGGAGGCCCCGGCATGCCCTATTGGTTCCACTTGATTGCTCCCTATATCGGAGACGAGCGATACGAGAAAGATCCCCAGGCCGCATTCGAAGGTGTCATGCAGGTTATCATTTGCCCGTCCGTGACAGAGCGGGCTGACGGCGAGTCTTTGCAGCGGGGCACCGCTAATCGGTCCTGGGCATTCTGGTGGGGAGAACATGGTGATAGTTATGCAGAGGGCAGCTACACGATAAATTCATGGCTTCAGCCGACCGGGTATTATCAACTCAATACGAGCGATCCGGATTACGGCTATTTCTTCCGGAATTACCATGATGCCCGGCCTGATGTTCCTTTGTTTGGTGATGGGATGTGGGTGGATGCATGGCCCAGGAGTACCGATCCCGCTCCGTCGAACTCGTTCGATGGCGATAACGGTTCTGTAGCAAATATGCACCGTTATTGTATCGCCAGACACCGCCGGGCCATCAATATTAGTTACGTCGATAATCACGTGGAAGTCGTCGAGTTGGAGGAATTGTGGCAGCAGTATTGGCATCGCGGATATGAGCCGAGATATGATATTGTGGTGCCGGATTAGTTCTGTTCAATTGACCATGCTGCACTTCGCATTTTAATGAGCCGTAGCCGAATGGATCGTAAATAGAAAATAGTAAATTGGCTTGGCTATGCCCCACCGGTCTTGATAAAATAATAAATCGTAAATAGTAAATAATAAATAGTAAATGGCAGGGCCTGACCCCTTTCTCAGACCCCTTTCTCAGATTCCTGAACAACGTCTTAGTAGACTTGAGGAGGCAGCTAAATCGGAGACGCCTGTTCAATAGGTGTTTAATTACGTGTGGATTAGAAACACATCTTACCGATCTCAATGTTAGAATCCGTATGACGATACAAGATCTAAGTAAAATATTATGGAGTCATTGTTGAACCTGCTGTTGGAGATTTCTTATCCTTCTGCTGTTTGGCTATTTTGTTGAAGTGGACGCGTAACATGTCTCTGTAATTCTCTGTCACGATGTCATTCACGGTTCCATCTTTTAGCCGTATCATTCCAACTGATTCAAACGCAGGGAACTCAATTTCACCTTTTGAGTCTTTCTTCTCGTCGTAGTAATTATATGTGAATCTGTCTATATCTCCTGAGAAGTTGTCAAATCTGTATGTAACGAACACATTGCTGAATTTCTCTACGCCCACATATCGGAATTCATATCGTTGTTTGATATCTGGGGGAATCTTGCGACCAAACCGGAGGACATGCTGTAAGTAGATTCCACCATAAGAACCAGCAACTAGTAGCAAAACTGCAATGCATAGCATAACAAAATGGCGGAATTTCATTTCTTACCTCAAATTTACATTTAGATATAAGTTATATAGTTTTCATGATTTGACTTGATAATAGTCATAATTTAACAGTCTTTTCTTGAAGTTACTTGAGCATTTATATTATTAGAATTTATCGTTAGCAGACGCTACATTTCCGCCTGCATCTCTGAAGTTTTTCTTAGTTATTTGTAATCCCCTTTTACAAGATTTCAGAACTAAGACTCTGCTACTTCCTTGAGTCGCCTACACAACGCAATATACTCTTCATGTGAAATAGGTGTATTAGCACCTTGTTCGATGATCTGCGCTACGAACCGCGCTTCCTGTTCGGTTGATGATAATACGTACCCCTGTATTTCTTCCATTTGGTTATTAAGAGCCTGGTCGATAAGTTCTTGCTCGACTCCGAGATTGCGAAGGCAGTCTATTACCAGTTTTCTGTTACCACCTCGAAAAGCACCCCTTTGGAGGATAACAAAATCGCCACAACTGAGTTGCCACTGGCCCATTTCAAGAGAAAGTGTCCACCCCATATGCCGTATGTACCTGGCCAGCCACTCAAGCCTGTCAGGATCATCGTGGGCAGCGATCAAGAATTTACCAAGTCTGTAAGGATCATCGTCGGCTGCGCCTGAAACAACGCTCAAGACCTTAAAGAACCAGCGACATTTTTTAAATAAAGCCCAGTGCAACACTTTGGGCGGCCCTGAATATGGAATTGCTTCCCACCATGGCTGAGTGTCGATCCCAGCGTCCTTAACAGCTTCACGGAATATTTTCCATTGTTGGGAAGTGAATTGTCTGTTTGATTCACTCATTGAGATTCTCCGTTGAAATATATCTTTAAAGGTAAAAGGATATTCCCGCGGTTGTTATATCGGCTATATGAGTGTGTGGTATAAGAAGGACTTCTCATAATTATACAAAATACATGGAACTACTTATTTCTCCGATAATGCACTTTGTTTCATATTAGAAAAAACCCTGTAAACTGCACCTAATCAATTGCCGATAAATGAAGGCGCGAGTTTGTTTATCTCTGTCCTCCAAACAGAAATTTCTTGTCTTTCAGTAAGCATATAACAATGTAGATTAAAAAGGAGCAAAAAATGGGAAAAGATTTTATCGGGAAAAAGTTCGCCTCCAAATAGGAGGAACACGTGACAAGGAAGAAGATAATGCCATTGTTGGTGAAGATGTAAATATCCAGATCTCAAGCGACGAAGCGGCAAAATATGACAATATTATTGGTGAGAAAATCGAATTGAGAATTGATGCAGATGTAGATACGGCCGTTCAACAAATAATCTCAGCTATCAACAGTTCAGATGGGCAAAACAAAACAGCAATCACTCAACTTTGCAAAGAGATATTAGCTGAGCAAAACAAGCAGACTAAAGGGCAGAAGCTCCAAGAACTAATTTCCATAGGCGCAGGGATCGCATCTATTTCTCAATTCATCCTTCAATTGAAAATAGCGACGGGGATGTAGGGCCTTACAACAAGCGCATCCAAAGATTAAAAGTGGTCAAGTGCATTTTCCCTTATATCGAGACCGAGTTAAAACTGCATAATGTATTTTTAATTATCTTTGCTACTCGGATTTCTCGTTTAGTTTATTTGCAAAAAATTCGGGAATAGCATCGGCCTTAAAAGTATATTCACATTTTGGGCATTGGTACGTGCGCCTCAAAACTTTGCCCATTATTGAATAACAATTAGGACAGTAGCCAGTTTCTTCAACTTTGCCGTCTTGTCCACGTCTAAAGGCAAAGCCTTTATATGTGACAAACTGGTGTTGCATATCAAGATTCTTCATTTTTTCTTGAAGCTCTTTGTTTTCTGCCAATACCTTCTCAACTTGCCTTTGTAGAGACGAATTATCATCCTCTAAATGGTTAACCTTTTCTTGAAGATTTCTGTTATTCTCCTCTTGTAGCTCATAGTTGCGTTGCAACTTTTGGTAACTTGCCGCATCAAGTACACGTCCCTCAAATTCCTTCAAGAAATCCAAAGCTCCCATTTGACACTCCTTATCGAATGTATGGTTCGCCTTCACTTGATATCATGTTATCATTTTAACAATAAGAATTCTGGGAAGAATTCCGGGGACACCATACTTATTTCCACATTCACTTCATATTTACCTATTAAAATTTATGTAATACTGACTAATTAAAATCTCATCTTCTGAAGTCTTTCTTCGAATATCTACGAACTGATCCTATGTACGATCAAATAGGTGCGGTAAGACAACAAGGCGGTTCGGGGAAGTTTTGCATTCTTTGTTATATTACGCCTTTGGGAATTATAGTACAGAAAAACAAGAAAAAAGCAACTTTTTTTATATTTTTTACCACGAAGAACACGAAGAACCACGAAGAAAGAATAATATATCCTAAATAATTTAAATATTTTGTTAAAACCTTCGTGCCCCTTCGTGTCCTTCGTGGCGAGATATTTAAAGAATCTTTTGTTTATTGGTGTTAATTCGTGGTTTATATTAAGAACGCCGTGTGATGGATATTTTTTCAGAAAGAGCTTGATTTTTGTAGTATAATTTAGTATAATACTTAACTAAATGAATATAGAATACAGAACACAGAATTCAGGAGACAGAATGGAGAGAGCGGAGATATGTAATTTACGATTGTCGATTGACGATTTCTCTGTGACTTTTATTCTCATTATGGCTCAAATAACAGTGTAAATCGGTGTAAACTTGTCCTGAGCGAAGCCGCATGGATCAGTGTCTGCATAGTAATCAGTTTGTAAAAACAAACCCAAAGCCGGCTGTGAGCCGGAAATCCGAAATCCGAAGTTCTAAATCCGAAACAATGGCATTTAATATGGCTTAGTTGAAAAAACAAAGCGTGCGCCAGGCGAAGCTGGTGCGATTCAGCAGGTAACAATCCTGCCCGGCCAAAGTTAGCCGACCGGCCGGAATGTAAACGTGCGTATCAGGAGGTAACAAATGGTAC